>ENA-ORSK01000144-ORSK01000144.1-human-gut-metagenome-genome-assembly--contig:-NODE-144-length-77210-cov-11.560158_pt1 | contig 77210 bp, 69 predicted proteins | sample MGYA00242192_ERZ509159 | MGnify/ENA primary metagenome ERZ509159 (study PRJEB26280, sample SAMEA2338663) | human gut metagenome | biome: human gut; feature: human-associated habitat; material: faeces...
TTTTCTTTTGCAGGCGTTTTCTTTTTCAAACAAAAAGAAAATGCCGAAACGCGGGTAGTGCATATCGTTTGATTATGGTAGGTCGCGAAGGTAGGGTATAGATCCTACAAATTCACATCATGCCGCTGTCGCGGCAGCGGTGCGTCGAGTCGCCGCACCCTACAAGTTGCACGACAATAAGATTGTGCGGAGTTCGCCGTCGAATGATATCCGCCCTACTGCATAATTATGCTGATTTGTAATATTATGCAACTATTTATCGCCGCTATTTACATCCGTAATCCCAATTTATATGTTCCTATCTCGTATACACAATTACAAAACCGACCGCAACGGAAATTCGCTGCGGTCGGTCGCTGTTTTTTTGTTTTATTCTGCTATTTTCGTGCCCTCTTTTATCGTCACCGTGCCGATGAGTGGAACCTTTGCGCTTCCGCTGACGGAGGTGTCAGTGAAATCGAGCTCAATCTGGGCGTCTCTGCCGCGCAGTTCACGCGCCGTGACGGTCGCCGACAGGTGGTTACCGGCAGTCGAAAGTCTCTTTATCTCAACCTCCGGCGCGGTCATCTTCGGCTCGATTATCTCGAATCCGTATTTCCCGCCGTCGTCAAAAACGCGAAGCGTGATGTCGCCGTTATAAAACATGTTGCCGATTTTTAAATGCCATGTGCCTGTTCCGAGCATATGCTGTCTCCTTTCGGGTCTGCCGCCTTGAGTCAGGCGGAAATTACAAATATTGTTGACGCGAGCAGGAACTGCGCCGTGAAATAAGTGACGATGCAGGTTATCTTGTAGCCGTATGACGGGCGCGGCTTACGCAGGGAGTTGACGGCAAGCATCATATCGGACAGCGCGAATAAGAACGCGCCGCCGACGAGCAGGATGCACATGACAACCGCGTTGTCGAGTCCGACGTTCACTGCCTTGATGCCGAGCGAACCCGCCTTGACGAGCATGAACGCGAGCATCGCGACATACGGCACGCCGATTATATAAAGCGGGCTGAACTTGACTCCGAGCAGGCGGATAGCCGCAACGCCGATAACTATAATTATCGCGCAGGCTATCAGCTCGCGCTTATCCCAGAACGGCGCGTCGGGGAAATATCGCTTCATCGCAAGGCAGTAAGCGTATATATAAAACACATGCCCCGCGAGGAATGCGAGTCCGCCGCTCAGCGTGAACGGGAGCTTCGGCGGCAGATGCAGAAGAAAATCGCCGCACCAGCCGAACAGAAGCCCTATCAGAATATAGTGTGCGTAGTCGCTGCGGTTTTGAGCTATCACGCTCGCGAGAACTCCCACCGCGACGAAAAGAGTCGCGCATATGGTTTTGAGTATCTGCGATTTTGTGCAGCGCCCGTTTCTTGAGGCCTTGAGGAACCACGGGACGAAAATAAATTCGAGTCCCGCCGCGATTCCGAAGCATATTTTGAACAAGGTTGACATTTATCTCATCTCCAGGCGACCGAACAGCTTTGGTTCGAGCAGAGTGTAGTGCCTGCGCAGAATATTGCCGCAGATGTCGGCTATCGTTTCGTTTTCTATCATGTCGCCCGTGCCCTGCGCGATGGATTCGGCGATGTTGCACAGATCCGGGCAGGAGGTCGGGATGACGGTGACTTTGTTGCCGTTGAAACGAAAAGAGAAGCGGCGCTCGGATATGGACTCGTTGGCGCGGATCCATATTGTGAATGTATCGCTGTCCTCCCATCTCGCCGACGAGACGGCGGTGAAATCGAGTCCCGCCAGGTGCATCTTCGATTTGCGGTATTTGCCGTCGAGTCCGCTGACTATCGTGTTCCTGACTTTTCCCTCGCTCCATGTGAAGCGGCACTCATTCTCGGAGAAGTCGAGGTTTATCTTGTCTATATTGCCCGCGCGGTCAGCTGACATATATACGACCGCCGTCGGCAGGACGCTCACGGGGAAGCCTGCAACATCGAGCACGGGGTTATAGAGCATATGTATCGTCGAATATGACAGCTTCTTTTCGAGCACGGGGTTGCGCCTGCCGGCGGTGAGCACGGGCAGGGGAGTGAGCGTCATGGGCAGGGTGGTCTGCTCCGGCTCATCCTTCGGCTCGATAAAGCCCTCGGGGAAGTGTCTCCACAGGCAGTCGCGCGTCTTTTGCTCAAAGACCTCGCTGCAGGTGGTGATGATATTTGCGTCGTATTCCGGCAGGACGATGCCGAACTGCGAGAACATTCCGTCTGCGCGGTAAGAGCCGGGGAAGTGGCAGCACCAGAAGTTGAATCCGTATCCGACGCAGGAGTCGATCTGATTCGAGCTTTTGCTTGAGTTGTCTGCCTGAGCCTTGCCCGCTTCGCGCGCCCAGAACTCGGGGATGACCTGCTTGCCCTGATATTTTCCGCCGTGGCTCATGCAGTCGATGACCTTGGCGAGCTCTTCTGTTGTTATGAACAGACCCCAGCCGCCTGCCTCAAGACCGTTCGGGTCGGTCTCCCATGCGGGATTCTCTCTGATGCCCAGAGGTTTGAACAGACGCGGCGCGAGATATTCGCGCACGGTCATGCCGGTCAGCTTCTGGATTATGGCGCAGAGGACATAGCAGTTTTCGCTGATGTACTTCCAGCCCTCGCCCGGGGCGAACGCCCAGCGCGCGCCGAAAAAGCTCTTGAGCCATGAGACCTTCGCCTTGTTTTCGAGTACGCTTACATCCTTTCCGGCGGTCATGGTCAGCAGGTGGAAAACAGTCATCTTTTCGAGGTTCGCGTCGTATTTCTGCGGTCTGTACTCGGGGAAGATATCGATGACTTTCGTGTCGAGCGTCAGCAGTCCCTCATCAATAGCGAATCCGGTGGCTATCGACGCAAAGCTCTTGCTGACTGAATACATGGTGTGCGGGATGTCGGGAGCATAGGGGTCTCGCCAGGTCTCAAAAGCTACTTTTCCGTGGCGCAGGATCATGATGCTGTGAAGCTCTATCCCGCTGCGCTCGAAGTCATCGAGCAGTTCGGATATCGCCTTCGAGGACACGCCGACCTGTTCCGGGAAGTCGGCTCTCGGGAGCGCCTTGCTCTTTGTTCTTGCGGTTGGCATAAGATATACATCTCCTGTAAAAATAATGTTCACTTAAAGATTCTGCCAAACGAATGGTTATTACATAAATTATACTACAATGCAAAACTGAAATACAACAAAAATGTGTAAAAATACCAAATTTTGAGGCAAAAACCGCGCAAAAAATTTATAAAAATTTCAGCAAACAAATGTTTGCAATTTCCAAAACTATGTGCTATAATAAAGCAGGTAAGTTATGCAGACATCTTGAAAGGGTGACGTGCTTTGAAAGACATAAGCAAAACTCAGAAAAGAATATACGAATATCTCCTTGAACGCTCGCAGGACGGAGTCCCGCCCTCGGTGCGTGAGATAGGCGCGGCAGTGGGGCTGAGCTCTACTTCATCCGTGCAGGCGAACCTTGACGCGCTCGAACAGGCGGGCTATATCCAGCGCGATCCGCTCAAGAAGCGCACTATTCGTATTCTTGGCAGGGAAGATAATGTTGTTACCAATGTCCCGATCGTCGGTACCGTTACCGCCGGTGCGCCGATACTCGCTTTTGAACAGATCGAGGGTACCGTTGCCTATTCGGGTCACACCTCGAGTGACAAAACTCTTTTTGCCCTGAAAGTCAGGGGAGAGAGTATGGTTCAGGCGGGCATACTCGACGGCGACCTTGTTATTGCCGAAAAGACTCCCGTCGCGCGAAACGGCGAAATAGTCGTTGCGATGATCGAGGACGAGGCTACTGTCAAGACTTTTTATAAAGAAAACGGTCATTTCCGTCTCCAGCCCGAGAACGATACCTATGAGCCGATAATCGTCAACGAGGTTTCGATTTTAGGCAAGGTTGTCGCGGTTATAAGATACTATTGATTTGTGCACAGCCGGTGCAGGTGTTCTATGTCTGCGCCGGCTTAATTTTTTCGGCTGTGCACCCGAAAAATAATTATGTGTTCCCAATATAATTTTTCGATTAAATATTGAAAGCAGCGCCGTTTTATGCTAATATTTCTGTGGCTTTAAAAAATAACACAGGAAGTGAAACAATGACAAAACGCAACATCTTTAAACGCGCGGCAAGCCTGCTGCTCGCTCTGATTATCGTTTTCAGCGCGGGCGTTTCCCTTGCATTTGCCGACGCAAAGGCCGATTCTTACAAATATCCCTGCATCTTCGTCCACGGCATCCTCGGCTACGGAGACAACGACAAGCTCAACTCCGTCACGCCATACTGGGGTATGCAGTATAAAGAGGATCTGATGAAGTCGCTCAATGCCCGCGGATACGATTGCCACGCGGCCTCCGTCGGTCCGCTCAGCAGCGCATGGGACAGAGCGTGCGAGCTCTATGCTCAGCTTGCGGGAACCGTTGTCGATTACGGTGCAGCCCACTCTGCGGAGCATCATCATGAGCGCTACGGCCGCTCATATGTCGGAAAAGCACTTATAGATACCTTCGGCAAGACCGACAAGAACGGAAATATCATCAAGATAAATCTCTTCGGTCACTCGTTCGGCGGCGCAACGACGAGACTCTTCACCTATATTCTCGCAAACGGCGCGCCCGAAGAGGTCGCGGCGGGCGGCGACGTCTCCGAGTTCTTCAAAGGCGGAAAGGGCGATTATGTAAACTCCGTTATCTCGATAGCGGCGCCGCATAACGGCACCGTCAGCGGGAATGTCGGCATTGCCGTTTATCACGGCGAGTATATCGCCGCTATGATTGCCAATGTCGCGGGTATGGCGGGCAGCAACTACCTTGACCTCAAGCTCGACCAGTTCGGTCTTACCCGCGCTCCCGGCGAGGGCAAGGCGAGCTTCAATCTCTGTGGCATTCTGAACTATGCCCTCTCGAACGATAACTGCCTCTATGACCTCACGCTTCACGGCGCGCAGGAGCTCAACGCCAAGATAGGCGCTGTTGAGAACGTATATTATTTCTCCTACGCCTGCTGCGGCACGGAGCCTTCGGCGGACGGCAGATTCCAGAACCCGACCGATGCGCTCGGCAGCATGGCGGGCACGGGCTGGCTTATAGGCCACATAGCCGGAATAACGGTTGACGGCGTCAAGCTCGAGGGCGATTGGCTCAGAAACGACGGCGCAGTGCCCGTCAAGAGCGCACTCTATCCCGAGGGCGAGAAGCACGAATTTATCGTTGACCACAAGGGCGCATATGAGCGCGGCGTGTGGTATGTCTATCCCGTTGTGGAGAACGCGAACCACAGCACTTTGCTCGGCTCGAAGACAGAGAGCTATATCGACCTCTATATGAACCAGATCGATATCGTCAACGCGAAGTAAAACAGAAAAAGTATACAAAAGCAGTCGGCTTTCCCGGCTGCTTTTCTTTGTTTTGTCGGTTGCCCGAGCGGCCAGACTTGCGGTATAATATTTCAAAACGCAGCATTTAGGGGGAGAAAACATGCCTGAGCTTTCCGGCAGAACAGAAATTTTCACCGATTCGGTCATCCGCAGAATGACGCGAGTCTCGCTGCAGTATGGCGCGGTCAATCTGTCGCAGGGATTCCCGGATTTTGATCCGCCCAAAGAAATCCTCGACCGCCTTGCCGAGGTCGCGCACGAGGATTATCACCAGTATTCGATAACCTGGGGCGCACAGAATTTCAGAGAGGCGCTCGCCGAGAAGCAGTCGAAGTTCATGGGCAGGAGCATCGACCCAAATTCGGAGATAGTCGTCACCTGCGGCAGCACCGAGGCGATGATGGCGGCAATGATGACCGTGACCGACCCGGGCGACAAGGTGATTGTTTTCTCGCCTTTCTATGAAAACTACGGCGCGGACGCGATTCTTTCGGGCGCCGAGCCTATATATGTGCCGCTCTATCCGCCGGAGTTTGATTTCAATCCCGACGAGCTGGAGGCAGCGTTCAAACAGCACCCCAAGGCGCTTATACTCTGCAACCCGTCGAATCCGTGCGGCAAGGTGTTTACATATAATGAACTGAAATTTATAGCCGATTTAGCCGAAAAATATGATACTTTTGTCATCACGGACGAGGTCTACGAGCATATAGTCTATGCGCCGAACAGGCATGTGTATTTTGCCACTCTTCCCGGAATGTGGGAGCGCACGATTTCCTGCTCGTCGCTGTCAAAGACATATTCGATAACCGGCTGGCGGCTGGGCTATATTATCGCACCGCCGAATATCATTGAAGTCGCGAAGAAAGTGCATGACTTCCTGACCGTCGGCGCGGCGGCTCCGCTTCAGGAGGCGGCGGTCACGGGGCTTCGGTTCGGGGGCGAATATTACGATGATCTAAGAGAAAAGTACACCGCAAAGCGCGATTTGTTTATAAAGGGGCTCAATGATATCGGGATAAAACACACCGTGCCGCAGGGCGCGTATTATGTGATGCTCGACATTTCGGAGTTCGGCTTCGAGTCGGATTTAGAGTTCTGCGATGTCCTCGCACGCGATGTCGGAGTCGGCGCAGTGCCGGGTTCGAGCTTCTTCCGCGAGCCCGTGAACAGCCTTATCCGCCTGCATTTTGCGAAGAAAGACGAGACGCTGTATGAAGCACTCAACCGCCTGAGCGATATCAGAAAAAAGATACCCAAAAGATAAACATACCGCCGCGAAGCGCAGAAAAGTGCCCGTGGCGGTTTAAATTTTCAGATATTTTTCATTGTGTTTACAACTTCGGCAAACAGGTATACTATAATTGCAGAAGAAACTTTCGGGAGGCTTATTATGTGTACGGCAGCAACTTATAAAACCAATGATTTTTATATGGGCAGGACGCTCGACTATGAGTTCTCTTACGGCGAGGAGATAACCGTGATGCCGCGCAGATTCCCGCTCGAGTTCCGCCACGGCAGCAGAACGGACGAGCACTATGCTATAATCGGCACGGCTCATGTCTCGGACGGATATCCGATGTACTACGACGCGGTAAACGAAAAGGGGCTCGGCATGGCGGGGCTTAACTTCGCCGTCAGCGCGCATTATGCAGAGCCGCAGGACGGCAAGCAGAACATTGCGCAGTTTGAGTTCATCCCGTGGGTGCTCAGTCAATACGCGACCATTGAGCAGGCTCGCAGCGCGATAGAGAAAATAAATCTTGTCGGCACAACGTTCGACAACCGCTATCCTGCGGCGAAAATGCACTGGATAATCGCGGACAAGAGCGGCGCGATAACGGTCGAGCCGACCGAGAGCGGACTGAGAATATACGACAACGCCCCGGGAGTTCTCACGAACGAGCCGCCGTTCGATATGCAGATGTTCAATCTCAATAACTATATGAATCTCTCGCCGAAGCAGCCCCAAAACAGCTTTTCAAACAATCTCGACCTCGGCACATACAGCCGCGGAATGGGTGGTCTCGGTTTGCCGGGCGATTTGTCTTCAATGTCGAGATTTGTCAGAGCCGCATTCACGAAGCTCAATTCGCTCTCCGGCAGCACGGAAGAGGAGAGCGTTGGACAGTTCTTTCATATCCTCGGAGCTGTAGAGCAGGTGCGCGGCTGCTGCGAGGTCGCGGAGGGAAAATATGAGATAACGATATATACCTCCTGCTTCAACGCAGACAAGGGCGTGTATTATTACACGACATATAATAACCGCCGTATCACCGCGGTCGATATGCACCGTGAAAACCTCGATTCGGCGTCACTTGTCAAATACCCGATGCTCGATAAAGAAGATATTTTGCAGCAAAATTAAAAAAATTCCGCCGGCTGTGTAAAATAAGCCGGCGGGATTTTTATGTGATTATTATTTGTGTTTACGCCTGCTTCAACACCTATTGACTTTTTCCTGATTTCAATGATATATTGTCAATAGCTTGTGCTGACAGCTTTGGGATTTGCAGAATATCTTTAATAGTGACAAAAGCATACCGAGAAAAGTTATAACGGATATTGTGCCTGTTGTTTTAGTTATTATAGCAGGAGTGATTTTGATTGCCTTGTCCTTTTGATGATAAAGTCATTATAGAGAAAGCAGAATTTAAAAAGTTTACTGCGGGCGGAGATATTTTTAGAGTAGGTATTATCTCCGACACTCAGCTGCCGCCGAACGAAAAAAAGCTTGAAGAAAACGATCTATATGTCCGCCATCTCAGAACCGCGCTTGAAGAACTGAAAAACAACGGTGTTGGTATGATCCTGTTTGCGGGCGATATCGGCGACGCAGGCTCGTATTTTGCGTTCAAAATATATAAAAATACAATCGACGAAGTGTTCGGCGATGATAAACCCGTCATCCAGACAATCATGGGCAATCACGACTATTGGAGCGAAAATGACCTTTTCGCAAGCGATCATATAAGATCTTTCGAAAAGGCTTTGGGACAGTCGCCGTGGACTCATTATGTTGTAAACGGATATCATTTTATCGGCGCGTCGCCGAATAACGGAAGTATGTCGTGCGGATATAAGCTGACATCAAAATGGCTCGCCCGCGAGCTTGAAAAGGCGAGCGAGGATACGCCGGACAAGCCTATATTTGTTATGACGCACAACCAGCCCAAAGACACCTGCTACGGCAGCGAGGACTGGGGCGACAGTTCGCTGAACGAAGTTATGTCAAAATATTCAAACGCAGTCATTTTCAGCAGACACAGCCACTATTCGATTCTTGACGAGCGATCGATATGGCAGGGCGATTATACTGTTCTGTCTACGCAGTCGCTTTCATATACGGAGCTTGAAGGCGGCAAGGAGAACGGATCGATCCCGCCGAACCCCGAGGCAAACCCTATGGGATACATATTGGAGTTTACAAATAGCGAAGTCAAAATTCACAGGATGAGCTTCGACGGCACAAATCTTGGCACGGAGCAGAAAAGCAATATGCTCTGGACTCTTCCGCTGTCGTATAAGAACGACAAGAGATACGCCTTTGAGAGCAGAAAGGAGAAGAACAGCGCGCCTGTCATCACCGACACGGCGTGCAGCGCCAAGACCGGCAAGGATTCAATAACGCTGTCGTTTGCCGGCGCGGCAGATGATGATTTTGTTCATTCATACAAAGTGGTCATTGACGGTAAAGAAGAGAAGCTCTTCTTCAGCGATTACTATAACGGCATAGGCAGCATGAGCAAAACGGTTGAGCTGACGCTCAAATCTGACGGGCAAAAGCACAATTATAAAATATACGCGCTCGACTCCTGGGGTGCGCAGAGCAAAGACTGCATAGAGATTGGTGCGTAATATATAAAATCAAAGACACGCGAGGACAGGCACTGTCTTTGCGTGTCTTTGCGTTTGACTGCGGATTTGTATGTTGAAATATCAAAATATAAGCAGTTGAGAAACTCGAAAATTTATGCTATGATGTGACTTGAGGGAACACACTGCGCATAAAAAGGGGGAAAGGCATGACGGACAGGAGAAAAAAAGAATTTCTGACGAGCGGCATTGTAGTACTCGCCGTCATTTTGGCATATTCGTTCCGCCTTGTCGGCAGGGGTGATTTTTATCCCACACTTTTTTCTTATCTGCGTAGCTTTATCTATATCGGCCTTTATGCCGCATGGGGACTTTCCGTGCGCCAGCGTATTGTGCAAAGGCAGGTCGGACGTTATCTGACTGCCGTGTCGGTGCTGATAATTCTCTGGTTCACATTCCGCTCGGCGAAGTATTTTATCTTCTGGCAGCCCGATGCAATGCGGTATCTGTGGTATCTATTCTATCTGCCGATGCTGTTTGTGCCCATGCTCGCGCTGCTTATCGCCATATCCCTCGGTAAACCCGACTCCTACCGCCTGCCGAGAGCGACTGCGGCTCTGTGGCTCGTTTCCGGCACGCTGCTTGCGCTCGTGCTGACAAACGATCTGCATCAATTTGTTTTCACCTTTCCTGTAGATGCTGCCGTGTGGTCGGATACGAACCACGGCTACGGCTTCGGATATTTCGCCGTTATAGGCTGGCAGGTGGCCTGCGCGGTGGCGGCGCTTGTCGTTATGATATTCAAATGCCGGATGAAAAACGGCAGGCGGCATCTGTGGCCCGCTATCCCGATGGCGGTGTCGCTGAGCTATCTCGCGCTGAGCTATTCCGGCGTGCAGTGGGTGAAGGCTGCGCTCGGCGATGTCACCGCGTTTCAGAGCTTTATGTATATGCTCTGCTTTGAAGCCTGCATTGCCTGCGGCTATATCCATTCAAACAGTCGCTATGCCGACTTGTTCGCATCTTCCGTCGGCACCTCCGCGGAAATTACAGACAGAAATTTTAATATTCGCTATGCGGCGCTGAACACGGAAGCTATTCCGAAATATGACATGAAAAAGGCTCTGCAAAGCCCCGTGACAAGAAAGAACGGGCTGACAGTTCACGCCATGCCTATAAGCGGCGGCTATGCCGTTTGGACGGAGGATATGTCTGCGCTGCTCGCTGTCAAGGCGGAGTCGGAGAGCCTTGCGGAGGAGCTCGGCGAGAGAAACGATCTTCTGCGATATGAATACAAGCGCGAGGCGAAGCACCGCAAGGTGGAGGAACAGAACCGCCTTTACGATCTGCTGCAGTCGGCGACCCAGCGTCAGATCGACCGCATATCCGAACTGACCGGGGAATATCAGAAAAAATCAAAATCCGACCCCGAGCGGGCAAAAGTTTTGCTCGCCGAGATTGCTGTGCTGTGCAGTTATATCAAACGCCGCAAGCACCTGACGCTCCTGACCGACCGCGACTACGAAGTATCGGTCGGCGAGCTGGAGCGCGCTTTTTCCGAGTCACTTCAAACGCTGAAATTATTGGATGTGCGCAGCACGCTCTACATAGACCCCGATGTTTCCATGCTCTCCGGCAAAGCTGCCGCGGCGGTGTTTGATTTTTATGAGACTGCTATTGAAACCGACCTTGAAAGCCTGAAAAGCATTCAGGTGAGCCTTGCGGATGTCGGCTATCTTCGTCTGTCGCTGAATGTGCAGTGCGAAGCAAATCTGTCGGCACTTGCCGATAAATCCAGCACTCAATATGAGGCGGAGGACGGATATCAGCATATTGTATTCTGTCCGGAGGGAGGTGCCGCAAAATGAGTGCATTTTCTTCTCTCTCCGTTTTTTGGCAGACGGTGATACCGCTCCTGCTTTTCTGCGAGGCGGTTTTGGAGCTGGGACTGTTTTTGTATCAGACAATAAGGAGCAGGATGCCCCTGCGCAGTCTGCCCTGCGTCGTTCACTTTGTGATTCTGTTGACTCTTCTTCTCTCGGTGACCCGGGGTGACCCCTACGAGGGTAAAGACGCGTTTTTGCTCGGCGCGCCGTGGCTGATTTTCGCCGCCGTGATTGTACTTGCAGCGCTGCATTTTGCAATAGCTTTTCCGCGCGAGTATCGCCGCCGCAGAAGCGAGCTTTCGCCGTCCTCGATCAAAGAGGCGACCGACAAGCTCCCGATGGGTATCTGCTTCGCCGACCCGGACGGGCGCATGATCCTGTGCAACAACCGTATGCGCCGCCTGTCGTTTGCGCTGAGCGGTCACGAGCTGCAGATTGCAAAGGATCTGGAGGATGCGTTGGAACGGCCCGATAAAACCGTCGCGGTAAAGGACGGCTGCTATATACTGCCGGATAATACCGTTTGGCAGTTCCGCACGCAGAACATCACCGTTGACGGCAGCAACCGCTGGCAGCAGATGACGGCGCACAATGTCACCGAGCTTTATAACGGCAACCTGCGCCAGATGAAAATCAACGCAGAGCTGAAAGAGGTCAACCGCAAGCTCCGGAAGATGTACGAACGCATGGCGGACGACATCAAAGAGAAAGAGAGCCTTGACCTGAAAATATATATCCATGACACCATCGGCAGAAGTTTGCTCACTATCCGTGATATAATCGGCAGCGGCGAGGATACGGAGAGAAAAATCGAGGCTCTGCAGGAGGCTGTCGGCGTGCTCAAGAGCGACCGCGCCAAACCGCACGGCACGATGGACGAAGTGAAACAGACGGCGGAAACACTCGGCGTGAAAGTGAAAGTGCAGGGCTATCTGCCTCCCGATTCCACGGCCGAGGAGCTGACCGTCGCCGTTGCGAGGGAGTGCGTGACAAACTGCATAAAACACGCGGGCGGCACGGAAATATATATCCGCATTGCCGAGCGCAACGGTCTTTATGATATCACCGTGACGAATAACGGCGCCGTGCCCACAGAGCCGATAAAAGAGGGGAGCGGGCTGTCTTCCCTGCGCCGCAGCATAGAAGCGGCGGGCGGCGAGATGTATACCGCATACAAGCCACGCTTTGCGCTGCTGATAACCGTTCCGGGAGAGGAGAACGACCTATGATAAACACCGTACTTGTAGAGGACGATCTCTATATTCAAAAGCACTTCATCGAGCGTCTGAACGTGGACGGCGAATTCCGGCTCGTCGGCGTTTATCGCGACGCCTTTGAAGCCGAGAAGCACTGCGGCAGCGACATCGGACTTATATTGATGGATGTGCAGACTCAGCATAAGCACTCCGGCCTTGCCGCCGCCGAAAGAATCAAAAAAGCGTTTCCGAATATCAAAATCGTCGTTGTCACTTCGCTCGTCGATCCGGAAGTTTTGGCGAGAGCCAAAACCGGCGCGGCGGACAGTCTATGGTACAAGGATCACGGCACGGCGGAGCTTTTGGATGTGGTGAAACGCACTCTCGCGGGCGAAAGGGTGTTCCCATGTACCTCGCCTGCGGTTGAGATGGAGGGCACTATGTCGGATTCATTTTCGCCCCGCCAGCTCGATATCCTGCGGTGGTATATCCGCGGGCTTACTTATCAGGAGATAGCAGATAAATTCGGAATCTCCAAAAACGGCGTGCGGTGGAACCTCGACGATATGGTGGAAAAAGGCAGGTTTGAAAACCGCGAAGCGCTGGTCGCAACGGCTATTGAAAATAAGCTTATGGTGACTACTTTAAAAGACGAATAATTTAATAAATGGACTGTCGCATTTAGCGCAGACCAAAGAGCAAAAAACGAAGGCCATATTTCACACAATCAATAATGTGGATATGACCTTTGCTTTTTTATTTGCTTATTGCTCTTTTAAGCGCTTTTTGCATCTAAATGCGACAGCCCATGAGCCCCTGCTTGAATAAAATCAGCTCTGTTACTGGCACTTATGCCAGTGACAAAAGTTCGACAATCTGTAAAATAGAAAGTGTAGAATTGCCTTTGTATACAGGAAGGACGGTGGCGCGGAAAATGAAGAAAATCGTTTTGGATATTCAAAGCAGCATCCACGCGCACAACATGGAGCGGATGCTGATGCAGAAACTGGATGACTATCAGATAATTATCTCCGAATCGCCGGACTCGACCGCCGAATGGTGCAGGATGCACAGACCCGATGTGCTGTTGATGGAGGTGAAGGCGTATGCCCCGTGGATGTTCAATCAGAGAATGGCGATAAGCGAAAAGGTGAAGAACAGCACGCCCGACTGCCGAGTAATTTTATTCGTGGACGACGAAAACGACGAGCCTTTGAACGAAAAAGTGCGCTGCGCGAAGCGCGAGGGGCTTATCGACGCGTTTCTGTTCGGCTCGTTGCCGGAAAATTATTTCGTCTCGGTTATCGACAGCGTGTGAATAAAGCTGAAAATCCGTTATCTCGTTGTTCGCGACGAAAAACGGTGGTTTATAAAACAAAAAATTAATTATTTCAAACGGAATCAAAGAGGAAACAACTATGGCGAATACCTGTGCAATCTGCGGAGCAACCATCAATGTGTTTCAGGCTCAGAAGCTGGCGGACGGAAACTATCTCTGCCGCAAAACCTGCTGAAAGAAAGCGCTGACGAAATATTTTGACTTTGTCGGTGCAACTCTGCCCTCTTTTCAGGCGCATGCTGCTCAGGTGGAAAAGGGCACGAAAATCTGGAACGAGCTCTTTGTCCCGAACCTCAAGAGCAAGAGCATCAAAAAGACCTTCTCTCCCGTCTATTTCGCGCCCGACCTCAGGCTTTTTGTTGTGCGGTAAAAATATATATCTGAGCCTTTTCGCATTCTTCGATCAAAACTACTCCGAGGGGGTAGTGTGCTCGGACGATTTTTTTGATATTATATATGTGCAGTATTTGGGATGTATTTGAAGAAAGGGGAGACAAACTGTGAGAAAACGCGATTTCGGGGGCTTTATGCTCTGCTTTTTGATGAACCTCGTATTCAACCTCGGCTGGTCGGTGCCCGCGTGGATATTGCTTGCCGCCCATTTCATCCTTAAAATTTCCATATGGTGGTTCGCTTCGCTGCTCATAATATGGTTTTTTATCATATTGCTGCGCACTCTGCTCATTAGCTGGGCGGGTGACTGCGCGAGCGTGCGGGATGAGCCGAAAAAGAATCTGAATCCCTATTCCGCCTCGTCGTCGAGCTTCGGCAGGGCGGACAAAAAAGAAGAAACCCGTGAAAAGGAGGCTTGACCCCGCAGTGAAAAGAATGCTGATAACGGCAGCGGTTCTGTTGACGGCGGTTGCCCTTATGCTGTCGGCAGGCTGCGCTAAGGACAAAAAACCGGCTCCCGAAACGTCGGACGGCACGACCGCAGAAGCGGCGATAACCTCGACCTCTTCCGAAAAAATGACGCTTCCGTCGAATCTTTCGGGAACGGAGATAAAGCGCGGAGAGAAGTATGACATACCCTTGGATGAGGCGGTCAAACAGATGCGCGAATGCAGCAAGGGCTTCGCCGAATATGTCGATTCCGGCATGGCGATTTTGGATACGGGCGAGTATATGGAGCAGGACGGAATCCGCTACAATATCTATGCCCTCGGCACAAGCGGCGAAGACAGCTTCGTGCGCGAGATAAATGTGTGTTTTAACCACCTCGACAGGGTGGTATATGAATATGACGCAATTTCCGACCTGTGGACTTTGCTGCCGTGAACGGAGGTTTGAAAATGAAGAAAAGCATTTCGGCAATCCTGTCGGTTCTTCTGATCCTTGTCCTCGCCCTCACCCTTTTTGCCTGCGGTAAAACGGGCAATACCGATGAGACGACCGGCGACGGGGATATGCAGACTACCGAGGAAGTTATGACGGAGTACGATGTGACGAAGGATGCGTTTGAGCTCTCGCTCTATACCGATTCAAGCTCCGCGTCATACAGGGCTCTCGGCGACCCGGTGCAGATTTTTAAGACCGGGAGCGCGATTTATCCGAACGACAGGATACGCTTTGTCTCGAATGTTGACGGAGTCATCGTCACGCTCGTAAAGCTCAAGTATAACGAAGCCGATAACGAGATGGAGTCGGACGGTATCCTCTTCTCGGTGAAGGTCAAAAAGGGCGAGGTTTATGAGTTCGACGGCAGCCTTGCCGAGACTGTTCCCACCGCCGCCATAGAGGCCGAAAAGGGCGGCATGGCCGCGAGAAAAGTGCTCACCTATGACGGACGCGACGGAAAAACCGATTATGTTTTGAAGAGCGAGCCGCTGCTCTTTGACGAAGCGGTAGGATAAACAGTCAAAAAGGGGACTCGCCCCGCGAAATAATATAATAAAATAATATTGCAAAGGAGTTTTTGTTTATGGGACTTATTAAAGCCGGTGCAGGCGCAGTCGGCGGCGTTCTTGCCGATCAGTGGAAGGAATTTTTCTATTGCGAGGCAATGCCGAAGGAGCTTCTTGTTACCAAAGGACAGAAGCGCGTAAGCGGCAGATCGTCAAACACAAAGGGCAGCGACAACATCATCACAAACGGCTCGGGTATAGCCGTTGCGGACGGACAGTGCATGATGATAGTCGAGCAGGGCAAGGTAGTCGAGTTCTGCGCGGAGCCCGGCGAGTTTACATATGATGCCTCCACGGAGCCCTCGATATTCTCCGGCTCTCTCGGCGACAGCATTAAAAAGACATTCCAGACCATCGGTAAGCGTTTCACCTACGGCGGCGATACCGGAAAGGATCAGCGTGTCTATTATTTCAACACCAAGGAATTGATGGACAACAAGTTCGGCACTCCGAACCCGATTCCGTTCCGTGTCGTCGATTCGAAGATAGGCCTTGATATCGATGTCGCAGTCCGCTGTTCGGGCGTATATTCCTATAAGATAGACGACCCCATGCTCTTCTATACCAATGTCTGCGGCAATGTCGAGCAGGATTATACCCGCGAAGAGATAGACAATCAGCTCAAGACAGAGTTCATCAGCGCGCTTCAGCCCGCTTTTGCTCAGCTCTCCGACCTTGAGCTTCGCCCCAATCAGATAGTAGCTCACAACACCGAGCTTGAAACCGCTATGAACGCCGCCCTCTCCGCAAAGTGGAGCGAGCTGCGCGGACTCAAGGTCGTCACAATAGCCCTCGGCTCGGTCACTCTTCCTGAGGAGGATGCAGAGCTCATCAAGCAGGCTCAGCGTTCCGCAATTATGCGCGACCCCACCATGGCGGCGGCGACCCTCGTCGGCGCTCAGGCGGACGCCATGAAGACCGCGGCAGGCAACCAGGCGGGCGCAATGACCGGCTTTATGGGCATGGGCATGGCTATGAACGCTGGCGGCGGCATGAACGCTCAGAACCTGTTCGCCATGGGTCAGCAGCAACAGCAGCAGGCGGCGCAGCAGCCGACGGACGGCCCCGATATGGCGCGCTGGAAGTGCTCGTGCGGCAATATGGTGTCCGGTAACTTCTGCCCGAACTGCGGCGGAAAGAAGCCCGCTCCTGAGCCGGCGGCAGACGCTTGGAAATGTCAGTGCGGCGCTACCGCGACAGGCAAGTTCTGCCCCGAATGCGGCTCCCCGAAACCCGCTGACGCAAACGGCTGGACCTGCTCGTGCGGAACCGTCAATAAGGGCAAGTTCTGCCAGAGCTGCGGAGCCAAAAAGCCCGAGGGCGCTCCTCTCTACCGCTGCGATAAGTGCGGCTGGGAGCCCGAGGATCCATCCAATCCTCCGAAGTTCTGCCCCGAGTGCGGAGATATATTTGACGATAACGATAAAAAATAAGACGGCCGATGAAGGCGCTGCTCATAATTTTGATTCTGCTCACGGCGCTCATATTGGGCGTTGCCACAGGCGTGCGGTGTCACCGCCGCTTAGCGAAAAAGCAAGTTTCGCCGAAAATCTCCGAGCTGCCACATATCCCCGAGGACGCTGTGCTTGACAGCCTCAACCGGGGACAGAGGCGGGAGAGAATGTGTATGACGAAGCAGACAGTCTGCTTTGCGTAGGCCGGCTTCTGCCCGACGGCAGCGTTATTTCGATGAAATATAACGGCATGGGTGAAAAAGAGCTGTTTGAGCTGCTGAAATCGTTCTTATGATACGGTTTGCAGGCTGACAGCGCAAAACTGGTCGTTACTGCGACCGAAAAATAACAGGAGGAAAACACTATGGGATTATTTGATAAGAAATATTGCGATATCTGCGGCGAGAAAATAGGACTTCTCGGAAACCGCAAGCTTGAAGACGGCAATCTCTGCAAGAACTGCGCCGCGAAGCTGTCTCCGTTCTTCAGCGAACGCCGCCGCTCGACGGTCGAGGATATCAAGCGTCAGCTCGCTTACCGCGAGGAAAACGAGAAGCTCGTCAGAGATTTTAACCCAGACGTGATGTTCGACGGAAGCAAAAAAGTGTATATCAGCACCGTCTCCGAGGCGTTTATCGTTACGGGAAGCTCGAATTGGCGCAGCGCCAATCCCGATATCATTAAGCTTTCGCAGGTTGTTGCGGTCGACACAAATATAAAAGAAAACAGGGAAGAGATATTCTTCGAGGATTCCGACGGAAACAGAAAGAGCTATCAGCCGCCCCGCTATGAGTGCGACTATGAGTTCGATGTGGTTATCCGCGTGAACTCCCCGTGGTTTGACAGTATCGAGCTTGAGATAAGCGACGGAAGCCGCCCCGACAGCCCGTATACCGACCTCTACCGCGAGTATGAGCGCAAGATGAACGAGCTCAAGGATATACTCCTGCGCCGTGATAACCGTTACCGCACATGGGACGGCGACGGCATGATGAACCGCACGGTATACGGCGGCGACAGACCGTCAAATCCCGCCCCCGGATATGCGGCAGCCCCCGCACCGGGATATGCAGCCGCCCACGCGGCAGGTTATGCGGCAGCGACTTCGGCCGGATATGCGGCCGCCCCCACGCCTCAGCAGCAGGCGGCAGCGGCAGCTTGGATGTGCCCGTCCTGCGGCGCACAGAATACAGGCAAATTCTGCGCAAACTGCGGCTCTCTGAAGCCCGCTTCGGTTAGCGGCTGCCCGAATTGCGGCTGGTCGCCCGCGCCCGGTCAGGCTATGCCCAAATTCTGCCCGGAATGCGGCAAGCCGCTCGCCTGATAAAGCAGTGGTAATCGGCGTCCCGAAAGGCGGCGGTTTAATGCGGCTCGGTTCCCGCCCGATCCAAGCCTTTCGCGGCGCTGCAAAAAGCGAATAAACAAATCAGCTTGCCGAAAAAAACGGCTTGACGGAAAGGGGAGATGAGCTTACGGCCGGCAGGTCATCGCTTCGTGCCGAGAGAAAAAGACGGATAAAAGAAGCTTAAAGGCTTCGGAGCCGATATTAATGCGGCGGAGGATATCGGTTTTACGGCGTTTACGCAGGTGGGCTGTAAGATTTATCTTCGGCAAAAGAACCGCGCATTTGTGTGTGTATCGCCGACCTGCGTAGCTGCAAATACATGAACAGCTTTTGAAAACGGCAAAAAACAAAATACCGTTAGTTCGACTTTTCTTTATGTCGGTACCGAAAATTCCATGCGGCTTTTGCGGCGGTAAAAACATAAAGACGCTTGACGGTTAATGTTCTTTTAAGAGAGGAGTTTTTTAATGCAAACCTTGCAGGAATATAAATGTCCCTGTTGCGGCGGCGCAATAGCTTTTGACAGCACGCTCCAGAAGATGAAGTGCCCTTTCTGCGGCACTGAGTTTGAAATGGATGCGCTCAAGAGCTACGACGCCGAGCTTCAGGGCGAACAGGCGGACAATATGGAATGGGAGACCTCCGCGGGCAGCGAGTGGCAGGAGAGCGAGATTGAGGGGTTACGCTCTTATGTATGCAAATCCTGCGGCGGAGAAATAGTGGGCGATGCCAATACGGCGGCAACGTCCTGCCCGTTCTGCGGCAATCCGGTAGTCATGATGAACCAGTTCGCGGGCTTGCTCAAGCCCGACATCGTGATCCCGTTCAAGCTCGATAAGAAGGCGGCAAAGGCGGGGCTGATGAAGCACCTCAACGGAAAGAAGCTTCTGCCCAAGATTTTCAAGGATCAGAATCATATCGACGAGGTAAAGGGCGTCTATGTACCGTTCTGGCTCTTTGATACCGATGTCGACGCGCAGGTGCGTTACCGTGCAACCAAGGTTCGCACATGGAGTGACGAGGATTACAGATACACCGAGACGAGCTATTATATGATTCATCGCGGCGGAAGCGTCGGCTTTGAGCATGTCCCGGTGGACGGCTCATCCAAAATGCCGGACGATCTCATGGAGTCCGTCGAGCCCTACGATTATTCCGATGCTCTGGATTTCCAGACGGCTTATCTTGCGGGCTATTTTGCGGATAAGTACGATGTGACCGCCGAGGAGAGCATCGGCCGCGCCAATCAGCGCGTCAGGCACTCCACGGAGGATGCCTTTGCCTCGACGGTTCAGGGCTATGCAACGGTCACTGCCGAGAGCAGCTCGGTGCAGTTCCATGGCGGAAAGGCAAAGTATGCGCTCTATCCCGTGTGGCTGCTGAACACAACCTGGAACGGAGAAAAATATACCTTTGCCATGAACGGACAGACCGGCAAATTCGTCGGCAATCTTCCGCTCGATAAGTCGGCCGCCACAAAGTGGACGGTGGGACTCGCCGCGGCGCTCAGCGCTGCCGCCTGCGGCATTGCGTGGCTTCTGCATTTTGCAGGAATACTGTAAAGGAGGGATAACGATGAAAAAGAGAATACTTGCGATGATATTTGTCCTTGCCCTCTGCTTCTGCACGGTTATCCCGGCTTTTGCGGTGGATGCGGACGGCTTTGTAAGCGAATACGAGCGCGTTCAGGATATGGCGAAGCTCCTCTCGGAAAGTGAGAGAGAAGCCCTTATAAAAACGCTCGACGAGCTCAGCGAACGTCAGAAAATGGATGTAATAGTCGTGACGACCAATACGTTGGACGGCAAAAAGCCCATGGAATATGCCGACGATATCTATGATTATTGCAAATACGGCTACGGAGAAAAAAGAGACGGTCTGCTGTTCCTCGTCAGCATGGAGGACCGCGACTGGTGGATATCCACCTGCGGCTACGGCATAACCGCGTTTACGGATGCCGGAATCCAGTATATCGGTGAGCAGATGGTAGAGGATTTGGGTGACGGCAACTATGCCGCCGCATTCAACACCTTTGCCGAGCTCTCCGATGATTTCATCACAAAGTCGAGAGAGGGAGAGCCCTACGACAAGAGCAATCTGCCCAAGGGACCTCTTTCGATAGTTTGGATTGTGATCTCGATTTTGGTGGGCATCGGCCTTGCGATGTTTATAGTCGGCAGGATGAAGGCACAGCTCAAGACAGTGCGCTTCCAGGCGGCGGCAGGCGACTATATGAAGAGCGGCAGCCTTAATATAACGGAGAGCAAGGACACGTTTCTGTACAATACCGTTACGCGCACGGCAAAACCGAAGAATACTGACAGCGGCAGCTCCGGCGGAAGCAGTACGCATACATCTTCCTCCGGAGAGACACACGGCGGCGGAGGCGGTAAGTTCTGAGCCGCCGCAAAGAAAGCGAGGTGTCTATGAAAAAAGCAACAGCAGTTTTAATGTTCATTCTCATCTTAGCGACATTTGCGTTAACCCCGTCGCTTGCTGCGGGGAATATAGTGATTACCCGTCAGCCGCAGAACGGAACCTTCCCGGAAAACAGTGCGGCATCTTGGAGCGTAGAGGCAGCGGGAGATAATCTTTCCTACCATTGGTTCATCGTGTACAAGGGTGTTACATATGATACCAACAAGTCCTTTGCCGAGGGTCATCCGTGGCAGGACGGTGTTGTCGGAAGCGGCTACGGCTCGAACGATAAAGGAAATACTTTCTTTATCAACGGTATCGGGAGCGCCCTTGACGGGGCGGAAATCTACTGTATCGTCTCGAATAAAACCTGCAGCGTGACCTCGGCGAGAGCTTATATCTCCGTAGGAGGAAGCAAGTCCCCGCCGGAGCTTAAAGTGTCGGCGTCGGTCAGAGTGGGAAAGGGCAAGGTCCTCAAGCTCTACTGCGACGCCAAGGCATCGGACGGTGACGAGGTTAAGTCATATTTATGGTATGAAACAACTACCGGCAAGCTCAAGGATATTGTAGCCATAGGCGCGAACGAGGGGTACCCGGAGGAAGATCCTATTCTCGTCTGCGACACGGGAAAGGCCGGGACGCGCTACTATGTCTGCTATGTTGAGACAAAACTCGGCGGTAAGGCGTATTCGAGCGTCATTCCCGTCACGGTAGTCGAAAAGGCCGCGCCGACACAGAAGCCGACTGCAACACAGAAGCCTGCTCCGACGCAGAAGCCCGCCCCGGTGACTCCGGGCGCGGATAAAACCTCAGAGGTTCAAAAGACCTCCGAGCCGGACAGCGTTAAGGCGCCGGACGAAAGCGCAGTCGGTATGGAAACCGATATAGGCGAGCCCGGCTCTGTCGAGTCCACCACGGCCGTGAAGCGGGACAGCACGGGGAAAACACTCTCCGTGAAGGCGGTTATCCTGATAGCGATAGCCTGCCTTGCAATAGGCGGCATAATAGCCGGAGTGGCGGTTGTCCTCAGGAAAAAGAAGCAATAGCATTTGAAAAAGGAGAGATTATATGAGTATATTTGATAAGCTTAAGAGCACGGCGCAGCAGGCGGCGACCTCTGCCATACAGTCGATAGGCAACAAGAGAGAGAAGTTCACCTTCGCTTCTCTGCCCGAGAGCCTTGCCGAAATGCAGGCGCTCCCCGAGGCGAGCCTTGACACACCGTTTAAGACGGCGGCTCTGACCGTCCTTGCCCTCTGCGCCTATGCGGCGGATAAGAATATCGGCCTTGAGATGCTCAACTGGCTCAGAGGTCCCCGTCCGCTCAACGGTCAGGAGATATCCTTCCTCAACGACCGCTTCCGCGACGGCAAGACCTATCTCCCGTTCACCTACTTCGTAGGCGCAACGCCCGACAATAACTACACTCCCTCTCAGCCCTATACAATCATCATTGAGAGCAATCACGTATCCGGCGAGGAGAAGGACTACATGAAGCTGTTCATTCCCTGCGGCGGCGCGGACGATCCCCGTCCCATTAAGATGCGCCAGCGCGGCTCAGACGGCAAGTGGTTCCTGTGGGAGCAGTACCTGCTGACAGGCGTGCGCACCCCGAAGGAAGCCGACCCGTGGGCATAACAGGAGGGAAATAATATGGATATTTGCGGACTTTGGAAAGTCAGGGAAATGCATTTGGTTACCCCGGACGGCGAGAAAGTCTTTACGGCAGACAGTCAGGTCGATAACGATATGTATGCCGAAATCGTCCAGATGTGCAAATATATCATGGAATTTGCACCGGACGGAACGCTCAACACGCTCTTATTCGTGCCCGAAGAGGTGCGCGAAGAGGCGAAAAAGCAGGGCGCGGACATCCGCGAAAACGGATATGCGGTTTTGGAGAGTACCATATGGAAGGAAGAAGACGGAAAATTTTACTATGACACCGGGATTCAAGGCGAGGTGTTGGGCGAAGAGGTTGATTCCTTTGCGGAGATTTCACTTCTGCCGGATGACTGCCTTCTCTATAACCTCGGCACGATGATACTCGAGCGTGCGTAAACCGCGCCCTGCTTTAAAACGGCAGCAAAAAAGAAAATCTTCCGATTAAACGAACCCGCCCCGCCGACTGTACGAACCGTCGGCGGGGCAGGATTTTTTGCCGTCTTTCTGTCTCGATTTTTTGACAAGCGTTTACTTGAAGTATAAAATTAAAATTAAGCAAGGCTTACTTTTCCGGGAGGATAATATGACGTTAAATGAACTGAAAGTAGGAGAGAGTGCCGTCATAACCGCCGTCGGCGGCGAGGGCGCTCTCAGATGCAGATTGCTCGATATGGGACTCATCCCGCGAACCCGTGTGACGCTTCAAAAGGTCGCGCCGATGGGCGATCCGATAGAGATAATGGTGCGCGGCTATGAGCTGACGCTCCGCGTTGACGACGCGAAAAAGATAGAAGTCAGAACCGGGGAGGATAAAAAATGATATTCGCTCTCGTCGGTAATCAGAACTGCGGAAAAACAACGCTCTTCAACGCACTGACAGGCTCGAATCAGCATGTCGGCAACTTCCCCGGGGTCACGGTCGATCAGAAGATGGGCGCGATAAAAGGCGCAAAAGACAGCTCCGTCGTCGACCTGCCCGGCATATACTCTCTGCGTCCGTATACGCAGGAGGAAATAGTTTCGCGCGACTTCATTCTCAATCAGAAGCCCGACGGCATCATCAACATAGTCGATGCCACAAATATAGAGCGAAATTTATATCTCACTCTGCAATTGCTCGAGCTGCGCGTGCCGATGGTGCTCGCGCTCAATATGATGGACGAGGTGCGCTCGAACGGCGGCACAATAGATGTCAAGAAGATGAGCGACGCGCTCGGTATTCCCGTCGTGCCGATAAGTGCGGCAAAGGGCGAGGGCGTGTCCGAGCTTGTTGATCAGGCTTTGCAGGTCGCAAAGAGCAAAACTCTGCCGAAGGTCTGGGACTTCTGCTCCGACGGTTCGCCCGTCCACCGCTGCATCCACGCTATAGTGCATCTTATCGAAGACCACTCCTCGCGCCTTGACCTGCCGTGCCGCTTCTGCGCGACAAAGCTCATTGAGGGCGGCGACGATATGGCGGACAAGCTCGAACTCGACAGCAACGAGCGCGATCTGCTCGACCACTGCATAGTCGAGATGGAGAACGATACCGGGCTTGACAGAAACGCCGCGCTCGCCGAAATGCGCTACGAATTCATAGAAAAAGTAGTCGAGAGCTCGGTCGTCAAATGCCACGAGAGCAAGGAGCACCGCCGCAGCATGAAGCTCGACCGCGTTCTGACCGGCAAATATACCGCCATTCCGGTGTTCGTCGGCGTGATGTGCCTCGTGTTTTGGCTGACTTTCAATGTTATCGGCTCCGCGCTCTCCGATTGGCTGAGCCTCGGAATAGATAAACTCACCGGACTCGTCGATTCGGGGCTGACCGCCTATGGAATCAACCCCGTTATACATAGCCTTATCATCGACGGAATCTTCGCGGGCGTCGGCAGCGTCCTCTCATTCCTGCCGATAATAGTGACATTGTTCTTCTTCCTGTCCATTCTCGAAGATACGGGATATATGGCGCGAATCGCCTTTGTTATGGACAGACCGCTGAGAAAAATCGGTCTCTCCGGGCGCAGCTTCGTTCCCATGCTTATCGGCTTCGGCTGCTCCGTCCCGGCGATAATGGCGACCCGCACAGTCTCGTCCGACCGCGACCGCAAGATGACGATAATGCTGACCCCGTATATGAGCTGTTCGGCAAAAATCCCGATATATTCGGTCTTTGCGGCGGCGTTTTTCCCGGGACACGGCGCGCTCGTCATGATATGCCTGTATTTCTCGGGCATCGTGCTCAGCGTCCTGCTCGCGCTGATACTCAAGAATACTGCGTTCCGCGGCAATCCAGTACCGTTTGTTATGGAGCTACCGAACTACCGTATTCCGTCGCCCAAGAGCGTCGCGCTTCTGCTGTGGGAGAAGGCGAAAGATTTCCTTCAGCGCGCGTTCACTGTCATATTTGTCGCGACAATTATCATATGGTTCCTTCAGAGCTTTGATACTCGCATCAACCCCGTTGAGGACAGCGCGAACAGTATGCTCGCCGCTATAGGCAGATTTATCGCGCCGATATTCAAGCCCCTCGGCTTCGCCGATTGGCGCGTCGCAACTGCACTTATCTCCGGCTTCACCGCCAAAGAAGCGGTTGTCTCCACAATGTCCGTTCTGCTCAACACGAGCGTATCGACCCTCGGCGGCGCTCTCTCCGCTATGTTCACCCCGCTGACCGCCGCAAGCTTCCTCGCGTTCACTCTGCTCTATACGCCCTGCGTCGCCGCGGTTGCAACTATAAAACGCGAGATGAACTCGACCCTTGCAACGATAGGCATAGTTATCCTGCAGTGCGTTGTCGCGTGGCTCGTCGCGTTCGGCGTTTATCAGATAGGGAGCCTGATAACATGAAACCCGTTGATTTTGTTATAATAGCCGTTATCGCCCTGCTCGTTGTGCTCGCGATAGTTTCGATCCGCAGGCAGAAAAAGCGCGGCGGATGCTGCGGCTGCTCGGGCTGCAGCGGATGCTGCTCGCAGTGCGAAAAAAGTAAAGATAAATAACACAGAGCCGGTATTGCAATGATACCGGCTCTGATATTTTATTTGAATATCTTGCTGTATATTTTAGCTACCGTCAGCCTGATAAAACGGCTGAATTTTTCGCTCGAAGTAAGCTTCCTGTCCGCGTAGCAGACCGTGCCGCCGTCGGCGGTTCGCCCGAGCGTTTCTCCGAGACGCGGGAAAAGGCGGACTGCGGTGCCCGTGAACATCATGCCTTTTTCATTTTCGGTCATGCAGTCGGTTTTTTCGAGTCCGCCGCTGAGCGCCGTGCAGGCGAGCGCCGGCGTGTACGGCGAATCCGAGCCGTAGAGAATATTTTCTGCGCCGACATCTTTGAGCAGTGCGCCAAGCTGTTTTTGCAGGCAGAAGCCCGCCGCGTCGAAATAGACATGGCGCATATCGCCTTTGAAATCGAACGGAATATCTTTCGGCAGATGGCCTCTCATCTGTATCGAAAAGCTGTTCATCCTGTCCGAGAGTATTGAAAGAAACGCGCCCGCGTGCGGGAATATCCACTTTATGTTCGGATATCTGCCGAATATGTTGTGCATGACCATGTTGGTGAATGTGCGCGTGGTGTCGTTGAAAAATTCGAGCGCGGGGATAGGGATATTTTTGTTTATTCCCTGCGGCAGTGCGGCGGGCTTCACGGGGTGAACCGCTATAACTGCGCCGCGCTCGTTGAGCAGCTCCATGAGCGGGTCATATCCGCTGTCGCCGAGATAAACTCCGGCGTAATGGGTTGAAAGCTCGAATCCGTCCGCGCCGAGCTCATCGAGCGCGAATTTTGCCTCTTTGATTGCGGCGTCCGTGAGCGGCACCGAGATCAAGGCATAAGCCCATAGAGGCAACAACGCCTCTGAACCACATCGGCTCGGAGGCGTTGTTGTTATACATTGATCTTTTTTATCTTGCCCATAGGGGTAGCAGCATCTTTATCGAACAGAACAACATTTTTCCCTTCTGAGAATACTGTGTTCGAATAAATGATACCCGCATATCCAAGAGATAAAAAGTATTGGGCCATGCACTGGAAAGGCGAATACATGAGTTCTTTGTCTTCAGTTTCCACAGGAACAAAAATCTGTTTTGATAGCAGCCTTGCATAAGTATAAGCTGCCCACCGTGTAAACTTCTCCTTAATATCGCTGACATCTGGCGTTTTGGCATATCCTTTACGCATAATGCCGTCTACAGCCTTCTTTACTTCACGGTTACGAATTTCATCGGCTGAATTCTCAAGTTGCCTGTTTAGATCTTCATATAGAACATCTTCTGCTATCGTGAGGTCAACAAGCGTTTTTTCTGAATAATCCTCGTTAAGTTTGAACTGACACAAGCCGAACAGTTCACCTGCTACAGCTCGACATTCTTTTAAGGCACAAGTCTCAGCAACGCACGGATCGCCTATGGCCAAATATAACCATTCTACTCCCGGAGGGCTAAACCGATTGTGCTTCGTTATATAGTCCTTGTTTGGTATAAATCTGCTATACGTTGGATCGGGATCGGTGGGACGAAGTCTTCCTGCTCTCATTAGAGTTGTGGGGCAGGCTAATATGCTTTTTGCTGATACATCAAAAAAGGATGACAGTGTGAAAATAGATCATCAAAAACCTTTAAGAATGTAGTGTTTGCTTTTGCAGCATCAAGCTCGTTGTATGAAAAAACACCTGTGGCTAAAGCTGAACGAAAATCCGCCCATGTTCGCTGAATGGTTTCTTCACTTTTGGAAATGTCAGAGAATTCAAAAAGACTCATAGTTTTAAACCGTCTCCTTGTTCTGTGATTTTCGGCAGAATCTCAAGGAAGTGCTGACCGATCTTTTCTGCGTCATAGCCGCTGGCCTCGCAGATGAACCGGACGGCATCCGGCAGCAGGATGTGGTCCTTCGCTTTCTCCGCTTTGTATTTCTGCCACTCTTCGTATTCCTTGTTTGTGATTTGCTTCATGGCGGTTACCTCGCATTTTGGTCCATAGATTGAAGGCGGCAGTTCAGTTCATACAGAGCCGTTTTATTTGAATCCCATGTCAGCCGTTGCATCGCATCATCATAGCTCAACCATTCAATTCCTGAATGCTCATCTGAAAGCACAACATCCTTTTTGCACTCAAAAGCGAATGCATATTCCGGGATCACAAAAGTGTCTTCTGGCCAGAGTTTTCGATGTCTTTTGGCTATCACATTTGCGGGAACATAAGCCATCGACGTGAGTTGTATTACGCTATCTGTGTTGATTGACGTCTCTTCACAAATCTCACGAATTGCTGCATCAACAGGTTTTTCATCATTTTCGCCACCACCAGCGACAAACTGGTACTGGTCTATATCCGCACGGTGAAACACACAAAACTGCAATTCCGGCGTCACTCTATACGGAATGGCTAATATTTGAAAAGGTGCTCGCATACACATGTCCTCCGAAAAACTCAATTTTTTCGCCGTCTATTATACCGGCGATGTATGAACATTTCTACCGATAAAAACAGCCGGGACACCCCGACTTCCACAACTTACCCCTCAAACGACAACTTACCCCTCGAGCGGCAAAATCGGCAGAGGAATAATTAAATTGTATCAATCTCGGTGTTTTTATATCTTACTTCTTCGCCGGCGGGGTGATAAGCCTTTATTCTGCGTGGCTCCGCGGGGAGATAAGCGGCGACGGCGCGAATATCGCCCATATCGCCAACGATCTCATAATGCAGAGCACGCTGCTTTTCAAATAATATCAGTCCTCAAAATCCACGCTCTCACGCTCGAGGCGAACCGCCTTGACGAAAGCGCGCACCTTGAGGTGCTCCGGGTGGCTGTCATATGCGTGCAGCGCGTCCCAACTTTCAAACTTCGAGAAGAGCGCCGCGTCATATTTGCCGCCGTTTTCGTTTATCCCGACTTTCGCTTCGATAAGCCCCGGGACAACGCCGACGAGCGCTTCAAGCATCTCTTTGATGTGCTCCGCGTTCTCTCTCTTGCTGTGTCCCTCTGCTTCGTCTTTAAGCGCCCAGAATACTATATGAGTCACCATTTTCATTTCCTCCTGTTTTTGAGAATCTGATAGATTTTGCCCGCGCCGAGCATCACTGCCGCCGTTGCCGCTCCGGCGAGAAGCGCACGCGATGCTATTGTAGCGTTGACGCTCTGACGGTCGGTTATGCGGCTTTCAATCGGTCCCAAGCAGGTGCATTTGAGCCCGAAATTCTTGAACGAATGGACGCTTGTCTCGAAGCTTCCGTCCTCGTGAACGGTTATCAGCCTGACGGACGGTCTGCCGCCGTCTGTGTATGCACGGAATCCCGAGGTCTTGCACTGCGCGAGCAGTATTCCGTCAACCTCGCCCGCGAGATTGTTCATGTGGTCGTGGCCGAAGAACGCGCCTTTTATGTCGCCCATTTTCTTCCAGCTCTCAAACTGTCCGCTGTTGACATCCGCCGGGCACGGACCCTCTGCGAGATATCCGTTGTCCTCGTCTTTGAGAACATACCAGTTCTTGTTGAGATGCCCGTAGCCGCGCACGGCTTTCCACATCTCCCAGGGCTTCGCCTTTCTGAGAAGCTCATATTCTTCAACGACCGGGATGTGCTCGAACAGCAGAGCGGGGAGAGGAACGCCGTTGTTTTTCTTGCGCAGCTTTGCCGCGTTTCGCTCGTACCAGTCTATCTGATCCTTGTGAACGACATCGTAATATGAAATCTCTTTGTCATAGAAAATATTGTTCGAGTCCATGAACCAGAGATTGAACTCCGGCTTGCCGCTCTTGCCTAAAATTGGTATGTAATAGTTCGAATATCCCGTGATATCCTCGTCGCATCGGCGGGTCACGCAGTATTCGGTGTTCACGAAAATCTCCGTCTGCTCCTCTTCGAGCCCGGAGTCGTGGTCGTGGTTGCCCATTATTGTCGCGAACGGAATCTTGCGCTCAACAACGGGTGCAATGAGACGCTCGAACTGCCTTTTGAACGACTCCATGTCGATGTCGTCGCGCGACGCCGCGCATATGTCGCCCATGTAAACCGCAAGATCGGGCTTGAGCGCGTCGAGCGCGGTCTCGTGGAATTTCAGCGTGTCCGCGCGCTTTGCCTTGCCTTTTTCCGAGCTGACATCGTCGTTCTCGTGCGGGTCGCCGAAGAGCAGGATTTTGAACTCTCCGTCCTCGTTGAATCTGAATTGCTTGTCGTACATCTCAGTGCTCCTTATCTGAAAACGGCTTCTCTTATCGCCTCGCTCACCGTAGGGTGGGGGAACGCCGTATTTTTAATTTCTTCAACAGTCATTTTGTTCGCGAGCATCGCCGCCGCGCCGTATATCAGCTCCGACGCGTTGCCGCCCGCAATGTGAACTCCGAGCAGCCTGCCGCTTGTATTTTCTGATATTATCTTGCAGAATCCATCCTGCCCGCCCTCGGCGAAAAATCTTCCGCTCGAGCGCAGCGGCGCTTCGCCGCAAACGGCGTCAATGCCTTTTGCGAGCGCACTTTCGAGCGTCTCGCCGATCGATGCCGCCTCGGAAAAAGTGAACACGACCTGCGGAATTGCGAGATAGTCTATCCCGTCAGTCCTGCCGAGAATATTGTTTATCGCAGCCGTCGATTCGCGGTATGCTGCGTGAGCTGACATGGCTTTTTGGTTCGCGTCTCCGGCGGCGTAAACGCCGGGAACAGCAGTTTGCATGTGGCTGTCTGTATTGAGATTTTCAAGCCCGATGTTTTCTATTCCGAGCCCGTCATAACACGCCGTTCTGCCGGATGCGTTTATTATAACATCTGCTTCGACTGTCTTTTCTTTTCCGTGCGCGTCGGTGTATTTTATATTTCTGCCGTTCGCCGAAACGGCTCTGCACGAAGTGAGAATATTTATTCCGCTCTTTTTGAGATTGCGCCGCAAAAACGCGCTTATGTCTTTGCCCATAGTCGGGGCGATTCTCTCTGCCTGTTCAATTACAGACACTCTGCATCCGAGCGCGTTCAGATATTCCGCCGCTTCGAGCCCCGATGCCCCGCCGCCTATAATCGCGGCGCTTCTCGGTATAGCGTCAAGATTATATACATCGCTCACATCTGTCATATCCGCGCCGGGAATTTCAAGCTGCTTTGGCTTTGAACCAGTGCAGATGAGCAGATTTTTTGAATATATATCATCTTCACCTGCGGCGGTTATGAACAGCCCGGCTGCCTTGCCTTTTATATGAGCTTCTGCATTTATGACTTTCGCTCCCGCGTGTTCGAGCGAATCGGCGATGCCGCATTTCAGCTGACATATAACATCATTTTTATGCGCGAGCGCAGCGTCGAGATTGAAGTTCACTTTTTCGCTTGTTACTCCGAATTTTTCGGAATCGAGTGTTTGCCTGAAAATCTTTGCGCTGTGGAGCATGGCTTTCGATGGTATGCAGCCTCGGTTCAGGCACACTCCGCCGAGCTCGTCTTTTTCTATGAGCGCCGTTTTCAGTCCGCTCTTTGCGGCTGTTATCGTCGCGCTGTATCCGGCGGGTCCGCCGCCGATAACGGCAAGGTCAAAGATATCCATAGGCGCTCCTTTCGCTTTTTTTCAATTATATCCGAAATTTGCCCTGCGGTCAATCGAACGTTCTGTTTTTTGTTGACTTTGAAGGCTGTAAGCATTAAAATTATCGTTGTATAAAAATCTTTTGCTGTGAGGTATTCGATGAAAACACCGGCTTATCACAAATCTCTTGAAACGCTCCATGTAAACTGCCTTGAGCCGCGCGCTTATTTCATTCCCTTTGCGGATGAAAAAACCGCCGCCACACGCGAGCGCGGGCAGTCCGATTATTTTGTTCCGCTCTGCGGCGAGTGGGATTTCCGCTTCTTCAAAAGCTTTGAAGATGTCCTGCGCGAGCCGCCCGAATATGTCGGCGAGAGCGGATTTGATAAAATATCCGTACCGCGCAGCTGGCAGACCTATACCGACCGCGGCTACGATGTCCCGCTTTACAGCAACCTCGAATATCCTTTCCCGACCGACCCGCCTTTTGTCCCGGACGAGAACCCCTGCGGGCTCTATGTCAGAAAATTTACGCTCGATGAAAAGCTCTCTTCACGCGATTTATTTTTGAATTTCGAGGGCGTGGATTCCTGCTTCTATGTCTGGCTCAACGGAAAGTTCGTCGGCTTCAGCGAGGTCTCGCACTGCACGAGCGAATTTAACGTCACGGACTTCGCGGTCAGCGGCGAGAACACCCTCTGTGTGCTGGTTGTCAAGTGGTGCCCCGGCACTTATCTTGAGGATCAGGATTGCTTCAGATTCTCGGGAATTTTCCGCGAGGTCTATCTGCTCGCGCGCGGAAAAGAGAGGCTCGATGATATCTTTGTCAAAAGCTATGTCTCCGATGATTTCAATTCAGCCGAACTTCGCGTTGAAGCGAAACTCAGCATACCTTGCGAGGTAAAATATAAGCTCGTCGCGCCGAACGGAGTTACTGTGTCCGAAGGCGTCGGCGGCGAAAAATTCAGCATAAGCGTCGATTCTCCCGTTCTCTGGAACGATGAACAGCCTGAGCTGTATGAGCTCTGGCTGACCGTCGGTGACGAAATCGTTCTGCTCGATACTGCGCTGCGCCGCTTCGAGATAAAGGACGGGATATGCCTTCTAAACGGAAAAGCAATCAAGGCTCGCGGTATCAACCGCCATGATTCAAATCCTGTTACAGGTCACGCCGTCACACTCGACGATATGCTCGAAGATATTATGCTCATAAAGCGAGCCAACTGCAATATGATCCGCACCTCGCATTATCCCAACGATCCGCGCTTCCCCGCGCTGTGTGATAAATACGGCATAATGCTGACCGACGAAGCCGATATCGAAACCCACGGCATGGGCTACGACTGGGAGGGCGAATGGGACTGGACGCGCTGGTCGCATCTCTCGTCCGCTCCCGAGTGGCGCGAGGCTTATGTCGACAGGGCGAAGAGACTCTTCGAGCGCGACAAGAACCACGGCTGTGTCGTGCTCTGGTCGCTCGGCAACGAGTCGGGAGCGGGTGTCAACCACCGAGCGATGGCGCAGTATATCCGCTCGCGCGATGACCGCGCTCTTGTCCACTATGAGAACTCCCACCTCGAGTTCAAGGCTGTCCCCGAGGGCGAAAATTTTGCCGATATCTCGGATGTCGAGAGCCGTATGTACGCCGGCACGGAATATATAGAGAACTATCTCAATAATAAAGAATATAAGAAGCCTTTCTATATGTGCGAATATGTCTGCTCGATGAGCACTGGCGATGTCTATCCGTTCTGGAACCTTGTCGAGAAGTACGACAACAATTTTGGCGGCTGTATCTGGGAGTGGTGCGACCACGCGGTCAATGTCCCGGACAAAAACGGCAATGCCCGCTATTTTTACGGCGGCGACTTCGGCGATTTCCCGAATAGCTCCATTTGCTGCATCGACGGACTCGTCTATCCCGACCGCACTCCGCGCCCCGGCTATTTTGATATGAAGCGCGTCTATCAGCAGTATTCGACTGTATATAACGGCGACGGCAGAGTGACTGTCACGAGCCGCAGACGCTTTACCACTCTCGACGATACGGCGATCCACTGGACTCTTTCAGAGAGTGGCAAGACTGTTTCGGAGGGCACTACCGCCGCGCTTTCAACACCCGCGCAGGGGAGTACGACTGTAAAGCTTTTCGACCCCACAGATTTTGACTTGCTCCCGTCCTGCCTGCTGACTCTGAGCTTTGTCTCGACGAAAGATACCCCTTGGGCGGAAAAGGGCTTTGAAACGGGCTTCGAGCAGTTTGTACTCAAGGACTATACGCCCTATGTGCCAAAAGACGGCAGAGTCGAGCTCGGCGAAAATGACCGCTTCGCGGTTATCAAGGCGGGAAATATCGCCTATACTTTTGATAAACCCTACGGGCGCATATCTTCTATAATTTGCGGCGGCAAAGAGCTGCTGAGCGCACCCGTTGAGCCGCAGATCTGGCGCGCGCCCTGCTATAACAGAGGTTCGTCGGAAATGTGGAGACTCAAGAATTTCAGATATGCCGCGCAGAAAACATATTCCTGCCTCGTCTGCGAGACTGACGGCGGCGTGTGCATCAAGACGAAGATAGCAATCGGCGGACCGTCCTGCCCGCCCGTTATCCACGCCGATGTTGATTACAAATTCACGCCCGACGGCTGTGTTACGCTCTGCTTTGACGGCGATGTTATCGAGAAATGCCCGATACTGCCGAAAGTCGGCTACAGACTCTTCATGCCTGCAGAAAATGAAAGCGTCAGCTATTTCGGCTTCGGTCCGAGAGAAGCTTATGTCGACAGATATAAGTCTCAGCGCCTCGGACTCTGGAACACAACGGCGACGGATAATTTTGAGCATTATATCCGCCCGCAGGAGAACGGCGCACATTACGGCACCCGTTTCGCCGAGGTTTATTCAAACGCGGCGGGACTCAGATTCGAGCCGTTCGGCATGGAGCATTTCAGCTTCAATGCCCAGCATTTCACGGCACAGATGCTCGAAGATACGAAGCATGATTTTGAGCTTGAACCTCTCAACGATACCGTTGTCAGCCTCGATTGGCGCATGACGGGAATCAGCGAGGCGGAGTATCACAACGACCCCGAACGTGCGCTTCGCCGTATCGACGAAAAGAAACTCAATTTCGGCTTTGTTATAAGACCGTTTGAAAAATAAGACTTCACGGGAGAGATACAATGTTTCTGAAAGAACTGCTTGAGGGCACGGCCATTGCGGGTGATTATCCGCAGGCGGATATATGCGATATAGTCTACGACTCGCGCAAGGCAAGACCGGGCACGGCATTTGTCTGCATGAAAGGCGAGACAACTGACGGGCATAAATACGCAAAGAGCGCATATGACCTCGGCTGCCGCGTGTTCGTTGCGGAAGAGGCGCTCAGCCTGCCCGGTGATGCAATCGTGCTGATGAGCGAAAACACGCGCCGCGACCTCGCGCAGATGAGCATAAACTTCTTCGGCCACCCTGCGGATGAGCTGAAAATGATAGGCATAACCGGCACGAAGGGCAAGACGAGCATAACTTATATCCTGCGCAGTGCGCTTGAAAACTGCGGCATAAAAACAGGCGTTATCGGCACTATCGGCGCGTTTTACGGCGACAAAAAAATACCGACCGTCAACACGACTCCCGAATCATATGAGCTTCAGAAAATTCTGCGCGAGATGGCGGACGGCGGCTGCGAGGCTGTCTGCATGGAGGTTTCGTCGATAGGACTCAAGATGAGCCGCGTCCACGGAGTTGAATTCTATGCCGGGATATTCACGAATCTTTCGCCCGACCATATCGGCGGAAACGAGCATAAGACTTTTGAAGAATACGCCTATTGGAAAAAGCAGCTCTATGTCCACAGCGGCTTCACCGTCGCCAACCGCGATGATGCGTTCTTCGACGATATCGCCGCCGCATCAAAGGGCGAGGTGATAAGCTACGGACTCGACGAAAAGTGCGATTACTATGCAGAGAATATAAATCCTCTGCGCCGCCCGGGCTTCCTCGGAATAGAATTCGACTGCAAGAGCAAGTTTGATTCCCCGTGGCACACGCAGGTCAGTATGCCGGGATTTTTCAGCGTCTACAATGTTCTTGCGTCCGTCGCGCTCCTGCGCAAGATGGGCATTCCTGTTGAAAAAATGCGCGAGGCGTTTTCGCATGTGAGCATCGACGGCAGAATGCAGATAGTCCATGTCAGCGATGATTACAGCGTAATTATAGACTACGCTCACAACGGTCTTAGCATGGAGAATGTCATTGAGACCGTCCGCGATTATAAACCCAACCGCGTTGTTGCGCTCTTTGGCTCGACAGGCAACAAAGCGACTATCCGCAGGCAGGAGCTCGGTCTTGTCAGCGCAAAGATGTGCGATTTTATTATAATCACGAGCGATGACCCGGATTTTGAGGATCCGAATGCGATAATAGACGAGATAGCCGGATGGGTCGAAAAAGGCGGCGGAGCGGGTAAGTATGTCAAGATAACCGACCGCGCCGAGGCAATTGAATATGCCCTCGACCATATGCAGAAAGGGGATATCCTCCTCCTGCTCGGCAAAGGGCATGAGCATTTCATGAAAGTGAAAGGCGAAAAAATATATTTCAGCGAGCTCGACTGCATTGCGAATTATATGAAAAAACACGGGATGAAGTAATTCTTATAAAAAGCACACATAAAAACGCAAAACCCCGGAGGGTATTCCCTCCGGGGTCGCTTGCTTTTTATCAGCCGATTTCGATTCTTCTCGATGTCGGCACATTTTCTTCTTTCTTGGGCATCGTCAGGGTCAGAACGCCGTCCTTGTATTCGCCGGTGATGTCTTCGGTCTTGACGGACGAGACATCGAAGCTCCTGCTGAACGAGCCGTAAGACCTCTCGCGGCGGACAAAGTTGCCTTTATCATCCTTCTTCTCGGTCTCGTTGCTGCGCTCTGCGCTGATGGTCATGTAGCCGTCTTCAATGTCGACGTGAATGTCTTCCTTCTTGAATCCGGGCAGCTCTGCTTCGAGCACATATTCCTTGCCGTTGTCCTTTATATCAGTCTTGAAGTCTGTTGCGGCCATGTCGCCCCAGAAGTTCTTCTCGAAGTTTTCCATATCTCTGAAAGGATTAAAGAGTGCACGCTGATGTCTGCGTTCATAAGGTGTAAGTTCAAACATAATTGATTCCTCCGTTTGATGTTTATTGTTATTCATATTGAAGTGGTTGTTTTATTTGTCTGACTGCTCTCCGATTTCCATCGGACTCACTCTCTTTCTTCTCCGGGGCTCTTGCTCCCTTCGTTTGATTATATAGTACCCCTGCTTTGTTAAAAAAGAATACAGTGATATGTGAACAAATTGTAAACACTTAGCACTCTAATTAAAAGAGTGCTAAAATGCGTTTGAAAACACCGCGCAGGTTTTTATCATACGCGGGACATGGGAGGAATATAAATGCATTGACATTTTCTGTTAAGGAGAGGAATGCGATGCAAATCAACGTTATAACGCAGTCGGTCGGTGTCGAAGAGACGCTCGGCAGCTGCACTGCGGAACAGCCGATAGATGCCGATATAACCCTGCCGGATTATTGCCCGGATATCAGGCGCGTGCTCAAATGCCTTGTCACTCCGCGCATAACCGCAGTCCAGACTGCGGGCGACAGAGCGACGGCGGATGGCTCAGCCGGCGTGTGCGTCATCTATGCCGACGAGCAGGGGACGGTCTGCTGCTTCGAGCAGACATACCCGTTTTCAAAATACGCCGATCTCAAGGGTGCGGACGAAAACTGCTGTGTGAATGTGCGCGCCTATACTCAGTATGCCAACTGCCGTGCCGTCAGCCCGCGCAGGCTCGATATCCACGCCGTGGTCAGCGTGGCGTTCGGCATATCCGGCGTAAAAGAAGAAGAGATAATAACCGGAGCCGAGGGCGCGGGAATCCAGCTCAGATGCTGCGACAACCGCACCGCAAGCCTCGTCGCCTGCACCGAGACTGCGTTCCCGATGAGCGAGACCGTGCCTCTGCCCGACGGCGACCCGGCTGTGTCCTGCGTGCTGAGCGCGCAGGCGGCGGCGCTCGCGCAGGAGATAAAGGTCATCAGCAACAAACTGCTCGTCAAGGGCGAACTCACCGTCAGCGCGGTTTGCCGCGGCGAGGGCGGCGAAATATTTAGCTTCGGCCATTCCATGCCGATAAGCCAGATAATAAATCTCGAGGGCATTGACGAGGACTGCACCTGCTGTGTCTGCCTGCCCGTCACTTCGCTCGAAGTCCTGCCGAAGGCCGACCAGGCTGGCGACAACAGACTGATTGATATCAGCGCGCGCGTCGGCGCGGGAGTCAAGGCTTATCGCGAGCTGAGCTTCCCGACCGTCACCGATGCCTATTCCGTCTGCTGCGACCTTGAAACAAAGAGCCGCAATGCCGATTTTGCGGTCATCGCCGATAAGTTCAACGATACTTTCACCTGCCGCAGCACGCAGGATCTGCCGGAGGCGAGACAGATTTTGGCTCTCTGGTGCTCCGACTTATCCAAGAGTGTGGCGCAGGACTCCGACGGAATAATAATCTCCGGCGAACTGACACTACATTTTCTCTATACCGATGCCGAATCCCAGCCATGCTACGCCCAGCGGCAGACGAACTACGAATATCGCCGGGCGGTCAGAAAGTGCGGCGATCTCAAGTGCTCGCCGTGCATCGAGATAACCGCTGCGAGCGCCGCCTGCGCTTCGGGCAGTGCCGATGTCAGGGTCGAGATGAATATCTCGGGCTGTATCTTCGACAGCGTCCGCCGCAAGACCGTCACTTCAATAGAATGCTCCGATTCCGACGGCAAAAAGACGGGCGGCGCCGCGCTGACGGTCTATTTTGCGGATGCGGGCGAGGAGATATGGGATATCGCGAGGCGGTATAACACGACCGTCGAAGCGGTGGAGCAGGAAAACGGCATAACGGGCGAAACGGTGGCGCAGAAATGTATGCTGCTGATACCCGGAGTCTGAGGAGGGATAACCGTGCAGGAGAGAAATATTTACAGCGACATTGCAAAGCGCACTCAGGGCGATATTTATATCGGTGTTGTCGGCCCTGTGAGAACCGGAAAATCAACGTTTATAAAGCGTTTCATGGATGCCCTCGTTCTGCCGAATATCGAGAGTCAGAGCGTGCGCGACCGCGCGACCGATGAGCTCCCGCAGTCTGCGGCGGGACGCACAATAATGACCACCGAGCCGAAATTTATCCCAGAAAATGCGGTCGAGATATCGCTCCAAGCGGAGGCGACATTCCGCGTGCGGCTCATAGACTGCGTGGGATATATCGTCCCGAGTTCCCTCGGCTATATTGAGGGCGAGAGCCCGCGAATGGTAAAAACCCCGTGGTTCGAGCATGAGATACCGTTCAATATGGCGGCGGAGATAGGCACACAGAAGGTCATCAGCGAACATTCGACAATAGGTCTTGTCATAACGACTGACGGCTCAATAAGCGAGATTCCGCGCAGCGAATATGAAGAAGCCGAAGGCAGGGTAATATCCGAGCTCAAAGGGCTCAAAAAGCCTTTTGTTGTCCTATTGAACAGCACGAATCCTGAGTCCGACGAAGTCAAAAATATGGCGGCGTCGCTGACCGATAAATACGGCGTGCCCGTCATGCCCGTGAACTGCCTCGAGATAGGCGAGGAGGAGATAAAAGAGATTCTCACTCAGGTGCTCTTCGAGTTCCCCGTCAAAGAAGTCAGTGTCGGTCTGCCGGGTTGGGCTATGACTCTCAGCCGCGATCATTGGCTGCGCTCGGGACTTTGCAGCGCCGTGAGCGAAGCGGCGCAGAACCTCCGCACCCTCCGCGATGTAAAACACCTCGCCGAGGATATCTGCGCGTGTGAATATGTGACGGACGCAAAGATAGCGAAAATGGATCTGTCCTGTGGCGCGGCGCGGATAGAGGCGCAGATAGACGGCAGTCTCTTCTATAAGATACTCGCCGAGGAGACGGGACTCGATATCTCCGGCGAGCAGGATCTGATGAGCTGCATGCGCGAACTCGCCGCCGTGCGCCGCGAATATGAGCGGCTAAAGGGCGCGCTCGACGAAGTTGAAGCGACGGGCTACGGAATAGTCATGCCGTCGCTCGATGAATTGAGCCTCGAAGAGCCGGAGATAATGCGCCAGGGCGGCAGATACGGCGTGCGCCTGCGCGCCTCCGCTCCGTCGATACACATGATGAAGGCGAATATAACAACCGAGGTCGCGCCGATAGTCGGCTCGGAGTCCCAGTCAGAAGAACTTGTCAACTATATGCTCAAGGAGTTCGAGGAGGACCCGACAAAGATATGGGAGTCGAATATCTTCGGCAAGTCTTTGCATGAGCTCGTCAACGAGGGACTGCACAACAAGCTCTATCGTATGCCCGCCGCGGCGCGTATGAAGCTGCAGGAGACGCTCGAAAAAGTCATCAACGAGGGATGCAGCGGACTCATCTGCATCATCCTGTAAAATAATATCGGCTGTGCCCGAAGTTTAGGCGCGGCCGATATTTTTTATATTAGCTCTTGACACAAACAAATGTTCTGATATATAATATGTACGAACAAATGTTTGAAATCTGGTGAGAGCGTGGATCTGTTTGACAAGCTGGAGATACTTTCCGATTCGGCGAAATATGATGTCGCCTGCACGAGCAGCGGAACGGACAGATCCTCAGGCGGCGAGGGGATAGGCAACGCCGCCGCGTGCGGTATATGCCACAGCTTCGCGGCGGACGGCAGATGTATATCTCTGCTGAAAGTTCTCATGAGCAATGCCTGCGTCTTTGACTGCAAATATTGCGTCAACCGTGTCTCCAACGATGTCCGCCGCGCGACATTTTCACCGCGCGAGCTCGCGGAGTTGACGATGAATTTTTATCGCCGCAATTATATCGAGGGGCTTTTTCTCTCGTCCGCAGTTGTCGGCAGTCCCGATTATACCTGCGAGCGCATGATTGAGACTCTGCGCATCCTGCGCGAAGAATATAAATTTGGCGGATATATCCACGCCAAAGCGATTCCGGGCGCGGATAACGCGCTGATAACCCGTCTGGGTATGCTCGCGGACAGAATGAGCGTCAATATCGAGCTGCCGTCGAACAACAGCCTGCAAACTCTCGCGCCGGACAAAACAAAGGAGTCGATACTCCGCCCGATGGGACTTATTACAAATAAGATAAAAGAGAGCTCGGCAGAGCTTGTCAGATATAAGCACGCGCCGCGCTTCGCCTCCGGCGGTCAGAGCACGCAATTGATAGTCGGCGCAACGCCCGACAGCGACTATCAGATAATGTCGCTGTCAGCGGCGCTCTATAAAAAATACGAGCTCAAGCGCGTGTTCTATTCGGCGTATATCCCGGTCGTCGAGAATCCGCTTCTGCCCGCGAAAACAACGGAACCGCCGCTCCTGCGCGAGCACAGGCTATATCAGGCCGACTGGCTTCTGCGCTATTACGGCTTCGATGCGAACGAACTGCTCGATGAAAAGCACCCGTTCTTAAACCCTTATGTTGACCCAAAATGCAACTGGGCGCTCAATCACATGGAGCTGTTCCCGCTTGAAATAAACCGCGCAACAAGGGAAGAACTGCTGAGAATACCGGGCGTCGGCGTGAAGAGCGTTCAGCGGATTTTGGCGGCTCGGCGTGTCTCGCCATTGAGTTTTGAAGATCTCAAAAAACTCGGCGTGGTGCTCAAACGTGCCCAGTATTTCATAACCTGCAAGGGCAAGCATCTGGCAGGACTCAATGTCAATCCCGACAGAGTCCTCGGCTCGTTAATTTCCGAGCGGTGTCAGTCGCTTTTACCGAATATGCAGGGTGAACAGCTGAGCCTGTTCGACAACAGGATAACAAGAGAGGATGTAGTACAATGTCTGCACGGTCAGATGTAACATATGTATATGACGGTTCGTTCGAGGGACTTCTGACGGCTGTTTTCGAGAGCTTTGAGAGCCGCGAACGGCCGTGCTCTATAGTCGCGGAGGATGAGTTCGTGCCGACTCTCTTCGCGTGCAAAACCGTTGACACCGATCCGCAAAAGGCAGACAGAGTCCGCCGCGGGCTCAAAAATGTCAGCGTCGATGTCTGGAACGCCGTGCGGCTCGGGTACCTGACCTGCGTCGAGGACAGGGGAACGCTCATCAACGATTTTGTGCATATGGTGATGCACTACGGCGCGGGTGTCATGCGTATGCTCGCCGACGACACCGTTTCGCGCCTGACGAAAGCCGTCCGCGCCCTCAAGCAGGAGAGCCATAAATATACCGGGTTTGTCCGCTTCAGCATCAGCGAGGATAATACCCTCACTTCAATTATAGAGCCGAAAAATTCCGTCCTGCCCCTGCTCGCGCCGCATTTCTGCGACAGATATCCGAACGAATCGTTTCTCATATATGACAAGACCCATTCGCAGGCACTCGTCTGGCATAACAGGCAGAAAATGATTATCCCGTTAGACGGCTTTGAACAGCCGCAGGCGGGGGATAAGGAGCTGTATTTCCGCGCGCTGTGGAAGCATTTCTATGATACGGTAGCTATCGAGGCGCGGTATAATCCCCGATGCCGCATGAACTTCATGCCCAAACGCTATTGGAATCAGCTCCCGGAGATGGATGAGAGCAATTCTCCCGATGCCGTGCGCGGAGTCAAAAGAATCGGAGCATAAAAAAGCAGGAGCCGTGGGACTCCTGCTTTTGATATTTTTTTAATCCTGCGCGTGGTTTGAAAGCTTGATTTCGTCGTTGTCCGTGAATTCTGCGATGATTCCGTTTTCGTCAACCGTCGCGAATATCGCGCTGTGGCTCTTCATTGTGAGCGTCCATTTGACATCGGGATATATCTTCCCGAGCCTGTTTGTGACTATCGCTATCTTCGGCGAAAGTCCCTTTGCGAATTTCCACGAGGTCGAGCCGTAGTAGCCGTGGTGTCCGACCTTGAGCAGATCCACCTTATGAAGCTGCGGCAGAAGTAAGCCCTCGAGTCCGGTGGTTCTCGTTATGTCCGCGGCGAGGAATGCGCTTTTTTTGCCCTTTTCGACCATCGTTCCGACGGATTCGGCGTTTTCGCCCTGTCCGTGGAGACGCGCGTCATCAAGTGCTGTATTGTAGAAAGTAAGCGTGAAGTCGCCGAATTTGAACGGCTCGCTCGGTATCTCGGAAGTAACAACTGTGCCCCTGTTCTGAAACGCCTTTACCGTGTCTGCGTATGTTGTTTCGATGCCCCAGCCGTTGTATTCGTATTCGTGGGCAATCTCGCGGTTGACGGGCTTTATGTAAAATGTCTTTACCGTGATGTCCGGGTCGTTGGCTATCGCTTCAAATGTGCCGACATGGTCGTAGTGATTGTGCGTGCCGAGCGCAAATTCAAGCGTTACTTTGCCCTCTGCGTCGCCGGCAGCCTTTTTCAGATATTTTATAACAGCCTCTTCGCTGCCGTTGTAGCTGAGCTTCCTGCGCGGATTGCGGTCGCCCTCGCCGGAGTCGATGAGCGCGAATTTGCCGTTTGATTCTATGAGTATCGCGTCTGAGTTGTAGGTGTTTAGAAAATGTATTCTGTCCGCCGTGCCGTCCGACGAAAACTGCGCCGGGGTGATTTCAAATTTATTCTGATATCTGTTGCACATCGCAACGCAGATTATATCCAGCGAGAAGACCGAAAGCATTATCGCCATCATTATCCATGTCGCAATTTTTTTGATTAGCTTGTCTCTTGTCATATTCCCTCCGAAGCGCAAAAATAAAAACGCTTTTAAAAGTATATCATACTTTTTCGGTAAATGTCCATATGCAGACGCGCCAAAAAGCGCCGAATTTAATTGTATTCGGCGCTTTTTTGTGATATCATATATATATTAAGTGTAATACTAATCCTGATTTTCACCCTTGGGGTCGATAGCCTGCATTATCAGCGAGCCGAAGAGCATGACTCCCATGCTCGGGCGGATGCAGTCTATCGCGTCCTTTGCGAGATATATGCATCTCCAGTAGTCGAATCCGCGGCCTGCGAGAAGCAGCGCGCAGACGGCAAGGGTGAAGAGAAGCTCAAAAATAATAACCGCGCCGAGCAGTATCCTGCGCGAAACGGGATTTATGTAGCTTAATTTTTCTGCAATTTTTTCTTTTATGCCGCGCATATCTTCACCTCCGTTTGTTTGATTCTAACCCGGAGTGCGATTTTTCGCAATGCAAAGATTTTTACTTTTGAGGAAAGGAGAGGAAAACGAATGTCCGTCGGAATATCCACCGCCTGCTTTTATCCAGCCGCGACAGAAGAGGCTCTGCGCTGTGTCGCCGAAGCGGGAGCAAAAGTTACCGAGGTGTTTTTCAACTCGCCGTCGGAATTGGAGCCGGATTTTCTCCGCCGCATTTCGTCTATAGCCTCTGACAGCGGCATCCGCATCCGCTCGATACATCCGTTTACCTCGTTCGCCGAGGGCTATATCCTCTTCAGTCAGTATGAGCGCCGCTTCGACGATTACAGGGAGTTTTACAAAAAATACTATGCCGCCGCGTCTGCGATAGGCGCGAAAATAGTCGTACTTCACGGCGCAAAGCTGCCGGTGAATATCAACACCGACGAATACGCCGAGCGACTAGGTTTGCTTGTCCGCGACGCACAGGAGCAGGGGATAATCCTCGCACAGGAAAATGTTGTCCATCATAACGGGCAGACGCCGGAGCTTATGAACGAGCTGAAATCGCGCCTCGGTGTGGATTTTCATATGGTGCTCGACATTAAGCAGGCGTATCTCGCCGGGGTCGACCCGATAGAATTTTTCAGGGAGTTTTCCGATAATATCTGCCACATACATCTGAGTGACCACGACGAGAATCACAAGTGCATTCCGCCGTTTGACGGAAAATTCGATTTCGCCGCCCTCTTTTCGCTCATGAAAGGAACCGGATATTCCGGCGACTGCGTTATCGAGCTCTACCATTCGGGCTTCGAGCGCATAGATCAGCTGACCGATTCGATGTATATGCTTAAAAGATTATGTTGACAACAAGTTTGACTTTATGCGATAATAAAATATAGAAATTGTGCAAAGGGGCAGTACGTATGGAATCTAAAAAACATATCGATCTTATTGACATACTCAAAGGCGTTGCTATTATATCGGTGCTTATATGTCATTCGGTGATAGTATACCCGGTGAATCTTGAGAATGTTGCATGGAGCAATGCGCTCAAAACTTTTGTGGATTCTTATCAAATGCCGTTGTTCTTTATGATATCCGGCTTTTTGTGCTCATATAAGGGTAATTACGGCGGATATCTTCTTGCCCGCGTGAAGAGAATACTCGTGCCTTATATTGTTTTCGATGCCGCCGCGCTGTTTCTCAGAGTTGTCGGCGGAAGCCTTGTCAACAGGAGCATGGATATCAAGTCTGCAATTTTTCAGCTCTTCCTGCAGGGAACTTCGGCTGGCGGCTATTGGTTCCTTTACACTCTGTTCGTAATTTCGGTTATCGCGCCGCTTTTCTGGGTTATACTGAAAAAGAACAGACTTCTCGGTCTGCCGATTATAGCGGTCTGCGTTATTGTCTCGGCGCTGTTCGACTTGCCGGAGATATGCTGCCTGAAGAGCGTTGTGTATTATCTTACATATTTTATCATCGGCATGATGCTCAAGGGCTGCGATTTCGGAAAGATAAAAGACAAGCGTATCGTTATCCTGACAGTGAGTGCAGCGGTGTTCTGTCTGTCATTCATTCCGCTGAGAATCTATGCCGACAAAGTGTATTCTGTTGCCGGAATATATATATCCGCGCTTTCGGCTTCGGCTTTCTTCGCCTCGTTCTTCTCTTTGGTGAAAATGCCGAAATTCATAAAGAATCAGCTGATGACAAGCGGAAAATATTCCCTTCAGTATTATTTACTCAATGCATTCCTGGTAACCGGTCTGCGCTGGCTCGTGGTCACAAAAGTTCATATCACGACTCCCGCGCTTATAGTGCTGATATTGTTTGCGGGAAGTTATATTGTGAGTTATCTTGTATCAAAGTATATTCTTGACAGCAATAACTTCTTCAGGTTTTTGTGTGGCCTGAAAGTCCAAAAAAATAAGTAAGATGGAGTGATAGCTTTGAAATGTCCGTTCTGTGGTTTTGAAGAGAGCAAGGTCATCGACTCGCGTCCTACCGACGAGGGCGAGAGAATACGCCGCCGCCGCGAATGCATCAGCTGCGGCAAGCGTTTTACGACCTATGAGATAATCGAGACCGTGCCGATAGTCGTCGTCAAAAAGGACAAGTCGCGCGAGGTCTTTGACAGAAACAAGCTTTTCAACAGCATGCTCAAGGCGTGCGAAAAGCGTCCGGTCTATATGGAACAGCTCGAAAAGGCAGTCAGCGAGATTGAGGCTGTGCTCCAGAATTCGCTCGACCGCGAGGTGACAACCGTCTATATCGGTGAGCTCGCAATGGAGAAGCTCAAGAGCATCGACGAAGTCGCATATGTCCGCTTCGCTTCCGTCTACAGGCAGTTCAAGGATATCAATACATTTATGGACGAGCTCGCAAAGCTGCTCAAGGAAAAATAAAAAAGCAAGGATCGCTCCGGCGGTCCTTGAATTTTTATCGCAATATAAATTTTACTTCGACTCCCTTGCGTAAAGGAAGACAGTTCGGCGTAAATCAAGACCGATGAATTGTTTTGCTTTGCTCAAAGTAATATAAGTGCACGGTAGGGCGGATATCATCCGCCCGCGAAATCTGCACAAATTCGGCGGCATCTGATACAAAGCCATAACAATTCCAAATTACCAAGAATAAAATCAATTGTTTTGATTTTGCCAATAATCACATCAACCGCCGGCTCAAATTTTTTCTTCTCGTTGCCAAAGCTGTGATAAAGTGATAAAATCTAATCAACATATATTAATGGATGGGGTAAAAGTGGAGTCTGTCAAAATAAATCTGAAAAACAACTGCAAGTCGGCGGGAAAGTATCTGCTGACTTTTCTGAAATGGTTTGCTCTCGCCGCAGTCACGGGAGCCGTGGGCGGCGCGGTCGGCGCGCTGTTTCATCTGAGCGTCGAATATGTTACCGGCGTGCGCAAGGCTCATTCGTGGATAGTGCTTTTGCTGCCCGTCGGCGGACTTGTGATAGCCGGTTTGTATAAGCTCTCGGGCAAAAAGGATATCGGTACTAACGAAATACTCGATGCCGTGCGCTCGCCGCAGGGCGTGCCGGCGTTGCTCGCGCCGCTGATATTTGTCTCAACTGTTATAACGCACCTCTTCGGCGGCTCCGCCGGACGGGAGGGCGCGGCTCTTCAGCTCGGCGGCAGCATCGCGGGGCTGATAGGCAAAATAACCCACCTCGATGAAAAAGATATGCATATCATGACGATGTGCGGCATGAGCGCCGTGTTCTCCGCGCTTTTCGGAACGCCGATAACCGCCGCCGTTTTCGCACTCGGTGTTATCAGCGTAGGTGTCATTTATTATGCAGGTCTGCTCCCGTGCGTCGTGTCTGCGTTCGTCGCATATTTTATCTCGACTCTTATGGGCACCGAACCCGTCGCGTTTACCGTCTCGAATATCCCTGCATTTTCGCTCAAGAGCTGCCTGCTTACCGCTCTGCTCGCCGCAATATGCGCTCTGCTGAGTATCGGGTTCTGCCTCGGCCTGCACGGTACGCATAAGCTCTTTGCAAAAATTTTCAAAAACACTTTCGTCCGCGCAGTCGTCGGCGGATTGATAATCGTCGCGCTGTCTCTTATCTGCCGAAGCGGGGACTACAACGGCGCGGGCATGGATATAGTCGAGCGTGCCATCGGCGGCAACGCAAAACCCGAGGCGTTTTTGCTCAAATTTATCTTCACCGCCGTCACCGTCGGCTCTGGATACAAGGGCGGCGAAATAGTCCCGACTTTCTTCGTCGGCGCGACTTTCGGATGCGTGGTCGGCGGACTTATCGGGCTCGATCCCGGATTTGCCGCGGCGGTCGGACTCGTCTCGCTTTTCTGCGGCGTTGTCAACTGTCCGCTCGCTTCTATATTCCTGAGCATCGAACTCTTCGGCGCGCAGGGTATGCCGCTGTTTGCGCTCGCCGCCGCTGTGAGCTATCTGCTCTCCGGCTATTACGGACTCTACAGCAGCCAGAAAATAGTCTATTCAAAGCTCCGCGCAGAGCTTGTGAATATAAACGCAAAGTAAGTTATTGACTTTGCATCCGTTAACTGATAAGCTTATTCTAACCTATCATGGGAGGGAAAATATGGATGCATTAAAAGCGAAAAAAGGATTTATATGTGATATGGACGGTGTCATATATCACGGAGATAGACTGCTTCCGGATGTCAAAGAGTTCGTGGAGTGGTTGTATAAAGAAAACAAGTCGTTCCTGTTCCTGACGAATTCGAGCGAACGCTCGCCACGTGAGCTTCAGCAGAAGCTTGAGAGAATGGGACTTTATGTTGACGAGAGCCATTTTTATACCAGCGCCCTCGCAACGGCAAAATTTATCAGCAGTCAGAAGCCCGGCTGCTCGGCATATGTTATCGGCGCCCCCGGACTCGTCAACGCGCTCTATGACCAGGGTATCACAATGAACAGCATCGACCCGGATTATGTCATAGTCGGCGAGACTTCGAGCTATAACTATGAAACGGTCGTCCATGCGTCGAACCTCGTCAGAAACGGCGCAAAGCTCATCGGCACGAATACCGATCTCACGGGTCCAGTCGAGGACGGTATAGTCCCCGCGTGCCGCGCGCTCATATCACCCATAGAGATGGCGACGGGCAAGAAGGCGTATTTCGTCGGCAAGCCCAATCCGCTCATGATGCGCACGGGACTCAAGATGCTCGGCGTCCATTCGGCGGAGGCTGCGATGATAGGCGACAGAATGGACACGGATGTCATCGCGGGCATCGAAACCGGTCTCGACACAGTCCTCGTCCTTTCGGGAGTCACGAGCCTCGAGGATGTCAATCTCTATCCCTACAGACCCACATATATATTCAACGGCGTCGGCGACGTCTTTTCAGAAATATAACAAAACGGAGAGTTAAAATGCATTACGAAAACAACTGGGAATCGCTCAACAGCCGCCATGTGCCGGATTGGTTCGCGGACGCGAAGTTCGGCATATTCATCCACTGGGGTCTCTATTCCGTGCCTGCGTATACCGAAAAAGGGCAGTATGCTGAGTGGTATATGCAGCAGATACGCGACGAGAACAGCGACGCGCGCAAGTTCCACGACAGGGTGTATGCCCCCGGAACGCGGTATGAGGACTTTGTCAGCGGCTTCAAGGCGGAACTTTTTGATGCCGACGAGTGGGCGCAGCTCTTTGAAAAGTCCGGCGCAAAGTATATAAACCTCGTCTCGAAGCACCACGACGGCTTCTGCATGTTCAAGAGCGACTACGCATGGAACTGGAACAGCGTCGATGTCGGCCCCCACAGGGATTTCTGCAGCGAGCTGAAAACCGCGCTCGAAAAGACGGATGTTAAGTTCGGCGTCTACCATTCGGTTTATGAGTGGTTCCATCCGCTCTACCTCAAAGATCCCGAGGAGTATGCCGTAAAGCATCTTATCCCGATGCTCAAAGAGCTTATAACAAAATACGAGCCATGGACTCTGTTCACGGACGGGGAGTGGGATCACCCGAGCTCCGTCTGGCACTCGACAGACTTCCTCCAGTGGCTCTATAACGAATCGCCTGTCAAAGATACGATAGTCCCCAATGACCGCTGGGGCACGGAGACAAGAGGACGCCTGGGCGGCAATTTCACCACCGAATACGGCATAATCGACAACGGCAGACGCATCGAAGAGGTCGAGCTCGACCGCCCGTTCGAGGAGTGCCGCGGTATCGGCGCATCGTTCGGACTCAACCGCATCGAGGGCGTTGACGAATATCTGAGCAGCAAAGAACTCATCGAAACGCTCTGCTCGCTCGTCTCAAAGGGCGGCAACTTCCTGCTCAATATCGGCCCCGCCGCGGACGGCACTATCCCTGTTATTATGCAGGAGCGCCTGCTCGATATGGGTAAGTGGCTCAGCGTCAACGGCGACGCTATCTACGGCACGCGCATTTATACCAAAGCGCCGCAGGAGGGTACATATTACACCAGAAAGGGCGACAAGGTCTACGCAATAACGAACGCCTATCCGTTCGGCAGCCTCACGCTCGACAAGGTGGATTACAATCCGGATATAAAGGCGAAGCTTTTAGCGCATGACGCGCCCATAGCCGTCGAAAACGACAACGGCAAAGCAAAGCTCGTCTTCCCGCAGATAAACCCCGACGAAATGAAATGCGGCTGGCTCTATGCCTTTGAACTCGACGGAGTGAAGTAAATAGCGATAAAATAATACACAAAAATCCCGGAACATCAATAGCGGTGTTTCGGGATTTTCTATGTAATTTTTTAGTGGATTTAGTCCGCAATTCTCTGTGTTTACTCTGCACTTTTTAAATATATGATAATGAAAATGTTCTTGCGTTTGGCGGTTTGCCTAAACAAGTGCATTAATAAACTTTTTAGCGAAATATCAAAGTGTTAGAAAAAGTGTTAGAAAATATATACTTTCTAATCCTACGCAAAAAATAAAAAGCCTTGAAACCGTTAGATTTCAAAGCTTTTTAATTGGTGCGAATGTTTATATAAGATTTGGCGAAATACAGTTTTACTGATAGTCGAACATCATATTCAAACAATAATCCGCACATTGGTTTTTTTATTTTGTATTCGGCATAATTAAATTACCAAATACAAGAATATTTCAATATAAAAACAATTTTTGAAACACTATGATGTGCCATAATTTCATTTAAGTATATCAATCCATTTATTGTTGCCTTTCAGTTGTATGTATTCTTGAATATTATCATCGCAAAACACATCAATCATTTTATCAAAACTTACGGCAAGATTCATAGTTTTTAATGTTTCAAGTTTTGTCCAAAATACCTTTCCTTCGTCGGATGATTTTAAGGTTCCGGAATATTCATCGGTTTTAAAAAGTAAAACCACATATCGTTTGTTGCTTTTTACTTCCCACCACTTAATGCCGCACAATTTAGGGTTTTTGATGATAAGCCCCGTTTCTTCTTTAACTTCTCTGATGACAGAATCAACAAAAGATTCTCGTTTTTCAATATGACCGCCGGGAAAAGTAATGCCGCCCCAAGATTTGTTGATTTTATCTTGAACCACAACATTACCGTTGTTGTCATAAATCATACACATATTGGTTAATTCGATTTTTTCGTATTCGCTCATAATAATACCTCAAACTATTTAATTTAGTAATATATTAATTATTTCGCCGATATTTTCTATAACGTAATTCGGTTTTTCATTTTCGTTTTAACGCTTTGAAATTTGGCAAAACCTTGACGCACCCAAATTGTTTTCATACCCAATTGCTTTGCGGGAACTATATCATTGTCAAGTCTGTCACCAATCATAATTGTTTCATTTGCCTTGCATTTTGCTTGTTCAAGAGCCATATTAAAAATTCTTAAATCAGGTTTAGAAAATCCTGCCTCTGCCGATGCGATGACAATGTCAAAATATTTGCCTATGCCCCAATTGTTTATTCGTTCTTGTGTGCCGATTTGTTGATTTGCAATAATTCCCAATTTGTATTTTTTGGATAGTTTATATAAAATGTCATCAACATCAGAATAAAGTTTTTCCAATTCTCCGTACCATCTCGGAGTATCGACACCATAATATTTAGCGGCTGTTTTTACAGCGTAAGAATTCGTTTTTGCACATTCTCTTACTTTGATATAAAATTCGTCTTTGTCAATATTGTTTTTTTCAATAATATTGTTGCAACGCTTTTTTATACATTCGGTTTCATCAATAAGTGTTGAACCTAAATCGAAAAATAGCCATTTTATACTATTCATGGTTTCACCTGTAATTGAGTAATACTATTTAATTATATCATAAGTGTCAAAAATTGTCCACATGTTACAACTTTTGTTATAATTTATAAACGCTTTTGTGCTTAATTTAATTGCTGCAATATAAAAAAGTGTGTAAAAGATGCGCAGTGCAAAGGTGTTTTGCTTTGCTAACAAAACTTAATAAACTGCCGAAATCCTTGCAAATAGCGCATTTTAAAATAAAAAAAGCAGGTTTTTAACCTGCTTTTGGTCCGAGTGGCGAGACTTGAACTCACGGCCTCTTGACCCCCAGTCAAGCGCGCTACCAGCTGCGCCACACCCGGTTGTACCTAAATTTAGTTTGCTTCCCGCTTGTCGGCTTTTGCTAATCGCCGCGGCGCTTCCTTCAGAAACATAGTCGCGGTACTTCGCTTGGAGCGCTCGTTCCGCTCCTTGTTTCTTCACCTCGAAGCAATGCCTTCATCCGCCACAGGCGGCGGCATTTCTCCTCGCCCAGCTGCGCCACACCCGGAAAGCTCATCAATAATACCACATGAAAAGCGATTTGGCAAGTCTTTTTTCAAACTTTTTTAAAATATCCGCCACTTTTTTACTTTCTTTCTCGTTTTCGCCCTTCCTCTTTACTTTTTGTCTCTATCTATGCTAAAATCTAAAAGACGGAAGGAGAGTCAGATATGGCAAAAATAATCGGAACAAACATACCAAACATCCCGTGGGAGGATAAGCCCGCAGGATTTGAATACCCCGTGTGGCGTTACAGTGGCAATCCCGTTATCACCCGCGACAATCTGCATATGGCGAACAGCATTTTCAATTCCGCTGTTGCGCCTTACGGCTCGGGCTTTGCCGGAGTTTTCAGGGCGGATATCCGCTCGCGCGCCCATAAGCTCGTTGTCGGCTTCAGCAAAGACGCGATAAACTGGGAGCTTGAGAATAAATATATCTTCAACGGCTACGATCCGCGCCTGTGCGAGCTCGACGGAAAATACTATCTCTCGTGGGTCAATCTCACCCCTCACGGCACAACTATCGGCATAGCATATACAGAGGATTTCAAGAGCTGGACTCAGCTTGAGGATGCCTGCTATCCCGTTGCCCGCAACGGCGTTCTTTTCCCGCGCAAGGTGAACGGCGAGTATCTTCTGCTTATTCGCCCGTGCGACAGGGGACACACCCCTTACGGTGATATATTCATCAGTCAGTCGAAAGACCTCACTTATTGGGGTAAGCACCGCTTTGTTATGAGCCCGGTCGAGAACTGGGAAGCTACAAAAGTCGGAGCGGGTCCGACTCCTATTGAAACCGACGAGGGCTGGCTCATGTTCTATCACGGCGTGCTCACGAGCTGCAACGGCTTCACCTATAGCATGGGCGCCGCCATCCTCGATAAAGATGAGCCGTGGAAAGTGCTCCACCGCGCGGATAGCTTCCTGTTAGCCCCCCATGAGCTCTATGAATGCGTCGGCGATGTGCCGAACGTCGTGTTCCCGTGCGCCGCGCTCGCGGATGCCGAGACCGGCAGAATAGCTATCTATTACGGAGCCGCCGATACTTCGGTCGCCCTCGCGTTCACAACCGTTGATGAGACTGTGAAGTACATCAAGGATAACGACATTATAAAATAAAAATGCAGCCGTGGGATGATTCTCACGGCTGTTTCATTCCTTTTCCGAGCCTTTCGAGCGCGCGCTTTTCTATCCTGCTGACATAGGAGCGGGAGATGTTCATCATCGACGCTATCTCTCGCTGAGTCAGCGGCTCGTTGCCGTCGAGCCCGTAGCGCATGACGATTATCGCCTTTTCGCGCGGGTCGGGTATGCCTATGACGAGTCCGCGCAGCTTCTCGCTCTTTATTTTTAAATCAAGATCGTCTGCGATGCAGTCCGGCGTGCAGATAATATCCATTAGCGTGAGCGGGTTTCCCTCGCTGTCGCTGTCGATCGGGTCTTCGAGCGAGATATCGTGCGCGCTCTTTTTTATCGAGCGAAAGTGCATCAGTATCTCATTTTCAACGCATTTCGCGGCGTATGTCGCAAGGCGTGTACCCTTGTCGGGCTTGAACGAGTCTATAGCCTTTATCAGCCCGACCGTGCCTATCGAGATAAGATCGTCCTGATCCGAATATGCGGCGTAGTATTTTTTGACTATGTGCGCCACGAGCCGCAGGTTGTGCTCGATGAGTTCGCTGCGCGCCGATTTGTCGCCCGCGTGCATTTTTGCAAGAGCTTCGCGCTCCTGCGCCGCACTCAGCGGCGGGGCAAATGAGCCTGGCTGGCTCAGATGCAGGATAAAAAAGAGAAATCCGTTTGAAAATAACTGCAAAAACCAACCGAACACAGCACCGCCTCCCGTAGAATATCTATATTCGAGGTTTGCCGGAGTTTGCAAGTCCGGGCTTTTTTTGTAAATTCACTTGAAACTTCGGGACGGCTATAATATAATAATCTGTAGAAAAAGCGGGAACGGAGGTGCTCTCGTGTCGGATATCAAACTCGGTGCGCAGCTCTATACTTTACGCGATTACATACAGAATTATGAGGATGCCGAAAAGACTTTTGCTTATCTTGATTCTATCGGCATCAACACGATTCAAATTTCCGCTATCGGACCTATCGAGCCGGAGAAGGTTGCATATCTTGTTGATAAGTACAATATGGATGTCTGCGTCACGCACACTTCGTTCGACCGCATGCTCAGCGATACCGAAGCCGTTGTCAGGGAGCATAAAATGATCCACTGCGACACGCTCGGAGTCGGCTGCATGCCGGGGGAGTACAGCGGCAGCGAAGAGGGCGTGCGCGAGTTCATAAAGCTCACGGGCGAGCTCGCAAAAAAGCTTCGCGATATGGGGATGCACTTTGCCTATCATAACCACGCCTTCGAGTTCAAGAAATATAACGGCAGGCGCGTTATAGATATGCTTATCGACGACACCGATCCTGAGCTGTTCGGCTTTATAATGGACACATATTGGGTTCAGTACGGCGGCGGCGATCCGGTGGATTTCATAAAGCGCCTCAGCGGCAGAATGAAGGTCTGCCACTTCAAGGATTATAAAATCAACAGCGAGAACAAGCCCGATTTTGCCGAAGTAGGCACGGGCAACCTCAATCTCGATGAGTGCTACCGCGCATGCAGGGATTCTGGTGTAAGATATATCGTTATCGAGCAGGACACCTGCGATATTGACCCGCGCGAGTCGATGGCGATAAGCTACAAGAACCTTGTTGATATAGCAAAGAGAAACAGCTGATTTTTGGGAAGGGATGACAGAAGTGGAAGGAAAGATGAAGCTCCCCGTGGTTGATAGGGGATACGATATTGCGGCAACGGATTCATATATCTCGATGCTGCAGGAGGAATATAATAAAATTTACGCCTGGGGCTCGGAGCTTGAAAAGCGCGCCGAAGCTCCCGCGGGCGAAGCGGCTTCTAGTGAAGAGATAGAAGCTCTCAGAACGCAGAACCGCAGTTTGTATAACAACTGCGTGGCATTTGCAAAGCATATAAAGCGCCTCGAAAAGCTCAGAAACGAGCAGGGCAGATATATGATTGACGAGCTCAACGCCGCAGAGAGCAGAAAGAAAGCTCTCGAAAAGGAGATATCCGACCTTGAGGCGCAGAAGAGTCTGCTCGAAGTGAGTAATGAGTCGGCTCGTGGCCAGTCGGATGCAATAGTTACCGCCGCGCGCAGCCAGGCACAGAAGACCGTTACCGAAGCGCAGGAGCAGGCGAACGCAATAGTTGCCGAGGCGCAGAAGAAAGCCGAAACTATTCTGCGCGAGCGTATCGGCAGAATGTCCGCCGTGTGCGCCCAGCTTAACGATATGTTTGATAAGGGCGAATAAATATCGATAATAAAAATAGAATGCGGCTGTTCATCATGAGGCCCAGTGCCTGCGTGATGATAACAGCCGCTTTTGTTTTTGCTACCCTGTAAAATCTTCTATCAGCTTTTGAAGTGCTTCTTCGCCCTCGACCGTTATTCCTTTGTAGACGCGCTCAGCCTCGTCGCGTGGCAGGGAAGATGTGAAAACATCGAACACCTCCTGCGGCTCGTCCTCGCCGTAGACGAACACCGCTATCCTGCCGTTGTAGTCGCGCATGATGTATTTTTCGCTCCCGTTAGGCGCGGTGTTTTCGATTATAGCCGAGACGGTCAGAAACGCCGCGGCGCAGAACGCAAGGGCAACGGCGATGCTTTTTATCGTGGTTTTCATCTTTTCTTTTCCTTTCCGCAGGCTTACTTTTTCTGCTTTCGTGGTGATTTTTGCCCCTTTCTGGCATTTTTATACGTTGTTTTATACACTGCTATTGTTTTGATTTTACAAAATAGTGAGAATATTTGGATTTAGACTAAACTTTTTGCAAAAAGTATGCTATAATTTTTAACTGGATTGTAATGTGAAGGAGGCGCACGGATGGCAAACAGCTCCGCAAACGCATCGAAAAAGATGGGAACAGCCAAAAAATCTTCCAAAAAGAAGAATAAAAAGCCGAATAAAAAGGCCGGCAGGATAGCTCTGCTGGTCATACTCTGTGTGCTCGTCGTCGGTATGCTCACCGCGGCGATAATCGGAGGTTATGTTTTCTTCAATATCGTGTCCTTTGCCCACGGTGAGATCGCGATAAATCTCGACGACTACAAGGCGAATCAGAACCAGACCTCGTTCGTCTATGCCTATGACAGCAACAATGAGCTCGTTGAAATGGCTCAGCTCCACGGCGAGGAGAACAGAATATGGGTCGATTTCGACAAGATGCCGGAAAATCTCAGAAACGCTTTCGTCTGCCTTGAGGACAAGCGTTTTGAGAAGCATCATGGTGTCGATTGGCTGCGCACTTTCGGCGCGGCAACAGGACTTTCAACCGGCGGCGGCTCGACAATAACCCAGCAGCTCGTCAAGAACCTGACCAACGACAAGGAGGTCACGGTCGTCCGAAAGTTCAAGGAGATAGAGCGCGCTCTGAATCTTGAACAGCACTACAGCAAGGACGCTATTCTTGAAGCTTATCTTAACACTCTCTATCTCGGCAACGGATGCTACGGCGTCCAGACCGCGAGCGAGACTTATTTTGGCAAGGATGTCAGCGAACTGAACCTCGCTGAGTGCGCGACCCTCGCGGTCATAACAAAAGCGCCGACGAAGTATAACCCTCTGCTCAATCCCGAGGCGAACAAAACGCGTCAGGAACTCTGTCTCAAATATATGCTCGAGGAAAAGGCGATAAGCAAAGAGGAGTACGAAGAAGCAGTTAACTATAAGCTCGTGTTCACAAACAGCGAGGGCTATGTCCCGAAGCCGGGCAAGACCAAGAACACTACCGAGGACAAGAACACCGAGAAGGAATATCAGGATTTCTATGTCGATTATGTCATCAAGACCGTCTGCAAGGATCTGATGAGCAAATACGGCTACACCTACCGCCAGGCGATGGAGAAGATAAATTACGGCGGACTCAAGATATATTCTGCTGCCAACCCCGATGTTCAGAAGGTTCTCAATACCGTATATTCAAACAGAATCGCTTTCGATAAGGAGGCAGACACCGCCGAGCATCCCGCCGCTCAGTCCGCGGCAACCGTCATGGACTATGAGGGCAGAATCGTCGGCATAGTCGGACAGGCGGGCGAAAAGAACGGCAACCTCTGCCTCAACAGAGCGTCCGAGTCCCCGAGACAGCCCGGTTCGTCCATAAAGCCCCTTTCGACCTATTCTCTCGCGCTCGAGAAGAATTATGTCAACTGGTCGAGCATGATTCTCGACTATTCAATCTATCAAAACGGCAAGCTCTGGCCGCAGAATGCGGACGGCACGAACGGAAGCAAGAAAGAGATAACCGTCCAGTATGCTATCCAGAAGTCGTTCAATACCGTGCCCGTCAGAATAATTACGGAGATGCTCGGCGTCAACGAAGCCTATAACTTCATGAAAAAGACGTTCCATCTGACAACTCTTGATGATTCTGCGGATGCGAATATCGCGCCCCTTGCAACCGGCGCTCTGACAAACGGCGTCACTACTGTCGAAATGGCGGCGGCATATGCTGTGTTCGGCAACAACGGCTATTACTATGAGCCCTATTGCTATTATAAAGTCACCAATGCCACGGGTACGGAAGTCCTGCTCGAAACGAAGTCCGAGCCCGAGAGAGTTCTCAGCGAGGATACCGCAGAGGTCATGCGCGAACTGCTCAAGACCGTCCCGGCAAGAGATTTCCGCAAGAGCAAGAATCTCGGCAAGTTCGAGCTGATGAGCAAGACCGGTACCACGAGTGACACCAAGGACAGCTGGATAGCCGGCGGCACGCCTTACTATGTCTGCGCAGTCTGGCTCGGCTACGATAAGCCCAAGGTCATTCCGTTCAGATACAGTGCTTCCGGACGAGTCTATATCGAACTGCTCGACCGCATCCACGCGAACCTGCCCGTCAAGGAGTTCCCCAAGACCGGCAAGGTCGAGGAGAAGGACTACTGCAAGAAGACCGGACTTCTCGCTTCGCCCTCGTGCAAGGAGACTGCAAAGGGATATTATAAGAAGTCTGCAATGCCCGCCGAGTGTACCGCATGCGGCGGCGGATCCGTCAGCGAGGTCGTCAGCGGAGTCGGCGAGGCGGTCAGCAATATTATCGATTCCATCCTTCCGACAAGCCCGCGTTCGGACGATTAAACTCAACCTGCGGCGAAAAAATATATAAACGGCCGCACCCGATAACGGTGCGGCTAATTTTTTAATTAAGAGGTATTTTATGATTATCCTGTCGGTAGATTACGGGGATACGCGAACGGGCATAGCCGTCTGCGACAAGACCGAATTTTTGGCGTCTCCAGTGACCGTTATAACGGAAAAAGAATCCGAACCGCTGATAGAAAAGATAACCGAGATAGCCAAAGAGAAAAAGGCGGAGCTGATAGTTGTCGGTCTGCCCGTCAATATGGACGGCACCCACGGCGAACGCGCTCAGCGCTGCGAGGATTTCGCGGCGGCTCTGACCGAGTTTTCGGGCATAGAGACCGTGATGCGCGACGAACGCCTGACAACGGTCTCGGCGCATAACGCCCTGAATGTCACGAACACGCGCGGCAAGAAGCGCAAGGCAGTTGTCGATGCCGTTAGCGCCGTGATGATCCTCCAGGATTATCTCGACTATCGGCGCATCAATCACCTTTCCTGAACAGCTCTTTTATGCCCATGAGCAGCAGAAACCCGCCGAAGATTTTCCCGGGAATATTGCTGTTCATGTGCGATACCGCGAGACTGCCGAGCAAAACTCCCGGCAGACCGCCCGCGGCAAAGAGCAGAACGCTTTTCCAGTCGATGAGCTTTTTGAATGAATAAACTATGCTTGAAAGCACCGCGCAGGGGATAAAAAATAATAGATTTATGCCCTGTGCCTTGAGCTGCGGCATACCGAGTGCGAGCACGAGATAGAGCACCAGCACCCCGCCTCCGCCGAGCCCGAGACTGCCGGCGAGACCCGAGAAAAAAGCTGCCAGTATCGTTTTCATCGCATCAGCATCCTCACTCCCGCCCAAAGCATGAAAAGGGCAAAAATCTTGCCGAGTATTTTCGTCGGTATCTTCGGCAGAATGAAAGAACCGAGAACGCTTCCTATAAGCCCCGCCGGGAGATAGGGGAGCGCATCGCCGAAGGCGACTTTTCCTGTGTAAATATATATCCCCGCGCTCGCCGCGGTCAGCAGCATAATGAGCGCCACCGCGTTTGCCTGCGCTCTGTTTTGCTCCATTCCGCTTTTTCTGAGCATCGGCACGGCGATCATTCCGCCGCCGGCTCCGAGCGCGGAGTTGACCGTCCCGATGGCAAGACCGCCGATAATTTTTGTTATTCCTTTCATTTTCTCAGCTCCTTTTTCCTATTTTGCCCGCCGCTGTTCTAATAATGCCGCGACTCTCCGCATATTCTTTTGTGGGGGTGTCGGTATGGTGATAAATTTAAAAAAGCGTTCAAGGCTCGTCGCTCTCGGTATCGCGGCGGCGGTTGTAATAATGATTATATGCTTCGTGATGATATCCTCGCGCGGCTCCGGATATGCGCGCAGGGCCTCTTCAAATGCGCTCCGCACAGTGACAATTATCGTTGACGCAGGTCACGGCGGCATGGACGGCGGCGCGACTGCGGCGGACGGAACGGTCGAAAAAGATATAAATCTGTCCATAGCCCTGAAGCTGCGCGATATGCTTGACACAGCGGGCTACAATGTCATCATGACTCGCGAAACGGACGACGATATAGCCGACGACTCCGCAAAAACCGTGCGCCAGCAAAAGGTCTCGGATATAAAAAACAGAATGAAGATCATCGAACAGACGCCCGATGCCCTGTTCGTGAGCATACATCAGAACCACTACGGTGGCCCGTCATACAGCGGCGCACAGGTGTTCTATTCAAAAAACAATCCGGAGAGCGAGAAGCTGGCAAAGGCGATTCAACAGGATATCCGCTCGCTTATCCAGCCTCAGAATCATCGCGCCGTCAAGCGCACGGGCACTGAGATATATCTGCTCTATCATGCGCAGTCTCCGGCGGTTATGGTCGAGTGCGGCTTCCTCTCGAACGCCGCCGAGACGCTGAAACTAAAAGACGATAATTATCAGAACGCCATGGCTTTTTCGGTCATGTGCGGTATAACAGACTATTTAAAACAAGACGAAAAACTGACGGAGGTAACATAAAATGGCAGGCAAGGCAAAATCGGTCTATATCTGTTCCGAATGCGGCTATGAAAGCCCGAAATGGTTCGGCTGCTGCCCGGGCTGCGGCGAGTGGAACACCATGAACGAGGAGATAAAAGCGCCCGCCGCTCCGGCGTCCAAGAGCGGCGCGAGTGCGCGCAGCGTCAAGACATATGCACTCAGCGAGATAACCGCCGATGAGGAGATACGCTATCAGACGGGGCTCACCGAGCTCGACCGCGTTCTCGGCGGCGGAATAGTCAAGGGCTCGTTGGTGCTCCTGAGCGGCGACCCCGGCATAGGCAAATCGACGATTCTTCTTCAGATATGCCAGTATATCGGCAGGGATCTCGATATTCTCTATGTCTCGGGCGAGGAGTCGGTCTATCAGATAAAGCTCCGCGCGGACAGGCTCGGGGTCACAAGCCCGACCCTAACTCTCATGAGCCAGACCGACGTTCAGGCTATATGCGAGTATATAAATATCAACAAGCCCGGGCTCGTTATCATCGACTCGATACAGACTATGGTCATAAGTGACCTCAGCTCCTCTGCGGGCAGTGTCACGCAGGTGCGCGAATCGACTTCGATGTTCATGCGCACCGCGAAGAACAGCAATATTCCGATTATAGTCGTCGGTCATGTCAACAAGGACGGCAACATCGCGGGACCCAAGGTGCTCGAACATATAGTTGACGCGGTGCTCTATTTCGAGGGCGACCGCAATATGTCTTACAGAATCCTCCGTGCCGTCAAGAACCGCTACGGCTCGACGAATGAGATAGGCGTTTTCGAGATGCTCGACAGCGGACTTTCTCAGGTCGAGAATCCGTCTCTTATGCTCATCTCAGGCAGACCGAAGAACACTTCGGGCACCTGTATCGCCTGCGCTATGGAGGGCACCCGCCCGATACTCGCCGAGGTTCAGGCTCTTGTCAGCGCGTCGAGCTTCGGCAATCCCCGCCGTATGGCGACAGGTTTTGATTACAGCCGCATGGCTATGCTCTTAGCCGTCCTCGAAAAGCGGGCGGGCTATTTCTTCGGCAATATGGATGCATATATAAATGTCATCGGCGGACTCAAGCTCGATGAACCCGCGACCGACCTCTCCGTCGCGCTTGCGCTTATTTCGAGCCTCAAGGATGTCCCGATAAGAGATGATGTGCTCGCTTTCGGCGAGATAGGTCTCGGCGGCGAGATTCGCTCCGTCAACCACTGCGAACAGCGCATAAAAGAGGCGGCCCGACTCGGCTTCAAGACCTGCATTATCCCGCGCCATAATTTCAAATCCGTGCCGGACAAGCTCAAAAAGGAGATAGAGGTCATTGGCGTCAAGAATGTCTATGAGGCGTTCGCGAACTGCGTTGACTGATGAATTTTATGACCCCTATAGAATCGCCGAACCTGCCGAAGAGGGGAATCACCCTCGCCGCGGTAAGCGTCGGCGCAGAAAAAGCAAAAGAATATCTTCGCTCGCGCGGTATCAGTGTTTTTGATATCCTGCCGTGTGCCGCGATAACCGACGGCACAGACGCCCACGCCGATTTGCACTTATTGCATCTCGGCGGGCGAAAAATCATATTGAGCCGCGAACAGCGTGAAAATATAGAAAAGCTCACTGAACTTGGCTTCAATGTGCAGATTCTTGACACTCCGCTCGGCGATAAATATCCAGCCGATGTGCCGCTCAATGCCGCGCTTTTCGGCAATTATGCGATACTCAATCCCAAAACCGTCTGCAAAAACATCGACTTTTCCGGGCGTAGTTTAATACCCGTGCGTCAGGGCTACACAAAATGCTCGGTAGTGCCGGTGACTGAAAGCGCGATAATTACCGATGATGTGTCAATAGCCTCGGCGGCCGAAAAAAACGGACTTGCTGTACTGCTCGTCTCAAAGGGCGATGTCGCCCTGCCCGGGCGCGAATATGGCTTTATCGGCGGCTGCTGCGGGCTCATTGCGCCCGATACAATGCTATTCAACGGCTCGCTTTCGTCTCATAGGGACGGCGAAAAAATCAGAGCCTTTCTCTCTTCGTTCGGCGTGCGTGCGGAGGAGGCAGGGGACTTTCAATTAACCGATATCGGCTCAATACTTCCGCTCGCGGAGAGATAAACCGAAAAACTTTTTGAAAATTATATTTTATTCCAAAATCCGATTTTTATTATTTGCCTTTGTGCTATCATATTTCGGAAAACTTCAGTGGAGTGATAACAACGAAAAAAGGACAGCTTAAAGGCGGCATCTTTCTCATTCTCGCCGCCGTTATATGGGGACTGTCGTTTGTGGCTCAGAGCGAGGGACTCGAGGTAATCGGAACTCTGACCTTCAACGGCATAAGAATGATTATGGGCGGCACGGTGCTCCTGCCGGTCATTGCAATAATGTCGGAAGTTCAAAAATCAAAAAACAAAAAGCTCGGCTCGGCTGAACAGAAAACGCTCGAAGAGAAGAAAAAAGACAGAAAAAGTCTCATTGTCGGCGGACTTGTCTGCGGAACGGTTCTCTGCGTGTCAAGCAATCTTCAGCAGGCGGCGTTCGGCTATACAACGGTCGGCAAGGTCGGCTTCATAACCGCGCTCTATATGCTTCTCGTACCGATAATCAGCCTCGTTTTCTTCAAAAAGCGCGTCAGTCTTCCTGTGTGGATCGGCGTCGGACTCGGCGTTGTCGGACTTTATCTGCTGTGTGCGGGCGGCAAGGCGACTTTCGGCAAGGGCGAATTGCTCGCTCTCGCGTGCTCGGTCGGCTTTGCGATACATATTCTTGTTATCGACAAATATTCGGCTATAGTCGACGGAGTCAAGCTCTCATGCGCGCAGTTCTTTGTCTCGGGTATAATTTCCGTCATTCTCATGTTTATCTTTGAAAAGCCGAGTATCCACGCCATAATGAGCGCAGCACCCTATCTGCTCTACACAGGTATTTTGTCCTGCGGAGTGGCGTTCACTTTCCAGACCCTCGGCCAGCGCGATTCCGACCCAACGGTCGCTTCGCTCCTGCTGTGCCTTGAATCTGTGTTCGCTGTTATATTCGCATGGGTGCTGATAGATCAAAAAATGTCGGTAAGGGAGCTCAGCGGCTGCATCATCATGTTCGTCGCAATAGTCCTCGCCCAGCTTCCCGCAGATGTGTTCAAGAAAAAGCAAAGGGCGTAACAAATCATAATTTTATCCGGCAGACTGTGTGTTATCGCATGGTCTGTCTTTTTCTATACCTATTGATATCGTTGACAAAAAGCCAATATATGGTGTATAATTAAATATGTATGATACAAAATAATGCGTAGCATTTGATTTACGGGGGACAGCTAAATGGCGAATAAGGCAACCTACAATCAGGAGAGCATAGAGGTGCTCAAGGGCGCCGACCGCGTGCGTAAAAGACCTGCGGTCATCTTCGGCTCCGACGGCATAGAGGGCTGCGAGCACTCTGTGTTCGAGATCATCTCGAACTCTGTTGACGAGGCGCGTGAGGGCTTCGGTAATACAATAACCGTTACCCGATTTGAGGACAAGTCCGTTGAGGTTCAGGATCAGGGACGCGGAATACCCGTTGAGTATAACCAGAAAGAAAAGGAATATAACTGGAAGCTGACTTTCTGCGAGCTGTATGCCGGCGGTAAGTATAAGACAAACGACGGCGGCAGCTATCAGTATTCTCTCGGCACAAACGGACTCGGTCTTTGCGCCACTCAGTATGCCTCGGAATATATGGAGGCGGAGATACATTCAAATGGCTTTTGCTATCATCTGAATTTCAAGGGCGGCAAGCCCGTAGGTGATATGATAAAGGAGCCGTATAATAAAAAAGACACCGGTACGCGCATAAAGTGGCGCCCGGATCTCAAAGTTTTCACCGATATCAACATACCACTCGAGTATTTTCAGGATATGATGCGCCGCCAGGCGATAGTCAACGCGGGCGTCAAATTCGTGCTCAAAAATCAGAACGGCTCAAAGTTCGATACTTTTGAATATTTCTACGAAAACGGTATCGCCGACCATGTCCGCGAGGTCGTCGGCTCAAACGGACTTTCTTCCATTTGCACATGGAGCGGTGAGCGTGTCGGCCGCGACAGAGCGGATCAGCCCGACTATACTTTGAAGATAAACGCCGCGCTCTGCTTCTCGAACAAAGTTCAGCTCAAGGAGTTCTATCACAACTCGAGCTACCTTGAACACGGCGGCGCACCGGATAAAGCTGTACGCTCCGCTTTCGTGTCGCAGATAGACGCTTATATAAAAAAGAGCGGAAAATATCTCAAATCCGATTCAAAGATAAATTTTCAGGATATTGAAGACTGCCTTGTGCTTGTTATCTCGTCGTTCTCGACCATAGCTTCATATGAGAACCAGACGAAAAAAGCTATCACGAACAAGTTCATTCAGGAGGCAATGACCGAGTTCTTCAAGCATCAGCTCGAGGTGTATTTCATCGAAAACAAGCTCGATGCGGACAAGATATGCGATCAGGTGCTCGTCAATATGCGTGCGCGTGTCCGTGCGGAGACGACGAAACTCAATATAAAGGGCAAGCTCCAGTCGAGCAACGATATGGGCAGCCGCGTGCAGAAATTCGTTGACTGCCGCAGCAAGGATGTCTCCGAGCGCGAGCTGTTCATAGTGGAGGGCGACTCGGCTCTCGGCGCCTGTAAGCAGGCGCGCGACTCGTCTTTCCAGGCGATAATCCCCGTGCGCGGAAAGATACTCAACTGCCTCAAGGCGGAATATAACAAAATATTTGCAAACGATATCATAACAGATCTGATAAAAGTTCTTGGCTGCGGAGTCGAGGTCAAGTCGAAGTCGATGAAAGACATGGTCGCGTTCAATATCGATCAGCTGCGCTGGAGCAAGGTCATAATCTGCACCGATGCCGACGTTGACGGATTCCAGATACGCACGCTTATCCTCGCGATGATCTATCGCCTCATGCCCACGCTTATTGAAAAGGGCAAGGTGTATATCGCGGAGTCGCCGCTCTATGAGATAAACTCAAAGGACGAGACATGGTTTGCCTATAACGAGCAGGAGAAGCAGGATATCCTTTCCCAGCTTGAAAACAGCAAGTTCACCATCCAGCGCTCGAAAGGACTCGGTGAAAACGATGCGGACATGATGTCGCTGACGACGATGAATCCCGCAACCCGCCGCCTTATCCGCGTTGACCCGACCGACGCCCAGAAAACTGCCGAGATATTTGATCTCTGGCTCGGCGACAATCTCGCCGGCAGAAAAGAGCATATCGCACGCGACGGCGCGGCATATATCGACATGGCGGATGTTTCGTAACAGCTTAACTATTGAAAGGATTTTGATATAAATGGCGGGAAAAAGAGGCAAAAAAGAACCCCCGAAAAATGAAATCGATCCGCTCAAGAGCGGAGTTCATATCATCGGCGCGGGTGAAGTTGTCGAACAGCCGATAACCGATACCATTGAAACGAACTATTTCCCTTATGCGATGAGCGTCATTATGTCGCGCGCCATCCCGGAGATAGACGGCTTCAAGCCCTCTCACAGAAAGATACTCTACACGATGTACAAAATGGGTCTGCTCACCGGTGCGCGCTCAAAGTCGGCTAATATAGTCGGACGCACCATGCAGCTGAACCCCCACGGCGACGCCGCCATATACGAGACTATGGTCAGACTTTCGCGCGGCTATGAAGCTCTGCTGCACCCGTATGTCGATTCAAAGGGTAACTTCGGTAAGGCGTATTCGCGCGATATGATGTGGGCGGCTTCGAGATATACCGAGGCGAAGCTCGACCCCATAAGCGCTGAGCTTTTCAAGGATATCGACAAGGACACCGTCGATTTTGTCGATAACTACGACAACACCATGAAAGAGCCGACCCTTCTGCCGGTCACTTTCCCGAGCGTGCTCGTCAATAATAACACCGGTATAGCCGTCGGCATGGCGAGCTCCATATGCTCCTTTAACCTCGAAGAGGTCTGCCGCACGACTATCGAGCTTATCAGAAACCCCGACCACTGCGTTGCGGATACCCTCAAAGCACCCGACTTTGCGGGCGGCGCGAAGATACTCTATGACCGCGCGAAGATTGAGGAGATTTATCGTACAGGCCGCGGCTCGTTCAAGCTCTACGCCAAATATACTTATGACAAGTCGAACAACTGCATTGATATAACGGAGATCCCGATGACCTCGACCGCAACGAGCGAGTCTATAATAGAAAAGGTTATCGACAGGGTCAAGGCGGGCGCGATAAGAGAAATAAGCGATATCCGCGACGAGACGGACAAGAGCGGTCTTAAAATAACCATAGACTTAAAGAGGGGAACAGACCCCGACAAGCTCATGCAGAAGCTCTACAGGCTCACTCCGCTCTCGGATTCGTTTGCCTGCAACTTCAATGTCCTGATTGCCGGTTCGCCCCGCGTCATGGGCGTCAAAGAGCTGCTCAACGAGTGGATTGCGTTCCGTATGGAGTGCGTCAGACGCAGAACCTACTTCGACCTCAAAAAAGCTAAGGACAAGCTGCATCTGCTGCGCGGACTTGAAAAAATCCTCCTCGATATCGACAAGGCGATAAAAATCGTCAGAAATACCGAAGAGGAGGCGGAGGTCGTCCCGAACCTCATGATCGGCTTCGGCATCGATCAGGTACAGGCGGAATACGTTGCGGAGATCAAGCTGCGCAACATCAACAAGGAATTCATTCTGAACCGGTTGAAGGAGACGGAGTCTCTTGAAAAGGAGATCGCCGACCTCGAAGCGACGCTTGGCTCTGAGAAGAAGGTTCAGGCGCTCATCTGCAAAGAGTTGGAGCAGGTCGCGCAGAAATATGGCAAAGCGCGCAAGACCACGCTGGTCTATGACCACGAACTCCAGCAGGAGCCGGACGACGAGCCGGAAAACGACTATCCCGTTACTGTCTTCCTCTCCCGCGAGGGCTATTTCAAGAAGATCACAGCACAGTCACTGCGCATGTCCGGCGAACAGAAATTCAAAGAGGGCGACGGTCTGCTCCTGACCCGTCCGGCGCAGAACAGCGAGGAGATGCTGGTCTTTACCGACAGATATCAGGTTTATAAGACGAAGATTTCTGACTTTGCCGACGGAAAAGCGTCCGCGCTTGGAGATTTCCTGCCCGGAAAGCTTGGCTTCGACGAAGGGGAAAGCTTCCTGACGGTTATCTTCCCGGGCAAGTACGAGGGAAATCTGCTCTTTGTCTTTGAAAACGGGAAGGCGGCGAAGGTTACCATGAGCGGCTATGATACCAAGTCCAACCGCAAGCGGCTGACAGGAGCATACTCTGACAAGAGTCCGATCAAGGCCGTGATCGATCTGCCGGAGGAAAAGCAGATCGCTGTCCGCGCAACGGACGGGCGTGTGCTCGTGTTCTCCACGGCGCAGCTTGCCGCCAAGACCACGCGCGCGACGCAGGGCGTCGCCGTGATGAGCCTCAAGCGCAAGGCGGTCGTCGAATCGGCTATGGAACTGGAGAAAACGGCGATCACCAATGTGGGCCGCTATTCGGCCCGGGCGCTGCCCGCCGCTGGAGCGCTCCTGCGGGAGGAGGACACCGGTGAAACACAGATGAAGCTGGACATTTGATAGAAAAGAAGTACGGGAGGACGACGGTTTGAAACGTGAAACGCTCAAGACCATCTGGCAGATGGGATGGAAGATCACCCTTGGCTGTGCTATTTTTGCGCTTGGCTTCGATCTGTTTCTGGAGCCGAACAGTCTGAACGTCGGCGGCATGAGCGGTTTGGCGATGGTTCTGCGTGAGTTGCTGGGCTTCGGCCAAATCGGCGTGATCACCATGCTCCTGAACGTGCCTCTGTTTATCCTCGGCGCGCGGAAGCTGGGCAGGAAGTTCCTGTTTGGCTCACTGGCCGGCATGCTTTTGAGTTCTGTCTTCATCGATCTGTTTTCCGTTATTCCCGCACCTAAGACGGAGATTCTGCTCGATAGCCTCTACGGCGGTATTCTTGTGGGACTCGGTATCGGCCTTGTGTTTTTGTCCGGCGCAACGACGGGCGGTTCCGATATTGCGGCCAAGCTTCTGCGCCGCCGCTTCCGCTCGGCCAGTCTCGGCAAGGTCATGCTGGCGATCGACCTGTTCATTATCACGCTGACCGGCATCGTGTTCCATGACCTGTCCAAAACGCTCTACAGCGCGCTGCCGCTGGCTGCGTCATCGTTTGTGATGGACCAGCTGCTCTATGGACTGGATCATTCGACCGTTGCGCTTATCATCTCAGAGCAGTATCAGGCTGTTTCCAAGCAGATTGCCGACCGGCTCGACCGCGGCGCGACCGTGCTAGAAGGCAGCGGCAGCTATACCGGCAGCCCGCGGCCTGTGCTGATGTCTGCCGTCCGTCAGAAGGAACTGCCGGAGATCAAGGCCATCGTGCGCGAGATCGACCCCGAAGCTTTTGTCATTCTGCTGCCTGCGCATCAGGTTCTGGGTGAGGGCTTCCGCGGCACGGGCGAGGAATTATAACACCAAGGAGGGGCTGCTTTGAAACGCTGGATGATAATAAGCCTGCTTGCTTTGCTGCTGGCAGCCCTGTGCGGGTGCAGCAGGCTGGTTCCGTCCTCCTATACACTTGTGACCCCGCATGACGCGGGTGCAAAGTCCGAGCCGCAGAGCGATGTGCTGACAGTACGCGACTATAAAACGCTCAAAAACGCGCTGCGGACGCTTGTGCAGAACGGCGTGGAGCATGGCGTGATCCATACGAATCAGTATGCCGGCGATGTGGAAGAAGATCTTCCTGCCGCCGTCTATGAGATCGCGCGTGAGGATCCGATCGGCGCCTATGCCATCGACTATATCACGCACGACTGCACACTGATCGTCGCCTATTACGAGATCAAAATCGACATCACGTTCCGCGATGTGCGTACGCCGCTTGATGAAATCGAGTATGTAGGCAGTGAGACGGAGGCGAACCGTCTGCTCTGCCGGGCACTGGAAAATTACGACGATCATCTGACGCTCTATGCAACTTATCCGGGCAAGCCTGATTATGAGGCGCTCGTGCAGGACTACTGCGACGCGCATCTGAAGGAGCACGCCGCGCAGCCTGAACTGACCGTCACATCCTATCCTGCAGATGCGCGCAACCGTATTGTGGAACTGGTTTTCGATTATCCGGCCTCCAGATTGGAACTGCGGAGCATGCAGCAGGACGTGACCGAAAGCCTGCGTGCGGCGGAAATTTATGTCCGCTACTGCACGAGCGAGACGGAAAAGGCTGCGTTGCTGTTCACCTATTTGGCCGAACGATTCCCCTATCAGGAGGGGAGCAGCCGCACACCGGTCTATTCTGCACTCTGTCAGGGCATTGCTGACAGCAAGAGTATGGCGCAAAGCTGGCAGCTGCTGTGCGACGAGGCGGGACTTACCTGCCAGACCGTCAGCGGCATGCGCGGCAGCGAAAGCTATTACTGGAACATTATGAAGCTTGACGGCGGCTACTGCCACGTCGATATTCTGCGCGATCTGCTTGGCGGCGGAACACTCCGGCTGCGCTATGACGAGGATATGACGGGTGAATATTACTGGGATCAGCCCCAGATGCCCGCCTGCCCGGCTCCCGTTCCGGAGGAGGAGCCGCCCATTGAGGAGGAACCGGAGCCGCCTGCTGAGGAAGATCCCGGCGAAACCGTTCCCTCTGAAGAGGAACCCGCGCCGCCGGAAGAGATGCAGCCACCCATTTCCGATGAACAGACCTGACAAAAAGGCCCGGACGCTTCGACGTCCGGGCCTTTCTGCGTGTCAGAAGAATCTGAATTTCATAAGGCGGCACGATTTGCACACTGTCTCGGTAGGAGCAGACTCTCAATCTCTCCCACAAACAGCCCGCAAAAATTGCATCAAAACGGACAGACGACAATGCTGGCCGCTTGCAAAAAGACTGCATTTTTATGAAAATTCGCAGGAATTCGACCAATTTCGTGGGGGGTAGTGGCGTCCGTTCCCGCACCGTATCGGTGCTGGGAGCCGGAACGAACATTACCGCTTTGCCGTCAGATGCAAGGTTCGGTCGGCAAGGCCGCAGAACAGCAAGCCGCAGGCAAGAGCCTCGTCTTCCGCGCTGCCGAGTTCGGGGACAAACTCGAACATTGCGCCGCAGGCATCAGCCAGAGACGCGGTTCTGTGCCCCGTCAACGTCCGCACGTCGTAGACCGGGCGCTTCGCGCAGATGGCTTCGCTTCCGGCTGCAGCCAAAAACGCCAGATCGTCCGCGCGGAACAGAACCAGCGGGACCTGTTCGTCAAGATAGGCGTCAATGGCTGGCAGAAGTTGTGCAAGCTTCGGTGCATCCTGCGTCATGCGTTCCGTCACGCCTGATTCGCGGGCGTATTTTGTCAGTCCCTTTTCCGGTTTCACATATGCGCTCAGTACGGATTCCGGCGCAAAGCGGCGGAATTTCAGAACCGCGGCCTGCGCGATCTCATCACGCGAGGGGCTTTTTCCCGTCGTCTTGAATGCGAGAACATAAAATGTTTCCAGCGACTCCGGTGCGGTCTTCCGCGTGAGCGGCGTTGCATCCGGCGGCGTGTATTCCGGTCTTGAGGCCGGGGCGGATACATCCGCAGGCTCTGGCTGAATATGACGAATTTGCTTTTTCACACCTTCAAACCACTTCTGCGCCCGCAGCGCAGCCTCAAGCGCCGTCTGTTGCCGTGCCGTCTGCTTCAGAACGGCGGCGCTCAAATCCTCCAGCAGATCGCCGGAGGCGCGGTGGCCGGGAATCCTCCCGCGTCTGCCGAAACCCGGCAGAAGAAATTCATCGGAATAATCAACAAAGCGTACCTTTTCCCGCAGCAGTGCTGCCGTCTGCGGATCCTGCTGCGCGCCGTTCCAGCGGGCGCAGAAGGCCTTGCAGAGCCGGATGTCGCGTTCGAGCATCCATGCAGGCCCCCGGCAGGAAAGTCCTTCAATGCGCGTATACGCTTCCGCAAGTGTTTTATAAAGCGCTTCCGCCTCCGGCTGGGGCGGCGCGGGCGGTTCCGGCTGCACAGGCGGGGCGGTCAGAATATCCGGCAGCTGCTCCGGGGAAGAAAGATCCGGCTTGACAGGCGCAGGCGCAGCGGGTGGTTCCTGCGGCTGCTTTTCTATTTTTTTCGGCAGCGCGCTTACAACGACAACTGCAAGCCCGCCAGCAGCCAGAATCCCGGCTGCGACCAGGCTATACTGTGCGGCGGCAAAGCCCAACAGGATCAGCAGAAACCCAATGATAATGCCCTTGACGGAACGCACGGCGTTTCCTCCTTTACGATTACGCGGAATGCTGCGGGAATTTTTCCAGACAGTAAAGCTGCTCCTCGTCCAGCTGATCGCCGCCGGGAGCGAAGGTGTAGCCCAGCCCTTGATAAAAATGCAGTGCGTTGATGGAGGCTGGGATCACAACGCGCGGCGCGCTAAAAAACATCGGGTCGTGCTCGATCGTCTCAATGAGCGCGCGGCCCACGCCGCGCCGCTGCTTCTCCGGCAGAACGAAAACAGAGTAAAAGCAGCCCTCAGCCGGGTTTTTGTGATACGGGCCAAAGGCAGCGCAGCCGATCACGGTTCCGTCGTCCTCACAGGCAACGTAGAAGTGCATCTGCTCGCCGCGTGTTAAGAAGTATGCGCGATCCTGCTTGGCGACCATTTCCTCAACAAAGGCTGCGTCATAGACGGCACCGGAGGTGATGCGTGTGGCCAGGGCTGACACACGGACGACTGCGTCTGCGTCGGCAGGGGCAAAACGACGGATATACATACTATAATTCCTCCTTGTGTGTATGTGTATAGCGGCTGATTTCATGCAAAAATGCCGCGCCGTAACGCTCGGCCTTGACATGGCCGACACCGGATACGTCCATCAATTCCTCCATGGAACATGGCTGCTTTGCAGCCATATCCAGAAGCGTGGCATTTGAAAAGACAATGTAGGCCGGGACGCCCTGCTCCTGCGCGATGCGGAAACGCAGCGCTTTTAGCGCAGCCAGAAGCGGTTCGTCTGCCCGTGGTGCAGCTGCCTTTTTCTGTGGCCGTGCTTCCATGTGCGATGCGCGCCGGACGCGCGTGAGCACCTGTTCTCCGGAAAACAGTACGCTTGCCGCCTTCGGCGTCGTATCGATCCCACCGTGGACAGGGTCTGCTTCCAGATATCCCGCACGCTCCAGAAGTTCGATCCATTCTCGAATCTGCGTGCTCGGCAATGTGGACATCAGTCCATAGGTCGGCAGCGTATCAAGTCCCAACTCCCGCACGCGCGCTGCACGGCCCCCGTGCAGCGTCTGGCTCAAAATGGTGCTTCCCACACAGTAGCCGAGCCGGTTCCGCGCGCGTACAACGCAGGACAGAATCATCTGCGCCTCGCGCGTGAGGTCCTGCGTCTCATAGTCCGCCTGACAGTTCCCGCAGTTGCTGCAGGTTTTTTCATGCGGCTGACCGAAATAGTCGAGCAGATATCCGCGCAGGCAGTCCTGCGTTTTGCAGTAGCCTGTCATGGACTCCAGCCGCGCCAGATCCTGCGTCTGCACTGCTTGACGCGCTTCTTCGGTCAGTTCCTCGTTCTCTGCGGATGAATTGAAAATCAAAAATTTTGCCGTCGTGACATCGCCGGGGGAATACAGCAGAATGCAGTCGGCAGGCGAGCCGTCGCGTCCTGCGCGGCCGGCCTCCTGATAATATGCCTCCAGACTTTTCGGCATATTGTAATGGATAACATAGGAGACGTTCGACTTGTCGATGCCCATGCCGAACGCATTGGTTGCGGCCATGATGGGACTGCGGTCACAGATGAACGCCTCCTGATTTTCACGCCGCTCATCGGCATCCAGCCCTGCATGATAGCGCGTGGCGGCAAAGCCTGCCTCCTGCAGCAGTCCGCAGACCTGCTCGACCGTCTTGCGCGTGGCGCAATAGACGATGCCGCTCTTATCCCGGCGTTCAGCAAGCAGCTGCAGAAGCACAGCGCGTTTATCCTTCGGGCGCAGTACCTCGAAGCGGAGATTGGGCCGGTCAAAGCCGGTCACGACTGTTTCCGGCTCGTGCAGCTGCAAGATACGGATAATATCGGCGCGCACCTGCGCGGTGGCCGTTGCAGTAAAGGCCGCGACTGCCGGGCGATGCGGAAGCCGCTGCAGAAATTCCACGATTTTTAAATAGCTGGGCCGGAAATCCTGTCCCCACTGCGAGATGCAGTGCGCCTCATCAACGGCGACAAGCGGAATTTCGAGCTCCTGCGCAAGCGCGCAGAAGCCGTCGGTCAGCAGCCGTTCGGGCGCAACATAGAGCAGCTTATATGCACCATAGTGCGCGTCGCGGTACGTCTCGCGCAGTTCATCCAGACGCATGGAACTGTTGATGCACCCGGCAGGGATCCCCGCGTTCCGCAGCGCCATGACCTGATCCTTCATCAGCGAGATCAGCGGCGAGACGACAAGCGTTATCCCCGGCAGCAGCAGCGCGGGCAGTTCATAGCAGAGGCTTTTTCCGCCGCCCGTCGGCATAATGCCAAGCGCGTCGCGTCCGGAAAGAACGGCGTCGATCAGCGTCTGCTGGCCCGCACGGAATTCGGAAAATCCGAAATACTGCCGCAGCGCTGCAAGCTTGTCCATACCTCCGCCTCTCCTTCGCCTTTTTTCTACATTATATCAGTCCCGGCGGCCATTGACAAGAGCGGAAGCGTTCCCACCCGGCTGCCCATTGAAGCTATTGTCAAGGGCAACGTAGGTACATCGGCCCGCTAAGTTACGAATTTGCGGCATGTTTTGTGCCATTTTATTTTGACATACTGAAACAGGAGCATTCCGCATCGGCGAAATGCTCCTGTTTGGCAAACAAAAAATAAGTTATAATTTTGCGGAACTTGCCGCGTTTTCGGGATTGGGGAACACAGCAGTTGTGATGCCCCGTATGCCGGATTGCAATTTTATGCGGAATATGCTAAGATGAGGCGAAAAATAACGGGATGGATGTGTCCCGGCCGAAAGGAGAAACGCATGCGAATCATCGGGATCGTGCCGGGCGCGAAGCTGTTCGGCTCGGAGGATCTGTACGCGGATCAGTATTTATTTGTGAACGGCTATCCAAAGCGCATTCTTGCAAACGGCGCAACGCCTATCGGCATTCTCAGCAGCGACGGCTATGCTGCGCAGGATAGTCTGGCGCTCTGTGACGCATTTGTGTTTTGCGGCGGGGCACGATTTTATCCGTACCATTTTCAGATTATGGAGTACGCTGCCAAATCCGGCAAGCCTGTGCTTGGCATCTGCCTTGGGATGCAGATGATGAACACTTATTTTCTCGTCGCCGAGGAGGCGGCGCGGCGCGGCTGGGACCGGCCGCTGCTCGCGCTGTTCGAGCAGATGAAAAAGGAACGCTATATGTTCACAGAACCTGTGGACGGACACTGGGACGGCCATATCACGCGGGACAATGTCGAACGCTTCAAGCATCCCGTCCATGTGACACCCGGCAGCCGTCTGGAACGCCTGACGGGAAAGCAGACGATCATGGGCGCGTCGATGCACAATTACCGCATCACGCACCCGGCGCAGTCGCTGTGCGTTGCGGGCCGAACGGACGACGGTACGATCGAAGCGCTGGAATATGGTGAGCAGATGCTGGGCGTCCAGTTCCACCCAGAGGCTGACGACCAGAACGATGATTTGTTCCGCGTCGTCCTGTAGGACGGATGTCTGAATATGCCAAGGGCCGGAACCGTCAGGTTCCGGCCCTGTTTATGCCATAAAAGCGCGGCTGCTTACAATTCATACATGCGGATGATGGTTTCAGCGATCTCCCGTTTCTTGACGCAGCGGTCCATCGCGGCCTTTTCAATCCAGCGGTGCGCGTCCTGCTCCGTCATGCCAAGCTGCCGCATGAGAAGCCCTTTCGCCTTCTGGATGCGTTTGAGATCCTGAAGCTGTGAACGCAGCTGATCGGTTTGGGCCTGCATGCTCTTTTTCAGCAGCAGCAGATTCCGCAGCGTCTGGGTCAGGATTGCCGGCTCCATCGGCCATGTCATGACGCACACGCCGCTTTTCTGCAAAAAGCGCCAGACTGCGCTGTATGCCTCCTGCCGCACCAGCAGCAGAAACACAGCCTCGGCCCCTGCCGCCATCTCGGCGCAGCGGCGCAGATCCTGCCCACCCGGCTCATCGGACTGCATGACGATGAGTGTCGGGTGCTGCCGCCCGAGCGCGGTGCGTGCTTCGTCAAGGCCGGATACCGTCTGAACCTGTACATCCGGCTGTGCGGCTGCAAACGCGGACAGGCCGACCGGCTCCGCTGCCGTGCCGCGCACCAGAAGGATCGTATTCTTTCCCGCCTGTTCCATGTTCTCAGCCCCCTCTCAATCACACTCTATTTTATGCAGCGGCCCTGTTTCTGTCAATCCATTTCTCTGGCTGAACGCCGCGATAAGGAAAACAGATACCGTTTTTTCCCGAACAGGGCTTGACATTTGCCAGCCGCGCGCGTATAATTCGCTCAAACAAACGGCTCGGGAGTGCTTTTCCCGGCTCACATGGAAACGGTAAACGGCAAAGGCGTCGTACAGCTTCGGTTCTGTGCGCGCCTTTGCCGCTTTTTTGAGAAAGTGAGGTTTTTTTATGCAGACGGTATCGGATTTCTTTGGCTGTCATGTGTTCAGCGAATCAGTCATGAAGCAGAAGCTGCCGAAAGAGGTATTCAAGGACGTTTATGCTGCCATTCACGAGGGCAAGCGGCTCGATTTGGCTGCGGCTAACGTCGTGGCCAATTCCATGAAGGACTGGGCTATCGAACTCGGCGCAACGCATTTTACCCACTGGTTCCAGCCCATGACCGGCATCACGGCGGAAAAGCATGACTCGTTCATTTCTCCGACCGCAGACGGCGGCGTGATTATGGAGTTTTCCGGCAAGGAACTCATCCAGGGCGAGCCGGATGCGTCCAGCTTCCCCTCCGGCGGCCTGCGCGCCACGTTTGAAGCGCGGGGCTACACGGCATGGGATCCGACCTCTTTCGCGTTCATCAAGGATCATGTGCTCTATATCCCGACCGCATTCTGTTCCTACGGCGGCGAGGCGCTCGACAAAAAAACGCCGCTGCTGCGTTCCATGCAGGCTATCAACAAGCAGGGCCTGCGCATTCTGAAGCTGTTCGGCCACACCTCCGTCAAGGCCGTGCGTACAACGGTCGGCCCGGAGCAGGAATATTTCCTGATCGACGAGGCGCTTTATAACAAGCGTAAGGATCTTCTCTACACCGGCAGGACGCTCTTTGGCTCGAAGCCGCCGAAGGGACAGGAACTGGACGATCATTATTTCGGCACCATCAAGCCGCGCGTGGCTGCATTCATGCAGGATCTGGACAAGGAACTCTGGGAGCTCGGCGTTCTGGCCAAGACTGAGCACAACGAGGTCGCCCCGGCGCAGCATGAACTTGCGCCTGTCTTCACCACCACCAATATCTCCGCCGACCACAACCAGCTGACGATGGAACTCATGCAGAAGATCGCGCGCAAGCACGGCATGGTCTGTCTGCTGCATGAAAAGCCGTTCGCAGGCGTCAATGGCTCCGGCAAACACAACAACTGGTCTATTTCGACTGACGCAGGCGTCAACCTGCTTGAGCCCGGCGAGACACCGAGCGAGAATGCGCAGTTTTTGCTGTTCCTGTGCGCCGTTATTCAGGCAGTCGATGATTATCAGGATTTGCTGCGTATTTCCGTGGCTTCCGCCGGCAACGACCACCGGCTGGGCGCGAACGAAGCGCCGCCCGCCGTTGTGTCCATGTTCCTCGGCACGGAACTGACGGAAATTCTGGACGCGATTGAATCCGACACGGCCTATGACGCGAAGGAAAAGGAACTTCTGAAGATCGGCGTCCATGTCCTGCCCAAATTCCCGAAGGACACGACCGACCGCAACCGCACCTCGCCTTTCGCCTTCACCGGCAACAAGTTTGAGTTCCGTATGCTCGGCTCCGCTGCATCTATTTCCGACGCGAACGTCGTTTTGAACACCGCTGTCGCAGAGTCCCTGCGGCAGTACGCTGACAAACTCGAGGGAGCAGAAGATTTCGAGACCGCTCTGCACGATCTCATCCGCGATACCATCCGTGCGCACAAGCGTATCATCTTCAACGGCAACGGCTATGACGCAAGCTGGCTGGAGGAGGCTGAGAAGCGAGGCCTTCTGAACCTCAAGACCACGCCTGCCTGTGCGCCGTATCTGATGAAAGAAAAGAACGTGCGTCTGTTCGTGACACACAAGGTCTACAGCGAAACGGAACTGCATGCCCGCTATGAGATCCTGCTGGAAAACTACAGCAAAGTGCTGCGCATCGAGGCGCTTACCATGCTGGACATGGTGCAGACCGATATCCTGCCTGCTGTCTCGGATTATACGGCAAAGCTTGTCCGAACGGCCGCAGAGAAGAAGAGCCTGCTCGGAGACACGGCGGGCAGCTATGAATGCAGGACGGCCGCACGGCTGTCGGCACTGACCGAGACGGCCAGCGAGGATGCCGCAAAGCTTTCCGATGCGCTTATGCAGGCGGGTGAATTGCCCAGTGCGCAGGAGGCCGCCGATTTTTATCAGGCCGAGGTCTTCAAAGACATGGCGGAACTGCGTCTGGCTGTAGATGAGATGGAGACGCTCACGGCCCGTGCCTGCTGGCCGTATCCGACCTACGGCGAACTGCTGTTCAGCGTCCGCTGATTGTTCCTCTGTGCGACTTGCGTACATTCCAGCAAAGTCTGTTTCATGATTCCTCTTTTCATTTGTGTCGGCGGCG
>ENA-ORSK01000147-ORSK01000147.1-human-gut-metagenome-genome-assembly--contig:-NODE-147-length-76323-cov-12.932541_pt1 | contig 76323 bp, 75 predicted proteins | sample MGYA00242192_ERZ509159 | MGnify/ENA primary metagenome ERZ509159 (study PRJEB26280, sample SAMEA2338663) | human gut metagenome | biome: human gut; feature: human-associated habitat; material: faeces...
TTCCCCACTGCTGCCTCCCGTAGGAGTCTGGACCGTGTCTCAGTTCCAGTGTGGCCGATCAGCCTCTCAGCTCGGCTACCCATCGTCGGCTTGGTGGGCCGTTACCTCACCAACTACCTAATGGGACGCGAACCCCTCCCAAAGCGGATTCCTCCTTTGACCTCTGACCGATGCCGGTCCGTGGTCTTATGCGGTATTAGCACTTGTTTCCAGGTGTTATCCCCCTCTTCGGGTCAGGTTATTCACGCGTTACTCACCCGTGCGCCACTAAGATGTCTACCGAAATAAACATCTCCGTTCGACTTGCATGTGTTAGGCACGCCGCCAGCGTTCGTCCTGAGCCAGGATCAAACTCTCTAAAATTTGTATCTCAACAGCCTTTCGACTGTTCAAATCAATTTCAGAGCTTTAATCGCTCATTGACGAATATGTCACTGACTATATCCGTAATTCCTGATGCTTTTTAGTGTACATCTCACTGTAATTCTTTGAGCTTTCCTCAAAGTCATTACGGGTTTCTTTACTATTTTCTCGTTGTTCAATTTTCAAGGTCCTACGCACTTTCAAGGCTTGTTTGCTTTCTTCATTTGAAGTCGCTAACCTCAGCAGTGCAAGAGCTATTGTACTACATTGTTTTGATTTTGTCAAGCACTTTTTAAAAGTTTTTTAAAAAGTTTTTTCAGCTTTTAAAATCAAAACCGAGCAACACTTTTGATTACTTCCTGAATGCTGACTCTCCACTTCCGTGCGTTCTACACTCTTTCACCGTCTGTGTTTTCTCTTGTTTGCCTCGCCTCTCAGCGCAACAGTTGATATTATATCAGCACTTCTATCTTTTGTAAACCCCTTTTTGACAATTTTTTTATCTTTTTTACATTATCGGCAAATTTTCTATATTATTATTTATTCTATCTTATTTTTAATGCCTTTTCACTATTATCCTGCTTTTTACACGCTGAATCCCTCTTCATATACATATATATGTAAAAAGAAATTTGTTCTTATCCTTTAAATGTAATTTCACTCCCAATTATATTGTGCATTTATATAATTGGGATAAGACTTATTTGTTCATTTTGTACAAATTTCGTAAAATTTGTTTTTACAGACTGGACTTTTCGCAAAAATGTGTTATTATAGTATATGTAAAGCGATATAGTTTTGGCATCCTGCTACTTGGTGTTTAAGCTACCTACCTTTACAAATTGCAAATACCGGGAGGTTTGGTTATGAGTTTTGACAGAATTATCGCCATTACAAGACAGTATGGTTCAGGCGGACACGATATCGGTAAAGCACTTGCCGAGAAGCTTGGTATATCGTTTTATGATAAGGAGCTCATTTCTATTGCCGCTAAAGAGAGTGGTGTATCTCCCGAGGTATTCAAGCATGCTGACGAAAGAGCTACCAACAGTCTTTTGTATTCATTGTCTGTGGGACTGTACAATTACGGTAACAACTTTTCTTCAGTGGGCGACCTGCCGGTTAATGACCGTCTTTATATTTTACAGCACAAGATTATCAAGCAGCTTGCAGAAAAGGAAAATTTCGTTGTTGTCGGTAGATGCGCCGACTATGTTCTTAAAGATAATCCGAAGCTTGTGAAGGTATATATTTATGCTGATCTTGATAAGAGAATTAAAAGAGCTGTTGACAGACAGGACATTGACCCTGCCAGAGCCAAACAGGCAGTTTTGAAGGCAGACAAGAACAGAGCAAATTACTATAGTTTTTATTCAGGGAAAAAATGGGGTCTTGCAGATAACTATGATTTGTGCCTTAACAGCACTAACATTACAGTTGATCAGGCCGTTGACATTATTATAAGTTACATCAATATTTGTGACTCAAATAAAAAATAACACTCATATTCGAGCATTTCCTGAATATACTATATTGTTTTATTAAGGAGGTGTACTATATGAAATTTGTCATTATGGATCTTGATGATTTTATCTTTGGTAACGAAGAATGGCACGAGAGTGAAAGATAATCGCTTTTCGGACAGAATTTTAATTTATTTACCGTGATTTTTTTATCATTGACATAAAATCAAAAAAGAGGCGGATACTTAATCAAAAGTATCCGCCTTTTTTGTTGCCCCTTAAAACGAAACGAGGGCTTGCATTAATATTGTATGCGTCAAAATCGCAATTATTCATTGTTATTTATAAAAGAAAGCGGATCGGCGTACTTGCCATCAATCTTCACTTCAATGTGTATATGGTTTTCGTCCCCTGCCTCAAAGGGGACTGCGCCGATTGTACCGACCTTCTTCCCGACATCGATTGAATCGCCCTTGTTTACATCAACCGAGCCAAGTCCGCAATATCTGCATATGACATTGTCGGTTGAAATTTCAACGATTTTGCCGAGCATTTTATCCTCACAAACATTAGTAACTACTCCGCCCGTCATTGCGGTTACATCATCGCCCAGTTTGCCGCCGAAATCAACTCCCGTGTGCGGTTTCCATACATTCAAAGTTTTGAAATAAACACTTTTTTCGCTGTACTCACGAACAACATTGTTTGAATTAAGCGGATAGTTCAGGCTCAAATCTGTTGAAAGCATTGTTTCAAGAGCGTTTTTTGAACTTTCTGTCGGATTTGTTGACGGTTCTTCGGTTGCCGCAATGGTAGGAACTTCAACATCAAGCTTAACCTCGGGCAAGGTTTGGGTTACACCTGTGACATTTTCATTAACCTTAACTTCATTGCTTTGAGTTGCGGCAGGAGTTTTTGCACTTGGCACTGATAATGTATTGTAGGTTGAGTACACCGCCATGCAAACGGCAATCAGACAAATTGAGCAAGCCGTGTAAAATCCGATTTTTTCACGGCGACTGCGTTTTTTCTTTCTGTTGTTATAATAATCGCTCATAAAAAAGCACCTCCGTTTCTATTATTGACTGAGGTGCTAAATTTATACAGTTGTATATACAAAAATCCCTCCCGAAAAACGAGAGGGATAAGTTTGTTTTTAAGTATCAATTAGTATCAATTATACTTTTCTGCAAACAGCATTGATTGACTCCGGAATTTCGCTTTCGTCAGCAGAAATAAGGAGAACAATGTTAGTTGATGCAGTTTCGGCAAGATCCTGAAGCTTCTTTGTGAAGGTTTCAAGGCCTGCAAGAGCCTCGGGGCAAATCTTGAATGTTGAGTCAACGAGAATGTCAGTAACATCATAGTTGCCTGCGCAGATACCGCTGATAAAACCGAAAAGCATATCATAACCGCTGATGAGATACTGCTCTGTATCAATAAGTCTTGCCTTATGTGTAACGTCATATGTGAGCTTTGAGCCTTTTTCAATTACAACAACATTGCCTGTTGAAGCGGCAACAGCCTCGTTAGCAAGAGAGATGAGCTTTTTAGTTTTGCCTGTTCCTTTTTTACCGATAAGTAAAGTAACCATAATTAGTTCCTCCGTTGTTATACTTTATTAAGAAATTATCCGAGTCTTGCCTCAAGAGCAGCCTTCTGATCCTCATAGCCCGGCTTGCCGAGAAGAGCGAACATATTCTTCTTGTAGCTTTCAACACCCGGCTGGTTAAACGGATTAACACCGAGCATATAACCTGAAATAGCACAAGCCTTCTCAAAGAAGTAGATGAGATAGCCAAGCTCTGATTCGTTCATTTCGGGAACATTAAGAACAATGTTCGGTACACCGCCGTCATTATGAGCGAGAACTGTACCCTCGAAAGCCTTTTGATTTACGAATCCCATTGTCTTGCCCGAAAGGAAGTTAAGACCGTCAACATTTGTCGGGTCTGTACCGAGAGTAACTTCTTTTTTACATTTATCAAAGAGAACAACAGTTTCAAACATTGTGCGTCTGCCGTCCTGAATGTACTGACCGAGTGAATGAAGGTCTGTTGAGAAAATAACGCTTGCGGGGAAAATACCCTTGTTATCCTTGCCTTCACTCTCTGCAAAGAGCTGCTTGAACCACTCTGACATCATTGTGTAAGCCGGCTCATAAGAAACCATAACTTCCATAGTTTTGCCCTTGCGGTAAAGCATATTTCTGATTGCAGCATATTTGTAACAATCGTTTGTCTTTAAATCATCGTTGTCAAATTCTTTCTGAGCTGTTGCGGCACCCTGCATAAGAGCGTCAATATCAGCACCCGAAACTGCGATAGGAAGAAGACCTACTGCTGTGAGAACCGAGAAACGGCCGCCTACATCGTCCGGAACAACAAATGTTTCGTAACCTTCTTCGTCGGCAAGAGCCTTGAGTGTACCCTTAGCCTTGTCAGTTGTGCAGTAAATACGCTCTCTTGCGCCCTCTTTACCGTACTTCTTTTCGAGCATTTCACGGAACACACGGAAAGCGATGGCAGGCTCGGTTGTTGTACCTGACTTGGAAATCATATTTACGGAAACATCCTTGCCCTCGCAAAGCTCCATGATTTCTGCAAGTGCAGATGAGCTGATTGAGTTACCTGTGAAGAAAATCTGCGGTGTGTCCTTGCAGGTAAGGTTGTAGTTCTGTGATGAAAGAAATTCAATAGCCGCTCTTGCGCCGAGGTAAGAACCGCCGATACCGATTACAATGAATACATCAGTATCTTTCTTGATTTTCTCTGCACACTTCTTGATGCGTGCGAACTCTTCCTTGTCATAATCTGTAGGAAGATTGAGCCAACCCAAAAAGTCGTTGCCGAGGCCGCTGCCGTCATGCAACACCTTGTGAGCTGCTTTAACTTCGGCAGCAACACCGTCATATTCGTGTTCGCCGATAAAATCACTTAAATACTTGTCATTTAACTTTGTTGCCATTTATAAATTCCTCCAAAATTCCTATAGCGAAAATAGAATCGCAATAAGTATCTTTGTTGTTTTATTATACTATAATATGAGCGTTTTTGCAAGGTCAATTTGTGAATTTTTAAAATAAACCCACATTGTTTTTTGCACTGCTTTTAATAACAATGCACAAACGCTTGATTTTCCGACAAAATCAAAGCGAAATCAGTGAAGCGAACACATATTCAAGCAATGCACCGAAGCTTGTTTTTTGAACAGAATCGCCTGCACAAATATCAAAGCTCTGCACCTTTTTTGAATTGACAAGATATGTAAGCGTACCTATCTTTCTATTCTTTTCAACGGGAGCGTCAATCTTGTCGGGCAGGTCGATTTCGGTTGTAATTTTAGCACCGTTTCCTTTGTCAACCACTATTTTTGAAGAAACCTTACATTCAAGCTTTACGCTGTCAGCCATACCGCCGTTCACTTCAATGCTTTTCGGCATATCTTCGGGAAGTGTTAATTCTTTTACAGAAACATTTGCAAAGCCGTAATCAAGAAGTGCCGCCGCATCTGCAAATCGCTCTTTGCCTGTTTTACAGCCGAGAACAACACTTATCAGCGAAACATCTCCCCTTGTTGCGGTTGCAGACATACAGCAACCCGCATCATTGGTTGTGCCTGTTTTCAATCCCGTAATTCCGTTATAGGTTTTCAACAGCTTGTTCGTGTTGACAATCTGAGTTTTACCGTCACGAAGATTATCGAGCCAAATTGATGTGTAGTCAAAAATTTTCTCATGCTTTGTAAGCTCTCTTGACATAAGCGCAACATCATAGGCAGAGGTTATATGCTCCTCCTCGTCAAGTCCGTTACAATTTTTGAAAACGGTGTCGTTCATTCCGAGTTCTTTGGCACGGCTGTTCATTTTTTCAACAAAAGCGTCCTCACTTCCGCTGATATGCTCCGCAAGCGCAACCGCCGCATCGTTGGCAGATACAACAACCGTTGCCTTTATCATATCATCCGCACTCATGGTTTCGCCTTTTTCAAGCCAAATGTCACTTCCGCCCATTCCTGCGGCGTGTTCTGATGCAGTAATTTCATCGTCAAGGCTTAATTTTCCGCTGTCAACAGCCTCAAAGACGAGCAAAAGCGTCATTACCTTTGTTACGGACGCACACGGTCTTTGCTCATGCGGATTTTTCTCAAAAAGAACTTTGCCTGTTGACGATTCCATTAGCACGGCAGACGGAGCGGATATGCTGTCCGCACTGAGAGCATTCACTTTTAATCCGACAAACGGCGACAATAAAAGCACAGCACACAATGTTATTGAAACAAATGCCTTTCTTAACATAAAAAACACCTCGTTCATTAATATGAACAAGGTGTCGAATGTATGTAATAAAATATGTGCATTTTTTGAAGCTGTAACTTTTTAATACTTCTCAATAAGACAAACTGCGTGAGCGGAAATGCCCTCAAGTCTACCTGTAAAGCCGAGCTTTTCCTCGGTAGTAGCCTTAACGCTGACGAGCGAAATATCAATTCCGCAGGCATTGGCGATATTTTTTCTCATTTCGTCAATATGCGGTTTCAGCTTTGGCTGTTGAGCAATAACGGTTGAGTCGATATTGACAATTCTGTAGTTATAATCGGCAAGCACACGGCACACCTCTTTCAAAAGAAGAATACTGTCTGCATCCTTATACTTTTCATCTGTATCGGGAAACAGCTTTCCGATATCACCGAGAGCCGCCGCACCGAGAAGTGCATCCATAATTGCGTGAACAAGCACATCGGCATCCGAATGACCGAGAAGTCCGAGTTCAAAGGGAATCTCTGTACCGCCGATTATCAGCTTTCTGTTCTCGGCAAATTTATGCACATCATATCCGTGACCGATTCTCATATAAATCTCCTTTGCACAATCAACCATGTTGTCTTGACTTGAGAATACTCTCGGCAATCACAATGTCAATCGGGGTTGTCAGTTTAATATTTTCCTCATTGCCCTTTACAACAAGAACCTCGCCGCCCATGTTTTCAATCAGCGAACAATCGTCTGTAAAGTTGATGATATTATCGCCGGCATTTTCAAGAGCAAAGCGGTACAGATCACGCTCAAAAACCTGCGGAGTCTGAACAGCACGGAGCTGTGAACGGATAGGAGTGCTTTCTATATTATTGAAACCGTCAACAACCTTGATTGTATCTTTTACGGAAGTTCCGAGAGTTGCCGCACCCGTATCAAAAGCCGCCTCAACAACACGCTCAATTTCTTCAACGGTAATAAGCGGTCTTGCGCCGTCATGAATAGCATAGTATTTGGCGTTTTCACTGCACGCACCGATTCCGTTACGCACGCTGTCGGCACGGCTGTCACCGCCCTTGACAAGTTTTGAAACCTTGTTGAAACCGTTAAGCTCGATAATTTTATTGATTCTGTCGTTATCCTGTTCACGGCAGACAATTACAATTTCTTTGATAAGGTGGCATTTTTGGAACGCCTTCAGGGTGTATTCAATTGCAGGTCGTGACAAAAGCGGAATAAACTGCTTGCTGTCGGCAATTCCCATTCTCACAGAACCGCCTGCCGCAACAATAACCGCAGATACAAAAGCTGACATATTCAACCCTCCGTAAATTTATTTTGCAATTTTATGTATAATTTCTTTTAAAGAAAATCAAATCTTATCAAGAGCCTGACTGATGTCGGCAATAAGATCATCAACATTTTCAAGACCTACCGAAAGTCTGATAAGGTCGGGTGCAACACCTGCCTCAATAAGCTGTTCATCCGTCATCTGACGGTGGGTGTGGCTTGCGGGATGAAGAATACAGGTTTTAGCGTCTGCAACATGAGTTTCAATGTCGCAGAGCTTTAAACTGTCCATAAATTTAACCGCACAATCTCTTCCGCCCTTAACCGCAAAAGAAAGTACACCGCATGAGCCGTTCGGAAGATACTTTTCAGCAAGTGCGTGATATTTGTCATCTTCAAGGTCGGGATAATCAACCCACGCAACCTTGTCATTAGCCTTGAGGAATCTTGCAATTTCAAGAGCATTTTTGCAATGTCTTTCCATTCTCACATGAAGACTTTCAAGACCGTTCATAACATAAAAAGCATTCTGCGGTGACTGGATTGAACCGAGGTCACGCATAAGCTGAGAAGTTGCCTTTGTAATGTAGCCGAGCTTGCCGAATTTTTCGACATAGACAATGCCGTGATATGAATCATCAGGAGTTGTAAGTCCCGGATATTTGTCGGCATATTTCAGCCAGTCAAAGTTGCCGCTGTCAACAATTGCACCGCCGACAGAAACACCGTGACCGTCCATATATTTTGTGGTTGAGTGAGTAACAATGTCAGCACCCCACTTAATCGGCTGACAATTGACAGGGGTTGCAAAAGTGTTGTCAACAATAAGCGGAACACCGTGCGAGTGAGCAAGTCTTGCAAACTTTTCAATATCAAGAACAGACACGGTCGGGTTGGTTATTGTTTCACCGAACATTGCCCTTGTGTTTGGTCTGAATGCCTTTGCAAGCTCTTCTTCGGGAAGATTCTGATCGACAAAAGTAACATCAATGCCCATTTTCTTCATTGTAACACCGAGCAGATTATATGTACCGCCGTAGATTGCAGACGATGCAACAATGTGGCTGCCTGTTTCGCAGATGTTGAAAAGTGCAAAGAAGTTCGCCGCCTGACCGCTTGATGTGAGCATTGCGGCAACACCGCCCTCAAGGTCGGCAATTTTTGCGGCAGTCATATCATTTGACGGGTTCTGCAGACGGGTATAAAAATATCCGCTGTCCTCAAGGTCAAAAAGTCTGCCCATTGCGTCACTTGAATCATACTTAAAGGTGGTGCTTTGATAAATGGGCATCTGTCTTGGTTCTCCGTTCTTAGGCACATAGCCGGAATGCAAACACTTTGTTTCCTGTTTCATTGTAAAAAATCCTCCGTAATTTCATTTATTTTAACTAAATATTAACTCAAAATCGGATACCGAATTATCCGAAAAATTCTTTAATAAAATTCATTATTGCATCTGTTCCGAGCACAACGCCTGCAACTATAAGCAAAAGCAGTAATGCGCTGACAATTCTTACGGTTGTACGCTTTGCACCCGTCATTTTCTCAAACTGCTCGTCAAGCGTTTCACCGTCATTCTCGGTGTATTCAACATCTTCGTCAAGAATTTCTTCGCCCTCAAGCTTGATTGCGCCGATTCCGACACAGGTGTCGAACGCCTTTTCATAAGCCGAATACGGAACATAGACATCATAGGTCAAATCATCATAGCCTGTGTATGCCTTAATGCTTTTGCTGTACTTGTTTTCCATACACTTTTTGATTGTAGCGTCACACGGAACGGTGCTGTCCTCAAGTGCGGCTTTAACTCTCTGCAATTCAAAGCCCGATGCCGTGAGCAGATACACGGGAGTGTTTTCATCGGTTATTGTTTTAAGCTGAGCCTTGCAGTTTTTGCAGACTGTTTCTTCATCATTATGCAGTCGCTTGCATTTTGAACAATATTTCATAGACAAATCCTTCGTTATTTCATTTTGTTATCTACAATTTTAACACAAAAAAACAGCATGAGCAATACCCCACGCTGTCTTTATCCATAAATTTTTGTGCAGTTTTGTTATAAACTAAAGTTATCAAAGTGACTCCACAAGTCTTACGATATACTTTTGAATAAGCGTTGCATCTACAACATTGATAATGCCGTCACCATTTACATCTGCGACATACACATCTTCCGCATTGTTGACATCAATAAACTTATTTCCATTTTCATCTGTAAGATTAACAATATATTTCTGAATATCGGTAGCGTCAACTACATTAATAATACCGTTATTGTCAACATCGCCTTTAAGTCTTGTGGTTTCTGATGAATTAAACTTGTAGCCGTACTTTTTGGCAAAGGTTTCTGCTGTTGATCCAATCTTACCGTTAATTACAAGAGCATTGCAATTGCCGAATGAATCACAGCAAATTGCCTTTACATTTTCCCCGATTGTCACCGATTGAAGATTTTGGCAGTTATAAAAGGCATAGTATGAAATAAATTCAAGATTTTTGCCGAATTTCAGATTTTTAAGTAAAGTACATTCCTCAAACGAACGGTCGCAAATGCTGATAATACTGTCGGAAAAGCTCACCGATGAAAGGTTTGTGCAACCTGAAAAAGCAGATGTGAGAATAGATTCAAGTCCGCTGTTCAAAGTAAGCTTTTCGATTTTACTTCCTGCAAAAGCATAATTGCCTATTGCCTTAACCGTTTCGGGAATTGTAACAGTTTTCAGCGTTGATGCTGACGGTAACGATATCACAACCGAGCCGTACGGAGCATAAGATGTGTAGCTTCTTGATTCCGTAGAAGGTGCATCAGGATCAGTAATATCTTTTGTTACTGAATACATATGATTCTTGGCGATAAGTAAATCGTTTTGAACATAGAAGTTTGTGTTTCCGCTTTGAACCGTAATGCTTGAAAGCTGTGAACAGTACGCAAAGGGATTATAACCCATTGAGCTTACACTTTTCGGAATTGTCACAGTTTTGAGATTAGTGTATGAAAACGCCTGTTCACCGATTGAAACAAGGCTTGACGGAAGTGTGACTGATGTAAGCTTTTGGTCCGTAAAGGCATAATCGGCTATTGAAACAGTTCCGCTTTTTATCGTAACAGAGCTGTTATCCGCAAGCTTACCCTTGTACTTATACGCAACTTTTCCTGCGTAAACAATTCCGTCAGATTGATTTGTGTACCAAAGGCAATTGTCAAATGCATTATCACCTATCGAAACAACGCTTGACGGAATTGAAAGTGTCGAAAGGCTTGTACAATTTTTAAATGCCCAAAAATTTATTTTTGTCAGTGTACTCGGCAGGCTTACACTTGTAAGTGCGGTACAGCCGAGAAATGCACTTGAACCAATTTCAGCAATGCCCTTGGGAACAATAATTGTTTTCAAAGTTTTGTTAAACGAAAAACAATTGTTGTCAATGCCAACCATATCACAATCACCGACTGACGCAGGAACATTGACGCTTGCAGACTTACCGGAATAAGATTCAATCCACGCGTTAAATCTTCCGTTTGATTTCTGACCCACAATGCGATATTTGTATCCGCCATATGTATAGCTTTTATAAAGCTCATGTTTTGGAATTGCCTCCGCACTTACCTCGCTTGCCGTTGATACAACCGCATTTGCCGACATCGGCAATGCTGTAAACACACCGAACGCAAGAGTTGCCGATAGTGCAACAGAAATAATTTTGTTTACTCTTTTTCTCATTAAATACCCACTCCTGTTCAGCAGAAATACTATACTTTAAGTTATCACACTATTTTTTAATTGTCAACTCAAATAACAGCCGTTTTGAAAATTTGCATTTCAAGACGGCTGTTGTTCTGTTATAAAAAAATCGGCTGATGTTGTTTTCCCTGCAATGCAAGAGTTACGCAATCTTCAAGCTTATCAAAATCAGCCACAAGCGAATTTGGTTTCTTGATGCAATCGTCCTGTTTTAAAGGAACGAAGTAAATATTTTTAGTGTTGAGAAGTCTGCCGATGTTCTGTGCCGACGCACCGAGAGCGTCATTTGTTGCAACGCACAACAGCACAGGTCTTAAAATTCTCAGATGCGACTTTGCCGCCATTGTTACCGCCGTGTCGGTAATTCCGAGCGACAGCTTTGCAAGCGTGTTGCCCGTACACGGTGCAATCACAAGCAAGTCGCACATTTTTTTAGGTCCTATCGGTTCTGTCTGCACAACCGAGTGCAGAACAGTTTTGCCCGTTATTTCTTCTGCCCTCTTTACCGTTTCCTCCGCTTTTCCGAAACGAGTTGATGTTGAAAAGGCATTTTGCGACATTATCGGAATAACATCATAGCCTGAGTCAACAAGCCTCTGCATTTGCGTAAAAGCCTTTGAAAAGGTGCAAAAGGAACCGCACATTGCAAATCCTATGGTTGCTTTTGTCACCTGTAAACCTCCTTGATGATGTCAAATACAGTAGTTTTTATAATTTCTCCTGCCGTTTTCGGAGCACATTTTCCGGGGAGCGACAATGCCCTAACGGCATAAATTCCGAGTTTTTCGGCGGTATCAAAATCAACCCCTCCCGGCAGGGACGCAAGGTCTATAATAAGGGTGTTTGTGTCGGTATTCATAAGAAGTTCCCTGTCAAAAATCAACCTCGGAATTGTGTTGAAAACAATGTCAAACCGCTTTACCGTTCTGAGATTTTCCGTATTAAGTGCATTGTAGCCGAGTGCTTTTACATATGCAAGGTCTGACGGCTTTCTTGCACTCACGGTAACATTTGCTCCGAGTAAAACAAGCTTGCGAGCAAGAATTTTTCCGATTCTGCCGAATCCCGTCACAAGACACTTACTGCCCGAAATCGTACCCTCATATTCTCTCATTGCACATTCAATTGCACCCTCTGCCGTAGGCAATGCGTTGAGAATTGCAAAATCATCTCTTGCTCCGTAATCAAAAATTTCACCGTCGGAAAGCCTTGGATATGCCTTTAAAAATCTGCTTTTCATCGTAGTAAAAATAGGCTTTTTAAGGATAATTTCAATATCGTCACCGTCAAGCAAAATGTTCTCGTTTGAAAACGGAGTGTTAAGACTTCCGTCTGTCCTTATTGACGGCAACGGAAAAATCAATGCGTCACTTTCCGAAATTGCCTTTTTAACATTGCAAAGGCTCAATGAACCGTAGCTTTCAAGGCTGTCAAATCCGCCGAGCAAAACATCGTAACAACTGTCAGAAATTGATTTTGCAAGAAAAAGCTGTCGCTTGTCACCGCCGATTATGCCAAATGTTCTTATGTCGCTCTTTTTCATACACAACACCCGTAAATCAAGTTATTCTCTACACCCTCATATTATGCCGAGTGTTCTTGTGTGTGAAACTGTGAAAGAAAAAAGGACAGCAAAAGCTGTCCAAATTTGACTATTCGGAAAGATTGTCAAAGGCTTCAAGAATTTCAAGTGAATCAGCGGAATCAAGATAAACATAATTGAAATCACGCACAATATTCCACCCCTTAACATAAAACGGTGCAAGGCTTGAATAGCTCTTTTGCATAACCTCATAAGCAAAAGTTATTCCAAGGTTATCTGCAATCAGCTCTGACATAAGCGTAAAGTGGTTTATGCAGGTTACTCTCGCAAAATGTCCTGTTGTTCTGTTATGCTCCGACAAAACCTGTTCAAGAATATTTCGTGTTCCCGAACCCTTTTCACGCAGAAAAAGATGTTCGGTAAAAATATCATCGGGCAAAATCGTTTTTTTTGCGAATCTGTGATTTTTACTGCATACCCCGACAAAATTTTCCGAACGGTAAACTCTGCTCAAAAAATCGTTGCTGTCAAAAAATCCTTCAATCAACGCAAAGTCAAGTTCACCCCTTTTCAGTTTATCAAGCAGATACCTTGTGTTGTCAATCTCAATTTCAACATTGTAATCGGGCAGCTGCAAAAATCTTTCCACCTGTTCCGGGATAACATATTCTCCGATTGTCTTTGTCGCACCAAACCGCACAAGTCGTTTTTCACCCGACTTAATCTTTTCAAACAGCTTTTCTTCCTGATACATAACCGACTCACAATATCTTTTAAGCAGCATTCCCTCTCTCGTCATTTTTAAGCTGTGTCGGTCATAGTCAAACAGCTTGCAGCCGTACTGATTTTCAAGAAAATGTATGTGCTGAGTAACGGCAGGCTGTGTCATATTGAGAATCTGTGCCGTTTTTCTGTAATTCATAAAATCACAAAGTGCCAGAAATGTTTTAACCCTGTAATCAATCATATTGCACCCCTCTGATAAATTTTGATTATCATATCATTTTAAATAATAATTAGATTTTATCATACTTTCGTGTTATACTCAACAGGCAAAATAAATTCGGGAAGGGTAAAACAATGAAATTTATCAAAACAAATTTTGGCGGAATCCTTGTATGTGCCGTAATTGCGGCATTTGCGGAGCTTTTCAGCACTGTTCAAATCGGCTCGTTTTCGTTTTCGCTGATAGGCGCACCTGTTGCGGCAATTATAATTGGAATGATAATCACGCTTTTAGCGCCGAAATTTTCTGCGAACAAATATTTTTCTGGCGGAATAAAATTCACCTCAAAAAAGATTCTGCAATGGGCTGTAATCATACTCGGCTTTTCGCTTAATCTCGGTACAATTGCAAGTGTAGGCAGTAAGAGTCTGCCTGTGATTATAAGCACAATTTCAACATCCCTCATAACAGCATTTGCAGTTATGAAAATTGCAAAAATCAAACCTAAAACAGCATGTCTTATCGGGGTAGGTTCGTCAATCTGCGGCGGTTCTGCAATTGCGGCAACAGCTCCGGTAATTGATGCCGATGACGAGGAAATTGCACAATCAATCTCGGTTATCTTTCTGTTCAATATTCTTGCGGCGCTCATTTTTCCGACATTCGGACACGCTGTCGGCTTTGGCACAGAAGGCTTTGCGGTGTTTGCAGGAACAGCTGTAAACGACACATCGTCCGTAACCGCAACCGCCGCAACTGCTGAAAAAATCTGGAATGCAAACGGTATTTTGTCAACAGCAGTAACCGTAAAACTGACACGCACACTTGCGATAATTCCGATAACACTCTGTCTTGCAATTTACAGAACACACAAGGCAAAATCAATCGGAGCAAAAGGTTCATCATTTTCATTCAAAAAGATTTTCCCCTGGTTCATCCTCTTTTTTATCGGAGCGTCACTTGTATCAACACTTGTCGGATTCATTCCGCAATGTTCTTTTACAGAATTTTACAACAACGGTTTTGTACCTCTGATGAAATGGCTCGCAACATTTTTCATTTCAATGGCAATGGGCGCAATCGGACTTAACACAAACATAGTAAAACTGATAAAGAGCGGTGCAAAGCCGATTATCTTAGGATTTTTCTGTTGGATAGCAATTTCCGCCGTATCAATCGGAGTGCAACAGCTTACGGGAATTTTTTCATCTAATCTGTAACAAAAAAGACAGCCGAATTTCACACATCGGCTGTCTTTTATTTTTCAAAAGTTATTACCTGTCACGGTTTTTCTTAAAATAAAACTACGGTCTGAGTCCCATTCCGCCCTCAAGGGTGATGGTTTCACCGCTCATATACTTGAAATCAGGTGATGCAAGTGCAACACAGGCACGGCCGATTTCTTTTTCAACATTGCCATAATGTCCCATTGGCGGCATTTTTACATTTGCCTTGAATGCGTCGGGATAAGCCTGCTCAAATTTTTCAAGCTGAGCAGTCCATGCAAGCGGACAGACAATGTTGACATTTATTCCGTCCTTGCCCCACTCGTTGGCGGCAACTCTTGTAAGACCTCTTATTCCCTCTTTTGCGGCTGCATATGCACACTGACCGAAGTTTCCGAAAAGTCCGGCACCCGAAGCAAAGTTTATAACCGTTCCCTTTGACTTTTTAAGGTACGGATAGCAAGCCTTCATATAATAGAAGGTTGCGTACAATCCCGAATAAACAGCAAGGTCAAATTGCTCTGTTGTATGGTCAGCAAGCGTAATACCCGACGCAGAAGCCTGAGCGTTGTTAATCAAGACATCAATTCCACCGAATGTTTCAACAGCTCTGTCAACAACATTCCGAACAACCTTTTCGTTATCGCCGTCCTTGCTGACATCAGCCTGAACAGGCAACACATTTACTCCGTAAAGTCTTTCGAGCTCTTCTTTGGCATCATCAAGCTTTTTGACATTTCTGCCTGTAATGACAAGGTTTGCACCCTCTTTTGCATAAGCAACAGCAATGCCGTAGCCGATTGAACCGCAACCTCCGTCGCTGAGAACAGCCCTTCCTCCGCCTGTAATAACAGCGGTCTTTCCTAATAAAAATCCCATTAATCCATCCTCCTTTTGGTAAAAAAATATGCTGCAAGAATAAAAATATTCTCACAGCCTCATATTACCAGTTATTAAGTTTGGTGTCAATCGGGTAATGCTATTATACGGAAATACTGGGTTTTGATTTTGAATTAATCTTTTCCTTTTGTAAATTTTCTTTTGCAGTATTAATAGATGCAACCAATATTCTGCGAATAGTGCCGCACCGGTTATATAAATCAGTTGATAGTTCTCTAAGCTTTAATTCAGCCATACGAACCTCTTTTAATTTATAACAAGTGAAATATACTCCGTATGTGAAATAATACTATTGTATTGTGAAATTTTCTGCTTACGCAGAAAGTGAAATAAAATAAATCCTTTCACGCCGTCAGGCACTTCACATGGAGAATCCATATTTCACACCGATAGGTATTTCACAAATCCTTTTGGATTTATTTCACTGAAAAAAGCACTTGCTTTCGCAAGTGCTTTTTTCTTGGCGGAGGACAAGGGATTTGAACCCTCGCGCCGCGTTAGCGACCTACTCCCTTAGCAGGGGAGCCTCTTCACCACTTGAGTAATCCTCCGTGTGAAGTTTAAATTCACTATAAAATAAAATGGCGGAGAGGAAGGGATTCGAACCCTTGGTCCCTCGCGGGATCACTAGTTTTCAAGACTAGCTCCTTAAACCACTCGGACACCTCTCCGTATGCTCATCTTGCCTTTCAGCATTTCAGCAAGATTTATTCTAACACAAGTTTCTCCATTTGTCAACACTTATTTTTAATTTTTTTGAATATTCAGTAAAATAAGAAAATTTCCCAATTTCTTGACAAATCGCAAGCCATCATATACAATAGTTATGTTATGTGCCAATAGCTCAGTTGGATAGAGCGTTCGCCTCCTAAGGTGTTACTTTATCACTTGCCTTTTCGAAAAAGGCAAGTGGTAATACAAATACAATTTAATAAATGTCGCTATAGCTCAGCCGGATAGAGCGACCGCCTCCTAAGCGGTAGGCCGGAGGTTCGAATCCTCTTAGCGACGCCACAAACAACGCCGAAAGCCTTGATTTTACAAGGTTTTCGGCTTTATTTTTTCTGTGCCTGCGTTTTTGCATAGATGACGAATTAAGGCTGTTTTTTCTAATGTTTTTCGTGTTCATATTACCCTTACCCTCAATTAGCTTGCTAATATAATTAGCAGGAATTTTTGATTTTTGCTAATCAAAATCGCTTTCCTGCTAATCGCTCAAAAAATCGTGCTAAAAATCCTGCTAATTGAAAAGAGTGCTCATAATAGTTCGAACTTGTTTTACCCTGTACCTTTTTATCCCCTTTTTATTCTGTGTTATGGTTTCCCTGCCACGCACATTTTTCAAAATGACCGGGTTATTATATAATCAATGCAGGAGGTTACACTTATGAAAAACAAAAAGTATTACATCGCTCTCAATGACCGTGAATATGCAGAAATCATTTCTTCTCTTATAAACAAACGCAATTCGCTTATCCGACTTGGCAAATATACCGATGGTGTTGATGAAGTCATTATGAAAGTAAGAAAAGCGAAAAATAGAAACTTTCAAATTCTCTATATATAAGGAAAATATCAAATTGAATAAGTAATTCAAGTTGCACCGTGTCGTTCAGTTACGATACGGTGTTTTCATTCAGCCACCTTTTCCTATTCAGGATTAGGTGGCTTTTTTTATTTTTTCAAAAAAATTTTTTATTTTGCCTTGCCGATTGGTTTCTCCCAGTGGGAATTAGTGAAAGGGTTATTTTTTAACTCCGATTAGGAGCAACTCTTTCGCTGTTCCTTGAAAATTGAATATATAGGCACACCGGACTTTAGTTCTGATGATGAGCCACCTTATCGGGTACGCCAAGACCTCTGAAACAGAGCGAGCGAGAACCCCCGGTAAAAGTGTCAGGCTGCACCTGATACGGCGATGATAGTCAGAATGATAATGATACTTCTCTACGGAGCTGGCGGAGAACCCGGCAGAGGTGAAATTCCTATGACACGGTTTCGCAAACCGTGACCGATGTGCTTCCCACACAAAGCAACAGCTTTACGCAGGGGGTGTTGAAAACAAATACTGCGTTGATACATAGCCGTCTGAACCCAGTCGGCTATAAATCTATCGAAAGGAGGAAAGCCAATGCCTAACTGTAAAACCATTGCTATCTGCAATCAGAAGGGCGGCACAGGCAAAACGACCACAACGGTCAATTTAGGGATAGGGCTTGCGAGACTTGGTAAAAAGGTACTCCTTGTAGACGCCGATCCGCAGGGCGACCTTACAACCTGTCTTGGATGGAAAGATAATGACAGTCTGCCGACTACCATTACCACTAAGCTATCCGAGATAATGCGTGAAGAAAACGGAAACCCAAATTTCGGTATTCTGCATCACGAGGAAAATGTTGATTTGCTTCCCGCAAACCTTGAACTGTCCGCTATGGAAATGATGCTTGTAACGACTATGAGCCGTGAAACCGTTTTGAGAACCTATCTGAATAAGGTAAAGAACGATTACGAATATATCCTGATCGACTGTATGCCTTCCCTCGGTATGGTAACTCTGAACGCTTTAGCAGCGGCAGACAGCGTAATCATCCCCGTTCAGGCTCAGTATCTTCCCGCAAAAGGAATGACACAGCTTATGCAGACCATTCAGAAGGTCAAGCAGCATATCAATCCGAGCCTGAAGATTGACGGTATCTTACTTAATATTGTAGATAACCGAACAAACCTTGCGAAAAGTACGGCGGACGCACTGCGGAAAAACTACGGAAGCGTGATTAAAATATATCACTCAGCCATTCCTATGGCAGTAAAAGCCGCAGAGGTAGCGTCGAAAGGTGTCAGCATATATAAGTATGAACCGAACAGTCCTGCGGCGAAGGCTTACGCTGAATTGACAAAGGAGGTGTTAGCCGATGGCAGGAAGAAAGAGCGACTTCACTCTGCCTACGCTCGATGACCTGTTCTCTACACAGGAAATGAGAGACGATGCGAAACTCGCAAAAATCCGGGATATTCCCTTAGAGCTGATTGACGATTTTCCCGACCACCCTTTTAAGGTGCGTGACGATGAAGATATGATGCAGCTTGTTGAGAGCGTCAAGGAGCGTGGGGTTATCACTCCGGCAACAGTCCGTCCAAAAGAGGACGGCAGATATGAGCTTATTTCCGGTCACAGACGAAAACGGGCGTGTGAACTTGCAGGCTTTGAAACACTCAGGTGTGAGGTAGTTGACCTTACGAGAGATGAAGCGACCATCTTAATGGTGGAAAGCAATTTCCAAAGGTCGCAGATACTTCCCTCGGAAAAAGCCTATGCCTACAAAATGCGGATGGAAGCTATGAAAAGACAAGCAGGCAGACCGAGTAAAGAAAATGTGTCCCCAGTGGGGACGAATTTACGAACCGATGAAATGATTGCACAGGAAACCGGTGACAGCAGAAATCAAATCCACCGATATATCCGCCTTACCAATCTTGTCCCCGAACTGCTTGATCTTGTGGACGAGGGCAGAATGAAAATGCGACCTGCCGTTGAGATTTCTTTTCTTGACGAGGACTGCCAGCGTGACTTGGTTGACGAAATCGACCTGAACGACTGCACCCCGTCCCACGACCAAACAATCCGTATGCGAAAGATGTTTGATGAAGGAAAGCTCACGCCCGAAGCCATACAAGCCATTATGTCGGAGCAGAAACCCAATCAGCGTGAGAGAATTGTGCTGAGTGGGGATAAGGTACGACAGTATATCCCGAAGAATATTCCCCTTAACCAAACGGAGGATTATGTTTGCAAGGCTTTGGAGCATTATGCGAGCTATTTGAGAAAACGGGCAGAGCGTGACGCAAGGTAGCAGGAGTAACATTTTCCGTTTCCCCTTCCTCACACTCTAACCCCTAAGTACAAGCTAACCTACCGAAGAAAGATATATAACTATCTCTCAATATATATCTATCTCCATAACTCAAAGCTATCTCAAACAAATCGCATCATTCCCACTTGAAGGAGGTGGTTGCTAAAATTAAAGATTACCCTGTTCGCACCTTTGTCAAATTGCGGAGAACTTTCTACAATGAAGGCGAAAGGAGCGAAACGAAATGAAAAACAAAATCTTATGCTTTGGCTTGGTTCTCATTTTCCTTGCCTCAATGTGCGGATGCAACGCAGAAAAAGCCGGTGTTTTGGAAAACTCGGATATAGCCGACTGTTCTTCTTCGGTGAGTAATACGGAAACTTTCGATGAAACGGATACGACCGTAGAAAGTGAACCTGAAAAAGCAACAGAAACGGCAATAACGACTTTGGAGCCGGCTTCGGAAATAAACGAGCCTGAAACTGCTCCAACGGAGAGCAAGAACCCCGTTGAAACCAAAAAAACGGATCCTCCCGCCGCACAAAAGACAGAAACAGAAACACCAAAGCCCGAAGCACCCAAACCGACCGCAAGCGAAGAAACAAAAGAGCCGGAAAAGCCTGTCCAGCCGGAAAAAGAACCTCAGGCAGAACAGCCTACGGAAGAAGTAAAGCCAAAAACAGCTTACGACTACGAGTTTGACATTGAAGCAATCCGAAACGACCTCATTTCCCTCGGCTGCTCTATGGGACTTACCCATATTACTACCGATGACGGAACGGCGATCACGCCGGACAATGCTTCGTGGGCGACGCCTGTTACGGCTTCCGAGTCGTTTCAGGGAGAACGCCTGAAAAGAAAACTCACGGACTATGTGCAGTCGATGCCGGATATTATCACCGCTTACGGCGGCGCACCAATCGAATATTTCACGATATATATTGAACCGCTTGGAAGCGGCAGCTACCGGATATATTTCCTGTACTGAGTTCGTGAGAACCTACCCTCTGCCCGAAAAGACAGAGGGCTTTTTTATACCCAAATTAAGAAAGGACGGTTAAACCGAAATGAAAAATTTTGCAAAATCCAAAGGAAAGCGCATCACTGCCACACTCCTGTGTGCCGTTATGTGCATTATGTCTCTGCCGCTTTCCGCCTTCGCCTTTACAGCAGAGGAAGGAAAGACAGTAAACGCATATTACGGCGATAAGTATGTAAGTGCAGACGGAAAAATGTATTATTCTCCCTCAACCTATCAGTATATCGCCTATGATGCAAACGGCAATGAAAGTCTGCACACTCAAAGTGCAGGCAATTCGAGAACCAAGCTGATGATTAAGGACAGCAGCGGTTCCCGACAGATTATGTGTATCGAGTCCGGTATTCCATATAACGCCGGAGGAACTTATGACAGCAAAAGCGGAACAAACAGCTCATATTTTCAGAACCTGCCGACAACGGCACAGTACGGAATTATGCTGACCTCCGTGTACGGATGGCGTCCGGGTAAAACGGCTCCGATCAGCGGAACAAACGAGGACGATTTCTCTATGGCGACACAGATTATTCTGTGGGAGTATCAGCAGCAGCTTCGCACCTCTCCTACCACACTGAAAGCAAACAACTACGGTATTCCTGCCGACACCTACTATCAGTGCATCAAAGGCAGACCTGCCGAGAAGTGCTACAACTGGCTTCTTACGCAGATGCAGAACCACGCAACCATTCCGAGCTTTGCTTCCAATAAGAGCAGCTCTGCAACCACCTATACGCTGAAATACAATCAGGCGGCAGACAATTACAGTCTTACGCTGACCGATACGAACAATACGCTGTCGGATATTAAGTTCAGCGCAAGCGGTATTACCGTTTCCAGAAGCGGCAACAAATACACCTTTACTTCAAACAAGATGATTGAAACCGCCGTTAGTGTTACGGCGCAAAAGAATGTACCCGGTATTGACGGCAACTTCCTCGTTTGGGGATACCCCGGAAAGCAGACAATGATGTCGGGTGCGGAAGATCCGGTCGTATTCTATCTCAAAATTAAGACGGAAACCACCGGAGTCGGTCATATCGTGAAGCACTCCGAGGACGGAAAGGTGGCAAACATTAAGTTCAACATTGCCGGAAACGGCGTTAATCAGACCGTCACCACAAAGGCGGACGGCACGGTGGATATTGAACTTATGCCCGGCGTATATACCGTTACGGAGCTGACCGAGGAAAAGTATGAGCCGCAGAATGTGCAGAGGGTTACGATTGTATCGGGAAATACCTCAACGGTCACATTCAGCAATACACTCAAGCGTGGCGACCTTCAGGTAATCAAATCCTCCGAGGATAATCTTGTGGAGGGCGTTACCTTCCACCTTTACGGCACATCTCTTTCCGGTATTTCCGTTGATGAGTATGCCGTGACAGATAAGAACGGTGTTGCTACCTTTAAGGATGTCCTGATTTCAGGCACAATGCCCTACACCATCGAGGAAGTGGATACGGCTATCCGTTATGTCGTGCCTGCAAATCAGACCGCACCTGTTAAGTGGAAAGAGGTTACTACCCGCAACTTCACAAACATTCTCAAAAAGTTTACCGTGACCGTGACAAAGAGCGACCGTGAAGAAGGCAGCGCCCAGGGCGATGCTTCTCTTGCCGGAGCAATTTACGGCATTTATAAGGGCGAAACCCTTGTGGACAAATATGTTACGAATCAGAACGGGCAGTTCACCACGAAGGAATATGTCTGCGACAATGACTGGACAATCCGTGAAATCACTCCGTCCGAGGGTTATCTGCTTGACACCACAATCCATAAGGTCGGTGCTGAACCGCAGCTTTATACGGTGGAACACAATCAGACTGCAAACGATGTAAACGAGCAGGTTATCAAGGGCAATATCGCCATCATCAAGCATACCGACGATGGAGAAACCAAGATTGAAACGCCTGAAAGCGGTGCAACCTTTGAAATCTACCTCAAATTCGCAGGAAGCTATACCGCTTCTGAGGAAGATGAGAGAGATATTATCGTCTGCGACGAAAACGGCTTCGGACAGACAAAGGATATGCCTTACGGCGTATATACCGTTCATCAGACTTCCGGCTGGGAAGGCCGTGAAATGATGAAGGACTTTGATGTGTTCATTGCTCAAAACGGACAGACCTACCGTTACCTTATCAACAATGCAAACTTTGAAAGCTATATCAAGGTGGTCAAGGTGGACGCAGAAAGCGGCAAGACCATTCCTTATGCCGGAGCAGGCTTTCAGATTTACGATCCGACAGGAAATCTTGTTACAATGTCCTTTACCTACCCGACTCCGACAACAATCGACACCTTTTACACCGACGCAAACGGCTGTCTTGTGACGCCGGAGAAGCTCGAATACGGCAAGGGATATTCTCTTGTGGAGGTTCAGGCTCCCTACGGATATGTTCTCGACAGCACTCCTGTGTACTTCGATGTAACGCAGGATAACGCTACCGAAGAAAGCGGGGCTACAGTGATAAAAGTGGATAAGCCGAATATGGCACAGAAAGGCACAATCACCGTAGAGAAAACCGGCGAAGTGTTCTACGGAGTAAGCGTAAGCGGCTCGGAGGATGCCGAGGTTATTTATCAGCCGATTTATGAAATCGCCGGACTTTCGGGCGCAGTTTATGAAATCCGTGCAGCCGAGGATATTATTACTCCTGACGGAACAGTACGCTTCACAAAGGGCGAGATTGTGGATACCGTTACAACGGGAAAAGACGGACTTGCCAAGAGCCGTGAACTCTATCTCGGCAATTATGAAGTCAAAGAAATCAAAGCACCTTACGGTATGGTGTTAAATGATGAAATTCATACCGCAGAGCTTGTGTATGCCGGACAGAATGTTTCCGTGACGGAAACTGCCACCTCTTTCGTGAATGAAAGACAGAAGGTTGAAATCAGCTTGAATAAAACGCTTGAAACAAGCGACCTTTTCGGTATCGGACAGAATGGTGAACTGAAAAACATCAGCTTCGGTCTGTTTTCCGCAGAGGAGCTTGTATCTGCAAGCGGTACTTCTATCCCCGCTGACGGTTTAATTGAGATCGTTACCCTTGATGAAAGCGGAAACGGTACGGTTAAAACCGACTTGCCTATGGGCGGCTACTATGTAAAAGAGCTTGCCACCGATGAGCACTATATCCTCTCGGCTACCAAGTACCCCGTAACCTTTGAGTATGCGGGACAGGAAAACGCAAAGGTTCAGCTTGCGGTCAATGACGGTGAAGCAATCGAAAACCACCTTATCTACGGCTCCGTTTCCGGCAAAAAGGTCGATGAAAACGGCGAACCTCTCGGCGGTGCGCTGATCGGACTCTTTAAGTACAACGATACCGAATTTACAAAGGAAAACGCTTTGATGACTGTCACTTCAAAAGAAGATGGCAGTTTTTCTTTTGAGCAGATTCCGTTCGGTATTTGGTATGTAAGAGAAATCGAGCAGCCGACAGGCTTTGTCCTGAACGAAACCGTATATGAAGTGAACATTGCCGAAAATGAACAGGTTGTCGTAATCGAAATCGTAAACGAGTTTGTTCGTGGCAATATCACGCTTACCAAAGTGGATGCAGACTTCCCCGACAACAAGTTGACCGGAGCGACCTTTGAAGTATATCACGACAACAACGCTGACGGAAAGCAGGATGACGGTGATACGCTGATCGGTACTCTTATCGAAAGCGAAGCAGGAATTTATGAGATGAAAGACCTGCTTTACGGTCACTATCTCATAAAGGAAACCAAAGCGCCGGAGGGCTTCCTGCTTGATACAGGCATTTATCCCGTATTCATTGAAACGGACAGTATGACCTATTCTGTGGAGAACAAGGCGGGCGTTGGCTTTATCAACGAGGCAATGAAAGGAAACCTGAAAATCGTCAAGACATCTTCTGACGGCAAGGTGGAAGGCTTCTCTTTCCGTATTACCGGAGCAAACGGCTATGATGTAACGCTCAAAACCGATGAGAATGGCGAAATCTTCATCGAGGGACTCCGCATCGGTGAATACACCGTGTCTGAGGTAGCCGATGAGGTGTCTGCCCCGTATTCACGACCTGCCGATAAAAAGGCAAATGTTATGACCGACTCCACCACGATTGTGGAAATGCACAATGTTGTCATCGACACTCCGAAAACCGGAGATAACAGCAAGCTCGGCTTGTGGCTTGCTCTGCTCGGTGCTTCCGCTGCCGGTATCGGCGTGACAGTCTATGCAGGTGTTAGAAAAAAGAAAAAGGAGGATGCTGAATAATGGAGCCGAAAACAATTATCGCAATCGTTTTGGTCGCCTTTATCATTGGCGGCTTTATCTTTCTTCAGGTAAAAAACAGAAAGAAGAAATAACCTACGGGGGGCGGATGAAATACTCCGTCCCCTTATTCTTTTCAAGGAGGAGCCTATGAAAACAATGAAAACAGTTGAAAGCCGGGTTTTGGAAATTCTTCGGGACTGTCCCGAAACGAGAAATGAGGATATGCTGCTTTTCTACCGTTACTACAACCGCTTTGCCGACTATCTTCGAGCAGGCGAGCTGCCACTTGAAGATTTGGCATATAACTACAAGGCATACGGACTTCCGTGCTTTGAGTCTATCCGCAGAGCAAGGCAGCGTGTGCAGTCCCTGTTTCCTGAGCTTTCCCGCAACAGTACCGACGAACAGGACGGCTCTGTTGTAATCGTAATCAACATTAACGGAGGGTAAAGCAATGGGTAAGGAAAAACGAATGATCGGAGATTATACGGTACTCAGCTCGGTCAATGTGGGCGAAAAGGAAGTTATCTTGGCTTCCAATGAGCAAAGCACGGACGGAGAGACATTTTTGTGCGGCTTTGTAGAGCGAAACGACCTTTTTGAACTGTGCAAGGAATGTGTGGTAAGCGATGACTATATCGAAATTGCCCACACTTTCGGAAGCCGTGTTGCCAATGAAGCGGAGCTGTTCAAGGAGCAGGTCAAAAAGCTGGATATTCCAATCACTCTGATAACGGAAGCCGACTGTATTCCCGACCATTATTCAAAAGACATCAACGGCAAGGTTATTGCCATTGATCCGAAGGTATTAAAGCCTGAATTTCAGAGAGCCGACAGACAGCTCTACTTGGTAACAGGCGGTTTCGGTGCTTCGGCAAACAGCCGTGGAAGCGCTGTGTTCTGCACCAATCTTCATACAGGGAAAAATACCCGATATGAAAGAATGGATGTTATGGGCGAAGTAAAGCCCGAATGTATGCCGGACTGGGCAAAAGAAAAAATCGCCGCTATGAACCGAAGCCATAAAAACAAAGACAAAGAACGATAAGGAGGTACAGACCTATGAAAGATACAATTACCCTTCAGCAGAAGGTCAAAGTCTTAAACAAGCTCTTTGATGCGAAATGCAGAACCGAAAAGGACTTGCAGGGACTTTCTATGGAAAGCATTTTGAAAATCCCGAACATCACCATTCAGGATATGACGGTGATTATGGAGCTTCAGAAAGCAACCAAATCGGGAAAGCTGTTCTCCTACTTAGGCGGTGGTACAGATGAGCAGCAAGCAGAATGACCGCCATATTATCTGGAGCGATATTCACCTTGATTTTGAGGACTGGCGGGCAGACCTTGAAGAACAGTACCCCGACCTGTCCGAAGATGAACTGATACAGAAAATGTACGAAATCAATTCCGAGTATCTCGGTGACGAGCGTATGAACCTGAATGTTCAGCTCTCACAACCCATCTTGGTTGTGGCGGACATCGGGCGTTGGGACGGTCGTTATGCCGGGTATGCGGAAATCAAGACAGGCAATATCAAAGACTGTTTGTATTCCGAAATGGATATGTGCGAGTGGTATGTGGACAAGTACGGAGATCTCCGTGCCGACGCCGTTCATCACGACGGGACAAATCACTACCTCTACCGTGTGTATAAAGACACCGCAACAGACAGTCAGATTGAAAATCTTAAAGCGAAGATTTACGATGGCAAGGCAACACGAGCCGATATAACGAGAGTGACAAGGCGGCTCGGTGATGAAATTGCCGCCGTTTACGGGTTCGATATTCCCCGGCAAAAGAAGAATATCGAGAGAGCGAGGTGAAAATATGGATTACCGAATTATGAACCCTGCCGAAAGAAAATATACCTTCCGTCAAAACCAGCAGATTTCTATGCAGACGGGACTTATCGGGTATTTGAGAGCAGATTTCGGCAGTACGGGCAAAGAGTTTTATTCCACTTGGAACGATTTTAGAAAGGACTTAAAGACCGACGATTTCAAAAAGGAATTTGACTTGGTGATAAACTCCTACCGTTTCGGAGACGGCGAATTTTTAAGCGGCAGAAGCGCTATGACAAAATTCTGCTATGAACATCCCGAAAGCAGCTACGAGGATGACCGTAATCATTACGGCGTCCGTGTTGATACCAAGCGGTATTCCTACCTTATGCGGTTAAATCCCAACCGTGGAGAGTACAATCTGTACTGCTATTGCTATCAGCGTGAGTGGCTTGACAACCATCTTCAAAAAGCCGAAAAAGGTATCCGCTTTATTGATCCGCACTACAAAGAGCAGTTCACTATCCCTGACGGAGATAAAATCCGCATAACTTTAAGCAGCTGCGAGCATTACGACAGAGAGTGCAGATATATCGACGATTACCACCTTGAGGTGGGCGACAGTCTTTATCATATCTGTGAGTTTGCCGAGAGAATGGAGCAAAACGGCAATACCGTTATTCCGCTTCGTTCCTCTCTGCCGGAGCAATGCTATGTGTACTTGCCCACGAGCAATGAAATCGGCATTATCCAAAAAGGCGAAACCGGATATTACAAAACAGACCTGACAGACGGCGTTCCCGGTGAAATGAAAGAGCTTGCCGACTCTATGAACCGTAAACTCGGTGTTACAAAAGGGCAAGCCGAAGCAATGAAAGCAGGCTCAATGTTTGGATGGAAAGTCCCTGCCGCCGATCCGAAAAACTATGACGAGAACGGAGAACCCGTAAAGCCAAAACGGAACAAAGAATATGAAAGATAAGGAGGTGTTTCCCGATGGCTCGTAAGTATGACCTTATTTCCGAACTGTACGACCGTACCTGCAAGACGGTGGTATACTCTCCGCAGAATTGGGAAGCCTTTTTGACTTCTGCCTGCCGAAACTATAAGCTGCGCTTCGATGAACAGCTTTTGGTGTTCGCACAGCGACCGGACGCTACCGCAGTTCTTGAGATTGAGCGTTGGAACGGCACTTTCGGTCGATGGGTTAATCGAGGTGCGACTGGCATTGCGGTCTTTGATGATGCAAGCAGAAGCCGCCAGCGCCTTATCCATTACTTTGACATTTCCGATACCCATCCGAGCAAGTATTCCCGCCCCGTTCCCATTTGGGAAATGAAGCCGGAATATGAGCAGGAAATCACCGAAACCCTTGAAAGCACCTTCGGAACGCTGGAGAACAGCCAAAGCCTTGCGGACGCAGTTATGAGTGCGGCACAAAATGCCGCCGAGGACAATCTTCCCGATTATACCCGTGATTTGCTCTACTCGGTAAACGACAGCTTCTTGGAGGAACTGGACGAGGACAATATTTCCTCCATATACAGAAAAGTCGTTACAAACAGCGTGGCGTATATGATGATGGAACGGCTCGGTATTGATACGGAGGAATATTTCGAGCGTGAAGATTTTGAGGATATTATCAATTTCAATACGCCCGCTACGCTCAATGCCCTGGGCTTTGCCACCAGCGACATTGCCGAAATGGGACTTACCGAGATTGCAAAAACGGTAATGTCCCTTGAAAGGCAAAATCGCATAATTGCGGAAAACAGAAAGTCTGATTACAATATAGGCAGAAATCAAAACACAGAAAGGAGTCCACAAAATGAACGAGCTGACATACACGATGCAGGGCGATTACAGACTGCCCAATCTGACCTTACCGGAACAGCCGGAAGCGCCGATGGGACGGTACTCCCGAATGAGAGCGAAGTACCTGAAAGAGAACCGCAAGGTTCTGTACTACAATCTCCTGACGAGCTGCAAGCTGAGCGAGCATCTGACGCAGATCGAACAGACGGCGACCGAAATGGAGGAACGCCTGACGAAAGAGATGGCGGCGAAGGAAGGCTTGACCGAGAGCCTGAAAGCGACGGATATGATGAGTTGGGTTCGGAAGATGAACAACCTGAAGAGCCGAGTTCAGGAAATCGTGATGAAGGAAGTAATCTTCGCTTAGAGTATTACGACCGAAGCAACGAGGACAGAAGCCTTCCGTTCTTCGGTCACGATGATACTATCCGTGAAATCCTTGCAACCACACCCCACCTGAAAGCCACCAAAGATGAAATCCGTGCATTTTACGAAAGTGTAGCCGACGAGGACAAGCGCACCGAGTATATCAAGGGCATTTTCAATAATGATTATACCGAAGTGATACTGGGCGACGGCAGACGAGTCGGCTACAAGACTTATCAGAATGTGCTTCAGCTTTGGGAAGGTAGTTATCTTAGCCGTACAAAGCAGAGCTTTTACGAATGGGGTGTGATAGCCAAACATTTTGAAGCAATGCGTCTTATGGGCGAGCTTCAAGACACAATGAAACCCTTGCCCTCTATGGACGGGCAGATGAGCTTAATGCTCAATTACGAAGCAGAGGTAACGAAACCCTCTGCTTTTTCTTTTTCTCAGGAGATCATCGACGCTGTTCTCACCCGTGGAAGCGGCGTGTCGGAGGGAAAGTTCCGCATTTATGAGCAGTTCCAAAAGAGCCTTTCAAAGAAAGAAAATGTGGATTTCCTGAAAAATGAATACGGTTGGGGCGGTTCTTACCCCGTTATCACCGGAACGGGCATTGATGAACTGCACGATGGCAAAGGCATCAAAATCTCGAAGAATGTAAACGGCGAAGAAGTCAAAGTGCTTCTGAATTGGAATCAGGTTGAAAAGCGCATTTCTGAACTTATTAAAATGGATAGATACCTGAACCCGAAAGAAAAGGAACGCTACCCTGAGTGGCTTGAGCAACACGAAATACGCAGAGCCGAAGCCGCAGAGGAACGCAGAAAGCGAGAAATCCTTTCTACTGCACCACCCGAAAAGAAAGAGCCTGAACCGAGCAACGAAAGATATGAATATCATCTTGGCAACACCGTCTATCTCGGTGCAAACGAGTATGAAATTCTGTCCTTTGACAAGGACCGGGTAATGCTCTATGATACGCAGTTCCCATTGTTCAATAAGGAAATGACAAGAGCCGAGTTCGACCAAAAGGTTCAGGAAAACCCGATGAACGACCACCTGAAAGTAAAGGTTTTACCAGCCGAAGAAATCACGGACAACACAAAGGTGAGAATATCTTTGGATAGCGGAAACGACCTTGTTCATTGGATATATTTCAATCCCGACGCAAATGCCGGTGGTCAGTATGTCTCAGGTGACTTGAGCTTCACTGTTTTTGAAGAACTCATCGAGCAGTATGATATTGCGAACCATCCCGAAAACACGGATAGGTTTGTTGCCGACCTTGAAGAAATGTCGGATCAGTTTTTGGCTGACATCAACACGCCTTTCTTTATGGAAGCGGAAAACGACTATGAGATGGACTGCGACTATACCGAGTTCACACCCGAAAACATTCTCGAAATCCACAAGGATATTCAGCAATTTGTAGCGGAACATCAATCAGAACTCAACAGAATGGCTGGGCAGAATGAGCCGAACGCATTGCCGGTTTATGACCGTGTAAGAGAACCGTATAGAAGTTATCTTGCGGTGAAAGCCGAAAATCCCGACAGCCTTGTTTTGTATCAGGTTGGGGATTTTTATGAAGCCTATGGCAAGGACGCACAAAAGGTTGCTGAAGCTCTTGACCTTGTGATGACCTCCCGTGCGATAAGCGACAGCGAGAGAGTACCTATGGTGGGCTTCCCGCAGCACGCCCTCGAAACCTATATGAATATGCTGACCGACAGAGGTTTTGACCTTACGGTTTCAACCGTTGACGGCAGCGAGCGCAAGATTCTTTCCATTGTTTCTACGAACAAGGAAGCTCCGGTACAGTCAAAGCCTATCGGCAGAATTGATTACCTTCATACGGACGGGCGTGTTCGTGAGAGCATCGAATACACAAGTCCCTATCAGTTTGAAAAGGACATTAAGGAAGAAAATTACTACGGCGTTCCGATGAAAATTGTTCTGTATAAGGACAGGGACGGAACGACCATTCCGCAGGACTTTATCTCACAGCTTGATCCGTCGCCGCAGGGCGTTGAGATTGTCGACAGCCCATATCTGAAATCTTCCCTTGATATTGCAAAGGATATTATTGACGAATACTGTCGAGAAGAATTTGAGCGTGACGAGGGTGCGGACTACTCTAACCTTTCCGAAGTCAATGTGGCATACACTACGACCGAGGACGATAAGCACGAAATTCAGGCGAATGTCAACCTTGTGGACTTCAAGATTGAAACCCTTGTTGACGGTACGGTTATCCGCACCGAACAGTACGACAGTCTTGAGGATATGACCGAGCGAAGTCTGAAGAACCTTTCCTTTGATGACCTTGTTTACCTGTCCGAAGAAGAACTTGAGCGTGTGGAAAAGGCTTCTGCCCCCATAGTTCCCGTTTGGGAACAGCCGAAGAAAAGTAAGGTGCAGTCCTTTGACTTACACCCTGAAATTCCAATGTCCGAACGACACAACTTTGACCTTGCCAACAACGAGATTACGGAGGTAAACAAAAAAGAGCGTTTCCACCGCAACTATGCGGCGATTACGGTCTTAAAAAGATGTCAGGAGGAAAGCCGCTTTGCTACACCTGACGAGCAGAAAATCTTGTCGAGATATGTCGGTTGGGGCGGTATCCCCGAAGTCTTTGACGAACGAGCAGGAGCTTGGCACACCGAGTATGCGATGCTCAAAAATATCCTGACTCCTGAAGAATATGAGTCGGCAAGAGAAAGCACCCTGACTGCTTTCTACACTCCGCCTACGGTTATTAAAGCTGTGTATAAGGCTATGGAGCAGTTGGGTTTTCGTGAGGGCAATATCTTGGAGCCTTCCTGCGGTATCGGTCATTTTATCGGTATGCTGCCGGAGTCAATGAGGGAAAGTAAGATTTACGGCGTGGAGCTTGACACTGTTTCGGCGGGTATCGCACAGCAGCTTTATCAAAAATCCTCTATTGCCGCACAGGGCTTTGAGGAAGCAAATCTCCCCGACAGCTTCTTTGACGCCGTTGTGGGTAATGTGCCGTTTGGGGATTTCAAAGTTCCCGATAAGAGATATGACAAGCACAAGTTCCTGATCCACGACTACTTCTTTGCAAAGTCCCTTGATAAACTTCGACCGGGCGGCGTTATGGCACTTATTACGAGCAAAGGGACGATGGACAAGGAAAATCCCACAGTCCGCAAGTATATCGCCCAGAGAGCCGACCTGCTGGGCGCTATCCGTCTGCCGAACAACACCTTCAAAGGTAATGCCGGAACGGAAGTCGTTTCGGACATTCTCATTTTACAAAAGCGTGACCGCATTGTAGATATTGAGCCTGATTGGGTGCATCTTGCCACAGACGAGAACGGCATTGCTATGAACAGTTGCTTTGTAGAGCATCCCGAAATGATACTCGGTGAGATGAAAATGGTATCGGGGCGTTTCGGTCCCGAACCCTCCTGTGTACCGTATGAGGGCGCAGACCTTGCAGAGCAGCTCAGTGAAGTCGTTGCAAACATTCACGGTGAGATTACTGCGTATGAAGTGGAAGATGAACTCACCGAAGAAGATAATTCCATTCCCGCCGATCCGACCGTTAGAAACTTTTCCTATACGCTTGTGGACGGCAAAATTTATTTCCGTGAAAACAGCCGAATGGCTCCCGTTGATGTTTCTGCCACCGCAGAAAACCGCATTAAGGGTATGATTGCGATCCGTGACTGCGTCAGAAATCTGATTGAGTTGCAGACCGAAGATTATCCCGACTCGGCAATCAAGGAGGAACAGGCAAAGCTAAACAGCCTCTATGATACCTTTACGGCGAAGTACGGGCTTATAAACAGCCGTGCCAATTCTTCCGCTTTCTCACAGGATAGCTCGTTCTCTTTGCTCTCGGCTCTTGAAGTCTTGGGCGATGACGGGCAGCTTGAAAAGAAAGCGGATATGTTCTATAAGAGGACAATTAAACCCCATACCCCTGTTACTTCGGTAGACACTTCGAGCGAAGCGCTTGCCGTATCTATGGGCGAAAAAGCCTGTATTGATATGGAATATATGTGTCAGCTCAGCGGAAAAACCGAGGAAGAAATCTTTGCCGACCTTAAAGGTGTTATATTCTTAAACCCGATGTATGGGTATGGGAATAGCACCGAAGCAAAGTACCTTATGGCTGACGAATACCTTTCCGGCAATGTCCGTGAGAAGCTCGCCTGGGCGAAAAAATCCGCTCAGCTTTCACCTGAAGAATACAGTATCAATGTGGAAGCACTCCAAAAGGTGCAGCCGAAAGACCTGACGGCAAGCGAAATTTCCGTCCGTCTCGGTGCGACTTGGCTTCCGCCTGAGATTGTCGAACAGTTTGTGTTTGAGTTCTTGGGTACGCCGAGATATGCACAGTGGAACATCAAAATCCATTTTTCAGAGTACACGGGAGAATGGAATATCGAGGGCAAATCCTACGACCGAGGAAATGTCAAAGCGTACAGCACCTACGGCACAAGCCGTATCAATGCTTACAAGATTATCGAGGAAACGCTGAACCTGAAGGATGTGCGTATCTTCGATTATGAGGAAGATGCAGACGGCAAAAAGAAAGCAATCCTGAATAAAAAGGAAACTGCTATCGCTCAGGCAAAGCAGGAGCTTATTAAGCAGGGCTTTCAGGACTGGATATGGTCTGATCCTGAGCGCAGAGAAAGACTATGCAAGCTCTACAACGAAAAGTTCAACAGTATTCGTCCCCGTGAGTACGACGGAAGCCATATTACCTTTAACGGTATGAACCCCGAAATTGAACTGCGGGAACACCAAAGAAATGCGGTAGCGCATATCCTTTACGGCGGCAATACGCTTCTTGCACACGCCGTCGGTGCAGGCAAAACCTTTGAAATGACGGCGGCTGCTATGGAGTCGAAACGGCTCGGATTATGCAGTAAATCACTGTTCGTAGTCCCAAACCACCTCACCGAGCAATGGGCGTCGGAGTTCTTGCAGCTCTATCCGTCCGCAAATATTTTGGTGGCTACGAAAAAGGACTTTGAAACCAAAAACCGCAAAAGGTTCTGCGGTCGAATTGCTACCGGGGATTACGACGCTATTATCATCGGGCATTCTCAGTTTGAGAAAATCCCAATGAGCATTGAACGGCAGAGAGCTATCCTTGAACAGCAGCTTGAAGAAGTCACCAACGGCATTGCAGATTTGAAAAGAAACCGAGGAGATAATTTCTCGGTCAAGCAGTTGGAGCGCACGAAAAAATCCGTTAAACAGAAGCTCGATAAGCTCAACGACCAGTCCAAAAAGGACGATGTTGTGACCTTTGAGGAACTCGGTGTGGACAGGCTTTTTATTGATGAGAGCCACTATTACAAGAACCTTTTCCTCTATACCAAAATGAGGAATGTGGGTGGTATCGCACAGACCGAAGCTCAGAAATCCAGCGACCTTTTTATGAAGTGCCGCTACCTTGACGAGATTACGGGTGGTCGTGGTACGGTATTTGCAACCGGAACTCCGATCTCCAATTCTATGGTGGAGCTTTACACAATTCAGAGATATTTGCAGTACAACACCCTTGTGAAAAATAATCTGCAACACTTTGATGCGTGGGCATCCACCTTTGGCGAAACCGTTACGGCGGTGGAGCTGACACCCGAAGGAACAGGCTACCGAGCAAAGACAAGGTTTGCAAGGTTCTACAACCTACCTGAGCTGATGGCGATGTTCAAAGAGGTTGCGGACATTAAAACCGCAGATATGCTTGACTTACCCGTGCCGAAAGCAGTTTATCACAACATCTCGGTTAAGCCGTCTGAAATCCAAAAGCAGATGGTAGCCGAGCTTGCAGAGCGAGCAGAAAAAGTCCGCAACGGTATGGTGGACGCAAGCGTAGATAATATGCTGAAAATCACCAACGATGGCAGAAAGCTGGCTCTTGACCAACGACTGATTAACCCAATGCTCCCCGACTTTGAGGGCAGTAAGCTGAACGCCTGTGTGGACGCAATGTTTGAAACTTGGGAAAATGGAAAGGAAAAACGGCTGACGCAGTTATTCTTCTGTGACCTTTCCACTCCGAAAAACGACGGCAATTTCTCCGTGTATGATGACATTCGTAAGAAACTCATAGAGCGTGGAGTACCCGCCGAAGAAATAAAATTCATTCACGAAGCGGACACCGAAGCAAAGAAGCTGGAGCTGTTCAAAAAAGTCCGCAGAGGTGATGTCCGTATCCTGATGGGAAGCACCGCTAAGATGGGAGCCGGTACGAATGTGCAGAACAAACTTGCTGCATCGAGCGACCTTGACTGTCCGTGGCGACCTTCCGATTTGGAACAGCGGCTCGGCAGAAGTATCCGTCAGGGCAACGAAAACCCAACGGTAGATATTTACCGTTTCGTGACCGAGGAAACCTTTGATGCTTACCTCTATCAGCTTGTGGAGGGCAAGCAGAAGTTCGCTTCGCAGATTATGACGAGCAAATCGCCCGTCCGTTCCTGCGAGGATATTGACGAAACCGCACTGTCCTATGCTGAAATCAAAATGCTTGCGACAGGCAATCCGTATATCAAAGAGAAGATGGACTTGGATATTCAGGTGCAGAAACTTCGCCTGCTTAAATCCAACTTTCTCTCTGAAAAATATGCTCTTGAAGATAAGATTATCAAGTTCTATCCGCAGGAAATCGCAAGACGGACTGATACGATAGAGGGATTGAAATCCGATATTGAGAGAGCACAACAGCACCCAAAACCGCTTGACGATAGCTTTATCGGAATGACGGTCAAGGGTGTTTTTTATTCCGAGAAAGCGGACGCCGGCAATGCAATTCTTGATGCGTGTCAGGCTATGACGAGTCCCGATCCGGTTCCTCTCGGAGAGTACCGTGGCTTTCAAACAGAGCTGTCCTTTGACACCTTTGAAAAGGAATACAAGGTCAAGCTCGAGGGCGAACTCGGTTATTCCGTATCGCTCGGTACGGACACCTTCGGCAACATTACCCGTTTTGATAACGCTCTTGAGGGACTTGTGAAGCGTTTGGAAATGAACGAGCAGGAGCTTGAAAATGTCAAAACGCAGTTTGAAACGGCAAAGGTCGATGTGGAAAAACCGTTCAATCAGGAAGAAGAACTCAAAACCAAAACCGCAAGGCTGAACGAACTCAACGCACTTCTCAATGTGGATAAGCGTGAGAACGAGATTGTCGGCGGCGAGCCTGATGAGGGCGACGAACTCAATGAAAAGAAACGAGGTATAGAATATGAAAGGTGATGCAATAAACCGCTTGATTGCTTCAACTAATATAATCAAAGGCGTCATAAAAGAACTTGGTGAGGATTCACCTATCTTCGTAACACACTGTCAAAACTACGAAAATTTAAGCGAAACAATCATTGCGGCGTACCAAAAATTAAACTACCGTGAACGCAGTATGATGGCTGCAAAAATGGGTTTTAATATGAACACATTTGCTCCAACCGAGAAACAGCCATACAACTTTATCTGCTATCATCACGAACTTAGCAGTCCTTCAACTGCAAGCAGAACAGTAAGAAATGCTTTAAGAAAAGTATCAATGGAAATTACTTCAGGAAGTGGAGGTGAAGTATGTGGCGGTTGATTATAACGATCTGCTCTATGAAAAGATGCAGCAAGAATATGATGCTTTTATTGCAGGGCTGAAGCTGATGTCCAGCGAACAAGTCATAGACAGCGCTTACGAAAAGGTTATTAAGTCAGATATTCTTATCGAATGTGAGAATGGACGGCTTGAACAAAAAGAAGCAAAAGCCTTGTATCTTGAAAAGTATCCGCTTGACCGTATCTATCAGGATTGGCTCAAAAGTGATGTCAGTTATATGGGTATGATACGGGATAGTATTGACGATTCCGCAAAGGATGCCGTCAAAGAACGCAAAGAAAAACAGCGTGAAAGCAGGTGAAGAAATGCCGTATATTGCGCCGGAGGTTATTACGGAAGCAAGGCGGATGGACTTGCTCACTTACCTGAGAGCCTATGAGCCGAATGAGCTTGTGCGGTTTTCCGGTAACACCTACACCACCCGCACCCACGACAGCCTGAAGATTTCCAACGGCAAGTGGATGTGGTGGTCAAGAGGTATCGGGGGCAATTCTGCCCTCGATTATCTCGTGAAGGTCAAAGGTCTTTCCTTTCTTGAAGCCGTAGAAACGATTATGGGCTGCAAGGTTGCACTTCCGACCGATTACTGCGCTCCCCAAAAAGAAACGCCGAAAGAGCTAAAGCTGCCCCCTAAAAGCGCTTTCACAGAGATAGTGACAGAGTACCTTTTCAGCAGGGGCATCGACTATGAAATCATCACGCACTGCATACAAAAGGGGCTGATTTTTGAGAGCCTGCCCTATCACAATGCCGTGTTTGTCGGCAAGGACGAGAAAGGAACGCCACGCTATGCCGCCTACCGAGCCACCAACAATTCAAGACTTATGGGTGACGCATCGGGCAGTGACAAGCACTATTCTTTCCGTCTTGAAGGCTCAAACAAATCGGAAGTTCACCTGTATGAATGTGCGATTGACGCTCTTTCCTATGCGACCTTAATCAAGATGAACGGAGATGACTGGAGAAAAGAAAACCTTGTTTCCCTTGCCGGTGTTTACGCACCGAGAGAAAAAATCGAAGAAAGCAAAGTCCCCGCAGCGGTGGAAGGTTTTTTGAAAAGCCACCCGGAAATCAAGAGGATCGTGCTTCACTTCGATAATGATGAGGTCGGCAGAAAAGCGACGCAAGCGCTTCAAATCATTCTGCCCGACCGCTACAAAGTCATTGATAGTCCACCGAAATTCGGCAAGGACTTCAATGACTTTCTTTGTATGAAATTAGGAATTTACAAATCAAAGCAAAGGAGTTTTGAACGATGAATATACGAATTTATCAGGTCAATATGAAGCGTGACACCAACAATGTCGCCTTTATGAGATACGAACTTTTGGAAAAGCTGCAAGGCAGTCAATCGGTTGATTCCAAAATCTACGATAAGGTTTTTGACGGCGAGGTGGACTGCCAAACCCTCGAAGATGTGTATCAGATGTTTAATCTGAACCACCCCGAAGGTTACAAAGACCGTTCCCTTTCGGTGTCCGATGTGGTGGAAGTAATGGAAGATCCAATGCACCCGCATTGCTTTTATTTCTGCGACAGCGTCGGTTTTAAGCCCATAGATTTTGATCCGAAGGACTGTCAGCTCGGCAGGACTTTTACGAATACGGAAAAGAAAAATATGATTTCCGTTCTGCTTGTTGAGCCGAACAAGTACCCGAAGATGATTGAAATTGAGGACAGCCTTGAAGCAATGCAGAAAATTGTCGGCGGCGATATTGAAGAATATATGCCCTTTGAGGACGAGGTTGCAATTATCTGTAACGATGAAAGCAAGCTGAACGGTATGCCGCCGAACCGTGCCGTATATGCCGAGCCGGAAACGGTGGAAATGAGCTATCGGGAAATGACGAAGCGCTTCCGAGAAGCCGAGAATAACCGCAAGGAACACCTCACCGGATATGTCGTTTTTACCGAGGACAGCTTCGATAAACCGTACAGCGAGGAGTCCAGAACCTATGTAATCAGCTCAAACAACAAAGCGTTTCAGTCCGGCATGGGCGGTTATTCCATCTATGCTTCTTCCCTTGACGGCTCGGATAAATGTGTACGACTGGAAGCGTATATGGCTGATGAACACGGCGGTGAGAACGGTTGGAAGATTGAAAAGTGCTATATGAAAGAGAACTCCCGTGAAATGCTCGACATCATTTTCGGTCAGTTCTTTATCGCTTACGCACCCATCGAATCGGAAAACTTTCAGAGTTTGCCGAAGAACCTTGCGGAGAAATACAAGGAAATATTCAAATATCCCGAGCGCATTGCAAAGGTAAACGGCGAGATTATCGCCGTCCCTTTTAAGCCCGTAAGGGCAGACAAAGAACGCTGATCTCAAAGAGAAACGGGGCAACCCGGAGAGTCTGCATTATCTTAGCAAGCAGACTGTTTTTACTCCTATCGGACAAAAAACAGTAAATCGCTTGTTAGGGGTTGCCCCTAATACCCCAATAAGAAAGGATTTTCTATATGACAGAATTTATCTTATTCATCGTCGGACTTTTGCTTGGCGGCTGTATAGGCGTTGTCTTTATGTGCTGCCTGCAAATCAACCGACTTTATAAAACTGATTCTATGAAAAAGGAGGTCGAAGCAAATGAAAAGAAGAACTGTTAAGAAGCAGTTTTGGTTTTCCCGTGATGAAGCACAGGACTTACAGAAGAAAGCGAAGAAAACCTGCCTGACCGAAGCCGCACTTGTGAGATTGCTTGTGCGTGGGTACGAGCCGAAGGAGCGACCTGACGAGCGTTTCTATGATGTGATGCGTCAGTTATCCTCTATCGGCAACAACATCAATCAGCTTGCGGCACAGGCGAACTCACTCAGCTTTGTCGATGCACAGAAACTTCAGAAGGAAGCCGAGCGCTGGCATAAGTTTCAGGCGGATGTGGAGCGACAGTTTCTCCGTCCCGAAAAGAGTGAGATGAAATGGCAGTAAGCAAGATATGGAAAGTGACAGCCCGCCTTGACCAAGTGATTGATTATGCGACCAATCCCGAAAAGACGGCGGCAAAAGATTATTCGCCGGAGCAGTATCAGGCGCTTGCCGATGTTTTGCAGTACGCCAAGGACGAGGAAAAGACCGAGCGTGAGTTTTATGTGGGTGGCATTAACTGTAATGCTTCGACTGCCCGTGACCAGTTCGTAACGGTTAAGGAGCAGTTTGACAAATGCGACGGTATCCAAGCCTATCACGGGTATCTGAGCTTTAAGGACGAACCAAACATCACTCCCGAACTGGCACAGCAGATCGGGACGGAATTTGCCAAGCGTGTGTGGGGCGACAGATTTCAGGTCGTGGTAACAACCCACCTGAACACCAAGCACCTGCATTGCCACTTTGTTGTGAACTCCGTTTCTTTTGTTGACGGAAAGCGTATGCAGAACAATGAGAAGCATTGGCGGTATTTCCGGCACATTGCAGACGAGCTTTGCAGACAGCACCAGCTTGATGTGATTGAAAATCCGAAGCGTGGCACAGGCAAAAACTACTATGCCAGGAAGCTCCACGAAGCAGGGATGCCGAACTATGTGGACTCTGCGAAAGCTGTGATTGATGAAGCGATTTCAAAGAGCAACAGCTATGCCGATTTCAAATATATTCTCCGTCAGATGGGAGCGACCTTTGACGATTCCCCGAACCACAAGTATCAGGTACTAAGGGTAAAGGGATACCAAAAGAATATCCGAATGACAAGGCTCGGTGATGACTATTCCCTCGACCGCATAAAGGAGCGTATCTATGAAAACCGGAACAGGGTTCGGTTAGAGCCGTTCCAAAAAGGCTATTACTACCGCCCAAAGCAATATGTCCTTTTGACACGGGAGCATAAGATACGAAAGGTCGGCGGTCTGTACGGACTGTACCTTCATTACTGCTATAAGTTAGGCTATCTACCGAAGTATCAAAAACAAAATCCGGCTCGGCTCCATTATCTTCTCCGTGAAGATTTGATGAAGCTCGACCAAATAACCGCACAGGTAAGGCTGCTTGGCAGAGAACACATCTCTACCTCCGAGCAGCTTTTCTCATATAAGTCAAAGGTGGAGGACGAAATCAAAACCCTTACTGCCGACAGAACACATCTCCGAAACGAAATACGAAAAGTAAATATTGATGATGATTTGCTGTCCGGCAAAAGGCAACAGATTTCAGCCTTGTCCGAAAGACTCAAAGAACTCCGCAAGGAAGTTCGGCTCTGTGACGGTATCGCTGAGCGCTCCGGCGTTATGCGGGAGAACTTAGATGCGGTGCTTGCAGATGAAGAAAAAATCAAGAACAACAGAAAGGAGAACCGTGATTATGAATACAGGCGGTGACGCAGCGGAACAGGTTGTCAGGCTCTCGCTTGAAGGCTTTGAAGTAGCTGCAAAACTAACGGGAACGGCGGCAAAGGAGCTGACCGTTCTTCTTGTTTCTGTGCTGAAGCAGGAACAGAAAACCAAAGGCAAAGCACGCCTTACCAATATGCTCAAATCGGGAAAGGAACTCAAGGTCTTTTCCGTTCCGAATAAAGACCTGAAGAAGTTTACCGAACAGGCAAAGAAGTACGGTGTGCTTTACTGTGTGCTGAGGGACAAATACAGCAAGGACGATAACGCCCCGGTGGATATTATTGCCCGTGCGGAGGACGCTTCTAAAATTCAGCGTATCTTCGACCGCTTTGAACTCGGCAATGTTGATAAGGGTTCCATCGTTGCCAATGCGGAAAAGAGCATTGCCCAGCGTGAGGAACTTGCAAACGAAGTGCCGACCAAATCAAAGGGCGAAAGGATTGTGGAGGAAGCAATGGGAAAGCCCATTCAGAAGGACGGGGCATCTCACGAAAACCCCACGGTCGCCAAGACGGACAAAAACCCTCCGTCAAGGCAAAGCTCCGCCGAGGTCGATGGTAAATCTGATAAGGGTATTTCCAAATCAGCCGAAGAAAAGCCTTCCGTCCGTGAAAAGCTCGAACGGTATAAGGCACAGGCGAAAACGGAAAAAGAAGCAGACCGCACCGACCTTGATAAATCGGGAGAGAAACCCAAGTCCCAAAACCGCACCAATCAGACCACCCATCAGCAACCCAAGAAAAAGAAAAACAGAAATAAAAACAAAGCGAGGTAATCTACAATGACTAATAATTTCAAACCGAATAAGGGCGGCTACAGACAGCCGCAGCTTTCCCCCGAAGAATGGAAAGCAAAGAAGCAGGCAGAAAAGGACGCCGTTTATCAGATGATTGACGATACGGCGACCGCAATCGTTCAGGACGGCGAAAAGTTCAGAGGCTTTCTTGATACACAGGCAAGGCTCGACCGCTATTCCGCCGCAAACGCTCTGCTCATTTATAACCAGTACCCAAAAGCCACCCAGCTTAAAGACTTCGGTGACTGGGCGGAGGAAAAGGTATCTATCAATAAGGGTGCAAAGAGTATCTCCATTCTTGAACCCGTTGAGTACACAAAGGCAGACGGTACATCGGGCGTTTCCTATAATGTCAAAAAGGTCTTTGATGTATCGCAGACCAAGGGCAGACAGACTCCGGCTCCTACCGTCAACCGTGATCCGCAGGCTCTCGTTGCCGTGATGATTGACACCTCTCCGGTTATCGTGGAGGTCGCACCTGAATTGCCGCATCCGCAGATGGGAGCCTTTTATGATAATGAGAAGCAGACGCTTTTTGTCAAGAAAGATATTGGCGACAGCGTTGCTCTCTGTCAGTGCGTAGCGCAGGAACTCGGCCACGCACAGCTTTCTATCGACAGCGACTCTTACAGCCGCAAGGATATGGGCTTTCAGGCAATGTGCGTCGGCTATATGCTCTGCAAAAAATACGGCGTGGACACCAAAAACTTTGCTATCAACCGTATCCCGGAGGAATGGAAGAACAAAGAGCCGAAGGAAATCCGTGCGGAGCTTTCCAAAACCCGCACGGCTATGAATGAAATCCATTCCCGTTTATCCGAGGAGATGTACCGCCAAAAGCAGGAACGCTCCAAAGACCGTGACAGCAGATAACGGAGGTAAAGAGAAATGAGAGAACGCCAGCACTTTGTCGCTTTGGACGAATATGAACACGGTATCGTGATTGACTCCCTCAATGAGAAGCGCAACGACCTTCGCAGCGAGGGCAAGTCTACCGACGCCGTTGATGAACTGATCGTAAAGGTCGGTCACGCCCCGCAAAAGAAGTTCAAGGTGATAGAAAAGGAAAAACGCCGAGATGAAGCAAGATGATAAGCAGTCTGCTGTCATTCTTTCCGTAATCGGCATACTTCCCGTAGTCTGGCTTGCGTTGTTGATTGCACCGTCCGTTAAAGGCGGCTTGCCGGAGATACTTCCGAAGTTGATGACGGTATTTAATAACCCGTTCCATATTGAGCTTTGCGAGGACAGCCTAAAAACTGTCCTCGTTTTGCTTTTGTGCTACGGCTTCGGTATCGGCATTTATTTCTCAACACGCAGGAATTACAGACGCCGGGAGGAACACGGCTCTGCTAAATGGGGCGATGCACGAGCTGTCAATAAGAAATACTGCCAAACGCCCAAAAGCGAAAATAAGCTGATGACTCAGAATGTGAGCATCGGACTTAACGCCAAAAAGCACAGGCGCAATCTTAACACCCTTGTGTGCGGCGGATCGGGCGCAGGCAAAACCCGATTTTACTGTAAGCCAAATCTGATGCAGTGCAACTCATCATTTGTGATACTCGATCCGAAAGGCGAAATTGTCCGGGATGTCGGAAAGCTGCTTGAAGCAAAGGAGTATGAGATAAAAGTTCTTGACCTTATCTCTATGGAAAAGAGCCATTGTTACAACCCCTTTGTCTACTTGCGCAGTGACAACGATATTCAAAGGCTTGTCACCAACCTTTTCAAGAGTACCACGCCGAAGGGTTCTCAAAGCAACGATCCCTTTTGGGACACGGCAGCGTCAATGCTTCTGCTTGCACTTGTATTCTATCTTCATTACGAAGCTCCTGAAGATGAACAGAACTTTGCAATGGTAATGGAAATGCTCAGAGCCGGCGCAATCGAAGATGAGGAAGAACCAAGACCTTCGCCCCTTGATAATCTCTTTTCCGAACTGGAATATGAGAACCCCGACCATATCGCACTCAAGTATTATCATTCCTACCATTCAGGCTCGGCAAAAACGCTGAAATCCATTCAGATTACCCTTGCCGCCCGTTTGGAGAAATTCAACCTTGAAAGCCTTGCTTCACTCACCTCAACCGATGAGCTGGAGCTTGAAACCCTCGGTGAAAAGAAAACGGCACTGTTTGCCCTGATACCTGATAACGATACGAGCTTTAACTTTTTGGTATCCATCCTTTACACACAGCTTTTTCAGCAGTTGTTTTATTCCGCCGACCACATACACGGCGGCAGCCTGCCCATCCCCGTCCATTTCCTGATGGACGAGTTTGCCAATGTTTCGCTCCCCGATGACTTTGATAAGATACTTTCCGTTATGCGTTCTCGCTCGGTATCTGTCAGTATCATTTTGCAGAACTTGGCACAGCTCAAAGCACTGTTCGAGAAGCAGTGGGAAAGCATCGTGGGTAACTGCGACGAGTTTTTGTACCTCGGCGGCAATGAACAGTCCACTCATAAATATGTGAGCGAGCTGCTAGGTAAATCCACGATTGATACCAACACCTACGGCAAAAGCGAAGGTCGAAGCGGCAGTTATTCAACGAACTACCAAATCAGCGGTCGAGAGCTGCTAACCCCGGACGAGGTTCGTATGCTCGATAACCGTTACGCAATTCTCTTTATCCGTGGTGAGCGTCCGGTGCTTGATTTCAAATACGATATTCTTAAGCACCCGAATGTGGCGCTGACCGCAGACGGAAAAGCCGGCGTTTACGAACACGGCGAAGTGAAGTCCGATGTCGCTACCATCGAGCTTCTGAGCTTTGATAAATACAAGGCTCCCGAAACAGAAGTAGCAGAAACCAATTACGAACTCCTCTCAGATGAGGACTTTGAAAATGATTAAATTTATGGAGGTAAACACAATGAACATTTTTAAGAAAACCAATAACAAGGAAACCAAGAAACTGCCTATGACCGGAAAGGTTAAAAAGGGCTTTCGTGCCTACTGCGCCGTTGTGCTTTGTATGGCATTTATCGGCTGTATGTCTATGACCGCATTTGCGGCAAGCGGAGATCCGCTGACCGTTATCAACAATCTGTCCGATTTTATTTTCGGACTCATCCGTGCAATCGGACTTATTTTGCTGGGCTTCGGTATCGTTCAGGTCGGTCTTTCCCTGAAATCTCACGATCCTTCTCAGAGAGCCAATGGCTTCCTTACCCTTGCAGGCGGTGTCATCATCACCTTTGCAAAGGAAATCCTCACTCTCATTACAGGTTAAGCAAGGAAACACTCAAAAGGGGCATATCCGAAAAATCGGGTATGCCCCAAATTTGTAAAGGAGGTGCGTCAATTTGAGTGATAACTGGGTTGTGCAAAATCTCGAAAACGCCCTTGAAACTTGGAATGAGAAGCTATCTGAAATTTGGACGCTTATCACAACGACACCGCAAAACTTCAAAGGCGGCGGTATATGGAGCGTGATTGTCAATATAAACGGTGCTGTTCAGGCTATCGGCTTGGCACTGCTCGTTTTATTTTTCGTAGTCGGTATGGTGAAAACCTGCGGTTCGTTTTCCGATGTAAAGAAACCGGAACACGCACTGAAGCTATTTATCAGGTTTGCTCTTGCCAAGGGTGCTATTACCTATGGTATGGAGCTGATGCTTGCGCTGTTCAGCATCGTACAAGGTACGATTACAACCATTATGAATGCCGCAGGCTTCGGTTCGCCGCAGCAGACAACGCTCCCGGCTGAGATGGTAACAACCATCGAGGACTGCGGCTTTTTCGAGAGTATTCCGCTATGGGCGGTAACGCTTATCGGCGGTCTGTTCATTACAGTCCTTTCGTTCTTGCTTATTATGACTGTTTACGGGCGTTTCTTTAAGCTGTATATGTATACGGCGCTTGCCCCGATTCCGCTTTCAACCTTTGCAGGAGAACCCTCGCAGAATGTGGGCAAGTCCTTTATTAAGAGCTACTGTGCAGTTTTGCTTGAAGGTGCGGTCATCGTGCTTGCTTGCATTATCTTCTCGGTGTTCGCTTCTTCGCCGCCCGTTGTAGATACAAGTGCAGCAGCCGTAACGCAGGTGTGGGCATATATCGGAGAACTTGTCTTTAATATGCTTGTCCTCGTCGGATCAGTCAAAATGTCAGACCGCATTATCCGAGAAATGATGGGACTGTAAGGAGATTTTGCAATGAAACAAACAACACGAAGATACAACAAATTCTCAGGGTATTCCCTTGAGGATTACGATTGCAGATATTGTCTGTATTACGGCGGCAAACGCAAGCGGAGGGTTATCTGTCTTGCCGATGAGTGTGTCTGCAAGGAAGAAATCATAAAAGCTCGCCGCCGGGAAAGGAGCAAAAATGGAAGTAAAAATTAACAGAGAAATCCGCAACTACACGGAGAGTATGTTTTTCGGACTAACGCTTCGACAGTTCATCTTTTCTGTCTTGGCTTGCTCAGTTGCGGTTGGCGTATATTTTCTGCTGAAACCGTATGTCGGCACGGAAACTGTGTCGTGGATGTGTATTTTAGCGGCCGCACCCTTTGCGGCGCTGGGCTTCATTAAGTACAACGGTATGACCGCAGAAAAATTTTTGTGGGCGTGGATCAAGAGTGAATTTCTTATGCCGAAAAAGCTCGTATTCCATTCCACCAACACCTACTTTGAGCTGATGAAGCCGAGTATGGAACAAAAAAGCAAGGAGGTATTGAAAACCAATGATTAAGACACTGACAAATCTTTTCAAACAGGATAAGGAGAAGTTTGTCGTACCGAAGGGCGTCCAGGATGTCATTCCTATCAAGGCAATCTATGATGACGGCATTTTTCAGGTCGGCAAGGATAAGTTCTCCAAATCCTTTAAGTTTACGGATATAAATTATGCGGTAGCCAGCCGTGAGGACAAGGAAGCAATGTTCCTTGAATACTCTGAACTGCTTAATTCCTTTGACAGCGGGGCTACAACAAAAATCACAATCAACAACCGCAGGCTGAACCGACTGGACTTTGAGAAAACCATTCTTTTACCGCTGAAAGGCGATGAGCTTGATGTGTACCGTGAGGAATACAACAAAATGCTGCTTGAAAAAGCCACCGGAGCAAACGCCATTGTGCAGGACAAGTATATTACTATCTCCATCAATAAGAAAAACATTGAGGAAGCAAGAAATTACTTTTCCCGTGTCGGCGCAGACCTGATCGCCCACTTCGGCAGGCTCGGAAGCAAATGCACCGAGCTTGAAACAGACGAACGCCTGAGAGTTTTCCACGACTTTTACAGAGTCGGTGAGGAAAGCTCTTTTCATTTTGATATTAAGGAAACCCGGAAGAAGGGACACGATTTCAAGGACTATATCTGTCCTGATTCTATGGAGTTTGAAAGCGACTATTTCAAAATCGGAGATCGCTACGGCAGAGTGCTTTTCCTTCGTGAGTATGCGTCGTATATCAAGGACAGTATGGTGGCGGAGCTTACAGACCTTAACCGCAATCTGATGATGTCGATTGATGTTGTACCTATTCCCACCGACGAAGCGGTGCGTGAAGCGGAAAGCAGACTGCTTGGGGTTGAGACGAACATTACGAACTGGCAGCGCAGGCAGAACTCCAACAACAACTTTTCCGCTACCGTACCTTACGATATGGAGCAGCAGCGCAGTGAAATGAAAGAGTTCCTCGATGACTTGACTACAAGAGATCAGCGAATGATGTTCGCCGTTATTACCTTTGTGCATACGGCGGATACCAAAGAACAGCTCGATCAGGACACCGAAGCGCTCCTGACTACCGCAAGAAAGCACCTTTGCCAGTTCGGGGTACTGAAATTTCAGCAGCTCGACGGACTGAATACGGTTATGCCCTTCGGCACACGAAAGATTGACACCTTCAGAACCCTCACTACCGAGTCCTTGGCGGTGTTTATCCCGTTCCGTGTTCAGGATATTTACCACGAAAATGGCATTTACTACGGTCAAAATGTTATTTCTAAGAATATGATTATTGCCGACCGCAGACAGCTACTGAACGGCAACGAGTTCATTTTGGGCGTATCGGGCGGCGGTAAGTCCTTTGCGGCTAAGGGAGAGATTATCAATCAGATACTTGCTTCCAATGCCGATGTTATCATCATTGATCCTGAGCGAGAGTATTCCGCACTTGTGAAAGCACTAGGCGGCGAGATTATCAATATCTCTGCCACCTCTCCGAGCCATATCAATGCTATGGATATGAACAAGGAATACGGCGACGGTGCAAACCCGGTTATTCTCAAATCCGAGTTCATCATGTCCTTGTGCGAACAGCTTATCGGCGGCAACAACCTCGGAGCAAAGCAGAAGTCTATTATCGACCGCTGCACCGCAAGCGTTTACCGTACCTATCAGCAGAACGATTATACGGGTACTGTCCCGACCTTGCAGGACTTCCGTGCTGAACTCCTGAAGCAAGACGAGCCTGAAGCAAAGGAAATCGCACTTGCGATTGAGTTGTTCACGCACGGTTCCCTTAATACCTTCGCAAAGCAGACGAATGTTGACACCAACAACCGCCTTATCTGCTACGATATTCTCGACCTCGGTAAGCAGCTTATGCCTATCGGTATGCTTGTTGTTCTTGACTCTATCCTTAACCGTATTACGCAGAACAGAGCGAAGGGCAAGAACACCTATATCTTCATTGATGAGATTTACCTGCTTTTCCAGCACGAATACAGTGCAAACTTCCTCTTTACCCTTTGGAAGCGTGTAAGAAAGTACGGTGCTTATGCGACTGGCATCACGCAGAATGTAGATGACCTTTTGCAGAGCCATACGGCGAGGACGATGCTTGCCAACTCCGAGTTCATCATTATGCTCAATCAGGCTTCAACCGACAGATTGAAGCTGGCAGAGCTTCTGAATATCTCCGATCTTCAGATGTCCTATATCACCAATGTTGAAGCGGGACACGGGCTTCTGAAAGTCGGCAGTTCTCTCGTTCCATTCGCAAACAAGTTCCCCAAGAACACAAAACTCTACAAACTGATGACCACGAAACCCGGAGAGAGCGCATAGCTCTCTCTCGGCTTCAGAAAGGAAACGCAATGAAAAAGAATATCTATGTTTCAATCATATGCTTTTTCCTGCTTGTGATGATGTTCAGCGGAGTGATGATTTACAATCATTTCAAGGAAGCGCATACGCAGGAGGAAATCTACGACAGTCTTGCAGAGATTGTTGAGGAAAACGAAACAAGCGAAACTGTCGAAGCTACGGAGGGAGAAGCGATAATGCTCCCCGAGTACGCAAAACTCTATGAGCAGAACAGCGATATTGTGGGGTGGATAAGAATTGACGATACGCAAATCAACTATCCCGTTATGCAGTCGCCGCAGGAGCCGAACTTCTATCTGAAGCACGGCTTTGACAAGGAATATACCGATTACGGCTGTCCCTATATGAGCGAAAGCTGTGATGTGAATAAGCCGTCGGACAACCTGATTGTTTACGGTCATCATATGAAGAATGGCACAATGTTTTCCGACCTTGAAAAGTTCAAAAGCAAGGATTTTTGGGAGGAACACAAGACCTTCCGCTTTGACACTCTTTATATGAAACAGACCTATGAGATTATTGCTGTTTTCAAAACGGCGATATATACCGGCTCGGAAAATGAGTTTAAGTATTATCAGTTTGTGGACGCCACAACGAAAGAGCAGTTTGACGGGTATATTCAAAAAGCCAAAGAAAAGGCGTATTTCGATACGGGAATTTCTGCCGAATACGGTGATAAGCTCATCACGCTATCCACCTGTGAGTATTCCGGTCAGAACAGCAGGCTTGTCGTAGTTGCAAAGAAAGTAACAGAAAGCGGTGGTAGCAATGCTTCCTCAAATGACGGGGCGACATAGATACCGAGCTAATGCCCTGATAAAGCGTCTGTGTGCAAACTATGACGGAGGAAACTGTCTGCTTCTTGATGACGGAGAACCCTGCGTATGCGTTCAGTCCATTTCCTACTCTCTGCTATGCAAATACTTCCGCAATGCGGTATTGCCCGCAGAGCCGAAGCTGGAAGCGGAGATATTGATATCGGGAGCGAAAACCGTTTGCGAAAGGTGCGGTATTCCTATTGAAAAGCACAGCAACAGGCAGAAATACTGTCCTGACTGTGCAAGGATAATGTACCTGAAAAACAAGGCGAAATATCAACGAAATAAGAGGTCTGGCGTGGACAATTAGACCGCCGAAAACCCTTATTTCAAGCCACTTTTTATATGCAAAGGTCAAGGGGTTAAGGTGTTTATACCTTTTCCCCTTATTTTGCGTTCTAATTTTCCACGAAGGGAGGTTTTATTATATGGCTGATATTAAAACAAGAGATACGGTCAAAGGTACGATAAAGACCATTGACAAAGCCGCCGTAGCCGGACAGCGAATGAAGCAGGCGTATATCTCTACCAAAGATAAAGCCGAACACAGCACATCTGCCGCTGAAAATTCCGCCGACGAATATGCTGAAGATAAGTTCGAGCGTGGAGTTGACACCGCCGTTCACGAGGGCGCACATCAATTTGACAAAGCCGGACGGAGGGGTGTGGAAACCACAAAGGAAAATATCTACAAGGCAAAGGACGGTATTGAGAATTTCAAGGCAAAACGGGCTGAAAAGGCTTTGCAGAAGCAGTCACAGAATATCGGCGGCAAAACGGTCAGGACTGCGGAAAAATCAGCGGAGAAAACCGTAAAGCAGTCTGCCCGTTCAGCCGGAAAGAAAACGATAAAGACGGTCGGAAAAGGCTCTGCAAAAACGGCGGCGAAATCCGTTAAAACTGCCGAGAAAACCGCAAAGACCGCAATCAAAACCTCACAGCAGGCTGCTAAAACGGCACAGAAAACCGCTAAGGCAAGTGCGAAAGCGGCACAGAAAGCCGCTCAAGCCGCAAAAGCTACGGCAAAGGCAGTAGTTGCCGGGGTTAAGGCGGCGGTAAAGGCTACGATTGCCGCAGTCAAAGCGATTATCGCCGGAATTAAAGCGCTTGTCGCCGCCATCGCAGCCGGAGGTTGGGTTGCGGTTGTTGTGATTATCGTAATTTGCCTGATCGCCGCTATTATCGGCTCGGTGTTTGGTATCTTCTTTTCAGGCGAGGACTCAGGAACGGGACAGTCTATGCAGACCGTCGTTCAGGAAATCAACACCGAATATGACAACAAGCTGTTGGAAATCCGAAACGGCAATACCTATGATGTTCTTGAAATGTCGGGCAGTCGTGCGGTTTGGAAAGAAGTGCTTTCGGTGTATTCCGTGAAGGTCAACACCGATCCTGACAACCCGCAGGAGGTCGCCACAATGGACGATAGCAAAAAGCAACTTCTCAAAGATATATTTTGGGCGATGAACAGTATATCGTCACAGACGGAAAGCAAGTCTGAAACGGTCATTAACGAAACCGATGACGGAAACGGAAATATCGTACAGACCGAAACCACCGTTACGAGAACTTACTTATATATATCGGTGTCGCACAAGACGGTGGACGAAATGGCGGCGCAGTACGGCTTTAATCAGGAGCAAAAGGATTATCTGACCGAGCTTCTGCAAGACAAGAATAATTCCTTGTGGTCATCTGTGCTTTATGGCATTACCGCAAGCGACGACCAAATCGTAACCGTAGCGTTGTCGCAGATCGGAAATGTGGGCGGCGAGCCATACTGGTCTTGGTACGGCTTCGGCTCCCGTGTAGAATGGTGCGCTTGCTTTGTATCTTGGTGTGCCAATGAGTGCGGATATATTGACACCGGTGTTATCCCGAAGTTTGCGGGCTGTGTGAACGGTGTGCAGTGGTTCAAGGACAGAGGTCAATGGATGGACGGCTCTGCCGAGCCGGTTCCCGGTATGATTATCTTCTTTGACTGGGATAATAAAGGCTCGTCAGGCCCGCAGGACGGACTCTCCGACCATGTAGGTATCGTGCAAAAAGTTGAAAACGGTATTGTCTATACTGTCGAAGGTAACTCCGGTGATAGTTGCAGGGTAAATCAATACCCTGTCGGTCATTATGAGATACTTGGCTATGGTATCCCACAATACTAAAATGCTACCCCCAACTTTGGTTGGGGGTAACTTCTTTTTTTGCTCAAAGATAACGCTTATAGCGAACAAGCAACGAATATATCGTAAATATTTTATGAAATTCAGTATATCATCGTTAGTGCTTCGCTATTGTCTTGTGTATTATGTCATATCTACCAAGTATACTAATACTATCAGCATTAGCTGTTACGACTTTAGTTTGATTGGAGGTGGAATGTGTGCAAAACGAAAAGAGCGTTGAACAGATAATCGGCAAACGTATTCAAAAGATAAGACAAGCTAAAGGCTATACACAGCAGCAGTTCGCTGAAGTAATCGGGTTATCTACAAACTATTTATCGGATATTGAAAGAGGAAAAAGCTCTGCTCGCTTGGATAAATTAGTTGCCATTATAAATGCTTTAGAATGTTCAGCAGATGATGTGTTCTCTGATGTTATTGACTTTGGATACAAAGTCAAGAGTTCACGCTTATCAGAGCGTCTTGAAGCATTACCGCCGGAGGAACAAGAAAAGGCGTTTGCTATTCTTGATGCCTTTATTCAACAGACCATAAAGTAAATTTTGCGTGTTTGAGCCTGCGATTTTTCGCAGGCTTATTTTTTTGCCGAAAAACCTATCTTTTTTGCCGATATTGTGATATACTAATGCTATTATCGTTAGTAATACGGTAATAGCATTATTTTCGGAGTGAGAGTGTGAAACAGACAACTTGTTGCTTTACCGGACACAGAGATATTCCTTTGGGAGCTTATCAACTTATTTTCGACAAGACTGAAGAAATGGTTGAACGGCTTATAAAGAAGGGTTATCTATTCTTTGGTGCAGGAGGAGCGTTAGGTTTTGATACTATCGCAGCTCTCGCAGTTTTGAAATTAAAGGAACACTATCCTGATATTCGCCTTATTCTTGTGTTACCTTGCCGATCCCAAACAAGAGGTTGGTCAAGTGAAGATGTAAAGATATATGAGAATATCAAGGAGCAAGCTGATAAGGTTGTTTATACATCGGAAGAATACACGAGAGGCTGTATGCACAAACGCAACCGTCATCTTGTAGATAATAGTTCGGCTTGTATAGCATACTTGACTGAGAGTAAAGGAGGAACGGCGTATACGGTAGATTATGCTACTAAACACGGCTTGACCGTTTTCAATATAGCAGACTACTTGTGATCTGCAAAGGGAGATACACGATGAAAAAGAAGCTGATAATATCATTGATCGTAGTGATTTTTGTTTTGGGAGTTGCTTTTGCTATCGGAGCTTTGGTGAAGGAGAATAAGGACACGCCCCAAGATATGATAAATCGCATAGAGTCAGCGATTAAAGAAGTGCTTGGTGATGATGTTAAAAAGAAGACAGAAACAGTTGTTGCGGGCACTCTAAAATACGCCGATAAAGAAGGCAACGAAATCAACTACCATATTTTGAAAACTACATACTACGAAGCAGATCCTTCAGAAGTTGCGGGAATAAATGTGGATGCTCTCAGGGTTTTGATCAATCCTGATAGTGCGAACAGTTGCAAAAAAATGAAAATAAAAAATTGGGATGCAGCACTCTATGAGTTCGATGAACAATCATATCTTTGTTGGACTGACACACCAGAAATAAGCTATGTTTTAGAGTATAGCCCCGAAGCAGTCCCGGATGAAGAAATAATTAAAATGGCAGAAAGTGCCGAAACGCTTGAAAGAAACAAATAAAAAAACAGATGCCGAAAGCATCTGTCAAACACACATTTATTTCGTAGAGTATTCTCCTTGACGAAAAAGAAAGGCACAATCCTTTGTTTTCAAGGACTGTGCCATTTTTTTGACCATAATATTGACGGAGAATACTTACACTGAAGCAAGTTTTAACTTTTCCATATTACTTCTTTTAAGCTGCATAGATGAATGAACATATTTATCAAGTGTAATTTTTACGCTTGAATGACCTAATATTTCGCTAAGTGTTTTCACATCAAAGCCTGCTTCTATACATCTTGTTGCAAATGTGTGTCTAAGCGAATGGAAGTTAGCTTCTTCAATTTTTCCTTCGGCTAAATAGGTTTTGAATTTATTTTGCATTGTTCGTGGTTCAATTATTTTTTTACATTCTCCCGAAAGTACATAAGTGTTTGGAGAGCCTGCGAAGGGTTTAATAACATCTATAACAAACTCTGGTAGCGGTATAGTTCTCAACGCCGCATAACTTTTGGGTTCGGTCACAATAATCCGAGTCTTTTGTACTGCATTAAGATTTTCACTCTGTAATCTTTGCATAGTATATTCAATCTTAATAGCATTTTCACTAAGAGATACATTTTTCCATTGTAATGCACACAGCTCGCCAATTCTTATTCCCGTATATAAGCATATAAACACTCCCATTTTATATCTATCAAAATCCTTAAACAAAACAGAAAGCAAGCGTTGCTCCTCTAAAAGGCTTAATACTCTCATTTCTTGAGCGTTCTTTTTGAATGATATTCTTTCAAAACTACAAACAACAATTACTCCATAGGATTGTGCATACTTAAACGACTCTTTTACTATAACCATAATATCAGACATACTTTTGGGGGAAAGACCGCCGTTTCCGTCTATTCTTCCATTTTGTAATTTACGAGAAACAAATTGTTCCATTAGAGATGTGCTGATTTTATTGATTGGATATTTGCCGAGATCGGGTTTGATGTGGTTTTCGATTGTGTTCCTATAACGAATGTAGGTTGACTCTTTAACACCTAAACGTTTGGCGTGTAACCACGCATCCAACCAATATTCATATTTTTCCTTGTCTTTTGTTTTTTCTAAATCGCTTGTTAAATCAGTGTAATTCTGAGCTTTGAGAAGTTTCGCTTTTACTTCGGTATAGGTAGGTGCGTATAGGTATTTATATTTTGCTTTTCCGTTTCCGTCATAGGAATCAATATACCTTGCTTCCCATCTACCATCTTTCCTTTTATAAATGTTTTCACCTGTCCTCGACATTGCTTTCTATCCTTTCTAATTACTATTGGCTGACGGACAATGTGACTGAAAATAGCTTTTCTATGCAGCCAAGCACTCTGTTTTTTTGCTTTTAGAACTAAAACAAAGTGCTTTTTCGACATTTTTCAGGTATTTTCGTTTGACACCTTGACAAATCCGACAACACTATGTATAATTATATTAGGTTTTTCGAGAAAATTCTGCTTTCGTCAAGGAGAATACTCTACGAAAATTATATATCTAAGAAAAAGGAAGGATTAAATGAGTCAGACTGGCAGAAAGAATTATATGGATTATTGGAATTTCACCGCAGAAGAAAAAGACCAACTGATAGCTCGTTTAACAAAAGAACTTCCTGCACTACGAGGAGCGGCAAAAGCCACTCAAGATGAGATTGCAAATGCGATTGGTGTTTCAAGACAAACATATAATGCCGTCGAAATGCAAAAAAGAAAGATGACGTGGAATACATATATGTCTTTAATTTTGTTTTTTGACTATAACCCCAATACGCATTACACCATCAGACAGCTTGATGCTTTCCCTTATCGTTTAGACGAGTGCTGGTTGTCAGGCAAAATGGATCAAGTAAATGGAGCGTAACCCATGGGAACTGAAAACATAAGAAAAGAAATGCAAATTTTTCAGTCCTCTATCAAAAATTTAAGTGCCGGAATAAGCCGAGCATCTTCTTTATGGAAAGATGAAAAGTTTTCTGAACTCTCGGCTTCAATAGGTGAAGTAGCTAATAACTCAAAAAATGTTATGGTTGCCGGCGACCGTTGTTGTTCTTCGGTAGATAAATTTAATAAGATAGCGGCAGAAAAATATTAGGAGGTTACAGCGTGGTAGATGTTACAACAGAAGCATTACAAACAGTAAAAAGCGCTTTAGGGACCTTCCAATCCGACATAAATGGTATATCGATGCGAGCAACTAATAACGCTGATGAAATTACCGAAGAATGTAAAAATCATTTAAAACAAACAAAAGCGGAGATCGCTCAGGTTGAAGCACAAATTGCCACATTGAATAAACAAATCGCTGATTTAGAAGCGAAGATTGAACAAGCGATAAGTCAATATAATGCTCTCCTTGCAAGGATTCCCCATTTAGAGAATAATATACGTTCTCTAAATTCGAGGATTTCAGCATTAAATTCGCAAATTGCCTCACTCCGTTCACAGCTTGCTAATACAGACGATGATGACGAGCGACAGCAAATTCAAGAACAGATTAATGCCTTGAGCCGTCAGGTTTCCCAATGTGAAGCAGAGCAAAGCCGATTAGAAACTGAGTTGCAAAATTCAGAGCAGAAAAAGGCTGAACTACAACAAACGATAAACACAGCTAAATCTCAAAAAGCTCAATGCGAGAGTGAGTTATCTGTCCAAAAGAATAGATGCAACAAAATGAAGGATAAACTTGAACGCTTAAATACGACATATAGCCGAGTTGAAGCAGATTTGAATGCTTATGTTGCCGCAACAAAAAAATTTGAGGGTAACGCATCGGAAAGAACTCAAAGCAACTCAAGTGCAGTTGAGAAATGTATGGAGAGTATTGAGCAGTATCTATCTACATCACTATGATTGTTTTAAGGCTGAGCCTTTAACAATAAATAAAAAAGTTAGGAGGTCTAAAAATGGCAAGCGGTGTATCTGTTGAAAGTGCTGCTATTCAGGGCGGTATTGGGTGTTGCAAAACATCTATTCACGAACTGGAGAGTGCATCGAGAAGCCTGCAAAGAAGCTATCAGCAAGCCGGATCAGGAGGTTGGAAAGACCAAAAGTATGCTGCATTGGGCGGCATTGTTGAAGAATGTTGCAGTGCTTTAACAAAACCCATTTCTGAATTACAGGAATGTATGGTTAAACTTAACGATTTGCTTAAGGCTGTCAGCGAGTATGAGCAAGTCAATCTGTAAGGGAGGTAAAAAACTATGGCAGTAAAAGCTTCTCCCGAAACGATCAGGGAGATGAAAAAAGACATTTCCAATACCATTCGTGACATTGAGCGAATCAGTAGTGGTATTAAATCCGGAATGTCTGCAACATCCAACTGGGACGATGCTCAGGCAGCTCAATTCAATATGTTAATGCAACAGATCGCACGATTAACAGCAACACCTATTGATACGCTGAACGCAGCTTTGCCAAAGTTGGAAAAATTGGCTCAATCTTTAGACCAATACAATAAAGTGAAATTCTAACCTTTTTTGAGGTTGAGGAAAATTAGGAGGATTTTTAACAATGGATAACGAACAAATGAAAACAAATGGCACTGCCGATGCGGTGCCAACCTTTACTCCGCCCGGTGGCGAAAATAATCAGGCAGATGGTAAGAATGGAGGCATTCCCACTTTTACACCACCCACCCCGACTTTTACCCCGCCTCAGAATGCTAAACCTGAGTTCAATGGTCCGGCGTGTTATTACCACAATGACGAACCTGCTGTTGCAAAATGTGCAAGATGCGGAAAATACATTTGCAAAGATTGTTTTGATAATTACGGCGTTTCAAGTGGTGATTATGCAGGAAAGGCTCTGTGTTATGATTGTTGTCAACAACTGGTTGCAGCCAATGTCGCTGATCTAAAGAAGAATAAAAACAAAATAATGTTTCAATTCATTATTTCTATCATTGGTATGCTATTTGGAATGATAGTTGGCATATCAAGCGGTGGAGGATTCGCAGGTGCGGTTATCGGTATCGCTGTTGGCGGTGTTCTTTTAAGTGCTTTGAAGGTGTTCTTCTCGTTAGTATGGGATGTAATTAAAATTGCTATCTCTGGACAGTTTGGTGTATTGACGATTTTATCAATAATTTGGAACATAATTGTTCTAATTGTAAAATGTCTAATTACCACCATCTCGAATACTTTTTACTATATTAATTACCTTAGAAAGACATCGGGATTTATTGCATCTGACGAAGCCTCATTACAACAGATGGCAGATTATATGGAATACACTATGATTCGCAATCAAAACAGAGGCGTTGACATCGAAACACTTCTTAATCAAAAGAGCGAACTTGCAGACAACTCCTATGCACATATGGTTCAGGAACGTGGCGAAGAAGGTGCAGAAGCTGCTCTTAGAGATTGTGTTGCTTCGATCAATGAAAACGGCGAAATTATCAGAAACTTCAATGTGGCAGGACGTGCAGCCGCATAATTACATAGGAGGAAATTTGATATGGATAATAATGTAAACAACGATGCGGTTGCCGCAAGAAGACGCGCTTTAGCAGAAGCGTTACGTACTGGTGAGCCAGTAGTAGTAACTGCAAGCGGTGAAGTTGAAAAAAAAGACGATGCTCAAGATCAAGGTTTATCCGGTATTCAGGTTCCCGACGGCAAGTTAGCATAAGGAGGGAATACGATGGCTTATTACTGGTATCAAAGTGACCCGCAACTTTATCAGATGGAGGTTGCGGCGATGAAAAAATTTTTTCCATCATTCACCATCAACCAACTCCAAGATGGCTCTGGTAGGTTATATTGGAGAGGTAAAGTTCAGCCGACAGGTGAAGGTGGAATGGTATGGGATATTATGCTAATTTACAAAAATGATCATCCGCATATTACACGAAAAGATGAATATGGAGGAACAGTTCAAATTCTTCCACTAAGCCCGAGATTAAAAGATATAGCAGAAAAAATGATGCCGATTCTTATGGATACATACAAAGTATGTGACAGGTTTGGAAGGGTTGATCAAGAAGCAACATATAACAATTGTGCAAAACATGGTTTTGGTCTAGGACTGCCGCATATTTATAGGGGGCAATTTGGTCGTAATGAGGAATACTTCATTTGTACTGCTGATCCTAAGTATTTCAAGGGAGATATGACTCAATCTACTTCTGCGGCTTCAGCTTTGAGTTGGGCTTGCAAATGGATTATTCTTTGCGAGATGTGGTTGAATGGCGAAATTAGCGATGATGTCGCTATGGAAGGCAACTATTAAAATGTCTAAACCTCCAAACTCTCTTGCAAAAGCAACGAGAGTTTGGAGGTTTAATTTATAGGCTGGAGGTTTATCAGATGAGAGTAGTTTTTTCAAACAGAGCATACGCTTCTGTTTTAGCTGAAACAACTGAAAAGATTAAAACGGAAACCGGTGGTTTGTTTTTAGGAACGGTGCAGGATGATACCTGGTATATTATTGAAGCCATAGACCCCGGCCCCAAGTCAATTTTTGAAGTTGCATACTTTGAATATGATCAGAAATATACACAACACTTAATAAACAAAATTGCGAATCTGTATGATAAGCAACTGACATTAATCGGTCTATGGCATCGTCATCCCGGCTCTTTTGACCAATTTTCATCAACTGATGACGGAACAAACGCCAAATATGCATCTATGAGAGAAGAAGGTGCTATTTCGGCTTTAGTTAATATTGATCCTAATTTTAGAATTACTATGTATCAGGTTGAAAGACCTTGTCGCTATAGAAAGATTGCGTATGATGTTGGCGACAATCTTATTCCAAATGAGTTTTTAAGATTCAAAACACCTGAAAGGTTTTATTCCATTATGGATAACATTCTATATCCATCTGCAACGAGCAGAAATGAAGGATACCATCAATCCGTTAGTTTGGAAACCTTTATGAAATTCATTATACCGCAGATGAAAGATGATGAATGTACTGATTTCGAAACAAACAACTTGCTCGCAGATGAGTCCACCCAAGAAAAGCTTATTGATGAAATCGTGGATGATTTGACATTTATGGCAGATACCATTGGGATTGAAACCGCTATGTCACTTGATGACAACTATCTTACTGTCTATCAGGAAGCAATAGATAAAACAACAAAACTGTATTTTATGCTGTCTGTTGTTAAGCACGCTATTATTCTTTCCTACGAAGATAAATGTTATATGTATCATAGAGGACTGTTTTCGGAAGCCTTTAGAAAAGCAAAAGCTGAACGAGATAAGAAAGAAGCTATTGAAGGCATAACAAAACATAGGAAACAAGCAGGAGTCATTGATTCCGTTATTAAGATAATTAGATTTAACAGAAACGAGGAATAAGAAAATGGAAATTAAAAGACCTAAAAATTTCTTCGGTGAGGATATACCGCTTACAGTTTTTATATCCGAAGAACAACTCCACAATAGAGAAAGCATAAAAGTTTATGGCAAGTATTTTGAAGATACAGGAATTTTCAATATCCTACCTTCTGAATTATCTGATAAAGGTGAATATCTTGGTGATGTTCTTCCTGAAGGTAGTTCACCTGCTACAGACGGTTTCTGCGGTATTATCACCGAAGAAGGTATTGATTTTTATTGGAGTGGCGAAAAAATCGTAACCGAGTCTTATGGACTTTACCAAAGTATTTTTTCGAGAAATAAGGGTATTCTTGAAACCGATGTTATGAAGAAAAAATGTGCCGTAATCATAGGTTGTGGTTCTGTCGGTAGCTTGGTTGCAATGGAATTGGCAAGAGCAGGCGTTGAAAAGTACGTATTGTGCGATGCTGATACGCTTGAATATCACAATGTATGTCGCCATCAATGCGGTATTGAAGATGTTGGCGATTTGAAAGTAAATGCTCTTAAAAGAAAGATATTGAACATCAATCCCAAAGCGAATGTAAAGACTTTCGGCGGTATCATTCAGAATATTCCAAAAGAAATCCTCGATGAAATGTGTACTCCGTTTGAAACAATCTTTGTTGGTTGTGGAGATAACCGTGCTGCTGATGTTTATGCTAATAAAATTGCTATTTATTTTGATGCTGCGTTTATTTCCATTGGTTTTTGGGAAAGAGCTTATGCAGGAGAAATCTTCTACCACATTCCCCATAAGAATATGCCGTGCTACCAATGTGCATTAGGTAGCGGAGATATGTCCGGTCGTGTTGAAGCTAATCATCACGTTTATTCTAACCAAGAAAACATTGAAAATCTCAAATTTGAACCCGGCATTTCTGTTGATATAAACTTCATAACAAGCGTGGGTATTAAATTGATAATCGATATTCTTAATTCTACAAATGAAGGATATATCCCTCGCTTGCTAAATAATTTGCAACAGTACACCCTCATTTGTAACACGAGCGATCCTGCAATAGGTGGAGAAATGGTTGAGATCTTTAGCTATCCGTTACAAGTTACTACTTCACTTGTAGTTGGTTTCGGAAAAGATTGTAACGGTGAGTGCAATTACGAATTGGAAGAAAAGTAATCCTATTCAGGAGAAAGGAAGGCATTTATGAAGGCTTTAGCTCAAAGTGAAATAATTGCTTTGATTACTGACTTAAATGCGTTTGCTGATAGTGCTGAAACTTTAATTAACACTACACAGACAAACTATGATAAGGACAAAAGATTGCTTCAAAACAGGCATAGTAGCGCCTTATCAAATTTAGACAGTACATACAAAGCAAACTGTTCTTCGGTGCAAAGCAAATCGAAACAGACTATTGCTGATGCAAAAAAAATACTTGCTGAAATCAACAAGTTGGATGAAAAGCTCTCAAGCGTAGACAAATACTATGTCAAAACCAAGAAGAAAAAAGAGGAACTTTTGTCAGATACCACAAGTGATGCTTATGATGATGCAACCGACTATTTCAAAACGCTTGGTAAAATAAAAGACAGTTTCAAGGTTCTTTATAAGAAGTATTCTGAGGATATTCTTCCCGGTCTTATCAACGGCTTAAACTATTTGTTCTCAAGCCAACGCAAAAAAGATTACGAAGAACTTATAATCTTGAGAAATACGGTAGCCGCTTTTGTTAAAGAAATTGAGGAAATGCTACCGCCTTTAACCGAAGAGAACCTTGCCGCACTCAAAGAAGATTATTTTACTCAGCGTGGCAGTATGGTTGAGAGACAGAAGAACGAAGCTGCAACTTTTGAAAGTAATCATTCTGCAACATTGGACAAAGTGGCAGATAAGATTTGCACAAACCTTGATAATGTACTTCCTGACGAGTTTGTTGATTACTTGTGTACTATTATGGCGAACTATGCGAAAGTAGTCCACAAAGTAAACGCTTCAAGTGAAATTCAAGATGAAGTGTTGAATATGTGCTATGTAGATTATCCGGTAGACTTTTTTGTGCAATCCAAGATTGTTGCATCTATCATCAAAGAAAAATGCTCAAAAATATTGGTAAACGGCGCTATTAGGCTACCTATTATGATGTCTACAAGAAATGCACCCGTTTGGATGATTGCAAACGACAACAGTAATAGTTCTATGGTACAAGCGTTTACCCATTCCATTATGTACGGACTGCTTTCCTCTTGTCCGGTTGAAAAGTTGACGTTTACCATTGTTGATCCTGAGAATCGAGGTAACAGCATATCGCCTTTCTTTGATGCGAAGAAAAAGCTTCCTGAACTGTTTGGCGAAAAAATTTACATAAGCAAAGACGAAGTTGCCGCCAAAGTCAGCAAACTGAATGAAAAAATTGAGAATATTCTTCAAGATAGACTCGGCAACCAATATGATACTATTTTTGACTACGCAAAAAATACGCCTGATTATAACCTCAACATCGAGTTTATTATGCTCTATGATTTCCCAAGAGGTTTTGATGAGCGTACCCTTGCTGAACTCAGAAATGTTTTACGAAACGGTAGTAAGTGTGGAATCTACACGGCAATTTCCTATTTGCCTGATCCTGATAATACTCGTTCAAGAGAATATCAGCAGAGTTTACAGTCGATCATAGACCTTTCGACCGTTATAAATCAAAATGGTGAAAACTTTGTGCTGCGTGGACTCCCTCTTGTCTATTACACAATGCCTGAAAAGATAGAGTTTGCTAAGTTCTTCAGTAAATATATGCTTATTTTTGAAGGTATTAAGAATCGTGGCATTGCTTTCTCACCGCTTATCAGAAAGCTCATCGAAGCAAAAGACTCTATGGAGCTTGATGCGCACATTGAGCAAATCTGCGATATGATGAAGAACTATGAAAAAAATTATGCACAAGTCCCTGAAATCAATTCCGTGTTCCCTTCGTTGGTTACATTGGGAAATGTTCTGTATCCTGCTGATGTGTTCTCTGACAGTATCGGCTATCAACATATTATTGAAAAGTTTGGTACTGAACGCAAAGCTGAAACTGAAAACACTTCCTTTGTTGAATTGCCGCTTACATTTGACTTGCGAAACTCTTTCAACTTGTTTTTGAATTGTCCTGAAGCAAACAGTAAGGGAATGCTCGACTTTACACACCACGTTATTTGGAGCTTCCTTTCCTTTATGCCTGTTACAAAGGTAAATGTGTGTGTATTTGATAGCGAACAGCGTGGAAACAGCATTATTCCGTTCCTTGATTTCCGCAAACGCTCGCCTGAAATATTCGATCAGAAGATTTATACAAGTCAGGAACAGATGTATGACCGTCTACAAAAAATCAATTCTCAGATTGACGAGTTTATACAAGAAAAGTTAGGCAATAGATATAAGGATATTCTCGATTACAATTTGAACACCCCGAATAGAGCAGAGCCCGTGACACTCTTAGTTTTGTACGATTTTCCAAGCGGTATGGATGGAAGGAGTATAGACCTTCTCACCAATATTTTGAGAAACGGCAATAAATGCGGTGTGTTCACTATGATTTGCTACAATCCAAACATTACTTTCTCTCGTTACGAAAGCATTGATGAACGTTTGGAACAGATTTCGAGGTATTGTGCATCTATAGACTACAAAGACGGTCATTATAGTCTGTTGCCTTATAATTTGCAGATTAACATACCGGAGTTACTCTCCTATAATGCGACTGATTCGTTTGTCGGGGACTACATTGAAAAGAGTGAAACTATTAAGAAACAAGGACTTTCTTTCAAGGACATTATCTCTAAGGATTTGTTCTCGCTTGATTCCTCTAAGTCACTGAAAATACCCGTTGGTGTCGGTGACGGAGATAGCATTATCAATATTACCATTGGTGAGGGTTCTTCTCATCACGGTCTTATTGCAGGTGCAACGGGTTCGGGTAAATCTACTCTGCTTCATACCCTTATTATGAGCAGTATGCTTCATTACAGTCCTGACCAACTCCACTTGTATCTTATGGACTTTAAGAGTGGTACTGAATTTAAGATCTACGAGTCGGTAAAACTTCCGCACATCCAACTTCTTGCGTTAGATGCCATGCAAGAGTTTGGTGAGAGTATTCTTGAAAATCTTGTTGCTGAAATGGAGCATAGAGGTTCTCTATTCAAAGAAGCAGGACAGACAAGCCTAAAAGGATACACTCAGGCGACCGGACAGCCATTGCCGAGAATTTTGGTTATTATGGATGAGTTCCAAATTTTGTTCAATGACTCTACAAACCGTAAAGTTGCGATGAACTGTGCTGAACTGACAAAGAGAATTGTAACTGAAGGTCGTGCATTTGGTATTCATTTGCTGATGGCAACACAATCTACAAAGGTTATTTCCGACCTTACTTTGTCGCACGGTACAATCGAGCAAATGCGCATACGTATCGGCTTGAAATGTGGCGAGAATGATGCGAGATATTTGTTCTCTGATCAAAACGACACAAAGGCTTTGGCTATGATGAAAGGACCTATCGGAACCGCTGTTATGAACTTGGACTATACCGAACAGTCCAATATCGGCTTTAGAGCTGCATACTGTGACGATGCAACACAGAAGTATTATCTTGATTTAATCAGTAAAACTTTTGCCGAACAACCGTCCACATTGCAGACCTTTGAAGGTAGCAGAACAACTAACTTGCTTGACTATTTTGCGGATGCAAATATCGGTGCAACATCTGAACTTCCTGCACAAATCCATATGGGTACACTCATAAAAGTTGCTCCGCCGTTCGCAATTTGTATCGATAAGAAAAAGAAACACAACCTTTTGGTTTGTGGTTCTAACGAAAGAATGGCAAATACCATTTCAAATAACTATATGATTTCGGCCTTGCTTAATCGCAATGCAACCGTATATTGCATTGATGGTGATAAACTCGTTGGCGATGACGGCTCGGCAGATTTCTATGATGCACTTGGTGCGTGCAGCACTCAGTTCAAAGTGGCTCAAGATCGTGCTGACATTATTAAGTTCATCAATGAGATTTATCTGAATTATCAGTCTTGGAAGAAGCAGAATAGTGATGATGTGATTTTCGTTGTAATTAAAAATCTTCAATTCTTGGATATTGTCAAGTCGATGTTCAAGGGCGATGTGATTGACGAGAGCGAATTTATTGACGATGGTTCTGCTGAACCCGAGTTTAACCCTGCCGACCCGTTTGCAGCAGTAAACAATATGTTTGCAAACAGAGGTAGCGACGATAATATGTCGGTCGGTGAAAAACTCATTAAGATGATTGAAGATGGTTCGGGTTTTGGTATTCATTTTGTGGTTACTTCGCTTGAATATCAGTCGGTAAGGGAGTGTATGTACTATGGCGAAAACATCCTTACTAAATTCCCTGAGCGTATCATCTTCTCTCTTGGCTCAAACGATGCTGATAACCTCATTGAGAATGTTTCTGTTGCAGGTTTGAGAGATAATACGGTTTATTTCACAGATGGAGTTAAAAACACATTCCAAATGAAACCGTATATTACTCCTGCTGCAAGCGAAGTCAAGAAACTGTTTAGTTGAATATAGGATATGCCATATACACAGGAAAACAAAAAACTGTGTATATGGCTAATTCCAAATAAACATACTGGAGGTGATTCTTTGGGTATAGTAAATGCCGATGCTAATGAACTATTGCAATCTTGGAATAACATAAAGACTGCAATTACAAGCATCGAAACAACAAAATCGTCAATGATGAGAAAGTATCAACAACTTAACGGTGAATGGAAAGATAAAAAATACAAAGAATTAGGCAATGTTGTTCAGGAGTGTAGCAGAGCCTTAAATGACATATTGAAAATCTTGTCCCAAGGGGAAAAATTCGTTGGCTCACTTGCAAAAAGTTTACAAGAATACGATAATGTTAATTTGGACGGAAGAATGTCATCAGACAACGCTTTCGTGCAGAGCTTGCGAAATATGACCTATTCAGCAGGCGAAACGCCGTCATATCAATATTGTCTTGGCGTTTTAACAAGAGGTAATATCCCTGATGGTTATCTTGATATTATCTCTCAAAGACACGATAGCGGCGACAACAGAGTGCGTAGAGTATTTGATAATTTTGTAAATCAATGCTTAATACAAAATGCTAACTATCCACCAAGCCAAACTGCGCACTACTCCCCTATGAATTACGAAGGACATAGACGGGGTGTCTACTATAATGCAACATCTGATATGTCAAATCCAAGAGGTGATGGTACAACATATTTTCACGAATTAGCACATATGATCGACCACGCTGCTATGGGATATCAAGGAAATATATCAAACAATCCTGAGTTTAGGCAGGCGCTTTTGGCAGATGGACAGGATGCACTTAATAGATATAACATTGCGGGTGAAGAAGGACAAAGACACTTTAGAAACAATTTAAGACAGAATAACCGAACACACTCATTCCAAGATTTACTTGAAGGTAGCACAAATGGAAATTTGAGCTTTTATTGGGGACATAATAGACCTGATTATAATTATTGGGCAAGAGAAGGAAATTTAGAAGCAGAAGCATTTGCTCATTTCTTCGAGGCTTCAATGGGTGCATCGGATAAATTAGAATTATTAGCATTATGGTTTCCAAGAGCAACAACAGTATTTTTTAATATGATGGAAGGTCTTATAGGAAATCAACCACAATTAGTTAGGAGTAGATGATTATGAAAATTGATGACTTTTTTAATCCAATGGAACCAAAAAGTTCAGGCATAGGAATTGAATATGATAGGGTACAAGATGAATATTTCTCAATGTTTGGACATAATGTGCCAAGATCTCTATTGCCTGATGCAATGAGTGAAGAGCAGATTATATCTGCAATGAGAAAATGCATTTCTACTAAAACAGATAATTTATTTGAATTACTCGGAGTAGAAATCAATGAAGAAAATCTATATTAAAAAGGTGCGGACAATGGACAATGAGAATATAATCACTTTGAATGATGAAGATGGAAATGAAGTGGAGCTTGAATTTCTTGACTTGATTTCATATAGAGGTAGCGATTATGTCGTATTCCTTCCAACCAGTGACGATGCAGATGAGGTCGTGATTTTGCAGCTTGAAGAAGCTGACGATGAAAGTGAGAGCTATATCAGCGTTGATAATGAATTAACTCTTCAAGCAGTGTTTGAGATATTCAAAGAAAAAGCAAAAGACGAGTTTAATTTCGTAGATTGATGAAAGGCAAAAAGGAGGTGGCTCAATGGACATATGGCATAGGCTAGGAAGAATATTTAGGATCTCAAATTTAGGTACGCTGATATTTTTCTTATTAAACATCGGATTAATTTTAGCATTGTTTTGTCCCTATGGCGTGACCTTTGAAGCGGCTGCTCCTTTGGTTGTATGTTACATAGTCACAGTTTTAATCAGTTTGTCTCCGATAGGAGAATGGACACTTGCCGCATTCGCAGGAGCGAGAGAAATAAAACGAAAAGATATTAAAATTCGTTTGATACCTTTGTTAGAAATTGTATTTGAACAAGCGAAAGAGAAAACTCCGTCAATGGTTAGCTCAATAAGGTTAAAGATAATCCACGATCAATCTCCCAATGCATTTGCAATCGGACGGAGAACTATTTGTGTAACCGATGGACTATTGAATCTCACAGACGAAGAAATAATGGCAGTATTCGCTCACGAGGTAGGGCATTTAGCTTACGGACATTCTGCAATACAATTGTTAATTGGCGGAGGAAATGTGTTCATTTCGGGTTGCCTATTAATATTAAAAGCAATTTGCTGGATTATAACAGCTTTTTGCGGATTGATAACTGGAATTGCGACTAGAAGCTTTTTGGCTGGTACATTTGCAACTTTGGCGGCGAGCGTTTCGGCGGGTTTGATATGGCTTTGGACAAAGTTTTGTATGCTGTTCCTGATGTGGTCAATGAGACAAAATGAATATGTCGCAGATGCATATGCCTTTCAATTAGGCTATGGTACAATTCTAGCAAGCATTTTAGATAGGCATATGTGTTCGGCTCCCAATAACGGATTATTAAAGGCTCTATATTCCACACACCCACATAGTGATGATAGAATTGCAAAACTTCAAGAATTGGGTGCTAATTATTCAAGATATTGATAGTTTTTATGCCTGAGATTGATCAATTGCTTGGATAATAATTTAATGCTTGTTATAAAATCTTTGTATGCAAAAGAAAGGAACATTTCTCAATGATTAAAAGAACTATAACAGTAATGACCAGCGTAATCTTTTTGACAAGCCTATTGTTTTCATTGTGCGCTTGCAGCATAAAAAATGAATCAAACAATTCTGAAAATTACGAATATACCGATGTAATCTATTCGCTTTACTATTATTTCAAACAAGATACGAATGATATATTAAGAATATTGTCATCAGATAATTTGAACGAGCAAGCGTCAGAGCTAAAAGAAAAAGTAAATGAAGTCAACTGGGTTGTTTCTGCTTTACTTACTTCTTTGGAAACATTACAGGATGATACGATAATTACAGATTCTAATGAAGAAGATGCAAAAGAGAATATAACTGGAATCACATCTCTAATTGACGAAAATCTTTCTGATTTATATGATGATGAGAATTCTTCTGCTCTTGTTGATCAATTTAATAAAACATTATTGGCAAACATTAAATATGTAATTGAATTGAGATTTCAAATTCTTGATATAATAATACTAGACAATATGCCGTCTCAAAATCTTCTTGGTTTGGATGATCTTAAAACAGAATATGCTTGCGAAGTAAAAGAATATATCACAATCAATCGATAACAAACTATGTTATATGTGAAAAGATAATAAGACCGTCTACTCTCTTTTTGAGCAGGCGGTCTTATCTATTGTATTTGAGAAAGTCATTACAGTGTTCTTGCGGTCTGAGCCTATATCCTTGTGATATGAGCGTATCCGCCTTCAAAGCCACAAGGTTTATATCCGAGTTCAATGCTCTTGCAATCTGCTGAGTGTCGTAACCTCTCTCAGCCAGCTCAAGAAAATCATCGTCGGGTAAAGCAACTTGAGAAGCAAAAATGTTTGCTTCATATTCCATGCGGTTGTCCTGCATTTCAAAGATATTAAATTCTTCAAAGCCGCCTGTCCGGGTGGCTTCTTCTCTGTGCAGCGTGTCGTGTCCGAGTTCGTGCAGTAGGACAATGTTCTCCATAACCGGATGCAGATTGTCTTTGATGAACATAAAGCGATTTCGCATGATAACCTTATATGCTCCTCGCTGCTTGGAAAACGGTAAATACATTACCTCTATTCCGAGTTCTCTCGCAATGCGCTTTGGATCACGGGTGCCGCATTGAGCAACAATCCGATTCGCCTTTTGCACTATTTCGGAATTACAAACATACATTGATTCTCACCCCTTTCATACCTTCCTACACTAATTCTATCAAAAGATATGTCCCATAAAACGGACTTACTCTTCGGAACGGTATTTCTTTGGGGTGTATTTTTTATTCTTTTCTTTTGCAATCCAATAAGCGTCCTGGATTGCTTTCATCATCACGTCCATATCTTCCTGTGCCATTTCACCGCCCGCAAACAAGCCGGTTACTTCCTCGGTGAGCTGCTGAGCCTGCTTTGCACCTCTGGAGCCGTATTTCTCTGCGGCTTGTGCAACAAGCATATCGCCATTTCCAAGAAGCTGATCTGTTGTTACATTGAGAGCTTTTGCGAGCTTTTCTGCCGCATCTAAACGAGGACGAGATGTTCCGTACTCATATCTCTGTATCATACGAGAGGAAACACCTGAAATCTTTGCGAGCTGCTCTTGCGTTAATTTGCTTTTTTCTCTCAATTCTTTAAGTCTCTCGTTGAATTTCATAATCATACCCCTTCGTCTTAAAATTTGAAAATTTTGAAGCACGACATTTATTTCGTAATTTTATATTGACACGACATTAGTGGCGTGTTATAATCTAAAACACAGAAACGACATTTGTGTCGTGTCTATATATTACAACACGACATTTCGTTTGTCAAGTGGTTTTGCAAAAAATTCAGGAAGTGAGGCGAAAAAAGTTGAACCGTTCCATATTGCATTGTGATATGAACAATTTTTATGCAAGCGTCGAATGTATGCTTGATCCTTCTTTAAGAAAATATCCGGTTGCAGTTTGCGGTTCTGTTGAAGAACGACACGGCATTGTCCTTGCTAAGAACTATGCGGCAAAAGCCTTTGATGTGAAAACAGGCGATGCCGTATGGCAGGCAAAGCAAAAATGCAAAGATTTGGTGGTCGTTCCTCCTCATTACGAAGAATACATTAAGTATTCAAAACTGGCACGGAATGTTTACAGCCGATATACCGACCAAGTGGAACCGTATGGTATGGACGAGTGCTGGCTTGATATTAGCGGCACAGAGCATATTTTTGGTTCTCCTGAAAAGGTGGCAAACGAGATACGGGAAACGATTAAGTTTGAACTCGGCTTGACTATCTCTGTCGGAGTGTCTTTCAATAAGATATTTGCCAAATTAGGCTCGGATATGAAAAAACCTGATGCCGTAACGGTAATCCCGCAGGACACCTTCAGGGAAAAGATTTGGGGACTCCCCGCAGCGGATTTGCTCGGTGTAGGTCGGGCAACGCAGCGTGTATTAGATAGCTACTGCATAAAGACCATTGGTGATTTAGCAAAGACCGATCCCGATTTCTTGAAACGGAAGCTCGGTAAGAACGGAACCGCCTTGTGGCAATATGCAAACGGTAATGACCACTCCCGTGTTACCAAAACTGATTTTGTTTCGCCAATTAAAAGTGTAGGACACGGAATTACCACCGTAAAAGATTTAGAGAAAAATGAGCAGGTGTGGCCCGTTTTTCTCGAATTAACCCAAGACATCGGACACAAGCTCCGTGTCCATCAGAAGTGTGCGGATGGAGTCACTATTCACATACGGGACAACACGCTTTTCTCAAAACAATGGCAAACGAAGTTGGATATGCCTACACAGTCCCCGATGCTTATTGCAAAGGCTGCTTTCAGCTTATTTGAGAAAAGATACGACTGGAGAAATCCGATTCGCTCTGTCACGATTCAGGCTATCAATTTGGTGCCACAGGACACGCCCCGACAGATTGATTTGTTTATGAATGTTGAGAGAATTGAGAAATTGGAAAAGCTCGATTTATGTATTGAAACTATCCGACAGAGGTTCGGCAAGGACAGCATTAAAAACGGTGTCCTATTTCAAAATCTCAGGATGCCGCCTGAAAGGGCGGAAATCACAATGCCGACCGGAATGTTGAGTTAGGAGAATTAGGCAATGGAAGAACGCAGAAAAGTATATGTAGAGGTAAGAGCAAGACATTTGATTGATGGAACTTGCCGACCTGAAACCATTAAGTTTGAAAATGACGAGGTTTACGAAATCGACCGTGTAAAGCAATGCTGCCGAGCTGCTTCTACTAAAGTCGGCGGTACGGGACTTCGGTATACTGTGATGATTTGCGGTAAGGAAACCTATCTCTTTGATGAAGAAAACGGGAAGTGGTTTGTTGAGGGTAAAAGCAGAGTTGCCACTTGATAATAGCTTAATACTCTGATTTTACAAAACCTCAGCAAAGGTACAAAGCAACTTGATGAGGTGATGTAATTGAAATATGATACTTGGACTCCGGTTCCTATGTTTTGCGCAAACTGCGGACATCTAAACTATGGATACCGGAATGAAAACGGAATAATCAAATATGAGTGCAAGAATTGTAAAGCAGTTTCAGTAAGGAAGCAAAAAGGTCGAAGGCACGACACAATAGACTTATATGCTCCCGCAGGGCAAGTACGATATGAGTGAGGTAGAAAAAATGGCTTACTATGATTTGAAAACGAATGAGATTTGGGCGGAGTCGAACATTGACGGATTCCACGACGAACATATTGAGATTGACGAAGTGATAGCTCCGTTAATCCGAGAATTGAATATTAAGGGCTACAAAACAAAGTTCTGCTGTTCAGGACATCCCTTCTATTCTTTATGCGAAGCTATGGTCGATTCCGAAGAAACGGCAAAAGCGTTTGTAGGCTTGATCGGCACAGAAAGAACAGAAAATCCAAGAGTACCGGTCAGGGCTTTATATGTGACGCCGGATAATGACTTCTATATCACATTTGAAGAAAATGAGCAAAAAGCTATCGTCCTTGCTCTGCCGGACGGCTTTGAGTGGGACGATGAAAGAACTATAAGATACACTTACAACAACTTTGAGTTTTATGCTTTCCTTGCGGAACGGGCAAAGGCGGCTAAAGCTCTGCACGATTGGGCGACACAGTTGCCGCCCGTCGCTTAAATAATTCAAAACTGAATAACGGCGAAACGACGGTAAGGTTGAGATGAAACAGGCTGCGTAATTCCTTATCAGGTCACTTGCTTTGAAAACACTTCGGTCAGTTAATCCAGACCTGCTTAAAGCAAACATGAGAGGCTGCCGACAGGACAGATAGCCACAGGCTAATTCTGTCTTGCCGGTGGCTTTTTGTTTTCGGCAGATGACTGAACAGCGAGGAGCTTCCGGCTGAGAAATCAGAAAGGAAGCTCTTTTTATGTTGAACAACTGGCTTTGTTATATAGCTAAATATCCGTGATCTCCGAATTTTGAGTTCAAACAAAAATTCAAAATTCAAAGGAGATTACGATAATGAATAACAGCACAAACCTTACACTTGATGAGCAGTTCGATAAGGATTGCAAAGTTATCAAGTTGAAATACGAATATCCCGGATATACAGGCGAGGAAAAGTGGGCAATTATAACCGGACTAACCGAAGAAGAACTGAACGAAAAATACGCAGAAAAAACAGCTTCTCTTAGACCGTTTATCGTTCTTGATCTTGCTTTCGGAAAAGCTCGTACAAAGTTTATTAACAACGAAAATAAGCACTATATGCGGGGAGTTAGGAGTATAGAACCATTTGATTATGATGATGAATTGCTGACAGCACACCACTCGGAACTTGTTGTAGATAATTTTGAAGAAACCTTCCTGCTCAATGAAACCTGTCAGAAGGTTCGTTCTGCATTGGCAACACTTCAGGAGGTGCAAAAGGAACGGGTGATTAAATACTTTTTCGATGGTAAAAGCACACACGAAATAGCACTGGAGGAAGGTGTATCACACCAAGCGGTATCACAGTCGATTGCTGTTGCTCTGAAAAAATTGAGAAATATTTTGAAATAGACTTGCCACAAGCCTGCTCTCAGTGGGAATTAGTGAAGGGACTGATTTTTGTAATCCCTTCTAATAATTCATTGAGAGGTATTACAAATGCAGAAAAAAGATTTATCCAAAATCAAATGGGGCGAGATTTACACTTGTGATCTCGGCAGTATGAAAGGTTCGGTTCAATGTGGAGTGCATCCTGTATTGGTCGTGCAGACGAATAAGCTGAATAGCAACAGCCCTACGGTTGTAGTAGCGGTTATTACATCGGCTCACAAAAGAGAGGATATTTCATCTCATATCTTCTTAGAAACGGATTGCGGACTTCGTGAGCCGTCTATGGTGATGCTTGAACAAATGCGTACTATTGACAAAGCTGAAGAACTCATTTCCTATGTTGGCAAGGTCGAGGACAATGAGATAATCGCCAAAATCAAGGATGGTATTCGCTATCAATTCCAACTGATGAGAGCAAGAAAGCCTATTCGCACCGGGTATATTCTCAGTCTTTGCCCAAAGTGCCGTTCCGAGTTTTTCAGTGTGCCGGAGAATATTCTTAGACGGGTTGATCCTTTGCAAGTGGAAAAGGAACCCTGCGACAAATGTCAAGTTGGATATGGCTATGACTACCTGATAACCAAACGCACAAAGCACATTCGTGATAATGGAGGTGGGTTTGATGTTTGATGATAAGATAGCCGAATTAAACAGACAGACGGAGCTACATCCGCCCACCTTTGAAAAGCGAACATACACGGTGTCAGAAATTCAGGATATTCTCGGTATCGGAAGAAATGCCGCTTATGCCATTGTCAAAAAGGGGTATTTTAGTACGGTTCGCATCGGAGGTACAATACGGATTTCAAAAAGAAGTTTTGATGCCTGGCTTGATGAAGATAGCAAACCCTGTCAATTATGCGATGATACCTAATCGCATCATTAACAAAACCTCTGCTTTTGAGTACCATATAGCCAAGCGAAGCAGCTTGGCTATATGGCTCAGAACAGAAGGAGGTTACGAAATGAACAAAACGAGTATGTCAGTAATGGAAATGGGAAGGTCACTCGGTTTGGGCAAAACAGATTCATACTGGCTCATTCACAAAGAACAATTTGAAACACGGATCGTAGCGGGTAAAATGCGTGTTATGATTGAGAGCTTCGAGAAGTGGTATGCAAATCAACTTCACTATAAGAAGGTCAGCGGTGAGTTGCCCGGTGCAGAGTTGCTCCAACGAACAATGACCATCCCGACTATGGCTAATCTTTTGGGTATCAGCGAAGGCAGTGCTTATGACCTGATACACAGATTACATTTCAGGTCTGTCAAGACCGAATACAGCAGCCAAAGGTTGCTGATTGAAAAAGCGAGCTTCTATGAATGGCTAAAAAATCAAACTCACTATAAGATAGTCGAGGGAAAGGAGGACTTCAATGATAGAGCAGAATTGTCAGAAGCTCAATGAAAGCGTGGGGGCTTCAAAAGGTAAAAAAAGCTACACTGTCAAAGAGATTACGGAAATCCTCGGCATCAGTCCTTCTTCTGCCGCCAAACTAATAAAGGCGAATATGTTTCGGAGCATTCGTGTCGGCAGAGAGGTCAGAATACCCAAGTCAGATTTTGATGCTTGGCTGGATAATGAAAGTAAGGAGGTAAATCAGTATGGCATCAATAGTAAAAAGAAAAAATAAGTATTCCGTCGTTTACACTTATCAAGATGAAAAGGGAGAGAAACGGCAGAAATGGGAAACCTTTGCGACCAATGCAGAAGCAAAAAAGCGAAAAGCAGAGGTTGAATTTCAACAGGAATCAGGAACTCTTGTCATTCCCGAAGCAAAAACTGTCAGAGAACTGCTTGAAGATTACACCTCTATCTATGGTGTAAACACTTGGGCGATGTCAACTTATGAAGCAAGGAGAAGCCTGATATTCAATTACATTAACCCGATTATCGGGGATATGAAACTTTCAGACCTTAACACCCGTGTGATGGAGAAGTATTATCAGAACCTTCTTAAAGTCAAATCAAGGGTGGTAAACAACCGCAAGCCAAATAACGAGTATTTGTCTTGCCATGTTGTTCGAGAAATCCACAAACTTCTTCGCTGTGCATTTAATCAGGCGGTTAAGTGGGAACTTATGGCAAAGAACCCTTGTATTAATGCTACGCTTCCTAAAGAAGAACACAAAACCCGTGATATATGGGATGCGGCGACTTTGTTTAAGGCTCTTGAGCTTTGCGATGACGATATTTTGAAACTTGCAATCAACCTCGCCTTCTCTTGTTCATTACGAATGGGTGAAATGCTCGGTTTAACTTGGGACTGTGTGGAGATTTCCGATGCAAGTATAGCCAACGGCACGGCATTTGTTTTCGTCAATAAGGAGCTTCAGCGTGTAAACAGAGATGCCCTTGAAAAGCTCAGCGAGAAAGGCATCGTGTTCAAGTTTCCCGCTTTCGTAGCAAGAACCAATACCGCTTTGGTTCTCAAGGAGCCAAAGACAAAAACCAGTACCCGAAAGGTGTTCTTGCCAAAAACAGTTGCAGAAATGCTCAAAGTGCGGTATCAGGAAATTCAAGAATACAAGGAACTGTTCGGAGATGAGTTCTACGATTATAACCTTGTATTCTGTAATGCCAACGGCAGACCGTTAGAACACCAAATTATCACCCGTTCCTTGCAGAAACTCATACGAGAAAACGACTTACCGCCTGTTGTTTTTCACAGTCTCAGACACTCAAGTATCACCTATAAACTGAAACTTAATGGTGGCGATATTAAATCCGTGCAGGGTGACTCAGGACACGCACAGGTTAAGATGGTCACGGATGTGTATTCTCACATCTTGGACGAGGACAGACGGCTCAATGCTCAAAGGTTTGAAGAAACCTTCTATCAGCAGAAAAATCCGTCAGCGGTCAGCGGAGCGACCGTAGAGCCTACTCCGATAACTCCGCCAGTCCAAGAACCGCAAGCAATTACCGAAGAAGCAATGCTCAACTATATGGTTCAAAACCCTGAGTTCCTTCAAAAATTCAAGGTTCTGCTCGGTGTTGGAAACTAAATATGATGCGAAACGGCAAGATCACAAAAAGGTCTTGCCGCTTTTTCATTGTATTGTGTTGAATTTTTTGTATTTGCGGAGTATAATATTAAACAGTTGCATTTAATAGATTTAAGGATTAGCCGTAACACGGCGGTCTTTTGTGTAGATGTAACCACCACCCTAAATGCGAACTCCTTGCTAATACCCGTCTAATCGGAATGTCGAAAACGAGGTAAAATCAGCAAAAATTCCGTAACACAGCTTAACACTCAAAGTACGAAAAAGCCTTGAAAATACGGGATTTTTAGGTACAGGAAGTCACGCAAAAAAGGGGTTCCGAGGTCACTCCTAAGGGGCAGTTGAGGGTTCGATTCCCCCAGGGGGTGCCATTGAAAAAAGC
>ENA-ORSK01000169-ORSK01000169.1-human-gut-metagenome-genome-assembly--contig:-NODE-169-length-68528-cov-50.758693_pt1 | contig 68528 bp, 48 predicted proteins | sample MGYA00242192_ERZ509159 | MGnify/ENA primary metagenome ERZ509159 (study PRJEB26280, sample SAMEA2338663) | human gut metagenome | biome: human gut; feature: human-associated habitat; material: faeces...
AGGAGTGTGCCGGTGGCACATGACTGATGAGAAAAGAAATATAGACCATAAAGATTTACAAATTGTTCAAGTTATTTTTTAATGATTACTTAATTGTAAAATAGATGCAATCCTATATAAAAATTCATTTTAATGGTTCGTTAATTGCTATTTTGAGATTGTTAATATATATTCAATGCAGAAGAGACACACAGACAGAGAACGGTATTTCAGGGAGTTGGCGCAGACTTCCAGGGAGTTTTACATTGACTATCTCCGGAAGTTCAAGAACGTCGGAGCCGGAACACGGGTGCTGGAGATTGGCTGCGGCGAGGGCGGAAATCTTCTGCCGTTCGCCGAAGCGGGATGCTGCGTGACGGGCATCGATCTGGCTGCCAACAAGATAGAAAATGCCAAGGAATATTTCGCCAAAAGGAATATGCCGGGCGAGTTCATCAGCGGAAACTTTCTGAATATGCCCGCTCGGGACGACCGTTTCGACATCGTGCTGATCCACGATGTGATCGAGCACATCGAGCCGGATGACAAACCGGCCTTCTTCTCCGGCATAAAGAGATTCCTGAAACCCGACGGAATCGTGTTCTTTGGCTTCCCGGCCTGGCAGATGCCGTTCGGAGGCCACCAACAGATCTGTCGGAGCGGTGTCTGCTCCAAAGTTCCGTTCATGCACCTCCTGCCGGCCAGCCTTTACCGAGGCTACCTAAGAATATTCAAGGAAGATCCCGCAAAGATCGAAGAGCTTCTGAGCATAAAGCGATCCAAGATGACTCCGGAGAAGTTCGAGTGTCTGTGCAAGGATACTGGTTTCCAGATTGTCGAGCGCAAGTTGTGGCTGATCAGCCCGCACTACAAGGCCAAGTTCCACCTCCGTCCGACCCGTCTGCGCCTCGGCCTCGACCACATCCCGTTCCTCCGCAACCTCTTCTCCACCTCCTGTTTCTACATCGTCTCGACAATGTGATTCCCGGAATCACGCCCGATAACGGATTTCAAACAATCGCATTCTATTTCCGGACACTTGAATACTTGATGCCTCGACAAGCTCGGCAACCGCAAGCCCGGCGACCGAGGGGAAGGAGTGGAGGATATAATATTCATAATCAATGAAATAACAAACCTTCCTCTCCCTTGGTTATGGTGAGAGGAGGGTATCGTTTTTCATTATGGGTCAATCACTTGGCCTCCACGGTTTTCAGTCAAGAAGTCGTCACCTCATCCTCAGCCAATGTCCTTGACGACATATTCAGTGGAGCCAAGACCCATTTCCTCAGCACGGTACACGATGCGGATGCCGTGACGCTGGCTGATCCTGTCGAGGAGGGCCTGTGTGTCGTTGTCCTTGTCTTTCGGAAGGTTGAACACCTGATCGAGGCAGAACTTGTCAAGGGCGACCGGATCGAGGGAAGCTGCCATTCCGATGTCCTTTATTGTCGGCTTGTGAGGATCACCGTCGCAGTCACAGTCAATTGAGAGATTATTAAGGACATTGATGTACACAATTCCTTTCTTGGCGGCGAAATAATCATTGACGGCCTGGGCGGCGGCGGCCATCGACTCGATGAACGGAGTGTTGCCCTCCGGGCTTTCGTCCCACTTCTCAGGAAGGTTCTGCCACAGAAGCTGATAGTCCTCAGCCTTGCCAGCCGTGTGGATGTATGCCTTGCCGTTTCGGGAAGCCACACCGATGGAAGCGTTCTTCAAGGCTCCACCGAATCCACCCATCGCGTGTCCTTTGAAGTGCGACAAGTCGATCATAAAATCGTAATTGGCGATGTGAGAGCCGACTATGTCGTACTTGATCCATTTGTCATCCTTCACAGGAATCTTAATCTCGCCTTCCGAATCCATAATGTCCACCGGAGCGATCTTGTCATAGCCTCTTTCAGCGATCGCCTTGAGGTGATCCTCTGTGTTGCAGCGGTTTCCGCCATAGGCCGTGTTGCACTCAACTATGGTTCCGTTGACTTTATGCACGAGCGGCGCGATGAACTCTGGCCTCAGATGATTGGACTTCGCGGACTCACCGGTGGAGATCTTTACAGCGACTTTCCCCTGCGCCTCAACACCCAACGCCTCATACAGTTTCACAAGAGCCTCTGGAGAGATGTCCTTCGTAAAATACACGACCGGGGTTTCCTGCTTACCCTTGTTGTTCCCGTTGCATCCACATAACATCATCGGCAGCGACAGCAGTGTCGCCATCATCACACTCTTAAACGCTAATCCTTTCATATTCATTATTGTGCTAAAAAAGTTTATCTCAGTCTTGGGCTTGCAAATCCAAACCACAAGATAAACATTTTCTATTAATTGGCGTGTATTTTGTTATAAATCAGGCGCTAAAACGTTATATTTAAGCGTTTGTGAATTTCTTTCAAAAAACTATTGCTTTATAGAAAAACATACCTATCTTTGCAGTGTATTAATAAACTAATACACAAAACAGGTGAGAAATATCCGGTCACAGAGCTTGTCGAAGTGACGGAAGACCAGTAAAGAAGACAAGACGATCTTCAAGAAGTATATGAAAAAGAAACAACAGCCCATAGGGCAAAAAAGATAACAACCAAATGCTGATTGAACTAAAAGACGTCAACAAGACCTACCAAGGCGCGCAGCCTCTGCACGTGCTGAAGGGCATTGACCTTACCATAGGAAAGGGAGAGTTTGTCTCCATCATGGGAGCGTCGGGATCAGGCAAATCCACGCTTCTGAATATTCTTGGAATATTGGACAACTACGATTCTGGTGAATATCGCATAAATGGCAACCTGATCTGGAATCTCTCCGAAACAAAAGCCGCCGAGTACAGGAACAAGATGATCGGATTCATATTCCAGTCCTACAATCTGATAGGGTTCAAGACGGCGGCGGAGAATGTCGAGCTGCCGCTTTTCTATCAAGGTGTCGGCAGGCAGAAGCGGCACAGGATGGCGATGGAATTCCTTGATCGGCTTGGACTTAAGGAATGGGCGGATCACTATCCGAACGAGATGTCCGGTGGACAGAAGCAGAGGGTGGCGATCGCCCGCGCGTTGATCACAAAACCGGAGATCATCCTTGCCGATGAACCCACAGGAGCCTTGGACTCAAAGACTTCCGTGGAGATTATGAACCTGCTGCGGGAGCTGAACGAGAAGGAGAATATGACCATCATCGTGGTGACCCACGAGAGCGGGGTGGCCAACTTCACCAACAGAATCATCCACATCAAGGACGGAGTCATCGGCAAAATCGAGCAGAACATCAGACACGATGCGTCTCCGTTCGGCGAGGGCACTATAATGAAGTAAGCGATGAGAGATCTGTTTGAAGAAATCTGGAGCAACATCCGGCGCAACAAGCTCCGCACCGCCCTCACAGGCTTCGCCGTGGCCTGGGGAATATTCATGCTCATCTTTCTGTTGGGAGCGGGCAACGGCTTGATCCACGCCCTTGAGAGCAACAACAGCGACTACATGACCAACACGATGAACGTCTGGGGAGGCTACACTTCCAAGCCGTACAACGGAATGCGGGAAGGCCGAAGGATCGACTTGAACGACAAAGACATAGACATCACCCTCGGTCCGGACTTCGCTGATAATGTGGAAAAGGCCGGAACAATACTCACCCAAGCGAGCCTCACCACAAGCTACGGGAAGGAATACATCGTCAAGCAGGTCAGCGGAGTAAGCCCTGAATATTCAGAAATGAACAAGCTCAGCCTCCTCTACGGCAGGTTCATCAACGAGATAGACATCAAGGAGAGGAGAAGGGTCATCGTGATGGACAGCAACGACGCGAGGGAGCTTTTGGGCGTGACGGGAGAAAAGGAGGAAGGTCTTACGGCTCTCCAGAAAGCGGCAGCGGCGGAAGCGTTGGTTGGGAAATATGTCAAGATCAACTCTTCGATGTTTCAGGTCATCGGCATCCTCAGGCCGAACGAGAACGGTTGGTCCATCCTCTACGCTCCGATCACCACCATCCGTACAATCTACAACAGAGGCAAGGAGATTGATGAATATACTTTCTCGTTCCACGGGCTGGACTCCGAGGAGGAGAACAGGGCGTTCGAGGATCGGCTGCGCGCATCGCTGAACAAAAACCACAACACGGCGCCGGATGACAAAAGTGCGGTGGGAATATGGAATATCCTGACAATGAATATGGAGATGAACAAAGGAATGTTGATGATCCGCACAGCACTCTGGATCATCGGAATCCTGACGCTGTTGAGCGGAATCGTTGGGGTCTCCAACATCATGCTGATCTCCGTCAAGGAGCGGACACACGAGTTCGGGATCCGCAAGGCGATCGGCGCGAGCCCGTGGGCCATACTGAAACTGATCATTTCCGAAAGCATCATCATCACCGCGTTCTTCGGCTACGTCGGAATGGTGTTCGGAGTTCTGGCCAACGAGTGGCTCGATCGTATTTCCGGAAATATGGTGATGGACTTCGGGCTTTTCCAGCAGACGGTCTTTAAAGATCCTACGGTCGGCCTGAACGTCTGCTTCGGAGCCACAATCCTGCTGGTCATAGCCGGCACCTTGGCAGGTCTCGCCCCAGCCCGCAAAGCCGCAAAGGTCCGCCCGATCGAAGCCCTCCGCAGCGAATGATGAATATTGAAAAAACAAGTTGCATCAATTGTTAAAACGGATAACAAGGAATCCTTTGAATATTAACTTATTATTTTGAAATGATGCAGGTTATTATTTACACCTCACTTAATTGAACATTCAAATGAACTTTTTCAACCCAGATAACAAAAGACTCGGAGACACGGAGTGCCGACAGGGCCTCCCGGCGAGGGAGGCGGTGGAGGGTGGCGCTCCCACCGGGAGCTGTCACGAAGTGACTGAGGGGTGGAAGGTAATGAGGCACGAATGTGCCTCCCGGCGAGGGAGGCGGTGGAGGGTGGCGCTCCCATCGGGAGCTGGCACGAAGTGACTGAGGGGTGGAAGGAAATTATTAAAATTTCATGAAATGAAATTTTTCGATATAGACCGATTCAAGGAAATCCTTGACACGCTGACCCGCAACAAGGGACGGAGCCTGCTGACCGGGTTCGGGGTGTTCTGGGGAATATTCATGCTGCTGTTCCTGCTGGGCGGCGGCGACGGGTTCAAGGTGATGCTGAACCAGCAGATGGGAGGGTTTGCGTCCAACTCGGCGATGATCTGGTCCCAGAACACGTCCAAGCCATACAAAGGCTTCAACAAGGGACGTTACTGGGAGATGAACATCAAGGACGTGGAGATTCTCAAGGAAAAGGTTCCTGAAGTGGACATCGTGTCGCCTCAATGCTTCAGTTGGTCCAGAGGCGAGGCAACCTACGAGGACAAGTCATCAAGGTGCAACGTCAAGGGGTTGAAGGCCGACTTCGCTAAAATAGAGACACCGACGATAGTTTACGGACGCTACATCAACGAGATGGACGTGGCGCAGAAACGCAAGGTCTGCGTGATAGGAAAGCAGGTTTACGAAAACCTCTATCCCAAGGGGGTGGACCCGTGCGGAACCAGAATCAAGATCGGCCCGGCATATTACCAGGTCATCGGAGTTGACTACAACGAACACAGTGTCATCAGCTTCGGAGGCAGGCAGACCGAGGCCATTGTGATTCCGATTTCCGTAGTGCAGGCCGTTTACAATATGGGTGACAAAGTACAGGTGATGGCGGTCACGGCTAAAGAAGGGATCGTGATGAGCGACATCATCCCGAAGATCAGAAAAGCCATCGCAAGCAACCACTACATAGACCCGACAGATGAACAGGCAGTCACCGTCCTCAACACCGAAATGTTTTTCATGATGATAGACAGTCTGTTCAAAGGCGTGAACTTCCTGATCTGGCTGATTGGAATCGGGACGTTGCTGGCCGGTGTGATCGGTGTCTCGAACATTATGATGGTGACGGTCCGGGAACGTACCACGGAAATCGGAATCCGCCGAGCCATTGGAGCGACTCCGAAGATGATTCTATCGCAGATCATCTGGGAAAGCATCCTGCTGACAGCCGTGGCCGGAATGTTGGGCCTGCTGTTCTCGGTGCTGATCCTGCAAGGGTTGGAGCTGGCCTTCACGACAGACGGCATCCTTCAGGCTCCGTTCCAGATCAGTTTCTGGACAGCTGTCGGAACTCTTCTCGGGTTGACTGTTCTCGGAGTCGTGGCCGGACTCGCCCCGGCGGCCAGGGCTATGAGCATCAAACCGGTGGACGCTATGAGAGATGAATAAGCCGCTTCGGGAACAAGACATATTAAGGATGAGCAAACATATTCAAAGATAGATAGTCAAGAATCAATATTCGGAAATAAAAAGTCAAGCAATATGAAAAAGTATTTCAAGTACATTCTGTTCGCCGCCATCATCGTGGTGTTCGCTGGCACATTCTACTTCCTTTGGAAAAAGTCACGTCCGCAGGAGATCCGTTACGAGGAGCTTTCCGCCGAGATCGCCGACATCAAGAAGACCACCCTCATCACCGGCACCATCGAGCCGCGTGACGAGGTGAACATCAAGCCGCAGATCAGCGGCATCATATCCGAGATCTACAAGGAGGCTGGTGACCAGGTGAAGGAAGGCGAGGTGATCGCCAAGGTCAAGGTCATTCCTGAGATGGGTTCGCTGAGTTCGGCGCAGAGCCGTTTGCGCATCGCCGAATTGAACCTTGAGCAGGCACAGACCAACTTCGGACGTGAAAAGGCTCTCTACGACAAGCAGTTGGTGAGTGCTGAGGAATATGACCAAGTGCGTCAGACCCTGGATCAGGCAAAGGAGGAAAAAGAAGCAGCTGAGGAGGCTCTGGAGGTTGTCAGGGACGGAGTGTCAAAGCGCAACGCCACGGCCAGCTCGACGCTGATCCGCTCGACCATCACGGGGTTGATCCTCGATGTGCCGGTCAAGGTCGGTAACTCGGTGATCCAGAGCAACACGTTCAACGACGGAACAACCATAGCCACGGTAGCCGATATGAACGACCTCATATTCAAGGGCAATCTGGATGAGACAGAGGTCGGCAAGGTCGATGAAGGCACGAGGATGAGAATCACCATCGGAGCGGTGCAGGGCGTGGAAATGGACGCTGTCCTTGAATATATTTCCCCGAAGGCCGTGCAGAACAACGGTGCTAACCAGTTCGAGATCAAGGCCAGGGTAAGCCAGTTGGACAGCGTGAAGATCCGTTCAGGCTACAGCGCGAACGCCGAGATCACTTTGGAGCACGCCGACTCAGTTTTGGCAGTGCCTGAGGCGGCAATCTCATTTGAGAAGGATTCCACGTTCGTCTATCTTGCCGAGGGTGACGGACAGTATAAACGCCAGCCTGTCACCACAGGGCTGAGCGACGGGGTCAAGATAGAGGTGAAGAGCGGACTGGGCAAGGATCAGAAAGTCCGTGGTAATCAGATATTCACAGACAAGAAATAGCGCTATGAAAAGAATATATTCATTGATTATTTTTGGTCTGCTGACGGTGGGGCTTTCGGCGCAGGATGGCAGGCTGTGGACGCTTCAGGACTGCATCGCGCACGCTCTTGAGAACAACATTTCCCTCAAACAGCAGGAGATTCAGGTCAAGCAGCAGGAGATTCAATTGAACACATCCAGGAACAGCAGGTTGCCGGGTGTGAGCGCAAGCGCAAGCGAGAACTTCTCGTTCGGACGAGGATTGACTGCTGACAACACCTATTCAAACACCAACACTACCAGTACGGGAGTCAGCCTCGGAGCTTCAGTGCCAGTGTTCCAAGGACTCAGGATCAACAACTCGATTAAACATGACGAACTGAACCTCAAGGCCGTGACGGCTGATTTTCAGAAGGCTCGCGAAGATGTCAGTGTCGCCGTGGCGCAGGCTTATGTGCAGATTCTCTATAATATGGAGCTTCTGGATGTGGCCAGAAATCAGGTCAGCATCGATTCGCTTCAGGTCGAGAGACTCTCGGCGATGGAGCTGAGCGGCAAGGCCAGCAAGGTTCAGGTGGCTCAGCAGAAGGCGGCGCTGGGGCAGAGCCGTCTGTCCGAGACTCAGGCTGCCAACAGTTTACGATTGTCAGTGCTGGATCTCAGCCAGTTGTTGGAGCTTCCGAATCCGGAAGGATTCTCGATCGTCCGTCCTTCGGTTTCCGTTGACGGGCTGCTTCTGAGCAATCCGGAGGACATCTATGCGCAGGCAGTGGCCTGCAAGCCGTCAATCCAGGCGGAGCAGTTCAGGCTGGATGCCACAGAATATTCCATCAGGAACGCAAAGGGGGCCCGTCTGCCATCTCTTATGGCCAGCGGTGGTCTGGGAACCAATTACTACACTATGAGCAGTCATTCCAGCGATCCGTTCGCAGACCAGATCAAGAACAATTTCAGCCAATATCTTGGTCTTAGCCTGAGCATTCCGATTTTCTCCGGATTCCAGACCAGGAACCAGATCCGTTCCGCCGAGCTTTCGAGGACGAACCAGATGTTGCAGTTGGAAAACAGCAAGAAAAGCCTCTACAAGGAGATCCAGCAGGCGTATTACAACGCTGTGGCGGCTCATGAGAAATTCCGGTCAAGTCTGGACGCTGACGCCAGCGCGAAGGAGTCGTACGAGCTTGTGCTTGCGAAGTACGAGAACGGCAAGGCCAACATCACTGAGTTCAACGAGGCTCGGGACAGTTTCCTGGAATCAGAGTCCAATCTGGCCCGAGCCCGCTATGAGTTCCTGTTCTCGGCCAAGTTGCTGGACTTCTACAGGGGACAGAAACTGATCTTTTAAGCTTTCGTGCGTAAATCATGCTCATCTGCGCACTGGACTTGAACATACCCGGCACTCGTGCGTAAATCAGATTTATCCACGCACCACTTATCCGTAAACCACCTTCTGTGCGTAAGGCTGATTCTTTCACGCACAGAAGGTTCTTTAGACAGGGCCGGTGCGTGAGCGGCAAGGTTATGCGCACAAAGACTTTCAAACAAACGGATCCGGTTCCGGAGCGTCCTTGTCGTAGGAAAGGATGGTGGCGTTGCCGGAGAGAATGTCGTAGCCGTGCTCGGCAAGGCTTTGCAGCTCGAACTCTCCGGGATAGACCTCAACCGGGGCGATGAACTCCACCCTGCTTCGGATCCCGTCCACGATGTCCTGCCCGTAGGCTCCCCCTCCGGTCAGCAGAATCACATCCACTTTCCCGCAGACATCAGCCGCCTCCGAAGCGATGTACTTGGCGATGTTTAGGACAAAGGCCTCCATCCAGACCTTGGCCCTGATGTCTCCTTCCTCTCCCCTGCGGACAATCTCCTTGAGATCATTCGTCCCGAAGAACGCCACGGCACCACCATGCCCCATAAGTTTCTTCTTGATCTCGGCTTTTGAATATTCACCACTGAAGCAGAGGTCAACCAATTGGAAACCAGGACAAGAGCCGACTCTCTCCGGGGTGAACGGTCCGTCTCCTCCGACTCCGTTGTTGGAATCAATCACCTTTCCGTTCCTGTGAAGAGTGACGGTGATCCCGCCGCCGATATGGGCGACAATGGCGGTGATGTCATTCTGGATATACCCGTGATCTTTCAGATAGCGCCTGACGACAGCCCTTGAGTTGAGCGCATGAAAGAACGGTCTGCGCTGGAATTCCGGCAAACCTCCCACACGGCACTCCGGCAGCATCTCATCAGCCATCGGCGGGTCGGCGATGTACGCCCGGCAAGCCCCGAAAGGCATGCTGACTCCTCTTTCGATGTTCTTCCGAGTCACCTCTTTGGCCAGATAGTCAGCGATGATCGCGCTCAGATTGCAGGCGTGCCGCCCGTACTTGCAGCTCCGCAGCACCTTCCGCATGTCCTCGTTCACTGAATATATTCCCGTTACCACCGGGTAGAAAAGCCCGCCGCGAGCCATGATGATGTCGATGTCCTGCGCATGGATACCCTTTCCGCGCATGAATATTCTTAAATCATCACGCCGCAAGGTGTCCTGCTCCATCACGTCCGAGAACTCCGCCAAGTCCTCCGCCCGATGCCGCACATTTTCTTCGAACGCCAGTTTTCCGTCCACGAAATACCCGATCTTCGTCGATGTCGATCCCGTGTCGATCGCCAGCAACCGTCCTTTTTGTTTTGTCATGTCCGTTTCGTTTTTTGACAAATTTATCGGACACCCTCCACACGACGAAAAATAAGTGGCAATCCCCCATCCCAATCCGCCAACACCGAAAATCCGTTGCGAAATCCAAAATACGTTGGTGAAATTCCCGGTTCCGGGCCATCACTTGACAAAGCAAACTTCAGAATAAGTTTCCGCCAAGGTTTTGAGAGCCTCCTGTCTCTGTTGAAGTTGAAGCCTTGCGGCGGAAAGGAAGCTCAACCTCGAAGCCATTAATGTAGTCCCGGAAAAGAGTGGGGTTTACGGTCTTGGCAGAGAATCCGTTCAACGCTCCACACTTCACAAAGAACTCGGAGCCGCCGGCGAACCAGGAGTCGTAGTTTCTGTGAGCCTTGAACTCCTTGAGGACCAAAGTCCTGCAATCGTAATCATAGTAGGACCTGGTCTGTGCGGAGGCTGTGCGCTCCGGGTAAAGTGCCGGATCTCGTCTGAGGAGACGCCGTGACGGCATCGAACACCTCACGTCCAGTTCATCCGGCTCCGCCACAGTCAATCCTTTCTGGCACCTATATCTTACCAACAACGGCAAACATTACCCTCTTTTCTTCGATTGAGCACGTTGTGAGATGGCCATAAAAAACAAGGATTCCGAAATTACCGGAACCCTGACAAACATTCAAAAATGCGGATTCATCAAGCTAAAGACAGATACCTGTAATATCTTGAATGATAGATCCTGGCTTTATTCTCATCTGGAATATATTCCTTTGAGAATCCACTGTTCATAGCGGCAATCGCATCTTCTACCTTCCTATACCGTCCGGCGGCGGTGGCAGCGAACATGGCTGCCCCCAGAGCACAGACCTGATCGGATTTGCATACCTTTATCGGACGTCCTATCACATCAGACATCACCTGCATGACAAACGGGCTTTTCAGCGCGATGCCTCCGACACCGATGACGGAATCTATGCGGATTCCCTCTTCAGTGAAACGGTCGATGATCGCCCTGGTTCCGAACGCTGTGGCCTCTACAAGAGAACGAAATATCTCTGGAGCGGTCGTGCCAAGAGTGAATCCGGTGATTGTGCCTTTCTGCGATGGATCAGAATCAGGAGACCTTCGTCCATTCATCCAATCTGTCGCCAACATGTCATCCTCTGAAACACCAATCCTTTCGGCCTCGGATGTCAGCAGAGGGATTATCTTCTCACAAGCAGCAGCATAAGCTTCCTCGCCCAGGCCGGAACAGTTACGCAGAGGCCATTCAAGAATGCGCCTGAACATCGCGTACACATCACCGAACGCGCTCTGCCCAGCCTCTAGCCCGATCATCCCAGGAATGACACTTCCGTTGACCTGACCGCATATCCCTTTAATACATTTGTCGCCTATTTCATCCTCGGATGCTACCAGAACATCACAGGTACTCGTTCCGATGACACGGATCAGAGTTTGTTCCTTGATACCGGCACCGACAGCCCCCACATGACAATCGATCGCACCTCCCGCGATGACAACATCGGTGGAAAGTCCGAGCCGTTCGGCCCACTCCAGACATAGTGTCCCGACGGGTTGGTCTGCCGTTGAAGCTTCATCCGGCATATTCCTGCGAAGATCAGAAAGCCTTGGGTCGAGTCTGCTGAAAAAATTCTCCGGAGGAAGACCGCCCCATTCCTCATTCCACATCAGTTTGTGACCATAGGCGCAACGGCTTCGGACAATCGCACCGGAATGTTGTACACCTGTCAAAACAGCAGGCAGCCACTCACAGCACTCTACGACAGAATAAGCATCACGCATCAGCTCAGGAGAACTTCTCACGCAATGTAATGCTTTGGCCCATAGCCACTCCGGGGAATATGTCCCTCCTTCGTATTTCGCATAATCGACAGCCGAATTCCTACACGCCTCATTGATTTCTCTCGCCTCTTCCATGGCGGTGTGATCCTTCCAAAGAACAAACATCGCGTTCGGATTCTCTGAATACTCAGGTAGCATTGCCAATGGCTGTCCGTTCTCAGCCACCAAAGCAGGTGTCGATCCCGTCGTGTCAAACGCCATTCCGACGACATTCGGAGCAACTTCCGCCTCACACTTCGACAACGCATCGGTCACAATATATTCCAGAACCTCAAGGTAATCCTTTGGATGCTGACGCCACATGTTAACCTTCGGATTGCAATACAATCCTTTTTTCCAACGAGGATATTCCTTCACGCTTGAAGCAAGACACTTTCCCGTCACGACATCCACGACAAGAGCCCTCGCAGAGTCGGAGCCATAGTCAAGCCCTATTACATATTCACTCATAGATTTGAAAATAAATTATTTACCCTGTAAAACCTTGACTTTGAAGACAGCTTTTCTCAACAGCCCTTCACCAATGAGCGGAGCATGTGACATCTCCGGGGTAAACACTATCGGTTCAAAAGCCTTGACAGTGACATACCGATCAGGCGTGTCTTCAAAGAATATAATGTCCGCTTTCTTATCGAAAGCCCCGGATGGACTGACACATTTTGAGCGGTCCTTGACACCGAACTCCTCGTCTTGAGACAATGGAATCTGAATGTCAATATATTCGTCATGAGCCTCAAGCCGGGCTTCCTCACGCGCCTTCAAAGGCATTTCTATGATTGTCAGCCACAGGTTCTTGGAATCCAACACATGCTTCCCAAGAGGCAGTTCGGACAGATCCGTCATGCGAGCATATTCCATCGCCTTTTTGAAATACGGATTGTCTTTCAGCGTTTCATTAATTTCTAAACCCAACATAGTCTTATATGTTTGGACGCTTACGCACTGATATTTTTCCCTGCCGCTTCCTTCATACCTAAAGGAATGACGGAAGCGGAGAGAAACAAACCAAAATTAATCCGTAGCACCCCATCCTACAGTCTGGGTAAGATTACTGTTCCTGTTGAGGGCAGCCTGCGAGACAGGAAGCAACAGGATATTCTTATTCTTCTTTCCGTATTCGGCGATAGTCGGATTGCATTCCTCTATCTTTCCTAAACGGATCAAAGCCCACCAAATGACTCCTTCCTCGACAAACTCGATGGAATATTCATGAACAAGTGCGTCCAAAACTGCGGACTTGGAGGTTTCCTTATAGAAATCCTCCACTCCATATGCTCTCTTGGCCACTATGTTAAGGGACTTCAGAGCTCCGGAATAATCATCTTGATAGTACTTGAGTTCAGCGTCAAGCATAACCGCAAGTGCGTATCTGTAGTATAGCAGGTCCACATCAAAGATGTAGGTATTGCTACCAGGAGTCATGGCAGGAAGGAACTTGTTGACCCATGTGATGTTCTTACCTCCGACACCGTAGTTTCCATGACCGTAGATACAATCGACACGGCTGTCATTGTTCTCGTCCTTACTTTTTTGCAGAACGTTCTGGAAACTTGGAGAGAGATCCAGGAACTGTCCCGAGATCGGAACCGGATTTGACCAGTATTTTGAGTCCACGTCTGTGTAGTATGGGTACATGTTTGCGAAATATGATGACCCTGTGTTGCCGTCCGCCTGATCATTGTTCAAAGCGAAGATTACCTCATTGTTCACTTTATTGGTACGGCTGAAGATAGATGCATAGTCAGACAGCAACCTTGAGCCGGAGATATTCAATGCCCCCAATGCTTCCTGAGCCTTGGAGAGGTAGCCATCACCCCCGTTCTGGGTTGTGTACATCCACAAGGAGTATTCAGCCTTTAACACATTAAGTGCGTCAGTTGTAGCATAATACTTATTCTTACCCAAGTACTTTGCGTACTGCCCTGCATTTTCCAAGTCACTTTCCACCTGCGCATAGACCTTTTCCTTCTCTGTTCTGACAGGATAAGTCTCCGGTTGCGAAGGAGACTCGATCGGCACGAGCACAAGCGGAACGTCTCCCCAGATTCTGGCTGCCCAAAAATAGCAAAATGCACGGGCGAAGTAGGCTTGACCGTAAGCGAAACCGGCCTCAGACTCCGTCATAGTGATGTCTGGCGCATATTTAAGAACCGCATTCGCCTGATCGATGACAGTATAGAGCAGATTCCATGAGCAAACCGATGTCTCTGATGTCATCGTGTTGTAAAGCACGTCAGTACAGTCCTTTGTCGAGATGTCGGTCATCTGCGGAGTACTCCACATGTAATTTCCAACTCTTGCCTCGGCCCAATAGAAGACACTGGTGTACCTGTTCTGGAAATTTTTCCTCAGCAGATAATAGATACCTTTCGTGGAAGTGGTCACATCGTTGGCATCTTTCCACATATTGCTGGCGCTCAATTTATTGTCTTGCGAGATATTCAAATCCCCATTACATGAGACGGTGAAAAGAGCGGCGGCAAGAATGAATAATTTCTGTATAATCTTTTTCATAAAGTCTATTGATTATGTGATTAAAAAGTAAGTTTCACATTGAACAGAATCTTCCTGGCGGCAGGAGCGATGTTGGCGTTAACGTTGTCACTCGTGTTCACAGCAGAGAACCATGATCCGGAAGATGACGCGCCGATACCAATCTCAGGACTGATCGTTCCAGTGACATTGTCAACATAAGCTAGAGTGTTGCCACTGACACCAACGGTGAGTTTCTGGAGTTTCAGACCCCTTATCCATTTCTCAGGAAGATCGTAGCTTATGGACACGTCCCTGATGCATAGATAATCACCCTTCTCCACGCAGAAATCGGAGATTCTCTGAAAATTCGAGTTGCCGTAGTCACAATCGTTAGGCAGGAAACGGGCATATTTGTAATCGCTCTTTCCCGGCTCCCAGCAGTCTTTGACATCACGGAGAATATTGCCGTTACAAGTTCCATAAGTGTTCATGAATACTCTGGATTTCATGTAGTTCACGATGGAGTGTCCCAGGGCGAAATCGCAATAGAGATTGAAAGTCAACCTTTTGTATTTAATTGTGTTATTGATGCCTCCTGTGTGTTTCGGAAGCACATTGCCCAGCTCAAACATGTCCTCGGCATTGATCATCTCCTCACCTGTTGCGGTAAGGGCGGAACCTGGCCTGTTGACCCATTCATAATCACCGACCGCCTTACGTCCGGGCACTCTCTTGCCATCCTCTCTTCTGTACCCCTTGGACAAAGCGTCATAGTAAGCGTTGTCCGCATCTTCCTGACTTGTAATGATATGGTCAATGACATAGCCATAGATTCGGCCAAGAGGCTCTCCCACAGCGATTCCTCCGAATTTTTCTCCAGTTTGAGTCATCGTGTACCCTCCTATTCTCCAAGCGTCCTTCCCGTCCAGATTCTTGTACTTGTAGGAATCATCCAAAGAAAGCACCTTGTTCTTGTTGAAAGACCATGTGATGTCGGTTCCCCAGTAGAAATCCTTCCTTTCAATGTTTACAGTGTGAAGGGCAAGCTCAAAACCATAGAAGCGTGCACTGCCAACGTTGGCCATCACGGAGTCAAAGGAACCTGTGTCAGGAAGAGTGACATTGAACAACATGTCCCTTGTACGTTTGTTATAGTAGTCAGCCGTCACTCTGATCCTGTCATTCAGGAAGTTGACATCAAAGCCCAAATCCAGCTGAGAAGTACGCTCCCAAGTCAGGTCCTTATTCTGCATTGATGACGCGACGGTCACGGACGAACCGTCGTACAGACTTGATGTGGAATATGCCCCATAGGCATCGTACAATCCGATTCCATTGTTTCCCGTCAATCCATAGGAAGCTCTGAGTTTCAAGAAATTGGAAGTATTCCTACATTTGTTCCAGAATGATTCATCCGACACGATCCAGCCGACAGAGGCAGCCGGGAAATAGCCCCATTTATGTCCTTCTGCGAACTTTGACGATCCATCTGCCCTGACGGTAAGGCCCAGAAGATACTTGTCCTTGAAACTATAGTTGGCTCTTGCGTAATATGACACCAACGCTTCCTGGGTATCAGTGTTGCTTGCCGTAAACACTGTCCCTGAAGACAGGATCGGAACCTTGTCAGAGACAGAGCCCGTTGATTTGGCATAGAGATACCAATCACGCCACTTGGAATAATCATATCCTGCCATCACATTGATGTCATGGTTTCCAAAAACCTTTGCGTAATTCAGATAAGCCGTGAAGGTGTCCCTGATCTTGGCCCAACGTTTTTCCTGAGTTCCGTCGTTCTTCCCTCTATAATTCAATTCTCCATCCACTTTCACCTTTTGGTACATGCTGTAGAATGTGTTCGTGTTATAGACACCATACTGCGCGAACAATGAAAGGCCGTCAAGGATATTCCACTTGAGGTTGAAAGTGCCGGCGAAGTTGTTCTTGATATTCTCAAAGTCGTACGCTTTCTCCCAATAATCAGGATCTTGGAACCACCCACTACCATTCGAGATCTTTCCGCCTTCCGTATATTGTTTTCTTGTCGGACCCATGAGAAGACCGCGTCCAAGCACATTCCAATTTGAAGCGTACATCTGATCGTAGTTTATCCTCGCATAGTCGAACGAGGTTGAAGCCTCGATATCATCAGTGACCTTGAAAGTCGTGTTCGCATGCATAGACAAATGATCGTAGCCGGTCATCCTGACAACTCCTCCGTCACTAAGGTAACTTGCGGAAGCGGTGTATTTGATCTTATCGTTGCCACCGTTCACACCAACATAGTATTTCTGCCAAGGTGAGGTCTTAAACCATCTAGCCTGGCTGTCATATTCCTGATAAATCAATGTCTTGCTTGGATCTATCGGATCAGGCATGGAAAGCCATCCTTCCGGAACGCTTTCCCCGTCGGCAAGATACTTCGGAGAATAATTGGCCTTGTCGGACAAGTTTCCGGTCCCAGCGGCACTGGCGCCGTTTAGGATTGACTGTCCTTCGTAAGCGTCCACAAGCTGCGGACGAAGGAAGGTCAGGAACTCAGTTCCGTTCATTAGATTCCATTTGCTGACTGCGTTCTCAAAACCGACCGTGGCGTCAAACGTGATCTGAGGGCCCTTTGAAGGAACGCCCTTCTTTGTTGTCACCAGAATCACACCATTGGACGCACGCGCTCCATAGATACTGGCCGAAGCGGCATCCTTGAGAACTTCGATGGACTCGATGTCATTGGCGTCAAGATCACTCATGCTTCTGTTCACGCCATCCACAATGACGATAGGATCATTGCTCAGATTAACCGATGATCCGCCTCTGATAAGATAACGCGGCGCCCGTCCCGGAATGGAGTTGTTCGACGCGGCGTAAAGACCTGCCACCCTACCTTTCAAGGCCTCTCCAACATTAGTCACAGGCTTCCCTTCAATCACATCCGATTTTACGGTCGAGATACTGGATGTCAAAGATTTTCTGGATTGTGATCCATAACCCACTACCACGACCTCGTCCAGCAGCCTGAGGTCTTCTTTAAGCACCACATTCAGACTCGTCTCATTCTTGATCAGAAACGTCTCTGAAATGTAGCTCATGAACGAGATCTCGATCTTCGAATCCTTGGACACGGAGATTGTGAATTTTCCGTTCGGGTCAGTCGTGACACCGTTGGAAGTGTTTATCTCCACGACATAGGCACCGACGAGCGGAATTCCAGCCTCATCTTTAACTGTTCCGGTCACTGTCACAAGTTTCGTCTCGTCAATGTTATAAGGCGCGTCAGTGGCCATGTTGTCTGAAGCGTTCAACTTCACCGCACCGGACAATACGGTGCATATCGTCAGGGTTAACAATTGTAGTTTCATAGAATTATTTAATTATATCGTTATAGCACAAAGTGACGACAAAGTGTACTATCTGTACACCGGGCCGAAATTCTGACATGCCCTGAAATCCGCGCCCTCATTATCCATACCAAACGCATCCCAAGCGCTAGGTCTGAATATCTTCTCTTCAGGAACGTTATGCATACAGACCGGAATCCTTAGCATCGAAGCCAGAGTGATCATCTCGGCACCTACATGACCGTAACTGATGGCACCATGATTCGCTCCCCAATGTCTCATCACTGAATATACATCCTTGAACTTTCCTGAGACACCATTTACACGCGGAGCGAAGAAAGTGGTCGGCCAAGTCGGATCGGTCCTTTCATCTATGGCCTTGAAGACATGATCAGGCACATTGACGGCCCATCCCTCGGCGATCTGGAGAACAGGTCCCAATCCCTTAATCAGATTGATGCGGCACATTGTCATCGGCATTTCTCCTCTAGTGAGGAAATGGCTGGACATACCACCTCCACGGAAATATTGCCTGTCGGCAGGCATCCACGAAGTGTTCTTCAGGCAGGATTCCACATCCTTTTCAGTAATCTCCCAGAACGGCTTCATCACAGGAGCGCCTTCAGCATCTTCCATCCTTCCGGTCGCGTCAAGAGTCGTGGAGCCGGAATTAATCAGATGTATGAAGCCATTGCCGGCATGTCCGGTCAACTCGTAACCTGTCACGCGCTTGACAGCTTCCGGAGACCAATAAGTCCTGACATCTGAGAACATCTGAGCCCTGTTGGTAAGCAGATTGAGGAACAACATCGTCACACCATTAAGTGTATCATTCTCAGTTGCGAAGACATACGGCTGTCTGATTCCGTTCCAATCGAAGGACGTGTTCAGGATTGTCTCCGAGAAATCTCCGTCAGGCATGAAATCCGTCCATTGCCTCTGGCCTTGGAAACCTCCCGCAATGGCGTTATGCCCCCCAGCTTCTTCCTGGAAGCCCATTTCCGCCAGCTTGTCATTGCCCCTCATCAGGTCACGGAATATTATTGTCATCTTGACAACATATTCCCAGACCTCGTCCAAGTGAGTCCTGTCGTAGCGGAGATCCTCGCGGTTATGGTCAGAGCCTTCGCATGGCTTGCAATATTCATTGACCCACTTCATCGCGCGGTCAAACTCTTCCTTCTCGTAGATTCCAAGACGCACCCTGCGCTCAATCTCGGAGCAGTCCACATATTCATTCCTCATTCCAAGATAATCCTGGAAGAAATCTGGTACAGGGATTGATCCGGCTATTCCCATAGACACAGAGCCGATGGATAGATAGGATTTGCCCTTCATCTGCATCATGGCAACGGCCGCTTTGCCCCAAAGCAGTAATTTCTCACGGACGTCACCCGTAATTGAGTTGTCTTCCTTGTCCTGAACATCACGGCCATAAATGCCGAACGCAGGGAGTCCTTTCTGATTGTGTCCGGCCAATGCAGCGGCGAGATAGACAGCTCCAGGGCGCTCTGTCTTGTTGAATCCCCAGATGGCCTTCGGCATAAGAGGATCCATGTCGATGGTCTCCGCACCATAGCACCAGCAAGGGGTCACGGAGATGACAGCGCCAACGTTGTTGTCCCGGAACTTGTCCGCAGCGGCGGCGGCTTCTGCCACACCGCCTATTGTCGTGTCAGCGATGACACACTCCACAGGGGTCCCGTCTACATAATGCAGGTAAGACTCATAAAGAGACTTGACACTTTCCGCCATACCCATGGTCATGACTTCCAATGATTCGCGGATACCTCCGCGACGGCCGTCAATAATAGGACGGATACCGATTTTAGGATGATTGATTACCATTATTAACTATTAGCTTTAGTTTTGTTAATTCTATTAACCAAAAGAGACATTACGAATCCAACGACAAAAATTACCGTGGTGCCGAACACTATTGTCAGATAGGAATGAATCTCGCTTCCGAACACAGGAAGACTCATGTAGGTGATCACAAGAAGTCCGCAGACCACAGCGGCAATAGATGCAGAACGAGCCGGCTTCCTGCAGACAAGGGCCAAAAGGAACAGGCCTAACATTCCCCCGCTGAATATGGAAGACAATTTCCACCATGCATCCAGAACCCCATCGATCTTCTGCATTGCCAGGCCTATGACAATTCCAATAACACCGGCCACAAAAGATGTTGTATATAATACCGCCATGTGTCGTTTTCTTAGATCCACCGAACCTACTTTCCACATGCGTTCATAGAAATCTGTGAAAACTATGGTAGCGGAAGAATTTATGCTGGTCGCGACTGTGCTCATCCCGGCAGAAAACAAGGAGGCGATGACGAGGCCGGTAAGACCTGTCGGCAGTCCATGTACAATGAAGTACGGAAAGACCTTGTCGCCTGAAAGGCCTTCCGGCAGGAGATCGGGTTGCGACGTATAGTATGAATAAAGAGCCGTCCCAATATACACAAACACCAATGACACAGGAATATAAAGAAGTCCTCCGAAGATGGTTCCCTTCACGGCTTCCTTGGTCGATTTGGCAGTCATGTACCTCTGGACATAATTCTGGTCGATTCCGTAGTTCTGAAGGTTCATGAACAAACCATAGATCAGCACAACCCAGACAGTAGGCTCCTTGAGTGTCATACCCAGACTCCCAAGACTGAACTTGCCTTCCGCTGCCGCAATCCTAAATAGCTGCCCCGGCCCTTCAGGCATGTCGAAAGTAAGGATCAACGCACACGCCAATGCACCCAAGATCAGGATTATACCTTGAATAGCGTCAGTCCAGACAACGGCGGACATTCCTCCTACCACCGAATATACCAACGTAAGCACACCGGTCACGATGATCACCGTGCTGATGTCCCAGCCGAACATGGTGTTAATCGGTATAGCCAGGAGCAGCAGGATGGACCCCACCCTGCAGACCTGAGTCAACAGGTAGCACACAGCAACGTAACACCTTGCCCAGTAGCCGTATTTGTCCTCGATGAACTGGTAAGCAGAAACACTTCCGATGCCACGGTACAGAGGTATGAATATCTTGGCCGCAAGCACCATCGCGACAGGAATTGTCAGGCTGAACACAAGCTGGTTCCAATTACCGGCGTAAGATCCTCCAGGAAGGCCAAGGAAACTGATGGAGCTGACGAAAGTCGCGAATATCGACATGCCCACAACCCATGTGGGTACATTTCCATCAGCCTTCGTGAAAGCGGCGGCGCCTGCTCGGCTCTTACGGTAAAAGCTGCAACCGAAAAGCACAACACCGACAACGAACACGAAGAAAACAAGATAATCTAATATTGTCAGTTCCATATCGTCAGGCGAACCACGCTATTTGATATCATTGAAACCAAGGTTGATCAACGCCTTGCGGATCAGCACGCGCTCGGACGGCTCAAACTCACGGTATGGCCATGCAAGATAGCCATTGCATATTCCCAAAAGCGACAGTGCGCACTTCACGCCCTTCAGATAGCTTGAGCCGTATTTGCCGACAGTGTAAAGGGATGTGCTTATCTCCATTATCCTCTCCTGCAACTCCCTTACTTTCTTCAAATCGCCGGCCTCGGCTGCATTGAACATTTCCACATAGATCTCCGGAAACAGATTCGCTCCACCGTTAATGCCGCCGTCAGCGCCCATCAGGATACATTCTCCCGTCAGTTCCTCTGGCCCAACATACAAAGCGAAATCGTCCTTCCCACCGAGATGGTGGTACAACGTACGAAAGTAATTCATGTTCGCGGAACTGTCTTTCAATCCAACGATGTTAGGATGTCGCGCTAATTTTAACACTGTCTGGACCTCCAGGAACGCCTTGACGTGAGAAGGCATGTTATAGAGGTAAAGTGGCAAAGGTGACGCATCAGCAAGAGCCATGAAATATTCATAGAGTTCCACCTGGGACAGTGGAGAATAGTATGGGGCAGCAGCCACCACCCCGGCGGCACCGTTTCCTTTGGCAAATTCCGCCATACGGACACTCTCGTCGAAAGAGGTGTCGGTTATGCCGACAAGGACCGGAACCCTACCAGCTACCTTTCCGCACACTTCCTTGACAAACTCACGCCTCAACTCATAAGTAAGACTCTGAGCCTCACCGGTGGTTCCAAGAAGAAACAGGCCGTGCACACCTCCCTCTATCATACGTTCCACCAGATTGACAATGCCTTCATTGTCAAGTTCATTGTTCCCCTTAAGCGGGGTGACCATAGGGGGAATGATGCCCCTGATTTTCTTTGTTTCCATAATATTTTTATAGTTTTCTATTTGCAGGATGTCATATTCTTAATATAGTAAAAATGCCCGTCCTCCGCGCCGACAAGCAGATCGCTCTTGCCGTCCTTGTCCCAATCGACAGGGGTAGGACATGTCGTGTGTCCCTCAAGGATGACATCGCACAGATTCCCTTTGTACTCAAACCAGGTGATTCCATCCTCGTCCTTCACATTGCGGAACCAAGCCACGCTCTGACTATCAACAATCAGATCCATCCTTCCATCTCCGTCCCAATCCACGAAACAGATTTTTCTTCTTCCGGAAGCTCCGGCCTTGCCGTCATTCAGACGAAGAGGTCCCGACTCCGAATTCACAACTCCGGTCTTATTACTGTAAACAGAGCAGTTTGTGCCATAAAATAATCTTTGTCCAGGCTTGAATCGAACTTTTTTGCCGGAAGTCTTGATCCTTTCATAGCAGCACAGGTATCCTTCCTGATCCAGAATGATCAAATCCTCAAGTCCGTCTCCATTCCAGTCGAGGATTACAGGAGAGGTTCTCCATTGTGTCACCAACGTTCCCGGTTTCGGATTCCACCAATTCCATTCTGGTTTTGGAGTCTCTCCGGACCAATCCACATAGACCGGTTTGGGTTCGGAGAACTTCAGGCCGTCTTTAATACCCTTGTTTCTCAACCACTCTATCTTTCCTGTGATGGAATTGATGACAATGTCTTTCTTTCCATCGTTATCCATGTCAGCCACTGCCAAGACAGTATAGCCCCATTTCCTTTCCGCGGGACCCTGGATCGAGCCATTCTCTCCAGCCATGATTCTGAAAGGCTTGCCCTTTACCTTGATCAGTTCAGGCTCAGCCCAGACCGGATCCGGGCCACCGGAAAGATTCCTTATCACAGCAATCTCACCAGCGGAATTTCCGGCCACGATGTCATCTTTTCCATCGTTGTCCCAATCCACTGAATACGGGGTGGCCAAAGCACCGAATTTCACCAGATCGGCTTTCTGACGGAAATAGTACGGATCTTCAAACTGAGGTACACCATTCTTGACCTTGCCTGTGTTCTTGAGCCATGCCACGCGACCGTCCTCATCCCCGACAATGAGATCCGGCAACCCGTCGCCATTGAAATCTGACACTACCGGCACTATCATCTGCAGATGCAAACGGATCTTTCCGTTCTTGTTGGAAAGGCGCACGCCCTTGGCAAATTCCGGAACCTCTCTGGTACCTATGTTCTCAAACCACGTCAAGCCATCAACAAACTCTCCGCAGATGATGTCCAGATCGCCGTCACCATCGAAATCACCCACACATGGTACTGGCGCCCCATACACATCAATCGGCTTGCCTCCGGCATTTATCTTGCCGCGATTGACATATTTTCCATCCACATTCTCAAGCAGATAGACATAACCGTGCAGAGGTCCATTCGTCCATTTGCCTGCGCTGTCGAACGCATTGTCCCAACCATAGTCATCCCATGTGTCAATGCCCACGATGATGTCTTTGTCACCATCATTGTCCCAATCCACATAGCTCCACATATTGCTCCGGGACTTTTTGAATGATTCTCCCAAACGCTCGCCCTCATAGGAGATCTTTGACGGATTCTCGTACAAGTTTTCAAAAAAGTCCACCCACTCGCATTCCTTAGACAAGACGAAAGCCTTGCCATCAACCTCGGAATAACTTACATTATTCTTCCCGATCGGAGATATTTTCTTTGCCTTGTCAAATACTGGATGCTCAGGATCCCCAATATTCCTGAAAAAATACAACCCTTTGTAGGGTCTGTCAGGAGCAGACACAACCAAGTCCTTCAAACCATCGCCATCGTAGTCATAGGGAAAGGGAATACCCCATAGACCCACACCAAGATCACATTGAATATCCTGATTATAGCATAACGGAACAGCACCGCTTTGGGCATTTGCATTCCACATAAATACAGTCCCAATCACCAGAGTGATAATAAGTCGTGTGATTCGATTCATAATTATAACGTTATAACATCATATTAAAAAAATTCATCTCCCTGCTCCCTTGTTGACTATCTCGGCACCAAGCACAATATGTTCGGCGGCATCAAATTCTTGATCACCACGAATTTCTCCAACCAGAATCCTGATAAGTTCCTTGGCAAAAGACTCCAACGGCTGGCGCACGTACAGAAGATCTGTCGCGTAGATGTCAAAAGCGTCATTCTTGTCAAATGTCGCAATTCCGAAGTCCTGAGGGATATTAAAGCCGTTTCTGAAAATCGCGGACATTCCCTGTACTGCCAAAGCGTTGGTGGCGAAAACAAAGGCTTCAACCCCTCTCTTACGGGCATCAGCCATAATACCATCGATTGTGGACGACGACTCATGATGCTCCACCCTATGAATATTCACAAAGCAATCAAGTCCCGCCTCACGCATGCACTCTTTGTACCCGTCTTCCCGGCCACGGATATTAGATAAATCCATGGAATATGAAACCATCTCGATGAATCGATACCCCTTCTCAATCAACTTCTGGGTCAACGAATGTGAAACCATCACATTATTAAGAAGGACGGAAGGTGCGTCAATTCCATCGATCGCCCTGTCAAAAAAGACCAACGGTATTCGCTTGTCAAGAAGAGGTTTGACACATTGCGCGGAACTGCCGCTCGGCACAACTATACATCCATCTATCCCTTTGTCAATAAACACATGCGCGAGTTGCTCCAACTTCTTGGAATCCTCATCCGTACTGCCGAATAACACAGAATAGCCATTCTTATAAGCCTCGTCCTCAATCATTCTGGCAATCTCGGCAAAGAATGGATTAGCAATATCAGAAAGTATCATACCGATTGTGTTGTACTTTCCGCTCTTCAACGCCCTGGCCGATGTGTTTGGATGATAATTCAACCTCTTGGCTACATCCAAGACTCTAGACGCAGTGTCCGGGTTTACCCTATAATTCCTTTTTCCGCTGGAGGCGTTACGCATGACAAATGACACCAAGGCAGGAGACACACCCGCCTCGCGGGCTATGTCCTTAACGGTAACGTTATTCTCTTGCGACCTACCCATAATGTCAAATTATATTGCAAATATATTATAACGTTATAACATTTCCAAATTTTTTGTCTGAAATCATCAGAACACCCTAATGCCGATCAGAGCATCAGCATCGCGGCGGGACGTATCTTCAGAAAACGGCAGATGTGTCCGGCTGTTTTCAGATTCGGTTCTGATTTCCCCGACACGAAATCGTTCACGCGCGTCGTGCTGATTCCCAGCTCTTCCGCAAGTTGCTTCTGGGTTACATGATTCTCTTTAAGGCCGTCCGCGATAAGCTCAGCGACGCTTGGCTTCGCTATAGGGAAATGCTCACTCTCATAATCAATGACAATGTCTGACATCATCATCAGCTCAATGGCCTTGGGATCATCCAATGGTGTGCTGTCATCAACCAGAGGAAGCAGATCCTCCACTCTTTTCCGAGCTAATCTATACTGGTCTTCTGTGATTATCCTCATAGTCATACCCTCCTATATAATTGAAGCATCAACTTTGTCATAATCCTGATGAGTGCCGACGAAACGTATGAAAACATAACCCATCACAAACTTAACAACTACAATCAACCTATACTTGTTGCCGCCGATGTTAAAAACATAATGTTGGTTCCCAACATAGTCAACCGTTCCAAAGAACATCCTCATTTCCGCGAAAGAATGCCACTTTGCCTCCTCAACGGTATGGTACCAACGCTCAAGTGGTATCCTCGCATCCTCATGCCCGGCTTGCTCGTAGAATTCCTTCAGTTTTCTATGCGAAACGATTCTCATATAGCGTTACTTAATACAAAATTACACAAATGTTCCGTAAACAAAAATTTTTTAAGCGAAAAATCCCTATTTACGGAACATTTCAAATCCATTCATATTCAAAATGACCCTATGCCGCCGGGCTTGCCGAAGCGTCTGGGTTGTGAAATGGTCAAACAGTCAGAGGCTACAGGAAACTGAAGGTGACACTGACGTCGCCGAAGCGGTTCGGCTTGCCGTTGTACTTCTCGAAATAGTTGCTGGATAGCTTGCCGCGCCAGACAAGGTCATCGTTGCGGCGGAAAGGAAGCTCAACCTCGAAGCCATAGGACTTGGATTTGATCTTCACAAGACCACTGGCTTTCCAGGAGGTCTGCTTGCCGCCATCATCCTCGATCATCAGGAAGACACATTCCTCCAGCTGAGGAGTCCATTCAGACACGACAACAGTGTTGAACCGGATAGACTTCCCGACCTGCTTACGCTTGACATTGATCATCATGTCCGTGACCGACGGGCTGTAAAGCTTGAGTTCATCTTCGGTCTTGGCAGAGAATCCGTTCAACGCTCCACATTTCACAAAGAACTCGGAGCCGCCGGCGAACCAGGAGTCGTAGTTTCTGTGAGCCTTGAACTCCTTGAGGACCAAAGTCCTGCAATCGTAATCATAGTAGGATCTGGTCTGTGCGGAGGCTGAACGCTCCGGGCATAAGGCTTCAATCATCTGAGGGGTCATGTAGGACGAATCCTCATTTTGGTTGACGACCCACACAGGATTACGTTTGGCATATTCCTCATCCACAACAACTTCCTTTACTATCCATGAGCCACCTGGCAGTTGTTCCCTCAAGAAACCGATGTTGGAACCATCACTCAGACGGACATGTGCGGCCTGATTGGAGAATGTCGCCACCTCATACGGATTGAACGTTATCACCGGCATGGTCACTCCGTCCCAATCCTCTGAATATGGCCAATAAATCTGAAGCCCGGCATCGGCAAGCGCATCCATATAAGACACAGCCCTTGTGCCAGGAATGCCATCATGAGCAGAATCGACAAGCGAACGCAGTGGACTGGGATATTCGTGAGCCGAACGGGTCCGCAGCAATTCATCCCCGACTCCGGAGCCAGGCTGTGAGAGCATGTTCGCAAAAGGATATTCCTCATCATAGCCATTGGATGCAGAGGAACTTACGCCATTAAAGACCTCCCTGACGTGTTCGATTGTCAATGGAAGTCCCGACAACATTCTGGCCACGCCTTCCGGAGAAAGATCCGATGACACAGGACTTTCCGCCGTCGCCGGCCTGACATAAGAGGAGTCGATTCTGTCACATGCGGATGAGAGCAAGGCCACCGCCACCGCAAAGGCCGGCACCACCGATGCCGTAAACCTTTTCCTTGTACTGAAATTCTTCATTTTAAACGAGTTTAAAGTTGTTTTTCGGTACAAAGGGACACAAAAATAGCCGTGGAGACAAAAATTCCACGGCTATTTGTAAAAATCAAGTTCAGAGATGCGTACAATGCCTATTTAGAATAGAAGACAAAGCGGTTTTTGTCGTAAAAATCCTTGATGACCTCAGTTTTCGGGAATCCGGCGTCACTGAAAACCTTTGCTGTCTCCGGTCCCAAAAGTTCGTTTATCTCGGCCATACCCTTGCCCTCCGGCACCAGAAGCTCACTTGAGAGCTTCGCGATCGAACGGTAGAAGACCAACGGATCCTCGTCTTTCACGAACAGAGCCGTTGAAGGCTCGAAATTGAGGACATTGGCTCTCATCTGTGCCTTCTGCGACTCCATGATGTATGGAGGATTGCTCAGAATCAGGTCAAAATCACCCTCCGCAAAGTTCTGAGGCTCGGCGAGAATGTCAGCGACAACGAAACGCGGAGCCACCACTTCCGTCTCCTTTGGCTTCGAGATGAAATCCTGTCCGGCGGCCACGGCGACAGCACCCTCTGAGATGTCCACACCAATCACTTCCGCTCCCGGAATATTCAATGCCACAGTCCATGCGATACACCCGGAGCCTGTGCAGAGATCCAGAATTCTGACCGGCCTTGCGGACTTTCCGTAGGCTTTTCTCATCCTCTGCATCCTCGATCCTATCTTGATGGCCTCACGGCACAGGAGCTCGGTCTCAGGACGCGGAATAAGCACATCCGGTGTGACCTTGAACCTCAGCCCACAGAAATCAGCGTATCCCATGACGTACTGGACCGGCTCACCAGAGGCCAGACGCTCCAAATCCGCATTAAGCCCATCAAGTGCCTTGTCCTTGATCTGATACTCCGGCTCCACAATGTGCGTATAGCTTTTCGTGCCGATCCTGCTCTCGCAAAGCATCAGCATGATGTTCCTTGCCTCTTTTGTCGGATAGAGAGTCTCCAGCCGTGAGGCTCCTTCATTAAGGAAATCCTTCAATAGCATAAGCTTGAAAATTTAAGAGTTAGAATTGAACATTAGGAATTCTCAATGATTCCCGTCAGGAAATCAGTGATGTCAAGTCCGGCCGTGCGGATCATCTTAGGCACGAGAGAGGCACTTGTCATTCCAGGGATAGTATTGACTTCCAAGAAGTAAAGGCCGTCCTCGGCAAGAATGTAGTCCATCCTCACCACACCGGCGCATCCGAGCTGGGAATATATTCTTTTGCTCACTTCCTGAATATGCCCGCTCATGCTGTCATCGATCGGCGCAGGACAGATCTCCTGACTGTGGCCGTTGTACTTGGCGTCATAGTCGAAATAGTCGTTCTCTGTGATGACCTGGATAACCGGCAGGGATTTCACGCCCTCCGGATCCGAGTAAGCCGCGCAGGTGAACTCCTGACCGGTAATCCCCTGCTCAATAATGACCGAAGGTCCTTCGGAGAAAGCGAACTGTATGGCCTCCGGCAAGTCTTCCGCCCTGCGTACCTTGGTGATTCCAAAGCTTGAGCCTCCGTCTGTAGGCTTCACGAACACGGGAAATGTCAGCTTCTCCACCACTTTGCGGCAGACCGCATCAATGTCCATTCCGTTGCGGATAAAGACATCAGGAGCACATTTCACGAAATCGACATCACGCAGGTAACTCTTGCATGCGAACTTGTCAAAGGCGACGGCGGAGACAAACGCGCTGCAGCTGCTGAACGGAATCCCAAGCATCTCAAGATACCCCTGAAGCAGACCGTTCTCGCCCGGAGTTCCGTGCTGAACTATGTAGGCATAGTCAAAATTGATCTTCTCTCCGTACACCTTGACGGAAAAGTCTGTCTTGTCAATCTCAGGTCTGGCGCCCTCGGCGAAAGGGATCCTCATGGCATCCCGTTTCTTCATGGCCACCAGCGACCATTTGCCGAAACGCGCGAAAATCTCATAGACATCGTACTTCGTCCCGTCGATGCGGGAAGCGACAAACTCCCCGCTGCGGCATGCGACCTCCCATTCCGAAGAGTCGCTTCCATAAATCACTGCAATCCTCTGGTACTTGCCCATATCAGTATATTATTCCTTTATTACTCAAAATAATAATCTTCCGTCTTCTGCTGCACATCGGTGGCGGCGTCCTCGTCTCCTCCGGTACAGCCAAGGTTCAATGTCACTCCGGCCGGAGCTATGAACCTATCGTTCTCCGAGACACCCAAAGTGCCGTCGGCGATGACCTTGCGCATGAATATTCCCCAAGTCGGGAGGGACATGTGCGCGCCCTGTCCATAGGTGATAGACTGGAAGTGAACCTGCCTGTCTTCCGCGCCCGTCCATATTCCCGCCACCAAAGTCGGAGTGTAGCCTATGAACCATCCGTCGGCGTTGTCGTTGGTGGTTCCGGTCTTTCCGGCGATCTCGCCCATAAGCTTGTAGCGGTAGCGGAGTCTGCTTGCGGTACCACCCTGAACCACACCTTCCATGAGGTTCACCATCAGGTAGGCCGTGTTCTCCCCTATCGCCTCACGCTTGCGGTTCGTGAACTCGCTGATGACGTTGCCTTGGTTGTCCTCAATTCTTGTCACAAAGAGCGGTTCGATATAGACTCCCCTTGACGGGAACGTGTTGTAGGCGGCCACCATCTCCCATAGCGAAAGATCCGCCGGTCCGACGCAAAGCGCCGGCACCTCGTCAATATGGCTCTGAATGCCCATCCTGCGCATCATGTCCGCCATCGCCTCCGGGCCGAACTGCTTCATCAGGTAAGCTGAGATGTTGTTGGAGCTATTGGTGAGTCCCCACTTGAGAGTCACCGTCTTTCCGATCCATTCCTCCTTATCCGTGCTTCGGGGAGTCCATGTGTTGCCGTCCGGCAGCACGAAAGTCTGAGGCAGGTTCACGACCTTGTCGCAAGGGGTCATGCCCTCCTGCATGGCCAGCGTGTAGAGGAACGGCTTGATTGTCGAGCCGACCTGACGTTTGCCCTGACGGACATTGTCATACTTGAAATAACGGTAGTTAGGACCTCCGACATAAGCCTTGACATGTCCCGTCCCCGGCTCCATGGCCACAAAGGCCGTGCGGAGAATCGACTTGTAGTAACGGATCGAATCGTCCGGAGTCATGGTCGTGTCGGCGTAACCTTTCTTATTATAGGCGAACACACGCATCTTGACAGGCTGCGAGAATGTCTTGAGGATCTGCGCCTCGGTCTTGCCTTCTTTCTTAAGGACACGATAACGGTCACTCCACCGCCTTGCTTGTCGCATGACCCTGTCCCTGGTCTCGGTGTCGATGTCGTTCGAGAATGGCTTGTTGGTCTTGCTCCGCAGATCCCGCCGGAAATCCGCCTGAAGATCCCGGATTCTCTCGGCCACAGCCTCCTCGGCATATTTCTGCATCTTGTAGTTGATGGTCGTGTAGATCCTGAGTCCATCCCTGTCAAGATCGTACTTCGAGCCGTCGGCCTTCTTGTTCTTCTCAAGCCAGCCGTACAGGTCGTCGGATGTCCATGCAAGAGAGTCCGCCGAATAGTCCTCGACAGTGTAATAGTCTGACTTGCGCGGCTTTCTGGCGTTCATGACACGACGTACCATGTCCCTGAAATAAGGGGCCAGACCGGCGTTGTGATCCTGAACCTCGTAGTTGAGCTCGATTGGTATCAGACGTATGGAATCCCTCTGGGCCTTGTCCAGATAGCCGGCCTTCTCCATCTGACCGATGACGAAGTTCCTTCTGGTCAGGGCCTTGTCCGGATTGATGGCCGGATTGTACCTCGTAGGCTTGTTGACCATGCCCACAAGCATGGCGCTCTCCTCGACCGTAAGCTCTGACGGCAGCTTCCCGAAGAATGTCTCCGAAGCCGCGCGCACGCCGTATGCCCCACTGCCGAAGAATATGGAATTGAGGTACATCGTCATGATCTCGTCCTTGGTGTAGTCCCTTTCCAGCTTGACGGCCGTGATCCATTCCTTAAGCTTGACCCACACCATCTTTGCGTGGTATATTCCCGGAATCCTGCGTCCCACGTCAGCCCTCGGATAGAGGGTTTTGGCAAGTTGCTGGGTGATCGTGCTTCCTCCCCCCTGGCTGGAGTTGCGCAGCACGATCGTCTTGACAAGCACGCGGCCAAGTCCCTTGAAGTCAATTCCGGAATGCTTGTAGAAACGCACATCCTCCGTGGCCACGGCCGCATGGACAAGATTCGGAGAGATCTCGTCGTAGGAGACATAGGTTCTGTTCTCTATGTGGAATGTGGTCAGTATCTCGCCATCCTCGGCGATGACCTGCGTGGCCAGTTTATTGTCCGGATTCTCCAGATCCTTGAAGGACGGGATGTCAGCGAAGGCCCAGACAAGGAATATCATAACGATGAGAAGCAGCACCGGAAACGTTATCAGAATCCAGAACCACTTTGTAATTTTCTTTCGAGTCGATTCGGTCATAATAAGGACAAATTTATAACAAAATTTGGAAAATTGCCCAGTTTGTGGCTTACTTTGCAGATTGAAATGGCAAACTATCTATGAAATGCTTGTAAAATAGTACAATATGGCAGACAATCTAGTTATCGTCGAGTCTCCGGCCAAGGCCAAGACCATACAGAAATTCCTGGGCAACGGTTACGTGGTGAAATCCAGCTTCGGTCACATCAGGGATCTTCAAGACAAGAAGCTGAGCGTGGATGTGGAGAAAGGCTTCACTCCGGAATATGTGATACCTTCCGACAAGAAGAAGGTGGTCGCGGAGCTGAAAAAGGCGGCGGAAAGCGCTTCCACAGTGTGGCTTGCGTCCGATGAGGACCGGGAGGGAGAGGCCATCTCCTGGCATCTCTACGAGACTCTCGGACTGAAGGAGGCGCAGACAAGGAGAATCGTATTTCACGAGATAACAAGGGACGCGATAGTGAACGCGGTGCAGAATCCGCGCTCCATAGACATGAACCTTGTCAACGCCCAGCAGGCGCGCAGGGTTCTGGACAGGCTTGTGGGATTTGAGCTTTCCCCCATCCTGTGGAGAAAGATCCAGCCGAAGCTTTCGGCCGGACGCGTGCAGTCTGTGGCCCTGAGGCTTGTGGTAGAAAGGGAAAAGGAGATCATGGGATTCGAGAACGAGGCATATTACAAGGTCGAGGCATTCTTCCACCCTGCAGGTCTGCCGGCATCAGTGAAGGTCAAGGCTGTCCTTGACACAAGGTTCAAGACGCTTGAGGAGGCGCGCGCGTTCCTTCAGGACTGCATAGGATCCACATTCACGGTTTCCGACGTCGAGAAAAAAGAGGCCAACCGCTATCCTACGGCCCCGTTCACGACCTCCACTCTTCAGCAGGAGGCCGCGAGGAAACTTCATTTCCCGGTGAGCATGACCATGAGGGTGGCCCAAAGTCTCTACGAGCGGGGTCTCATCACCTACATGAGAACGGACTCCACAAACCTGTCCGCCCTGGCCCTCGGCACGGCGAAGAAGTTCATAACGGAGAACTTCGGCCCTGAATATTCAAAACCACGCCAGTTCAAGACCCACAGCAAGGGTGCGCAGGAGGCTCACGAGGCGATCCGCCCTACTTTCATAGAGAACACGGAGATCGAGGGGACAGCCCAGGAGCAGAAACTTTACAATCTGATCTGGAAAAGGACCGTCGCATCCCAGATGGCCGACGCGAAAGTCCTCAACACGACCCTCAGGGTCTCTTCTGACAAGAGGTCCGAGAGGTTCAACGCCCAGGCGACACAGGTTCTGTTCGACGGATTCCTGAAACTGTACATCGAAGGCACGGACAATCAGGACCCGGAGGAAGAGGAGGTGATGCTCCCTGACCTTCAGGTCGGAACTCCGATGGAGGAGAAGGGGATAAAAGCGGAATGCAAGTTCACCGCCGCTCCGCCGAGATATTCGGAAGCCACTCTGGTCAAGAAGCTTGAGGAGCTTGGTATCGGGCGTCCTTCAACATATGCCCCGACCATCGCGACCCTTACCACGGGGCGCGGCTACATCGTCAAGGGTGACAAGGAAGGCAGGAAAGTCGCTGTCAATGAACTGGAGCTGAAGAACGGCGGAATATCCGAAACCTCCAGAACCGAGACAGTTGGCGCCGAGAGGGGCAAGCTGCTGCCACAGGAGATAGGAATGATCGTGACTGACTACCTTGAGAAGTACTTCACCGACATCATGGACTATGACTTCACGGCCAACGTCGAGAAGGAGTTCGACCAGATCGCCAGCGGCAATCTGGTCTGGAACGAGGTGATCGGTGAGTTCTACTCTCCTTTCCACAAGAAGGTGGACGAGGTGCTGCATGACGGCAACTACAGCCATGTGTCCAAGGATCTCGGAACTGACGAGGAAGGCAACAAGATCATCGCCAAGTTCGGTAAATTCGGCCCTTACATCCAGAAGGGAGAGGGCGAGAAAGCCCAGTACGCATCCCTCGGCAGGGATCAGCTCATCGAGAACATAACCCTTGACGAGGCACTCAAAATGTTCCAGCTGCCACGCACCGTGGGACAGTACAACGGAGTTGATGTCATCGCCCTGAAAGGCCGTTTCGGACCGTTCCTCAAGTACGGAGACAAGAATTTCTCGCTTCCGAGAGGGAAAGACCCTCTCAAGGTCACACTGGAGGAGTGCTCTACGATCATCGACGAAGGCCTGAACAAAAGCGCGGCCAGTTCAGTGATGACTGAATATCCCGACAACGACATCCAGATCATCAACGGCCGCTATGGCCCTTACATCAAGCACGCCGGCTCCAACTACAGGATTCCGAAAGGAACAGATGCGGCCACTCTGACCGAAACCGCCTGCCTGGAGATCATTAACAATTCAAAACCAACGGAAAAAGTACGCCGTCGTTTTAAGAAATCTTGATATTTTAAGATTTTTTATATAATTTAGCGGTTGTTTAGTTATAAATCGAAAGCAATGGCAACTTATCACATCGATCAGATTGACCAGAAAATCCTTTCCTTTCTGGTCAACAACGCCAGGATGCCTTTCCTGGAAATCGCCCGTGAGTGCGGTGTTTCCGGCGCCGCCATTCATAAAAGGGTGAAAAGGTTGGAGACCAACGGAGTCATCACAGGATCCAGACTGCTCGTAAAACCTCAGGCTCTGGGACTTAACGTGTGTGCGTTCATCAGCGTGACGCTCTCGGAAGCGGACAAGTATCCTGAAGTCGTGGCCAACCTCAAGAAGATCGCCGAGATTGTGGAATGCCATTTCGTCACAGGCAAGGCAGCCCTGCTCCTTAAGGCGTACTGTTTTGACAACGATCACCTTATGGAGATTCTGATCAACACTATCCAGAACATCCCTTACATCCAGTCAACGGAAACAATGATCTCCCTTGACCAGGCGATCGAGCGCCAGGTCTGGGTGAAGGACTACAAACGGACTACCTACCAGCCTGCCGAGTTCTCGAAGAAGACGAAATAATCAGCCTCGCGAGGGACAGATCCTCGGGAGATGTCAGTTTGAAGTTATACCTCTCTCCGTCACAGAAGGAGAGGGGTATCCCATTTTTACGCGCCACAGAGGCATCGTCAGTGAAAGCGGTGTCAAAGGCTTGTGAATATGCCGACTTGATGTCCTCTGACAGAAACATCTGCGGGGTCTGGGCTCCGAAAATCCGGCTTCTGTCCACCACCTCTCCCTCAGGGGAGACCATAACCTCGTTCCCGTCCTGATCCTTCACCCGGTCGATGACCTTCAGGGTGTCCACGGAAGGGATTACCGGAATGAGAGCCCTGACACCACCTGAATCCATCCGCGCGAACATATTCCTTATCAATTCCGCCGAGAGAAGCGGCCGCACTCCGTCGTGAATGGCGACAATCGCTCCGTCCGGGACCTTCTTCAACGCATTTCTTACGGAATGGAAGCGTGTGAAGCCTCCGGAAACCAATGTCTGAGGACAATTGAATCCCGAAGACAGGCAATATTCCTTCCAGAAAGGAATATGATCCTCCGGAAGAACGGTGACCACCTTGATGTCCGGAACCGCCGAGACGAACGCTTCGATGGTCCTTCGAAGGACAGGGATCCCACCCAGATCCAGAAACTGTTTCGGTACGGAAGCCCCCATCCTGACGCCACTTCCGGCGGCCATAACGATTAATATTCTTTTTCTGCTCATATAATTCCTCACAAATATAACTTTTTTTGTATATTTACAAGTTGTATAGTATACTTTTTAAATTTTAAAGAATCGGATATATTCAGTTATGGCATTTTCATTTCTGACTCAAGAGATAGCAATGGATCTTGGAACGGCCAACACCGTCATTTTCAGGAATGACGAGATTGTGCTGGACGCGCCGAGCATTGTCGCGATAGACAACAACACGGGCAAATGCATCGCGATCGGTAGGCAGGCCAAGCTCATGCACGAGCACACAAATCCCGGAATCAAGACAATCAGGCCTCTCAGGAACGGCGTGATCGCGGACTTCAACGCCGCCGAGATGATGATCAAGGGATTCATCAAGCAGGTCAACAACAAGAGAACGTCCATTTTCACACCGAACCTCAAGATTGTGGTGGGAATCCCGTCCGGAAGCACGCAGGTGGAGATCCGTGCCGTGCGTGACTCCTGCGAACACGCCGGAGGCAGGGATGTCTATCTCATCTACGAGCCTATGGCCGCAGCTCTTGGTATCGGTCTCGACGTCGAGGCTCCGAGAGGCAACATGGTGGTTGACATAGGTGGAGGCACCGCCGAGATCGCCGTGATCTCCCTTGGTGGCATCGTGGTGCAGGAGAGCATCAACACCGCCGGAGATGTGTTCAACAGCGACATCCAATACTACATGCGCCAGCAGCACAACATCAAGATCGGCGAGACTACCGCCGAGGAGATCAAGATTGCCGTGGGAGCCGTGATTCCGGATCTTGACGAAGAACCGGAGCCACACATCGTCAGAGGTCCTAACCTTATGACAGCCCATCCTGTCGAGGTGTCTGTCACCTATCAGGAGATAGCCCACTGCCTGGACAAATCCATAGCGAAGCTGGAGTCATCAATCCTTCATGTTCTGGAACTGACTCCTCCGGAACTGTATTCAGACATCGTGGAGAACGGAATATTCCTTTCCGGCGGCGGTGCGTTGCTGCGCGGCCTCGCGAAAAGGTTCACCGAGAAGGTCAACATCCAGTTCCATGTCGCCGAGGATCCTCTCCGCGCCGTGGCGAGAGGTACCTGCATAGCGCTTAAAAAGACATCCAACTACTCATTCCTGATGAGATAATGCCTAAGGAAAGATCTGTCGTCCGGAACATTCTTACAGTCGCGGTCTTCATCATTCTGGAGATAGCCTCTGTTCTAATGCTCTCCCGCAACAACCAGATCCAAAGGCTTTGGATAGCCAGAATCTCACACGGATTCATGGCCAGGACATGGGGCGCGTCACAGTCCGTATCCAACTACTTCTCCCTCAAAAGACAGAATGACGAGCTGGCTCTGGAAAATGACCGGCTGCAGAAATTGGTACGGGGCTACGAACTGGCGGCCAGAGAGGCCGATCCGGCATCCAAACCGGTACTGGCGGACAACGGATTCAACTACATCCCCGCCACCATCATCAAGTCCAGCACAAACACCCAGCACAACTACCTGATCATCGACAAAGGCAGCGAGGACGGGGTCACGCGCAATTCCGGCATAATCACCGACAAAGGTGTGATCGGGATAGTCGATGCGGTCAGCAGCCACTATTCCTACGCCATCTCGTTCCTCAACACCGAGCTGTTCATCAGCGCGAGGCTCGGGAATTCCGGGGCGGTCGGACCTCTTGCATGGGACGGTACCGGCTCTGACAGGGCTATCCTCAAGGAGATCCCGCTCCAGTTCAAGTTCGCCCCGGGCGACACGGTCTATACCAGCGGGTACTCCACAATCTTCCCTCCTGACATTCCCATCGGCGTGGCGGGAGAATCCAAGATCATCAACGGAGCCACCAACGAGATCAAGGTTGACCTGTTTCAGAACCACAAGGCTCTGAAATATGTCACCATCGTCTCAAATACAAGAGCCGCGGAGATCGAAGCCATTGAAAAACAAGAAGAACAGCCGGAGAAATGAGAAACAGTTTCGCGTTCACCTACATTCTGCTGACGGTCGCCCAGATGATTCTGAGCAACTACTTCCATTTCACGCCCTTCATGATGATGACGATCCTGCCGGTGATGGTGCTTTGCATACCTACCAAGACAGGAACCATCCAAGCAATGCTGATCGCCTTCGCCACCGGACTGGCCGTGGATTTCTTCGCCGAAGGGACCCTTGGAATCAATGCGATGTCGTTGGTTCCGGTCGCACTCCTGCGGCGCCCGGTCATAGGGATGTTCTTCGGCAACGAGCCTTTCGAGCAAAAGGAGAATGTCACTGTCCGGAAATATGGATTCGCGAGGGTTTCCCTTGCCATCATCCTGATGACCACACTGTTCCTGCTGGTTTACACCATAGCCGACTGTGCCGGAACAAGGCCGTTCTGGTTCATCGCGGCAAGAGTCGGACTCTCGGTGCTGGCCAGTTACCTTGCGTCGATCTGCATCATCAACCTGCTGACCTATGAAGACAGAAGGTAGAGGGAAAGCCTTGATCATAGGCCTTTTGGTGGTCGCCGCCATCATACTCGGAAAACTGTTCTACATCCAGATCATTGACGACAAGTACAAGATCAACGCGTCGAACAACTCGATGGTCTATGACATCATCTACCCGACCAGAGGCATCATCTACGACCGCAACGGCAAGATCATCGTCAGCAACAAAGTAACCTACGACATCCTTGTCACCCCGAGGGAAGTCAAGCGGTTCGACACACTGATGCTGGCCAACACCCTTAACGTGTCCCCGGAATTCATCAGGGACAAGATGGCTGAATATGCCAGAAACCGCCGCCGTATCGGCTACCAGAGCGTCGTGATGCTCAAGCAGATAAAACCAGAAACCTACATGCAGTTCGCCGAACTTCAGTACAACTTTCCGGGATTCAGGGGGCAGGCCAGAAGCATCCGGGACTACCCTGTCAACGCCGGAGGAAACCTGCTGGGTTACGTCTCCGAAGTGGACGCGAACTACATCGAGAAGCATTCCGGGGAATATCGTTCCGGAGACTACGCCGGGAAGACAGGCATCGAGGCGGCCCGCGAAAAGGAACTCCGAGGCGAGAAAGGCTACCATATCTACCTGCGCAACTCCCGTAACCAGATCGAACAGCGTTACAAGGACGGAGAGATGGACAAGGAGGCCGTCCCGGGACACGACATCCACACGACGATCGACGCGGATCTCCAGCAGTACGGTCAGGATCTGATGAGGAACAAGGTCGGCAGCCTTGTGGCCATCGAGCCGAAGACCGGCGAGATCCTGACGCTTGTCTCCAGCCCTGGAGTCGATGTGAGCATGCTGGCGGACATCGGCCAGCACTACGACGAAATCATCAAGGATCCACACAAGCCGATGTTCAACAGGGCAGTACAGGCTCCGTACCCTCCGGGATCGGTGTTCAAGCTTGTGAACGGCCTGATCGGGCTTCAGGAAGGCACCCTCACCACCGAGATGGCCTACCCTTGCAGCCAGGGCTACCATTTCGGCAACCGCAAGCTCGGATGCCACGTGCACAAATCCCCTCTCGTGCTTGAAGAGGCCATCATGATGTCCTGCAACGGTTATTTCTGCTACGTGCTCAGGAATATTCTTGAAAACAAGAAATACCGCGATGTCGGCGAGGCACTTGACAAATGGAACGAATATGTCCAAAGTTTCGGCTTCGGACACAAGCTGGGTACGGACTTCCCCGCCGAGCTGGGCGGGACTCTGCCGACATCAAAGACGTACAACAAGATCTACGGCAAGGGAGGATGGAAATTCACCACGATCATCTCCATCTCCATCGGCCAGGGCGAGGTCGGAGCCACGCCCATGCAGATCGCCAACCTCGCGGCGACCGTCGCCAACAGAGGGTGGTACAGGATTCCACACATCGTGAAAGCATCGGAAGGGGTCGAGATTGATCCGAAATATTACGAGAGGCAGTACACGATGGTTGACACGACGAATTTCAAGAAGGTGACGCAAGGCATGTGGAGGGCGGTCAACAGCGGTTTCGGGTCTGGAGGAACGGCATCCATCGCCGCTGTTCCCGGCCTGGACATCTGCGGAAAGACCGGAACGGCGCAGAATCCTCGCGGTGCGGACAACTCGGTGTTCATCTGTTTCGCCCCGAAGGACAACCCGAAGATCGCCGTTGCCGCCTACATAGAGAACGCCGGGTTCGGAGCGACATGGGCCGCACCTATCGCGTCCCTGCTGGTTGAGAAATATCTCAACGGAGAGATCAGCGACCAGCGCCGCGGACTTGAGGACAGGGTTCTTCAGGGTAATCTCATGTCAAGGGTCAAGGCCTATAAATAGTTGAGCGATGGAGAACTTTTCGGACAGAGGCATAAAGAAGAGTGTTGACTGGGCGCTGGTGGTCACCTACCTGCTGCTCATCCTCATCGGCTGGGTCAACATCTATGCCTCGATCCATTCCGACGGTCCCGCCAGCATATTCGATTATAATTTCCGCTCCGGCAAACAGTTCGTCTGGATACTCACGGCGCTCGGACTTGCGGCTCTGATTCTGTTTGTGATCAACGCACAGTTCTGGGAAAGCGCCTCGGTGCCGCTGTACCTGTTTGTCATGTGCCTGCTTGTGGGCGTGATATTCCTTGGCGTGGAGGTCAAAGGATCCCGGTCCTGGTTCGAGTTCGGTCCCGTCAGGTTCCAGCCCGCCGAAGTCTCAAAGATCACGACATCCCTGCTTCTGGCCACGCTGATGAGCCAGGTCAACTTCAAGATCACCAAATTCAAGGACTTCATGCTCACCGCGTTGATTCTCGGAGTCCCGATGCTTGTCATCCTGGCGGAGAGCGAGACTGGATCAGCTCTCGTCTACGTCGGCTTCATATTCGTGATGTACCGGGAAGGATTCTCAGGTTGGTGGATATTCTGCATCGGCGCGGCGGCACTGCTTTTCATACTGACGCTGACGGTGTCGCCGTACGTGTCGCTGCTCGTGCTGGCAGGGATCATCCTTCTTTGCAACCTGATGGAGTCTGGCAAGTTCAATGCCATGCTCTGGGTCGGCGCGGGACTGTTCCTGCTGATGTGCCTCCTGCCATGGATCCTTGGCAAGTTCAATCCGGAGGGCATCGCCGGGAAGATCAAGCCGCTGTACATACTGATCGGCATGTGCGTCTGCGCCGTTCCATTCATGATCATCAAGGGCTACAAGTCACGCCGGAGATTCCTGTCGATGTCCGCTCTCGGTCTGGTCGCCGGGGTTGCCTTGGTCTTCTCCACCGAATTTATTTTCAATAACATACTCCAAGACCATCAGCGAAAAAGGATAGAGGTTCTCCTTGGCATGAAAGAGGATCCCGCCGGTGTGGGCTACAATGTCAACCAGAGCATGATCGCGATCGGATCGGGCGGTCTGACCGGGAAAGGATTCCTCGGCGGCACGCAGACCACATTCGGTTTTGTGCCGGAGCAAAGCACAGACTTCATCTTCTGCACGGTAGGTGAGGAGTGGGGCTTCATTGGCTGCTTTGTTGTGATAGCCCTCTATGTTTTCCTGATCCTGAGGCTCATCTCTGATGCCGAGAAAAGCCGGGAGGCGTTTACCCGCATCTACGGCTACTGTGTCGCCTCCTGCATATTCATGCACCTTTTCATCAACATCGGGATGACCATAGGCCTCATGCCCGTGATCGGCATCCCTCTGCCGTTGCTGAGTTACGGAGGTTCCTCCTTGTGGGCGTTCACCGTGCTGATTTTCATCTTCATAGCACTGTATCGCCAAGAGAAGAAATACTATTAGCCCCGTCTGTCCGCTAAAAAATCAGACTGTTTGATCGTGATTTTCTTAATCAATGACATTTTTTTAGTAACTTTGTAATCTATCGCCTTGGTGGTGAAATGGTAGACACGAGGGACTTAAAATCCCTTGGACAGAAATGTCCGTGCGGGTTCGATTCCCGCCCGAGGCACAAGAGGGACGGCGGAAGCCGTCCCTCTTGTGCTATTGCCCCTCTCCCCAACCCCTCTCCCTAGCGGAGAGGGGAGGCGCTCACGCGCTGTCGGCCCCCGCCGACCGGGCTTTCGCCGTCCCCTCGCGCCTTTTCATCCACCCCCCAGTCGCTTCGCGACAGCCCCGGTGGGGTGCTAGGGACCGTATTCCCCAGACCCCTTGCGTCGCTTCGCACTGCGTGTGCTTGACCATCCACGGCCTGCACTGTTCGAGTTCAAAAAAAACGCTCTCTTTTCTTACCTCTTTTTAGCCTGATAGTACAGTTATAGCACACCCTACAAACCATGCGCACGCAGATGTGCCACTGACTGCCACCAGAGACGGGACAACGTGTCTGACCCTATCCTTGAAAGAGGGGGTCAGACACACAAAACAGCCTCTCACTCCTTTACACGCCATCCTCCCGTACTCGTGGATGACAAGACGAAGGAGCCGTGTGTACCGTAAGGCTACATTCCGGACAGTTTTCGTCACCCAAGGGTGCCTCATAGCACTTTGGGGCGACAGTACGGGCGGTTCTCGTCACATGCGGGTGCTGCGCTACTTCAGAAACACGAAGAAGACAGCGAGAACCAGGCACACGAAGGCGGCGAGGTGGTTCCAATGAAGGGATTCACCCTTGAAGAGGAGGGTGACAATGAGAGTGAAGACGATCAGCGAGACAACTTCTTGAATGACTTTTAGTTGCATTAGGCTGAACGGGCCGCCGTTGCCGTTGAAGCCCAAGCGGTTGGCGGGAACCTGGGCGCAATATTCAAAGAACGCCAGTCCCCAGGAGAAGAGGATGACCAGAATCAGCGGCCAGCTGGTGGAGACCTTCATCTCCTGAAGCTTCAGATGGCCGTACCAGGCGAATGTCATGAATATGTTGGAAAGGACCAACAGCAGAACAGTTCCTATCGCTCTCATTGTGTCATTGAATATAAACGGGCGCAAATGTAGTAATATTCTTTGGAATATTCAGTCGCTCCGGTGATAGGCATGTCCTGGCAGACCCGCGCTTCGACAGACACAGTGACCGACGGATCAGCGGCTGGCCAATCATCGGTCGGCGCTTCCCGATTGCCGGGCTTGCCGAAGCGGCTAATTTGCGGGCGGTCAAATAATAAATCGAAATTTATTGTCGCAATTTTGCTTATAATCTTTTTTGGGCTTACCTTTGCCGAACAAAAGTAAAACATTTTATAAACAGATAATTCTTATCAATTATGAGCGAAGAGAAATTCAGGATTGAATCCGATCTTCTTGGGGAACTTCAGGTTCCGGCTGAGGCCTACTACGGTGTTCAGACACAGAGGGCTCTCAACAATTATAAGATTTCCAACACCAGAATGCGCGACTACCCCGAGTACGTGATCGCTATGGCCTGCATCAAGCTAGCCGCGGCGGAGACGAACAAGGAACTCGGAGCGCTTGAACCACACATTGCCGATGCGATCGTCGCGGCCTGCCGCGAGATCATCGACGGAAAACTTCACGACCAGTTCCCTGTCGATATGATGCAGGGAGGCGCCGGCACGTCAGTGAACATGAACGCGAACGAGGTCATCGCCAACAGAGCCCTTGAGATCATGGGACACAAAAAAGGCGAGTACCAGTTCTGCTCCCCTAACGACCATGTGAACTGCGCCCAGTCCACCAACGACGCCTACCCTTCAGCGTTCCGTTACGCTTTCATCAGAATGAACAGGAAATTGGAGAAGAGTCTCAAGGAACTTATCAACGCTTTCAAGGACAAGGGCGAGGAGTTCAAGAACGTTATCAAGATGGGACGCACTCAGCTTCAGGACGCGGTGCCTATGACATCAGGACAAGAGTTCCACGCTTACGCCACCAACCTTGAGGAAGAGGTGTTGAACCTTGGAAGGAATGTAAATCTCCTCTACGAGATCAACATGGGCGGTACCGCCATCGGAACCGGCCTCAACGCCAAACCGGGTTTCGCCGAGCTATGCGCCAGGAAGATGACCGAACTCACCGGAGAGCACTTCATCGCGGCGCCGGATCTCGTTGAGGCGACCCCCGACACTGGCGCTTATGTAAGCTATTCCGGAGCTCTGAAGAGACTTGCGGTAAAACTGTCCAAGATCTGCAACGACCTCAGACTCATGACATCAGGTCCACGCTGCGGTCTCAAGGAAATCAATCTTCCGCCTATGGCTCCAGGCTCATCCATTATGCCAGGCAAGGTCAACCCTGTCATCCCGGAGGTTACCAACCAGGTCTGCTTCAAGGTGATCGGCAACGACACGACCGTTTCGTTCGCAGCCGAGGCAGGACAGCTCCAGCTGAATGTCATGGAGCCAGTCATCGCCGAATCCATCATGGAGAGCATCACCTGGCTGACAAACGCGATGAACACCCTGCGCGAGAAATGCGTTGAAGGAATCACCGTCAACAAGGAGCGTTGCTATGAGATGGTCAAGAACAGCATCGGCATCGTTACAGCCCTCAACCCTATCATCGGCTACAAGGCCAGCACCAAGGTCGCAAAGGAAGCCCTTGAGACCAACCGCTCAGTCTATGACATAGTCCTTGAGAAAGGTCTCCTCACCAAGGAAGAACTCGACAAGGCCCTTGATCCAAAGAATATGATCGGATAGTTTCTTCCACACATATATACGCTTACTAAAAGCGCCGGCCCGGATGGGTCGGCGCTTTTGCATATTCATTGATCTAAGATTATTTCTTTGATGTTCTGGCGTTGCCATTCTTGGCGGCAAGACGCTTCCGATCCCACAGTGTGGCATCGTACATCACAGGTGTACCGATGAAGATGGAAGCGTAAGTACCGATGCAGATACCAAGGATAAGGGCGACCGCGAGACCTCTGATGGACTCACCGCCGAAGATCGCGATGGCGAGCATGGTGACGAGAGTGGAGACAGAGGTATTGACGGTACGGGTCAACGTGGCGTTGATGGCCTGGTTGGTGTTGGTCCTCACGTCAACATTCGGATGCAGGGTCCTGTACTCACGGATTCGGTCGAAGATAACCACGTTGTCGTTGATGGCATAACCGATGATGGTCAGAATGGCCGCGATGAATGTCTGGTCAACGTCAAGATTGAACGGCAGGATCCCGGAGAACAGGGAGAAGAAGCCGATCACGATGATGGCCGTGTGGGCAAGTGAAACGACTCCACCAAGACCCCATGTCCATCCCTTGAATCGGAACGCGATGTAGGCGAAGATCACGAGCAGGGAGAGGATGACGGCGATGATGGCGTCTCTCTTCATGTCGTTGGCGATCGTAGGGCCGACCTTGTCGGAAGAGATGATACCGTTAGGGTTGTCAACGGTTGACTTGAACTCGTCAAGGGTGATATCAGTCTCTGCAAAGAACGGCTTCAAAGCGTGGTAAAGCTTAGCCTCAACCTCTGCGTCAACGTCAGTTGACTCCTGATCGTTCTTGTACTGGGTCGTGATCTTCATCTGACTCTCACCACCGAACTGCTTTACCTCGACAGCACCGTCAAACTCAACAATGGCCGCCTCACGAACCTGCTCGGCTGTAACCGGCTGGTCAAAACGTACGACGTAGGTACGGCCACCGGTGAAGTCAACACCGTAGGTGAAGCCCTTGGTGAAGATGGAGACAACGGAGATGACGATCAACGCGCCGGAGATGATGTAAGACCACTTGCGGGCGGCGATGAAGTCGAAGTGAGTGTTCTTGAGGAAGTTCTTGGTAAGGTTGTTCTCGAACGCGATGCCCTTGCCCTTCTCGATGCGGTCATCGAAGATAAGCCTTGTGATGAAGATAGAGGTAAGGACAGAGGTGATGATACCGATGATCAACGTGGTGGCGAAGCCCTGGACAGGACCGGAACCGAACACGAAGAGAACAATACCGGTAAGGAGGGTGGTCACCTGACCGTCGATGATGGCGGAGTAGGCGTTCTTGTAACCGTCGGCCACAGCCTTGCTCAGCCCCTTGCCGGCGGCAAGCTCTTCCTTGATACGTTCGTAGATGATCACGTTGGCGTCAACTGCCATACCCATAGTAAGGACAAGACCTGCGATACCAGGGAGAGTCAGGACGGCTCCGAACGAAACGAGGACTCCGAAGAGGAGAAGCACGTTGCAGAGGAGGGCGATGTCAGCGGCGACACCTGCGCCCTGATAGAAGAAGATCATGTAAACGAGCACCAGAAGGAATGCGATCACAAACGAGATCATACCCGCGTTGATCGACTTGGCGCCGAGTGAAGGACCCACGACCTGCTCCTGGATGATGGTGGCGGGCGCAGGAAGCTTACCTGACTTGAGGACGTTCACAAGGTCGGTCGCCTCGTCCGGTGTGAAGTGGCCGGTGATGGAGGAGCTTCCGCCCGTGATGGCTCCATTGACGTTAGGGTAGGAATATACCATGTCATCGAGGACGATGGCGATTGCCTTGCCGACGTTGTCGCTGGTCATACGGGCCCAGACATTGGCACCCTCGGCGTTCATGGTCATGGAGACAGAAGGCTCTCCGTTTGAACCGTGGTCGTAAACGACACGCGCGTCGGTGATGACACCTCCGTCAAGTTTGGCCTTGCCGTCCCTTGAGGTCGCCTTTATGGCGATGAGCTCAAATACATTGTCACCCTGAACATACTCGGAAGGTTTCACCGACCACATCGGCTTGAACTCGGCCGGGAAGATCTCGGCGATCTGAGGCATGGCGAGATACCTGTTGACCTTGGCGGTGTCGATCGCGGCGGCGAAACCGATGCAGGCATTGTTCGATCCTGAAGGGTTCAACACAGCAAAGAGAGGATTGGCCTTTCTGTAAGCGTCAATATCAGCGGAATTGTCCTGATTCCGGGCAATCTCTGAATTGAGAAGCGAGTCAACGCCTTCCTTGGCGACAGGCTCGGCAACAGGCTCAGCTACCGCTGTGGTGTCGGGTTCTCCCGCAAGAATCTCTGCGAGCTTGGCGTTGGCCTCTGCAAGATAGCCGGAAAGTTCCTGGCTGGTGTAGGTCTCCCAGAACTCAAGGGAAGCGGTTCCCTGAAGGAGCTTCCTCACACGCTCAGGCTCCTTGACGCCAGGAAGCTCGACGAGGATACGTCCGCTGTTGCCGAGTTTCTGGATGGATGGCTGGGTCACGCCGAAGCGGTCGATACGGCTTCTCAAAACATTGAATGAGTTGGCCACGGCACTCTCGGCCTCGTCACGGATGACGCTGATGACATCGGCGTCGGATGAGGCAGGGGTGATCTTGTCCTTCATCTCGTAGGTACCGAAAATCTGGGCGAGATGCTGGCCGTTGCTCACTTCCTTCCATGCGTCCGCAAAGAGGGTGATGTAGTCTTCCCTGGAATTGACGCTGCGTTCCTTGGCAAGGGCGAGAGCCTTCTGGAACTCAGGATTAGTGTTGTCACCGGCGATAGCCTTGACAAGATCCTGAAGCTGCACCTGCAGCATGACGTTCATACCACCCTTGAGGTCCAGACCAAGGTTGATCTCCTTGGCTTTGCACTCCTTGTAGGTGTTCCAGAGGAATACCTTCTTCGAAGAGATGGAATCAATGAATACCCTGTTCTGTTCCTTCCTGATCGAATCCAGATAGTAAGCCTGGTCATTTTCAGGAACCTGGGCGAAAGCCGCTGAATTCTGAGCCGCCACGGCAGCTTTCTCAGCGAACTTGGCCGCTTTCTTCTCCTGGATGGAAGTCACCGCTGTGAAGGAAAGCTGCCAAATGGAAGCGATCGCAAGCAGAATGGCGACAAGCCTAATCCAACCTTTACTTTGCATAATTGTGTACTTTTATTATTGTTTTTAATTTTTGCGCATAAAAATAAGGGTACAAATTTAGCATTTTTTTCTTAGAAAGAAATTATCTGCCAAGTATTTCTTATTTTTGCAGACGCAATCACCGAGATTTTTCAGAATGAGAAACAAAATATTCATCGGCATTCTAACTCTGCTCGCGCAGATCACATTCAACGGAGAGGCTCACGCGCAAGTCTCCCCGACCAGACTCATGATCAAGGCTGACTCGTGCCGGCTGGCCTACAGCTTCGAGGAGGCGGTCAAGTACAGCGAAGGCGCCATCGAGATTCTGGACTCAACCGCTTCGGCAAAGGCGGAGGAACAATTGTTGATGGCACGCAATGGACTGAACATGATGGGGTTCTGCAGCCAGCCGACTGTCGTCGCGAAGCGGACATTCCCGCTCAGGGACTTCTTCTTGTTCTACCCGCTGAAGGATTTCAGCTGGAGGAAGACCCCGAACCAGCTCGACTCTTTGGGCGGAGACGACCTCTCTCGCGCCATCTACATCCCTGACGACGCGAAGGACATCTACTACTCAGCCAAAGACGAGGAGGGCATCAGGAATATTTACTGCACACATCTGACGGATTCCCTATGGTCCGCACCGGCGCTGATCAACGAGCAGATGACCAGTTCCTCGGACGAGATCTACCCGATGCTGTCCCCTGACGGACAATCACTTTACTTCGCCTCCAAAGGTCTGTACGGCATGGGAGGCTACGATCTCTATGTCTCAAACTGGAACAGCGAGACCAACGATTGGGACATGCCGGTGAATATGGGCTTTCCATATTCATCACCTTACGACGACTTCCTTTTCGTCAACACGGAGGACGGGAAATATTCCATCTTCGCGTCGAACCGCGAGTGCGGCCGCGACAGTGTGACAATCTATGTACTTGAATATGACAGCATGCCTGTCCGGAAAGCCGTCACCGATGTAGGCGAGCTGAGGACTCTGGCAGCCCTGAATCCGGCCAAGGATCCTTCCAGGATCGACAATGACGCGGCGGTTCCGGACGATGGGCAACACGATGAAGGCACAAAGCGCTACATGGAAAAGATGCGTGAGGTTAGAGCCTTGCGTGACTCGGTGGCAAGGTACGGAAAGAATCTGGACAAGATGCGCTCGGAACTTGCGGCGGCCTCAGCGGAAGAAAAAGCCAGACTCACGGCCGAGATATCCGACAAGGAATTGATGCTTCCGACCTTGAACAGTTCCTTAAACGCCGCGGTAAAGGAGCTCCAGAACATCGAGATGGATTTTCTGGCCAACGGAATCGTGATTGACACGCGGCGGCTCCAGGCCAAGGCCGACAAGGATATTGTCGGGACAGCCTCCGGCTACACATTCTCCAAAAACAGTTACGGCCCGGATCTTCATCTGGAGATCCTCAAGCCGAAACCTTCGTTCGACTATTCGTTCATGATCCTCCCGGAAGGACGTTTCGCCGAGAACAACACCCTGCCGGAAGGCATTGTCTATCAGATAAGAATATTTACCCTCAGCAGAAAAGCCTCTGTCTCCGACCTCAACGGCCTGAGTCCTGTGTTCGAGAGGACCACGACAACCGGGAAGCACGCCTATTCCGTCGGGCTTTTCAAGTCCTACAAAGATGCTCTTTCCAACCTTAACAAGGTGAAGAAGAGAGGGTTCCGCGACGCTCAGATCGATGCGTTCCAGAATGGCCAGATCATCGGCGTGTCGAAGGCCAGGGATCTTGAGTCGAAGGTCAGGACCTTGATGATGGTCAGGATCTACCCGGAGAACGGACAGTCTCTGTCCGAGGAGGCCATCGCGGCGATCCACGAGCATTCGGACAAGGATCTCATCAAGAGCGTCGAGGCCGGAGCCGTGGTGTTCACCGCCGGCCCGTTCGAGGACAAGTCGCAGGTGGATGCCCTTGTCGCCGCCCTGAAAGCCGCCGGTGTCGAGAACATCTCCGTCACCGAGTCCGCCTCGGAATAGATTCACTGAAAGAAAAACGTGACCAAGATGAAGAAAGTCGGGAAAGTTCTTGTGGTTGATGACAATGCGGGGATCCGGTCCGCGTTGAAGATCTTGTTGCCTATGCGGTTCGAGGCGGTGGAGATCCTGCCGTCACCGGCACAGCTTATCAGCACCGTCAATGCCTTCCAGCCGGATGTGATCCTGCTGGACATGAATTTCAACACGGACATCAACACTGGAAATGAGGGACTTTTCTGGCTCAGCGAGTTACGCAACAACAACCCGAACCAGAAAGTCGTGCTGTTCACGGCCTACGCGGACATATCCCTGGCCGTGGAGGGGATGAAAAGAGGGGCGTTCGACTTCATCGTGAAGCCTTGGGAGAACGAGAAATTGCTCGCCACGCTGGAAAGGGCGGTGACGGAGAACCGGAAGGACAGCCGGCAGTCTAATGAATATGCCACCGGCCCGACCGGGATGTACTGGGGCACTTCACAGGCTATGGCCGAAATCAAGAAGACAATCGAGAAGATCGGCCCTACCGATGCCACGGTACTGATCACCGGCGAGAACGGAACGGGTAAGGATCTTCTGGCCAGAGAGATACACAATCATTCCGAGCGGCGGAACGGCCCTATGGTCAGCGTGGATGCCGGAGCGATTCCGGAGACCCTTTTCGAGAGCGAGCTCTTCGGACACGTCAAGGGAGCGTTCACGGACGCCTATGCCGACAAGGCCGGAAAGGTCGAGTTGGCCGAGGGCGGAACCCTTTTCCTGGATGAGATCGGGAATATTCCTTTACACCTTCAGGCGAAGCTTCTGAGGGTTCTCCAGAACAGGACGATCACGAGGGTCGGCGACACCAAGCCACGCAATGTGAACATCCGCCTTGTCTGCGCCACGAATATGGATCTGCGCCAGAAGGTGCAGGAAGGCTCGTTCAGGGAGGATCTCTTCTACAGGATCAACACGATGAGCATCCATCTGCCGGCCCTGAGGGAGCGCCCGGAAGACATCGTTCCGCTCGCGAAGATATTCATAAAAAGGTTCGACGAGAAGTACCACCGCGAGGTAGAGGGCATCGATCCGGAGGCGAAGGCCGCTTTGAAGGACTGCCATTGGAGCGGGAATATTCGTGAACTCCAGAACTGCATCGAGAAGGCGGTCATTCTGGCGGAAGGCAATGATTTGACAGAAAAAGAGTTGCAGCTGCCGTCAGAGACTCTTGTAGAAGGAAGCGAGCCATCGGTAGCCACATTGGAGGAAGTGGAGGAGAAGGCCATCCGCGCCGCGGTGGAGAAATATTCCGGGAATATGTCGCTGGTTGCCAAGGCGTTGAATGTCAGCCGCCCGACCCTCTACAGCAAACTCAAGAAATACGGGATTTAGTCGAAGTTTATGAATATGCTTCCGTGGCCTCAGATAGCGATTCCGGCCGGCGTTCTGGTGCTGGTGGCTTTGCTTGCGGTGCTTCTTACACGGCATCGCATCCTCAAGAAAGTGACCTATATGCTTGATGCCCTGGAGGATAAGGAGACCAATTTCAGGTTCGACGAGGGGGGCTTGGGCAGCCGGAAGATCAACAGGACCCTGAACCGAATCCGTACCATATTCCAGAAAGAGACGGCCGACATCCGGGAGCAGGAGGAATATTACGGACAGATGTTGGACAAGGCCAAGACCGGCATCGTCGTGCTGGAGTCCGGGACGGATTCCGTGCTTTACACCAACAAGCAGGCGTTGATTCTTCTGGGAGTGTCGTCTTTAAGCACCTTACGGCAACTTGACATCGTAAGCCCTTCATTAAGAGGAGCCTTTGAGAAAGTCGAGGAGGGGCTGGACCAGAAAGCGTCCATCTATTCGGAAAGCTCGCAGACGAACATTTCCCTGTCCGCCACATCGGCGCACATCGGGCGTAAGGACGTGAAAATCATCGCGGTAAACGACATCTCTGAGGCCATCGAGGAGAACGAGTCAGTGTCCTGGACGAGGCTCATCAGGGTTCTCACACACGAGATCATGAACACCGTCACCCCGATCGCCTCCCTTTCCGAGGCTCTTTCCGAATATGCCGGGACGATCACTCCGCCATCAGACGGGCCGGATCTCAAGGCAGGTCTGGAGACCATCGCCAGTTCGTCCCGTGGTCTTATAAAGTTTGTCAATTCGTACAGGGATCTGACCCACGTGGCCGTGCCGGTCAGGAAGGCGTTTTTCGCTCGCGACCTCGCGGCCAAGGTCATCGATCTGAGCCAGCCGGTGTTGACCGCCGCCGGGGCTACCGCTGGATTTGTGGAAAAGACCGAGGACGTGCTTCTGTACGCTGACGAGAGCCAGATCTCACAGATTCTCATCAACCTTGTCAAGAACGCCGCTCAGGCCGGGGCGCGGCACATCGAAATCTCTGCCGAGATTGACAAGAGGGACAACGTCATCATCAATGTGAGCAATGACGGGCCGCCTATCAGCGCGGCAAGCCAGGAGGAGATATTCATTCCGTTCTTCACGACCAAGCCTGAGGGCAGCGGAATCGGACTGAGCCTTTCCCGTCAGATCATGAGGATGCACGGCGGCACCCTCCGCCTCACCCGCTCGGACTCCGAAGCGACTGTTTTCACGCTGATATTCAAGTAAAACTCCTTAGCGTCCGGAAGGCCGCCGCAAAGCGGACCATGGGATGGAACATATTCATTATCAAGAATATAATAATTTACCTTCAGTAGTTTTCCACCAAAGGTACAACGCTTATTCACTGTCAATCAACAGGTTAATCGCCACTCATTGATTCCGAGCGAGTGGCAACTAAGTAGCTCATTATCAAACAATAAAGCAAGTACGTGGTGCTGGTTTATGCACCACGTACATGCTTATTATATTAGTTGACAGATAGTTATCTGCCACGACACTGCAATCGCATTTCGATGGTTGGTGAGCTGTCGAACCACGGGTTCAACGATGGCACGCTCAGCGACCGGGATAGCAGGCCTACCCTACTCGTTCTTGAGCGACTCGACAGGGTTGGTGTGAGCGATCCTCAGGGAGCCGATCACGATGACGCTGACGATTATGGCCAGGACGATGATGTCGGCGGCGATGAAGAACAGTGGGTTGAGGGCGATCTTGACGGCGAACTGCTGCAGCCAGTAATGCGCCACAAGCCAAGCCCCGGCGTCACCGATAAGGACAGCGACAAGAGCCACTTTCAGCACATCCATCACGAGCATCGACACGATCTCCGAGGATTGCGCTCCGTTGACCTTGCGGACGGCGATCTCGGCGCTTCGGCGATAGTTCTCGTCACGGACGTAGGAGATCAGGCCGATCACCGCTATCAGCAGGGCGAACAACGCTCCAAGGGTGTAGGTTCTCTTCATCTGCCTCGTCGGATCGTATAGGCTCCTGAACGTCTCGGCGTAAGACTTCACCTCGGCGTCGCTGTCAGGAGCGACCTCCCGGATTGTCTTCTCCACCTTACGCATCGTCTCCGGAGTGACATCCGTGAGCTTCACGACAAGTGTCTGCATCAGCCTTGACCAGTCAAAGTCAGCCTTTTCCTCATCGGTGAGGAAGTCCTTGTTCCAGCAGAAACGCACGCTCGGACGGTTGTCCGGATCAGAGACGCTTCCGATGACATAGTCCTCATAGACTCCGCAGATCGTGACCTGCCCGTGCTCGGTGATGCCGACAATCTTTCCAACGGCTCCGTCAGACCAGTTGGCGAAAGCCGCCATCTTGGTCACAAAGGACTTGCTGACAGCGACATCATTCGGTCCTTTTGGAGCGGATCCCTCGACGAGCCGGAAGCCCATCATATTGAAGAAACCTTCCGTGGCGCCATATTCATCAGCGACATTGAAGAGTTCCCTGTCGTCACCAGGAAGGGTAATATTATTGCCGGAAGCTGACGCCAAAGGTGTCACGTAGGTCAGTTCAGCAGCCTCGACCTCAGGCAGCTGGCGAAGAGCACCGGCGATGGCTGTCATCTTCGTCTGGTCGTAGGACGGGAATGTCTCATAGACAAGATTGCTGTAGTTGTAGCCCGGATCGGCGTTCAGCACCTTGCGGTACTGGAAGCTGACGATCAGCACCAGCGACACCAGCACGGCGTTGATGGCGAACTGGAAGGCAAGCAGTGAGATCTTCCAGCGGCGCTTGCTCTCCTTGTAGCCTCGGAAGGCGCTGGAAATAGGGATTTTGGTGAACATCCTCGCCGGAATGACGGCGGAGACAAGGAACACCAAGATCACAATCCCGACAATGATCCAGACGGAAAGCGGAGTGACAAGATCCTTCACAGGGACTCCCAACAGGGATTCAACCGCACCCCTGAACGCAAAGATCAGCAGGGCTGCCACGGCGAGGGAGACACCCAAATTCCAGGCGGTCTCCTTGAGCAGGATCTTGTTGATGTCCCAAGGCTGGGCTCCGTAGCATTTGCGGACTCCGACCTCGCGCGCCCTGCGGATGACATCCGAGATCGCCACAAGGACGTAGTTCATAATGGACACAAGCAGCAGCAGAGCGGCGATGATGGCAAGTATGAACACAAGGTTCCTGACCTCCGGCTTCGAGCTGTGCTCGGTGGCCAAAGGCGAAAGGAAGTACCAGAGAGTGAGTCCGCTCTTCTCCATTTCCTCCAAAGGCTGGTGAGCCTTCTGCATCTCGTGGATGGCATCCTTAAGCGACGCCGGATCAACCCCTTCGGCCAATTTGACGAAAGCGACGTACCTGTCGTTGCCGACCCAGTTGGAGAGGCTCCACTTGCTCATCGCCTCGATGGAAAGGATGACATCGGCGTGGATCGATCCGTTCTTAGGGAAGTCCTCATAGACTCCGCAGACAGTCAGCTTCAGATTCGGATTGTCCTCGTTGGCGATCTGCTTGCCGACAGCCGCTCCGACTCCACCAAGTTTCTCGGCGAAAGTCTTTGAGATGGCCACATCGCCGCTCCACGACCTCAACGCCTTTTCCGGCTCACCGGCGAGGAACTGGCGATTGAATATCCTGAAAAAGCAGGAATCCGCTAAAAGGTGCTCGGCCGCCACCTTGCTTCCATCGTCATCGATGATGAAATTCTCGCTGTTGAATATGCTGGTGAACCTTGTGGCCTCCAGCACTCCCGGCACCTCGGCCTTGAATCCCGGTGCTATGGCTCCGCTGACCTGACCGAAATCCTTGTCCTCACCTTGCATAATGGCTCCGGTGCGGATCTTATAGATTCTGTCAACATCCTTATAGGAGCTGTCGTAGGACAGTTCAAAGCACACTTTCGCGATCAGGATGATGGCGATCGCCATTCCCACTCCCAAGGACAGAACCTTGATGATCAAATCACTTTTTCTTCTCATACCCATTCCTCCACATGGAGGCTAATCTTTTATCGTTCAATATTTTGCTTGCATATCCTCCTCCCGATTCCAGCGGTGAGGACACATCATTATATTCCTAATCTTCAATCGTTCAGGCTCCACTGAATATTACTACTCAATCCAGAAGGTTGCCGCAGCGAACCTTGGCCACCCGCGGCCATAAGCGGGAAGGGTCCAGGCGCAGCCTGGGAGGGACGGAGCGCGAAGCGCGGAGGGTTCGTCGCGACAACCATCTGGATTGGAGATATAGCACGCTATTCCTTCTTCAGCTCGATCGCCGGGTTGGTGCGGGCGGCGCGGACGGCCTGCCAGAGGACGGCAAGGGCGGCAATGACGGCGGTGAACAGACCTGCCACCGCGAAGATCCACCAATGGAGACCGATGCGGTAGGAATAGCCGTTCAGCCAAGTGTGCATCAGGTACCACGCCACCGGGACGGCGATGACGAACGCCACACCGATCATCTTCATGAACTCGGCCACAAGACCCCACAGAACAGAGTTATAGTCAGCGCCATAGACCTTCTTGAGAGACACAGTCCTGCGTTCCTGCTGCATGTAGTACGAACTCATCGCCACGAGACCCAGAGCCGAGACAAACAGCGAAAGGATTGTGAATATGACCATGATCTCCAACACCCTGTTCTCGGAAGCGAACACAGCCTTGATGTCATCCTCGACATAGCTGGCATCGAATAACTTATCCGGGTACAATTCGCTAAAGACCGCCTTGACCCTTGCGAAAGCCTCTTTGTGATCCGGCGTGGTCTTCACAAGAATCGTCCACGGCCACTTCCCGGCAGGATATTCATCATACTGGTAGATCAACGCAGGATGCTGTTCCTCCAGCAACGGCTTGATCTTGAAGTCGTAGTAGATTCCTCCTATCTGCCATGTGCTGTTGGACTTGGTTGTGAACTCCGTGGCGGTCTCGTCTATTTCGAGGATTCCGTAGGCATATTCATTAAGCCAATAGCAGTCAGGTGTGTGATTGTCCTGCTTCTTCCTGATGCCGAGGATGTTGAAGTAGGCGCTGTCGCCCTTCACCATCTGGAACGACGCCTCTTTTCCGCTTTCGGTGGACATAGTCCTGTTGTTGGTGTCGAACATCGGGTAGCCATCGCCGAGACCGACAGCCTCAACGCAGCTTTCCGCCTTAAGTTTGTTGATGAGCGGAGCCAATTCGCCCGCGCGGCCATATTCATTGCTGATGGTGATCTGATCCTCAGTGTTATAGCCCATCGGAGCGTTGATCATGGAGCGGATCTGAAAGTACATCGTGAAAGCGGTCACGAGCATCACGACCGTGATGACATTCTGAATCACAATGATGACCTTGCTGTAAAGTGTCTTGGTCTTGAGCCTGAGCGTTCCTCGGACAATCTCGATCGGCTCGGCCTTCTGGATGATAAGCGCGGGAACTATGCCGGCGATGACCCCTACCAAAACCGTGAACAGGACGCAGACAAGCACGCTCACCGGAGAGATTGCCTTGAAGATAGAGATGTCATAGTTCAACACCTTCGAAGCCGCCGGGGAAATGGCCTCGCCAAGCAGGACGGCGATGACCATAGCGGCCGCGCAGATTATGGTGCTCTCGACAATCATCTTCATGAATATGCCGCCTTTCGTCGCCCCGATGAGCCTTCTGGTGGCCATCTCCTTGGCACGGAAGCCGGAGAGAGCCGTGGTCATATTCACATAGTTCAGGATGGCGAACAGAAGCAGCAGGAAGCACATTCCGGCAAGCAGCATCACTGTCGTCTTGTTGCCAAGACGCAGACTGTCATTATAGTCCTCATTGCCGTCCGACAGGAAATAGACATCACGTAAAGGAATGATTCTCACGTCATTATCACCTCCGCCGTAGTCTGACATATATCTCCAGAAATTCTCCCGGCACCATTTAAGAATATCATCGTGTCTGGCCGGAAGATCGGCGTTCGGATAAGCCATCACAAAGCAGGTGGATGATCCGGCGTTGGACATCCGCTCGTCATTCGCCAGATTGGTGATGGTCATGATCTCTCCGCGCAGGAATATGTCGCACGGCCTGATGATGGAGTTCTCAATGTCCTTGAACACACCTGAGACTGTCAGGTTGCTTACCGTTGAGTCAGCGCCGTCGAAACGGATCTCACGTCCAACCGGATCCCTGTCCCCGAACTGAGCCTTGGCGAAAGACTCACTGATCAGGACTCCGCTTATCGAGGCCTTCCACTCACTGAAGTCGCCCTCCACGAGAGGGAAACTGAACATATCGAAAAACGACGAGTCAGCGTAAGAAGTCCTGGCGTTCACGATGTTGCCGTCGATCTTGTACTCCTGCATTCCGTTGCTGGAATATGAAGCTGACCTCTCAATCTCCGGAAAGTTAGCCTTCATGTGGCGGGACAGCCAGTAAGCGGACGAAAGGGTCTCTTTCTGTGCGATGACGTAGATCCTGTCGGCGTTCTTTTGGAACGAGTCAGTACTCAGCTGACTGGTGACGTACACGGCCAGAAGCAGGACAAACGCCATCGAGAGGCTGAGTCCCAGAAGGTTGACCGCGCTGTAAAGTTTGTTGCGCTTCAAGAAGTTAATGAAACTGTTCATAAATCATAAATCCCCATTCACGGCCTCGTGGAGGCCAACTTTTTGTTTTTCAGTCTTTTATACATATATCCTCCCCACCATTAGAGGCAATAGGATATTCAAGCATATTCCTAATATCCAATCACTTATCCTCCACGGATTTTTACCCGTTTTTGTTTTGGGGATCCCCTCCAGAAGGTTGCCACGACAAACCCTCCGCGCTTCGCGCTCCGTCTCAGGAGGACGGGGGAGACTGTCTTAAAAGTAAAAGTACTCCCAGTGAGGATAGAGAATTCGTTGCCGCCCCTGTAGTGGGGTACAGACTTTTCAACTCTCGCCGAGACTTTTCAGACAGTCTGGAGGGGTGGAGTCCTATTGATTGATTATCAGTGAATTGTGGTATCCTGCTATCTAGAATTAGAGGGTAGAATTTTGTAATTTGTTAATAATGAGATGTTTGCTAATAATGTCTCGAGAGTGGCTCAAAAAAGGGAAGAACATGCTCAAAAAAAAGGGAAGTACCGTATGTACTTCCCTTTTTTTGAGCCACTCATCAGGCTCGAACTGACGACCTGCGCGTTACGAATGCGCTGCTCTACCGACTGAGCTAAAGTGGCTTGCTGCATTTCTCGTGGAAATGGACTGCAAAGATAAGTAAAAATTTTTAACTTTGCACCATGTATTCAGACATTATCATCATTGGTGGCGGAGCGGCAGGACTTATGGCCGCTTACGGTGCCACGAAGGCTCTTCCGCTTGGAAGTTCGGCACGCATTACGGTTCTGGAGAAGATGCCACGTCCGGGCAGGAAGATATTGTTCACGGGCAAGGGACGCTGCAACTTCACGAACCTCAAGGACTGGAACGAGTTCTCGCAGCATATTCGCACTAATCCTAATTTCGTGAAGCCGGCGTTCTATAACTTCACTCCGGAAAATACCATTGATTTCCTTGAAAGCAACGGTTTGGAGACCGTTGTCGAGAGGGGAGACAGGGCCTTCCCATATTCACACAGGGCATCCGATGTGCTGGACACCATCGTTGAGGTGGTGCTGCGCCATGGGGTGACACTGCTTACGGATCGTGAGGTGACAGACATCCTGCCGGGATTTTCGATCCGATGCGCTGATGGTGAGACGTTTGAATGCTCGAAGCTGATCATCGCGACCGGAGGGCTTTCCTATCCTGGAACCGGCTCGACCGGTGACGGTTACAAATGGGCTAAGTTTTTCGGCCACAATGTCACACCTTGTTTTCCGTCTCTGACAGCCCTCGTTCCTAAGGGTTATAAAATTATCGACAGACCGGAGACAGACCTGAAGGGACATATTCACAGGGAGACTCCGATGACTGGAAGTGGAGAGGCGCTGAAGGGCGCCAAATTGAAGAATGTCAGCCTTACCGTCACGTTTGACGGCTCGAAGTCCGAGACGGAGTTCGGAGACGTGGACTTCACTGACGGAGGAATTGAGGGACCGATCGGATTTCAGGTCAGCCGCAAGTGCGTGAAAGCCTTGATGAATGGTGGTAAGGTGGCGTTTTCGCTTGATCTGAAGCCAGGTGTCTCACTGGAAGAACTGACAGACAGGATCAAGACTCTGTGGAACGAGATCAAGAACGACCCCCGCACCCGCCAATGGAAGGATGGACGCGGGCTGAACGGCAAGGAGATGTATAGAATCCTGCTCGGCAAACTGATGCCGTGGGAACTGATACCGGGATTTCAGGCGTGGAATCCTGACATCATGAAGATTGATCTTAAGAAGTCTGAATATGCTGACGGGCGCTCCGGCGCTTCTACGGGTCCGGCGTCCCGTTATGCCAATCTGTCGAATCGTTATGACAGGTCGCAGAGTTGGTCGAAAGGCCCGAACCATCGTTCCAACCGTCAGCCAAGACGTTATTACGACATTGATCTTGATCTGTTGGCCAAGACATTGAAGGACTGGAAGTTCGAGATGATCGGTTTTGTGGGTTACGAGCGTTGTGTCATCACTGCCGGTGGCATCTCGACCGACGAGGTGATGCCGAAGACGATGGAGTCACGTCTCAAACCTGGCCTCTACCTTTGCGGTGAGGTTCTTGACATGGACTGCGACACCGGCGGCTACAATCTCCAGTGCGCCTTCTCCACCGGCTACCTTGCCGGCGAGTCCGCGGCCAAGTCTCTGAATATTCCTGGACAGTATTAGGTCCCGATGATAGTGCGTTCCCCTAATTTTTTCGCCGTGGAGGCTAACTTCTTATTAATCAGTTAAAAACCATACTCTCCTCCCCGTTGGAACGGACAGGAGGAGGGTGTGCTATATATTTGATAATAAATGCATTATCCTCCATGCCGTTGGCCCAGCTGCTCCTCCCCTCCACAGACTGTCTGAGAAGTCTCGGCGAGAGTAGAAAAGTCTGTACCCCTATGCAGGGGCGACAACTAATTTTCAATCCTCACTGGGGGTACTTTTACTTTTAAGACAGTCTCCCTCGCCGGCGGCAAAAATACCTTACACACAGAGCCTGTATGTCAGGCAGTCTTGTCTCCACGGCTAATAAACTCCGGAGCCGAGCATCTCGTCATCTGAGGAGTACCAGGCGGCGAACTGGCCGTCTGAGATGCCGCGCTGAGGAGTGTCGAAGAGTATGAATATGCCGGCGGGCCTCTTGATCAGGAACGCGTCCTGGAGAGGCTGGCGGTAACGGATGCGGACCCGGTAGCGGCGGATCTCACCGTCCGCCATCGCAAGGTCTGTCCTGATCCAATGAATATCTTGTGGCGCGATCCGTAGGCAGCAGCGTGACAGTCCCTTGTGAGTGTGGCTCTCCCCGACGTAGATGATGTTCCGCGGAACATCCGTGGCGATCACAAAGATGGAGTCCTTGTGTCCTCCGATGTTGAGGCCTTTCCGCTGGCCGATCGTGTAGAACTGCGCGCCGTCGTGCCGTCCGACAATCTTTCCGAACGGATTCTCCTTGTACCGGGTCTTCTTGATGTGCTTTTTCCCGGCTCTGTAGGTTTCGGTCTCGAACTTGATGTCGTCGTACCAGATTGGTTCCGACAATCTCATCAGATCCTCATCGCTCAATTCCGCGATCTTGTTCACATCGAACTCGTTCCGATGTGATAACCGTTCGGTTGGAGTGGAAGTGGCTCCGGACCCGTGGCCGCCCGTGGCCTCGTGAACGTGTGGATCGCCGCAGGCGAGACGGGATTGAGAGGGAAGCGCGGAAGCTTCGGAGCCATATTCACTCCAATCGGTCTTTCCCGTAGATTTGGTCACTTCGACAGGTTCAGTGACCGAAAGAGATTGTGGTTGCTGTACTTGCGTGGCACTGAGCTTGTCGGAGTGTCGAGGCGTAGCAGGTTCAGTGACCGGACTGTTATTGTCAGTGACCCGCCGGTTGTTGAACGGTTTCCCGCCGGAATCCTCGGAGGTATATTCAGTGATCATCATCGGCTCGCCGGGAGTCTCCAGCAGCGAGGCGAGGGTGTCGTGGACGAAGCGATACTGCTCACTTTGAGCGTAGTAGGCATCATAAACCTCCACCACGTTCCCCTCCGCGGGCTTGAGTTTCTGCTGGAGGAATGTAGGAAGGTCAACCTTGCCGACGAAGCATATTCCTTGGGAATCCTTCTTGTCGGCTGACGGCAGATCCGCCTCACGAGCGATCTCTCTGACCTCCGGCTTGGTAAGGTTCCCGATAGGGAAGAGCGCCTTGCCGAGCTGCTCCTGAGTGAGCTGGCAAAGGAAATAGCTCTGATCCTTGTTCGGATCCACTCCTTCCAGAATCCTCCACTGAGGCAGTTCGTCAATCACAACCTGCTTTCCCTCGGCGTCCATCAGCGGAGCCCTGCGGCAATAGTGCCCTGTCGCCACCATGTCGGCTCCGAGTTTCTGAGCGGCCTTGAGGAAAGCGTCGAACTTTATCTCGCGGTTGCACAGCACGTCCGGGTTCGGGGTGCGGCCGGCGGAATATTCATTGAACATGTAGTCCACCACCCTCTGGCGGTACTCCTTTGAGAGATCGACAAAATAGAACGGGATGCCGATCTTCCGCGCGACCAATTCCGCCACGAAGCGATCCTCCTCCCATTCGCAGTCGCCGTGCAGCGTCGCGTCCGCGTCGTGCCAGTTCTGCATGAACATGGCAAACACGTCATAACCCTGCCGCTTCAGCAGCAGAGCGGCGACACTGGAGTCAACTCCTCCCGAGAGGCCTACACATATTTTCATAAAGTAACCTCATCTCCGGCAAGCCGGCGGCCGCTTGCCAATAAACGCTTGCCCGATAAAAAAAAGTGACTGCCCGCCATGGGTCACCTGCGATGCCTTCGCAGCAAGCGGTGGAATGCCCTCGCGCAAAGGTGAGTGCAAATTTACTCAAATGCTTGAATATGCACAATTTTTGCTAATTTTGAAAACTTATGTATAAAGACCACTGAATATGAGAACAGTAAAACTGGACATCAACTATACTGAATATTCCTCCATCGATGAGATGGAACCTCAAGACATAGAACTCGTGAATGCCGCGATCGAGGCGCGGAGGGGTTCTTACGCACCGTATTCCACATTCAATGTCGGAGCCGCTCTTCGTCTGGAAGACGGCACTATCGTGAAGGGTGCCAATCAGGAGAACGCGGCCTATCCGTCGGGACTTTGCGCCGAGAGGACCGCGATGTTCGCCGCCAGCGCCAACAACCCGGGCAAGGCTATGCTTTCACTCGCCATTGTCGGTGGCTTCAACGGCACGCTGAGCGAGACTCCATGCTCTCCTTGCGGCGCATGCCGTCAGGTGATGGCCGAGTACCAGACTTTGTCCGGCCAGGCGATGAGCGTGATCATGTACGGAACGAAGAAAACGTGGAAATTTGACAAAGTGGACGACATCCTGCCATTCATTTTTGACAGTTTCAACGAAAAGTAGTATATTTGCAGTCAGGGAAAGTCGTACACGACCAGCTCCCTCTGAATTCCCCCAGGGCCGGAAGGCAGCAAGGGTAGGAGGTCGTAGCGGTGCGATGTACTAAGCTTTCCCTTTTTTTGTGTTCTTTTTTGAATATCCCGGATCCCGCTCCCGGCGCTTCGGCGGGCTCAGTTATCGGCGAACCCAGTAGCCGACAGGCTCCTGGAAGGAGCAGGCTCGGCGGCTGGCCGGGTCAGAGAGTCTGTTGTCGAAGTACCGAACCGCGGAAGGTTTAGATCACGCGCATCTTGGCGTATTTCAGGAGCAGGAGTTTCTCGCCGTAGGAGTCGAATGCGATCCTGGCCTTGAGGTCGGGGGCGGTGCCGGTGATCTCAAGGATCTTGCCTGGACCGAAACGGTTGTGCTCGATCCGCTGGCCGGTCTTGAAGTCGGTCATCGGAGCCGGGACAAAGTCGGCGTCGGAGATCTTCGGAGGGAGAGGACGGTTGCGCAGGGCCTCGATCCTGGAGGCTGTCGGGCTGGCCGCCGAGGTCTGCTTGCTCTCGTACCTGACACTGCCGGAAGAACCGTAGGGATTGCCTCCGCCCATTCCGAATCTGTTGGCAGGGCGGCCATTGCCTCCGGAGTACCTGCCTGAGCCTGTGCCATGGCTGCTGCCGAGCCTGCCTGAACCTCCGCCGTAATTGCCTCCGGAGTACCTGCCTGAACCTCCGCCTGAGAAGCGGTCGGAGCCATGACCGGAACCGAATCCGCGCGAGCCGAAGCCACCGAAGCCAGGGAAGTCGTCATCGGTGGTGGAATCCGCGAAGTCGTCGTTCCTCAGAGGATTGGCGACATATTCAGAATCAATCTCCTTGATGAAGCGGCTCGGGGAGTTGGACTCGTGCTTGCCGTTGCGCATCCTGGTGTTGGCGAACGAGAGGCAGACGGCCTTCTTGGCGCGCGTCATCGCAACGTAGAAAAGGCGGCGCTCCTCCTCGATGTCGGCAGGGGAGGCCAGCATGCCTCCGGTCGGGAACAGATTCTCCTCCAGGCCGGCCACATAGACATAGGGGAACTCAAGACCTTTGGCCGAGTGCACCGTCATAAGGGCGATCTTGTTGTTGGTGTCCTCCTCGTCCTCCACGTCCACATTGGAAAGCAGGGAGATGTTCTCCAGGAAATCTCCCAACGTGAACACAGGGTAACTGACCTCCGTGTCCTCCTCGGCCTCTCCCTCGACGATGAGGTCGCGGAGATATTCATCCCTCCTTTCCTCGATGAAATGGGTGACACTGTTGATGAGTTCCTCGATGTTGGAGGCCCTGGACTGAGCCTCGATGGACGGGTCGTTCTTGTGGAAGGCGTACAGGCCGCAGGCGTTGGAGATGCCCGTGGCAAGCTCGTCGGCGTTGGTCGAGGCCACCTTCGACGCGAATCCGTCGATCATCTCACAGAATGAGCGGATCTTCGCGACGGCGGCCTGCTTAAGGCCGAACTCGGCGAACCTTTCTGAATATGCCGCCTTGAACAGCGAGCATTTCAGGTCGTAAGCCAAGGCTCCCAGGGCGTTGAGTGATGTCTCGCCGATGCCCCTGGACGGGGTGTTCACTATCCTCTTGAAGGACTCGTCGTCGTTGACGTTCACGACCAGTTTCAGGTAGGCCATCATGTCCTTGACCTCGGCTCTGTCGAAGAAGGAGTTGCCGGAGTAGATCATGTAGGGAAGGTTCCTCTTCCTCAAAGCCTCCTCCAAGGCCCTTGACTGGGAGTTCGTCCTGTAGAGGATGGCGAAATCCTGGTACCGAGCATGGTCGGACTGCATCCTCTCCACAATCCCGGAGGCGATGGCGACGGCCTCGTCCTGCTCCGACCAGCTTTTCAGCAGTCGGATCTTCTCACCTTCCTCGCCGACGGCCACACATGTTTTCGGGATTCTGTTCTCATTCTTGGCTATCAATGAGTTGGCGGCGTTCACGATGTTGGCCGTCGAGCGATAGTTCCTCTCAAGACGGAAGATCTGACTCTCGGGGAAGTCCTTTTTGAAATTAAGAATATTCTCGATCTTGGCCCCGCGGAATGCGTAGATGGACTGCGAGTCGTCACCCACCACACAGAGGTTGCGGTGCCTCTCGGTCAACTTCTTCAGGATCAGGTACTGGGCGAAGTTCGTGTCCTGATACTCGTCCACGAGAATGTAGTCAAAGCGGGCGGCGATGGCCTCCTTCGCCTCGGGAAAGTCCCGAAGCAGGATGTTCATGTTCAGTAATATGTCGTCGAAGTCCATCACTCCCGAGTTCTTGCACTTCTCGGCGTAGCGGGAGTAGATGTCGCATATTCTTGGCTTGCGTGCGTGGGTGTCGTTGATGATCGCCTGCTGGTTGTTCCGATAGGCGGCGGCGGTGATGAGGTTGTTCTTGGCCATGGATATTCTTGAAAGGACATCCTTCGGCTTGTAAACCTTGTCATCCAGCCCGAGTTCCTTTATGCAGGCCTTTATGCCGCTCACCGAATCGCTGGTGTCGTAGATGGTGAAAGTGGAAGGGTAGCCGAGCAAGGCGGCATATTCCCTTAGAAATCTTATGAATATGGAGTGGAAAGTCCCCATGTAGAGCCTTCTGGCCTTCCTTTCCCCGACCATCACGGCGATTCTTTCCTTCATCTCGCTGGCCGCCTTCTTCGTGAAGGTCAATGCCATGATCCTCGCCGGATCACATCCCCTCTCAAGAATGTAGGCGATCCTGCTCGTCAACACCCTTGTCTTCCCGGATCCCGCACCAGCCACAATAAGCACCGGTCCGTCCACACTGCCGACCGCCTTCTTCTGCTCGGCGTTCAGCCCTTCAAAAATAGCGCTTTCTTTCTTTTCCATAACGGGTACGAAATTACGGAAAATTTCCCAATAGTAAGTACTAAGTAATCATTAAAAAATAACTTGAACATTTTGTATATCTTTATGGTCCATATTTCTTTTCTCATCAGTCATGTGCCACCGGCACACTCCTTCTTCCAAAAGAAATCTATCCTCATAAATCTGACACAAAATTTAGTTCAACTTATTTTTTAACGCTTACTAAGTAATCCTGAAATATGAGGCCTGCGCCAAAGAATGTCTTTCCGCCGGCATAGCGCCGTTTGTCTTTATCATTACAGATGGCCGGATGTTTTAGTAATGTTGAAAAAATAAGTTGCGTCAATCGATAAAATTGAATACATAGAATCACCCTGAACATCATATTGTGCAAACCACAGGCACGCAAGAATGGCTCTGGTAATGCTGGGAGGCCATAGTGTGTGGCTGACCCCCATATCCCGAGGGAGGGTCAGCCACAGTGATAGTGGATTGAATACCGTTGGTGGCGTTTTATCGTGTCCGTGGTTTGTAAATGATTGGCATTCTTTGCGGATAATGCCCTTAAGTAATGTTGAAAAAAAATAAGTTGCGTCAATCGATAAAATTGAATCACCCAGAACATCTATATATTGCAAATTTAAAGTGATGCAGGTTATTTTTTACATTTCACTTAATTATTTTAGAGGTCTTCAGAATTGGCCAGATAACCTCGGATATTTGAGAAACACATGTATGGCGGCGCAGGAAATAATTATGCTGAATGTGAAAAAAGAGATATATTTGGTGAAAAATAGAGGAGTATGTACATGAGAAGATCTGATTTGTTGACTTGCGTGGTGGCGGCATTGATGTCACTGATGCTGGCAGGGTGCCACAGAAGGCCTTTGACGATGATTGTGGGTACGTACACTGACGATTGTGCGAGCAGAGGTGTTTACAGCTACTTTTTTGATCAGGAGAAAGGTGTTCCGGTCGGCGATAAAGGTGAAGATAGGTTTGTGGAGGCTCCAGGAGCATTAGGTCTGGTCGAGATGAGGAATCCGTCTTATCTGACGTTGTCCGCTGACGGGAATTATGTCTATGCGGTGAGTGAGGTCGGCGACAGTTCAGCTTCGGCTGTCACGTTACGGCTTGACAGGAAAACCGGTGCGATGCAGTTGTTGGGCAGTGAACTGACTGACGGAAAGGATCCGTGCTACATTTCGACAAATGGCAAGGTCGTGATGACCGCCAACTACTCGTCCGGGAGTGTCACAGAGTTCCCTGTCGGCGATGACGGTGTCCTGCGGCCTCACGATTTCCTTTACGAGACAGGTTTAGGTGGCCCGGACAGCACACGCCAGGGTCTTCCTCATGCACATTGCGCACAGTTCAACGCCGCAGGAACAGAACTGTATGTTTCAGAGTTCAGCGCGGATGTCGTGGCAAGATACGATGTGGCTACCAGGCAGTGCAAACGCATTCAACTGCCGTCGGATTTCGGTCCAAGGCACATAATCCTTAATTATGGTGAAGACAAAGCATATGTCTTAGGGGAATTGTCGGGGAGTATCGCTGTCATTGACACAGAATCCGATAGTGTCATCCAGACCGTGTGCGCTGACACTGTCCACGCCAGAGGCAGCGCTGACATTCATCTTTCTCCCGACGGGAAATACCTCTATGCCAGCAACAGACTTCAGAATGACGGAATCGCGATATTTAAGGTCAATGCTGAAGGAACGTTGACTTATGCCTGCTACCAGAGCACAGGTGTCCACCCAAGGAACTTCAACATCACTCCGAACGGAAAGTTCCTTCTGGTCGCTTGTCGTGACAGTGGCTGCATCCAGATTTTCAGACGCGACCTCAGAACGGGTCTTCTTTCTGACACCGGGCGCACCATCGTCCTTGACAAACCCGTCTGCATCGTGTTTGTTTAAACAGTATCGCCTGGAGTGTAAAAGCTGATGCTAAGAAGCTGTTTTGAATTGTTTGTCTGAAGTTTTTTTCACCTCAAAGAACATTTCTAACAATTCAAGACAGCTTCTTGCTTTAGACTTTTACCGTTGGAATGCTATTGCTTATACGCGGTTTCCTTCATTTGACAATTTCCTTCACCTCCCAGTTTCCTTCGTCCAGAAGGACTTTCCAAGCGGTCGTGTAGGCATCCACGCAGCCGGCAGGCACGTAAAGGGTCTTCACCTTGTCTTTAGGGCCGACCCTATTCGCTCCTGTATTTGCTTTAATCGCAGCAGGAGTCGTGCCCAGACAGGTAATCGTGGTAAGCTTAGACGTACCGGAGATGCAGTCGGCAGAAAGCGTCTTTACACTGGCAGGAATGGTGAGCGACTCGATGACTGAGTTCTCGTATAGGGCCCATCCCCTAATGGTAGTAGTACCATCGTGTATAGTGTAGGCGCTGCCGCTTCCGCCGTTAAGCACCATAAGAGTGGTCATAGCGAAGTCGTAAAGAGCGCCCTTATCGTCGTTTTTGAAAGACTTGTTACCCGAAGCCACTTCCCAGACCATCTTGTCACATCCATTCGACGGACTACCTGCTATCTGCGTAAGGGAGGCAGGCACGACTATCTTAGTATAGTCACTGTAGGCAAAAGCCCTATTCATAATCTGAGTTATCCCCTGCGGAAGGCGGAATTCAGAAATGTTCTTTATGCCGTTTTCACGATTACTTCCTCCGCAAAAGCCTACATACCCACTACCTTCAAGTCCTTTCAAAATACCACCTTCTACCCGGGTCTCGCTCAAGTCCAGAGTAATCTGATGTTTGGGTTCAATAAGGCTTCTGGTAGCCTCCATAAGCGGTTTAAACTCCTTATCTTCTCTAAGCAGAGAACTTTCAGGCATAGTAACCTTAACTGAAGTCTTCGCCGTCTTTAGCCATTCCACGTCAAACTCTCCCTCTAATTCATCTACGTACATTCTGGTAGTCTCGAGTTTTAGTTTAGTTTTAGGGATAGAAAAACAAATCGTAACTGCCAAAGTTTTGTAATATTTATGAATTCAAATTTAGGAACAATCCTACGATCTTTTCTGTGCCGAAATCAATCTTGTCTCTGCTTAAATCTATCTTCTTTACCATTGTTGAGTCCACTTGAAAAAGTCATTTTTGAAAAAAACATGTGCCTCGCAGATACTTCTGTAAGGGGTAAAAAGTGGCAAATGGCACTTTTTCAAGTGGGTTCATTGTTTATTATGACGTATTTCACAAACCGCCGGGTTTAATAATAGCAGGGCGCGCTGTCTGCCATAGCGCAAATAAAGCCGGATGAGTATGAATGGTTTTACCCAGTCATCTTATCCGGCCTTTCCGTGTATGGTGAAGACCCTCCGATGAGGATTACAAAACTCCTCTTCGATTAATTTTCTTTTTATTAACATCAATAGTTCGTTAATTTTTCCAGTGCCTAAGCGGCCCTGGCAGTAAATAAAACCAGTTCTTTGAAAAGTTTGTCAATAACTTGTGGGTCCGGTCGCAGACCGGACACGCAAATAAATCTGTTGAGCATATAGGCGTTATGGATAATCGACTTGCAAGAGGATATTGAGAATGGTAGTCCCAGTCCCTTGCAGGCGACCTTGGCAATGTTGACGCTCGCGAAGGATGCGTTCCTGTGGAACTCAAGTTTTCTGAGATCGGTTGACTGGCAGTCATTCAGAGCTGCATAGTGCTTCCCGTCCCTGAAGCAAAATTCCAATTGGAAACGTGTTCTATAGCAATTAATTACATCCTTGACACTCATCGCGTCATCGGTACTGAAGTATATTTGCCACTTTGCCATATCCTCTTCGTCAGGATACCATACGGCAACCTTGATGAAGCGTTTGAGTGACTTGG
>ENA-ORSK01000173-ORSK01000173.1-human-gut-metagenome-genome-assembly--contig:-NODE-173-length-68327-cov-36.562119_pt1 | contig 68327 bp, 61 predicted proteins | sample MGYA00242192_ERZ509159 | MGnify/ENA primary metagenome ERZ509159 (study PRJEB26280, sample SAMEA2338663) | human gut metagenome | biome: human gut; feature: human-associated habitat; material: faeces...
CGGTGTGCAAAGCACACGTTCGAATCGCAAAAGAAAACCCAACCGAGAGGTTGGGACTGGTGTTCGTGAAGGGATTCGCCCAACAGCGATTGATACGGAGTCAATCGCGTGCAGCCCGACCAAAGGCGGGGCGCAACAAAGTTGCGGTGTGCAAAGCACACGTTCGAATCGCAAAAGAAAACCCAACCGAGAGGTTGGGGCTGGTGTTCGTGAAGGGATTCGCCCAACAGCGATTGATACAAAGTCAATCGCGTGCAGCCCGACCAAAGGCGGGGCGCAACAAAGTTGCGGTGTGCAAAGCACACGTTCGAATCGCAAAAGAAAACCCAACCGAGAGGTTGGGGCTGGTGTTCGTGAAGGGATTCGAACCCCCGACCTGCGGTTTAGGAAACCGACGCTCTATCCTGCTGAGCTACACGAACGTTTTTCATGTTCTTCTTTTCATATCATAGCAAATTGTTTCTGAAAAATCAATTTGTAGCGACTAATTTGTTCGACAGTTCCGGATAATATCACGATTGAGCTTTCGGTGTTTTTATTGCGCGTGTTAAGGTTGCAACCGACACGGCAAGTATTATCAAAAACAACGCCGCGCTTGTGTATAACCAATGATTTTTTGTTTTGTCAAGTTATTTTTTAGAAAAATTTACGTAGAATTTCAAAAAGGTTGGAAAAAGTGGTAAAATCAACGGCAGAATGCCTATTCCGTCAATCGCGATTGACGGAATAGGCGGTATAACTTGCTTGTCAACCTAAATCCAAGAACGCAAAAATAGTCGTCCGTCGGACGACTTCATTTTTTTGAAAATACACTTTCAAAAAATTAAAGTAATGCTAACTGTTCCGCAAACTTTTCTGCCGAAGTGGCAAAACCGAATATTTCACGCGGATATGTATTCACCCAATCTTCGACGAACTGTATCTGCTCGTCGCTATACTTCGTAAAGTCCGTTCCTTTGGGCAAATGCCGTCGAATTTCACGGTTTAAGCGTTCATTTGTACCGCGTTCGCACGACGTGTAAGGGTGACAGTAATACACGCTTGTACGCTTTCCGCGATATATCGACGTTTCCAAGCCTTTGAAATCCGAAAACTCAACACCGTTATCCACCGTGATACTCTTGAATACCTTGCGAAAATCGCGACCGAAACGACGTTCAAGTTTGTTGAGCGTTTTCACGACCGTGTCAGACTTGCGGTTTGGCATTTTCACGATGATTTCGTAGCGTGTCAATCGTTCCGAGAGAACCAAAAGAACGTCACGCGAAAACTTTTTGCCGACAACGCAATCCATTTCCCAATTCCCAAACGTGTTTCGATTGAGTATTTCGAGCGGACGTTTTTCAATGCTTGTACCACGTGGCGCACGCTTGATAACCGCTTTGCGATACTTCTTCTTACGCTTATAGAGTGGCAAGTCGCTCATTTTTAAATGCAAGAACACGCCTTGTTCGATGTATCGATACAACGTCGTTTTGCTAATATCTGTTTTGAAAAGTTTTAATCGCTTGATTTCGCCTAAAACCGCGCACGGCGACAATTTATCTTTCAAAACACGCTTTTCGATGTATTCGACAAATTCATAATCATCGCCCAATTTTATAGGCGCGCCGTGTGCTGTTTGATTGAGCCGATACCTATCCTGCGCAATATTTGCGCTGTAAGAATCGACGTACTTGTACGTTTTATCGCCAAACCAATTCCGATACTTAATCTTTTTGCGTTGATAATACCCACGCTTAATTTCGTTATAAACTGTTGCAAGGCATACACCGAGCCTTTCGGCAATGACCATTTTGTGTACACCTTCATTCAAAAGCGTTTCCAACTGAATACGCTGTGTAAATGTTAAATTCTTTGTGCCTTTCTGTTTCATATAATCACCTTCCTTTGCCGTCCAAACCTTACTGTTGACTATACTTTTTGAATGTTGAGAGCAATACGCGACACCTTGCTATAATACGAGCCACGCGCGTTGCGCGTGGTAGCAAGGTGTCGCGTATTTTGACCGACCGACAGACTCGTTCGGGCGCAAACAAAAGGCGTTTCCGCGCTAAACCGCTTGCGGATCACGCCTTTTATTTGTTATGCGGAGTTTCCGAAACGATTTTCTATGATTTTTATGTCTGTCCGAGAACGCCAAAAACGCCGTATCTCAAAATACACGGCGCAAAACCATTGCTATATCCCTGCGTGCAGTTACGCTACCTTCGGCGGATTGCAGAAGATGTCAATGAACGTCATTTGCTTTGTCTTATATCGAGCAATGTCACGTTCATATTTGATAACATCGTCAAAAAGTAAATATTTCGTTACGTAATCTTCCATAGACGTTGCAATGTCCTTATCCTTGACCTTCATACAAATTGCCGTAGGTATTCCGCGACTGTACACAATTCTTTCGCCCGTTTTGCTTATGTATTTGAGCAAATAATTGATTGTTCCGCCGTGACGGAGTTCTTGTTCGTTGAGTTGTTCAAAATCGTTTCTTCCGAATGAATCGGCAAAAAACGTGTTAGAGTGCGTGATTTGCATTTGACCTTGTGCCGTTGAGTAATCTCGAAGTTCCGCAACGTTGCCTATCATTTCGCCGTCGGGAATGTACATAAGTGCGTGAAAATGTAATCTGTGCGTTTCCGGAGCGTGTTCAAAAACGCCCATATACTTCCAACCGCGACGTGTATGCAAGTTGGATAAACAACGGCGTAACTTCTTCCGAAAACTTTCTTCATCGTGTTTTTTATCGTCGTAGGTGATTGTAACAAAATAATTCCATTTGTTCAAGTATGCCTTACGGCGAAAACGTTTCTTACGATTATACAAATTTTTGTATTTGCGGATAATCTTTTCCGCGACAAAACCGCTCATATCGGTTATTTCGGGAAACAACGTCGTCATTTCATCTTCAACGTATTCCGCCAAAGCGCGTTTTTCAAGTCCGTTTTCGACAGCGTGAGAAAATAGGCTGTTAAAAGCAATATCTGTTGCCGTCAATTCTCGCGCGGTGGAAACGCCTTTCTTGCTACGCTTTAAGCGCGGAACGGCGATGTAATGACCGCCGTCGTTGTAGATCGAGTATACTCTTTCATCGTTTTTGTCGTCGAAAAAGGGAACGACAACCCCAGTAGTTATGTCTATCATCGTAGTTATTTCCGTAAATATAGTTTTCGTTTGTTATGCCATAAAAGGCATAGACCTTTTGTCACGCACAACTTTGTGTAGCACACCCGTCCCGACACTGCCGAGCGTTATATTTTAGTGCTACGCTGCGCTAAATCGCCGTTGGCGATGTTATTGTTCTTGAAATGTAAAACCCGTCACGAGTTTTGCAACGAAGTAACTGTTTTGTTCTGCAAGTTCTGCGAACGTCGCTTTTTCTGTTTCGTATTCGTCCAAATCGTTTATGCCGATAGGAGAGCGCAACGCCTTTTTGACGAAAAAGTCGCTGAAACAGTCCGTCGAGAAACGCTTTGAGTATATCTTCTTCGTCGAAAGATAGTATTTGCAATTCTTCCGCTGTCCGTCCATAGTTCCGCTTTCGACTTGCACGGAAAGTTGACAATATCCAAACTGATTGTGAATACGCTTGTATCGAGTGTGAATTTTTGCCACAATGCCTTTGAGAATGTGCATTGTAAGCGTATTGTCACCGCGCTGATAGCGATAGTTTTCGTAAAGTCTTACGAATTTGCCGAAAACCCAATCGTAAAGCAATTCTTCAAGAGAGAAGAACGGCATTGTTAAGCGGTCATCGCTACTTTCTTGTATGTACACGATGTCGGTCAAATCGCGCGCATTTGCGCCCCAAGACGTCGGACGTTGTTCATCGGTTATCACGCGCACAAACGGAAAATTGTCCACAGTGGCGGAGTGGCGCACCATTTTGAGCCAATCGTCAAAATAGTCGTTCTTTTGGTTTGCGCCTTCGTCACTCTTTTTCTTCTCGATGTTTTCAAGGTTGTTTCCACGTTCCTTGCCGATTTCCGTCACAAGCACAACGCCAAACTCAAAGTTGTTAGAATTTGCGTTATTTTCAACGACTTTGCGCCCAAGTCGCAAACTATCAAAGTCAAGAATGTGGGCGTGGCGCGAATAACTGTCTATAAGCCTGCTATCCGTCTTGAAAAAGTCCGAATTCCAAAGCGGAAAATTGCCCAAGTCCGAAAGCACGTTATCCACACGCACGGAGTAATTCGAGATAAGCAAAGACGACTGCGTGATATATATGAAATACAACTGCGCATACGTTTCGATAACTTGCCAAATATTCGTCACTTTGAGTTTGTCGTCATAATACAGACCGTATCGCTCGAAGTCATACATAAAGATGTTACGGCGATATGGTTTGCGTTCCCATTTTAGACGTTTGCTTATGGCAAACCTTTTACATGTCGCGAGATTGTACACCGTGTGATTGTCCATTGCCTTTTTAAGCGCGTTTTCAAGATTTATCCAAGGAAAATTCGGAAACTTCAAATCGTTTTCGAGTATCTTTTCAAAAGCCTTGTCACGAAACATAACTTCTTGCGACAATGCCACGTCCGTTATGAACGTCGTTTTCTTCTTGCCCATAGTTCCGCAACCCATAAAGACAATCGGGCGTTCGTTGATGAATCCGCGATTCTTCATTTCATTGTGATTAAGTACCGCAAAACCTATCTTCTTGCGAATTTTATCGAAGATAATAAGCGCGACCACGCACCACACGTACCACGGAATGAAATTGAACGGTGTCCACAAGTCTATAAAGAGTTTGTATACCTGCCTATAAATGTGCACCATATCCCAAGACACCGCGAAGTAGAAGTAAAAGGCAAAAAATTCTATCACGATAGTGAACAAGTTGAAATTGTACGCCCAAATCACCGCCCACAATATGTAATACGCCTTGTTATCTTTAATGAACTTCACAAAGTCTATAAGCCAACTTTTCAAGGGTTTATACGTCTTGTCCGATACCTTTCTTGCAACTATCAAAGCTTTTGAATCCACGTTATAGTCATTGTTTTCTTTGTCTAAAACTTGTTTCATAATGAGATACAAAATGACAATAATCGGAATAATGTACAAAGCAACGTTGGCAAGTACGGCTATCAGACCGCCGAGAAAGTCCAAATATCCGACGATATTTCGCGCCGTGATAATCAATTCCCAATATTCGTGCCACTTGACTTTGAATCCGTCAAACGTTTCAGGGAGCGACGGAACGGGAGAAGAAGGCATATTCGGCAAGTCGAAAAACGGCATTTTCGGCAAATCGTTGACTGTCGCTGTCACGCTGTTCTCGATACCGAACATCTTGCAGAAGTAAAATGCAATAGACAAACCGAAGTCCCGTCCGCTCTCGATAATCCTACCGAGAGCGGACGGAAACACGAATATCGCCAACAGCACGAACAGCAACGTTATTGCAACACATATAAAATGCCTATAATCTATCTTTCCTTTAACCTTCTTCATACCTTAAATCCCGTCCATACAAAATATCCCACGATGATTGCAACAACCACGCCGAGCAGCACAAACCCCAATCTTTTTGCAGTCTTTTTCATATCAACTCCGTAAAGCCTTTTGCTTTCCACCACGAGAGATTGTCATCGTTTTCGACATATACGCCCGATACGTTCATAAAACCATATATTCCGCAAGCCCTGCCGTAAACCTCGTCTTTGTCGTTTCCGACCATTCTTTTATACTTGTTTTGGTACTTTGTACCCCACTTAAACGTTACAATATATCTTCTGTTTGCCATAATTCACCTTACTTTTATAATTTCGTTTGACTTTTCAAAATCGTTTTCATATAATAAATACAAAGAAGCCAAGAAGCCCATATCGGTGGACATTGCAAAAGTAAAACTTTTGCGGAGAGCTTCTTTTTTTTATACTCATTTTGGATATTTCCACGGCAACGGCTTATCTTCAAAGAATTCTTTTTTGTCATGCCTAATACGTTTTCCTATATACATAGGTTCTGTATCTTTTGAATTTGGATTTGGCTCAACCTTCTCGTTAGTGCGGTTGCCGTCCTTTTCTGCGTGCATAACTTTCCTAAAACGGTATTCATCTACTTCTTGTTCGCCTACAATCAAAGCAGGGTGCTTATTCTTTTTGTAATACCGAAAATGCGGATACGGTGCAGAAATATGCTTGCTTGTCTTGCCTTGATTTGCTATCCGCACATAATTTGCACGGATAGCACTTAATTGCTTTTGTGAAACCTTATTCTTTCTTCTTGCCATTTTTCACCGCCTTTTTTCTTTTGGATCTTGCCGTTGATTTTGCCTTTGCGGAACGAACGCATTTGGATTTATCACGCGGAACGGGAGTTTTTATCGCCTTGTAATCAACGGTATGATTGTTTTTGCGTTTAGAAACGCACTTTACTATAAAAGCGATAATCTTGATTAAAATCAACGCAACGATAATACCGACGATTATCAAGCCGAGAATCTTCAACGCTTTTAAGAAGTCGCTGTTTTTGAACCAATCCCAAATCTTTTGCATTGCAGTCAAGAAATTGTTGACAAGATGTTCGCCCGGGGTAAGCTCAACGGGCGGTGGTTCAACGCCTGCAATGACATCAACGGGCGTATGCATAACCGCAAGCGTATAATAATCTTCCTTGCCCTTAAACGTCATAGTTATGATGTTAAAGTCGAAAAATACCGTTTCTTGTGCAAGATAGGAATCAACGACATCTTGATCGACATCTAATCTTCCAGGATTACGAGTTATAGGTCGTGACGTATAATCAGACACGGCGAATCTAAACAAATACGGCACTTCTTTTTTGCCATAACTTACGTTGCAAAACGTCTTGAAAGACTCGATGTCGTTTTCGTTGATAAGCAAATCGGAAGCAATACTCGAAGAATTCAACGAAGTCTGTTTAACTTCTTCAAACGGACTAACGTTCGTATGCGATTCGTCCAATGCTTCGTCCTTTGGATAAGACCAACCGTATTCCCAAAGTTTATCCCACCACGAATGATTTGAATTATACGAATTCAAATCAAAAGTATCTTGAAGATTCGTTCTTATTTTGTTCAACCCGACTTGAATCCCCTTTGCAGAACGAGTAGAATCGACTTCATTTACAAAGAGTTCGGACGGAAGATTCCTCGACGTATGCCAAGATACATAATTGCTCGAAGCGTAGTTCTGAATATAATCCCTAATCGAAGAAGATGTTACGTCGCCTGCAACCGTTTGTTTGTTTATAACGTTAAACGCACCCGAATCCGTGTACGACGGACTATAAAACACAAACGGCAATACATTTGAGTAACTATTAGCAAAACGTTGAATAAACATATTGCCAGAGGTCATCGAAAACGGTCTTAAATTGTAAGCCCAATCGTAGTGCAATATATTTGAAGACCCCGCAACCGAATCGCTATGCCTACCATACCACAACAAATAATCCACCGATTTGTCATACAAAAGAGATGTTCCGCCTTCTGAATTATCAACGGTTTCATAATGATTGTTTGATAATGCTTTTTGATAAAAACCTTGATTCGACGTCACCAATATCGGCGCGGTTTTGCACTCATACCATTGAGCATAAATTTCCCAAAGACTGCCGTACTTATCGAATACGCGTTGCGGAATGGCAAAATACACCGAACTTACGTTGTTGTGATGATATGCGCCTAAACTAGATACGCCCGTCAAATAACTTGTTTGATATACTTTCAAATCAAGCGTTTCAAGAACGTCAACTTTGCACATTAAAGTGGACGGATTATTTGCGTTTTCGCCATACGTCGCCATATAACCGCTACACTTGAAAGAACGTCCGATGTTTTTGTCCAACGTTACGTCGCCTTTATCGGTTTTGAGATAAACGCCTGCTATATCGTATCTGCGACAACCGTTTTCCGATTCGTACTTTTGAGCCAACGCAAGAAGTTTCTTTTCCGGATCTAAAATCTTGAATTTGTAAAACAAATTCGCATAATCGCCCGTAGTTCTCGATACGCACACGATATTGAAATCGTCGTAATCGGAAGCGACGTATTCCCCCTCGCTGTTCTTTGCAAACGCCGTTGCCATACGCACAACGTTTGAATCGAGATATGTCGAAAAATCAAGCTGTTGCGGATTGTAAAGATATGCGTACAAAGCGTAATTCTTATCCAAATTCGCATAATATGAATATCCGTACTCCACAAAGGTATAAAAGCGCAATTCGCCGTCTTTATCCTTGGGATAATTGCCCAAATCAAATTCATTGCCGTGTTCGTCTTTACTGCCGTACAAATCATCGAATATCGACGTATTGTCAAACTTAACGTTGTTGTCGCTTGCGTATGCAACAAGCCCCGAAGAAACTATTTCAAACGACAACAACGCAAGCGTTACAAATACAAGCAACGCCACGAAAAATCTTATTGATGTTTTTTGAAAAAATCTTGTCATTAGAATATAATCTCCTCTGTATCAAGCGAAATTGACATTTTGCCATTAATCGAAAATCCGATTCTAACAGCCGATTCCGCATTATCCTTTGGCGATATTGTCAACCAAAACATAGTTTGATTATAATAAATCGCCTTTTCTTCAACACTTATAGAATCGCTTTCGTAAAGCACATTCAACATATCCGTTACGGTGAGTCCCTTTGCAGACAGAGCAAAACCGTTATTTGTATTTTTTATATCAAAAAACTTAGTAACGTCCTCGGTTGATAAAAACAAACAAAGTTTTCCGTCTTTTACAAAAGTAAATTTCAACGACGAATCCGCATTAATCGAAACGGTATATTCACCATTGTTATCGCTTGTCGGAGGGGACTTCACGGCAACGTTCAATGCCATTTGCGGAGAAATCACATATCCTGTCGAAGTGCTGTATATATCTTTTCCGTCAATAGTTACGTGAAAAAGAGAATTAGACACTTTGTCACCGTAGTTTTTGATGAACACGGCAAAACCTACTATTGCCACCACAAGCAACAGCAGAATCAAAAATTTAGATATGATACTAAATTTTGATAATTTTCGTTTTGCCACAATAGAACCTCAAATTAGAATATAATACCGGGGGTTACGCTGACACTTGAAACAGACGAGATAATGCGGAAATTGAAATCCGTGCGCATATCACCACATTTAACCACAATTGTGAAATACGGCGTGACACCGGCAGAACCGGCAGAGTTCGCCACGTAAGATTTGAATTTGCCATACATCATAGAACCCGACGGTCCGCCTTGCACACTTTGATAGTAACCTTCAACAGTTTTGTTGGGGGTGATGATGAGTCTGTTATTCTCAATCTTCGCACTGAAAATGCTATCCTTGATGCTTTCAAGTGTTATTTGAGATTCCGTGCCATTCCACGCTCCGCCTGCTGCGGTTGATCTATAATTTTGTATCGTGATTTTTCCAGATGCAGACGTTGTGAAAGTCAAATTGTTGTAATAGCTTTCGCCAACATCACCAAAGACGTTAGTCAAATCGATTGCAAGACTTGCGCCGTTCGTCGAGACCATGTATTGAAAACCATCAACGCCAGAGCCAGTCGAAAGACCACTTGCGTTAACAGACAAACTCGAAGGAATACCGTCAAAGGTGATCATGCTTGTTGCTTCGAATTTACCTTCGCGAGTTACAACTTTGACGTATGCGACAGATCCGCGGAAGGATTTTTTACAAGTAACGGTTGCGGTGAGTGCGCCGTCAGATGCCGGAGTGACCGTGATGTAATCGCTGATGTTTTCACTTGCACGTGAATCACCGTCTGCCCATGCGATTGACCAGTCAACTGCTTTGTTGGGGGGCGTCGGCAGGAGTAATAACTGCGGTTATTGTTTGAGATACAGAACCGTCGCTTGCTGTCGTTGCAACCCCACCCAAAAGACGAACCGTTGTATTGTGCAACACGCCATTGTCTATATCAGAAGCCATATCTTTCGACATGTTCAAATCCTCGGAAGAATGATTCATTCCGAACACAATGCCGAGAACAGCCGTGAGAACGCACACAGCGCAAAGCACCGCAACGCCTATGATTTGCCATACCTTTGATTTTGTAAGATTGTTTTTCATTTTTCTTATCTCCGTTATAGATTTTTGCCGAGAGTGAAATCCGCTCTCGGCAAATGTTTACTTGCTTATGCTTGCGGTTGCTCTGCTTTCACAAACGTTGCGCCAACATAGTGGGCAAGTCTGCCTGCGTTTTGAACTTCCGTTACTTTGCAAGTATCGCAAGACTTGATTGCTTCAATCGCCGTGTCGTTGAATCCGTCCCCGGAAGTGCAAACGTTTTGTCCGTTGATGACAAGAGTGTAAGAACTCTTTTCGTTCGCAATGGTTTCCACAACGTTGATATACACGTTTGCGTTATCGGTTTTGACGATTGAATACGTCTTTGTGCCTGCTGCCGTATCTTCGGTTGCTTTCACGCCCTTGATGAGTTTTGCAAAGTCCAACTCAAAGTCTTTGCACACCTCAAAGCCGTTCAATTCGGTGTCTTTCTTGATACGGTCAAAGTTTTCAAGCCAACCGTACGGGTTGGAAGTCTTGAAACCGTTTGTAAGCGCAGCTGTCACCGCCACTGCCAACATCAGAAGGGCAAGAGTGATGAGAACGCCTTTTACAATGCTTTTTGTTTTTCTGCTCAAAATATGTACCTCACATTTTTATTATTCACGGATTCTGCCGTGTCAGTTTTTGATTTTTGCTTGACAACATAACCGCCATTAGCGTAATATGATGACAAGGTAGTGCAACTCAATCCATTTGGATTGTTTACTGTTGGCACGGCAATGTGTAACCAACCGCACGTCACGGAGCATTATTTGCTCCGTTTTTTCTTATTCTTCGGTTTTTGTATTGCCTTTGTATGAATAAGAACATTATGTTTGTCTTTGCTATTAAGCGAAAATCGCTCTTTCTGTTCCGGGAATACACGCTTATCGCTCAATCGCAATCTTTGCTTTGACATACGGTTTTTATCAAACTTTTGATAATCCACACCCGTACGTACTTTCAATCCGTATCGCTCACTGTTTATCTCAACGAGTGCTTTATCGGCATTCTTGCCGTTCTCGTCAAATATCTTGATAGATTTGAGTTTCGCAACCTTTACGCGTTCGCCGTCGTCAATGACTACAACATAGTCGCGTTCGGGTTTCGTTTCAACGTCTATGTACTTTGTTCATCCGCGATACACTTTGCCGACATTTCCACCTTTATTTTTCTTGTTTGTCATAGACAATCACCCGAAAAACTTGTTATAAAAGTCTTGAAAGCCAACAACCGCACCTTTGTAAAAATCCTTTTGTGCAGAAGTCAACGACTTGCCTTGACGTTTATTATCACGTATGTACTTCGCACAAGTTCTTGACGCTTTATCAGACTTTGCTATGCCGACTTTTCCATAATCGTCACAGTTTTTTGCAAAGATGGAATAACCCCATCTTTTGCCTTTTTCGTATGAGTTCATAAAATCAACCAACCCAACGTTTGTTCTTTACGTCGTACGTACAAGTTTCAAACTTTGTAAAGTCACACTTGCCGTGACGTGCGTGTGGCTTATAGAACGTTACGGTACGTCCTTTATTGCCTTTGACTGTAAATCTTGCTTTTGATACAATGTCACGTTCACGATAACCGCCCGAACGCAACATATCGTTTTTTTGTCTGTTTGTTACTTTTACAAATGGCATATCAATTCTCCATATTGATTTTTTTCTTTATATCGTCAAAGGATTCTACGATGAACAATCCCGACGATTCGCCGTCCAAATCCGTACTCGTTTCGATAAACACCGTTCCATTCTTGTCACACGCAACCGTCGTTATCTTGTCTACTGACACGAGATATTTCACGTCACGTGCATAATCCGTCACTTCAATAAATTTCATTTCCGTTCAATCACCGTCCTATGTTTTTTAATGTGCCAAAGGGCGACGTGCTTGTCGCCCCTCAACGCGTATATTTTTACGCAACCTTGTTATCACCCCCATTCTCGCGTTTTGCAAGTTCCGTCAAGAAGAAGTCGAGATAAGATTTGTCGCTGTTTCTCGACGGCTTGATTTTATATGAATAGACGTTGCCGTCATCGTCTTGTACTTGCGCCTCATAAACGGTGTAGTGTGTGTCCCTGCCTTTGTCGTCAGTCATAACCGCGTCTTGCATAACAACTTTCACGTCCTTTTCCAAACTGAACAAAAGGTCGAGAACGTCATATCCGCCTTGATCGCTTGCGACAAAATCGATGTTGACTTCACGTCCGAGCGCATACCCGTGAATGAAGTAAGACCACATATCCTTGCCGTCCTTGCTCTTAAATGAGCCACGTTCGAGAATGAGATTGTTGAGTGTGCTTTTGATTGCGTTCATTGCTTGTTTCTTTTCTTTTTCCATACTTTTGCTGTACTTCCTTTGACGGTGGTCGTCACCCAATTAGTTTTGATTTCCTTACGGATACGAATAAAGGACGTAAAGGAGTAAACGCCCAATTATTCGTTTCGCCTGACTTTCACAGGCTCATCAGTCCGTTTCGGCAAAATCGGCTGATTCGTGCGCACCGGAGGAAGTGCGCGCAAGTCCCAAATGCTAATAGATAAAATCCGTTGTTACTTTCGTTGTGCCTTTCAATGCGCGACCTGCGCCCCAAACGTCAGAGTGTTTGTCGCAAACAAACTTCTTTTCGGAACGCTCGTAATAACCTTTCGTATAGGTTTCACGGCTCATTTTGCCGTTCTTGTCAAGCGTACGGAAATACGTGCCTTTCGGCAGTTGTCGAAGTTCACAAGTTCCGCAAAAATCTTGCGATAGTTTCTTCAAAGGTTTCAAAGTTGCTTTTGTCTTTTTCATGAGTTTTCTATCCTTTGTTTATTCTTCAACCATATATTCGTCGCAATCGGCGCACATAATGTTGACTTGTTTTGTTGCGCGCACGCTTGTATGACAACACGGGCATACGTATTTGCGCGTACTCGATGATTTGACAACAGTTCCTGTCGAAAGGGGACTGCGATAAATCACGCTTGTGTCATTTGCGTTTGCAAATTGTTTGATAAGTTCTGCCGTTTCCGTTGTCAAAGACGTTTGCGACCAACCGATTTTGTCAACCTTGACAACGTTCAATCCGTGGTTTTCGGCAATCTGTTTGAATAGCTTGTTATGATATACACCCGAACGGGAACAATCTTGAAGTCCGTGAACACTTGCGAATTGATGACACATTTCGTGAATCATCGTGCTTGCGATTTCTTCGATAGGGCGATTAAGGTATTGAGCGCACATATTCAATTCGTGTACGCCTTCGTCGTCTTTGTTCTCGTGCCAAACCTTGTTGACCGACCACCAACCGTAAGCCTTGTTGCGTGAATCCACTTGCACCGTGATGACAGGTTTCACAAGTTCGCCACCGAACAAACGCTCATTGATGAAGTCGTACAGTTTTCCGAGATACGCGACCGTTTCGATATACCTTTCCGTTCCGTTTTCCAATTTTCGCTGTCCTTTATAAAAAAAATGTACCGAAGTCGATATTTCAACTTTCGATACAAGAGTAAAACTTTATAAACCAATGATTTTTCGATATATTTTTCAATCTGCTTGTCAAATTTAAAAATATGAGTTACAATACCTATGCTACAAAATAAAATTGATTAAAGAATTTTATCGGGGTATGGCGCAGTTTGGTAGCGCGCTTGACTGGGGGTCAAGAGGCCATGGGTTCAAGTCCCGTTACTCCGACCAAGAAACTATGCGAGTGCAAAGGCACTCGCATTTTTATATACAATCGCAACCTTTGCGAAGTAAGAACGGTTGAGATTGTATATAAAACGGCAGAGAAACTCTGCCGAGTTTCTTGAACTGGTATGAGCCAACGGCGAAATACCACAAGTGAGCGTTATGTGCTTATTCAAACGCAATCGTCGTGATTTTCATGACAATTGGTTTTTTGAGGGAGATGTGGTATAATGAATTAATCGTTTAAATGCTTAAACGAAAAGGAGTTTTTAGTATGGATATTTTGCAAGCAATAGAAGAACGCCACAGCGTAAGACAATATGCGGACAAGGCAATCGAGCAAGAAAAAAGGCAGGCGCTTTGCGACGAGTTGAAAAAAATCAACACGGAGGGCGGTTTGAATATTCAGATTTTGTTTGACGAGCCCAAGTGCTTCGATTCGATGATGGCGCATTACGGCAAATTTCTCGGTGTGAAAAACTATATTGCGCTAGTCGGGAAGAAGGGCGCTGATCTTGAAGAAAAATGCGGATATTACGGCGAAAGATTGGCGCTTGTCGCGCAAACGCTCGGTTTGAATACGTGCTGGGTTGCAATGTCGCACGGCAAGAGTGCGGCAAAAATCGAACGCGGTGAAAAACAAGTTTGTTTGATTGCGCTCGGATACGGCAAAACGCAAGGCGTTGCTCACAAGAGCAAAGCGGTGAGCGAGGTTTCAAAAACCGACGTCGCTATGCCCGATTGGTTTAAGAAAGGTGTCGAGGCCGCATTGCTTGCGCCCACCGCAATCAACCAACAAAGATTTATGTTCGAGCTTTCGGGCGATGAGGTGTTTGCGACTGTTTCCGGATTCGGTTTTTATGTGAAAACAGATTTGGGAATCGCAAAATACCACTTCGAAGTCGCGTCGGGAAGGAGCGTAAAGTGAGCGAAAATCGATCGTTGCGTTTGTGTTGTCGAAAACTATCGCATAAAAGCGTTTTCAAAAACGATTTTGATGATATCATATCGATAGTAAAAGTCGAGAAAACAAGACGTTTGTCTTTGGAGAGATAATGGAAATAACCGTTGAGCAATTTGAAAAACTGAACGACGACGAAAAAGTCGTTTTCGACATACGTCCCGAAACGGATAGGGCGTACGGCGTTATTCCCGATTCCGTGAGCGTCGAAGAGGACGAGTTGAGGGCGAATCCGCCGTCGGACAAGGCGAAGAAAATCGTCGTATATTGCGCAAAAGGCATATTGAGCATAGATATTGCAGAGTGGCTTTTTGAGCAAGGCTACGACGCATACAGTTTGCAAGGGGGCTATTCCGAGTATTTGCGCGTGCAGATGCAAAAACAAGTTGACGACGATTTTTGCAAGAGAGTCGAGCAAAGTTTGACGGGCAAATTCAAAAAGGATATATTCTCAAAGTTTTACAAGGCGATAAAAGAATACGAGCTGATAAGAGAGGGCGACCGCATTGCCGTGTGCATATCGGGCGGCAAAGACTCCATGCTCATGGCAAAACTTTTCCAAGAATACAAACGCCACAGCAACTTGAATTTCGACGTGAAATATCTCGTTATGGATCCGGGATATGCCAAAACCAACAGAGAAATCATCGAGGAAAACGCTCGCAGATTACATGTCCCTATCACCATATTCGAAACGGATATTTTCGAGTCCGTTTACAATGTAGACAAATCGCCGTGCTATCTTTGCGCGCGAATGAGAAGGGGATATTTGTACAACTTTGCAAAGCAACTGGAATGCAACAAAATCGCGCTGGGGCACCACTACGACGACGTCATCGAAACCATACTTATGGGCATGTTGCACGGCGCGCAGATTCAGACAATGATGCCGAAACTTCACAGCACCAACTTCGATGGTATGGAACTTATTCGCCCGCTTTATCTGATAAGAGAGGATGATATAAAGGCGTGGCGAGATTACAACGATTTGCACTTTATCCAATGCGCGTGCAGGTTTACCGACACTTGCACGTCTTGCAACAACGGGCAAAACCACTCGAAAAGGCAAGAAACAAAACTGCTTATTCGAGAGCTTAAAAAGAGTAACCCCGACGTTGAAAAGTGTATCTTTAAGAGCGTAGAAAACGTGCAACTCAACACCGTCATCGCATACAAAAAAGACGGCATGAAACACAGCTTTCTTGATGAATACGATGACAATTGAACACCGCAACAAGCAGTTTATCATATCAAAAACCGAGTATAAAAGCCGTTTTTGCAAAAACAACAGGAATATATCGAAAAAAGGGAATCGCAAGCGATTCCCTTTTTCAATCAACAAATTTCAAATTCGGTTGTTTGCAAAACAAAACCGATAGCGTCGAAGAGATTACAGCAGCAGAGTTTTATCCTCGCCCATGCCCATCATGCCGTCGAGCACGTACTTTTTGCCGTCCTCGTCGCGCAAATAGCCTTCCAACTCGCCGAACGCAACGTAGTAGTCGATGTTGACCACAAGCGCGTGCATAATCATAGGATTCATGTTGCGCACCTTAAATTTGAGGTTGACCATATCGTGCTCGTCCTTGATTATCCACTCGGAGTGGTCGCAGAAGTCCTTGCTTTCGGGGCTTCTCGTAAACTTGACGGGCGGAAGGATGCTGGTTTTGCCTTCGAGCCAAAGTATGTTTTCGTTGTATTTCTCTTGGTCTATGGATTGGTTGCGAGTGAGGTTGAATGCAAGCCATTTTTCTTCGCCGTCCACGCTGCATTTGCCCATTGTGGTGACCCAGTCGTAGTGCGCGCGACGGGGATAGAAACCTCTGTGGTCGTCGACGATTGCAGTGCTGTCCTCGTCGGTGAGCATTTCTTCGCCGTTGATGACAAGTCTGCCCTCTGCTTTGAAGAAGTCTTTTTGACTGTAAAGGGGACGATTCTTACCAAACGGTATACTTGCCACGCAGGGCTTTGAAAGACGGCTGAGAGTGAAGTCGTATTCGATTGTGGCTTCGCCGTAATTTTCTTTGATAGCATTGACGATGGTTTTGTCTTTTCGGGTGACGGTTATAAGGCACTTGCCTTTGTGGTTGCCCGAAAGTTCGCATTTGCCGTCTTGGAAGTTGTTGACGTACTTGACGTGAGATACGGGCGTTTGTCCTTCCGCGATTGCGCCGTTGATGAGGTTGGGGGCAATGACGGTGTCTTTTGATTTGAGGTTGGTGTCCCAGCAATGAACTTTGCCCGTGCGTTTGTCGTAGAAGATGTTGAGCGTCTTGCCGAAGATGCCCATGTCGCAAACAACAGCCAAAAGCACGCCGTTTTTGAGATGGACTTCGGTGGCTTCCCAAAGAGTGAGTTTGAGGCGGTTCATGCATTGCGGGGCGCGAGTGGGCTTTTTGAGTTTGACCAAATCCATTTGTTCGAACTCTTTGTCAAACGTTCCGAATGCGCAAATTCCCTTTTCGTCAACCATGCTTTTGGGTGTGGGGACGGCGCGTCTTTTGGGGTCGATATACTTTGAATACTCTCCCATAATTTTTCTCCTTTATCAATAAAATATATCAATGCTTACGCGCAAATATTTCTGTTCTTTTTGCAAATAACTGACTTTATCGCGCGTTATGTGCAACATAAAGTCGGTTTTCGGTTGTTATCTTGTTTGTTCGTCGATCTTTTCCACAAAGTTGCAAAGGATTGCGAACGTGTTTGCAAGGCAGTCCTTGTTAACGTCCTCGGCAACGTCAAGTCTTGTGTGATAGTAGCGCGGAAGATTGAAATTCATTGCCGTTACGCACACGCTTTTGAAACCGCCTTCGGTGTATGCCGCGGCGTCCGTTGCGCCCAACGCAACGCTGCCTTTTTTGCAGGGGATGCCTTCTTGCTCGCATGCGTCGAGCCAGATTTGCGTCGCTTCTTTGTCGCATTGCATAAGCCCGTTCATGTCTTTGTGGTTGACGAGCATATGGTCTTGCTCGCGCAAAGTGTCAAGGCAAAGTATGGTTGTGGGGCAGTCTTTGAAATCGTTTTTGTGCGCTTTCACCCACGCTTTTGCGCCGCGCAATCCCGCCTCTTCGCCGCCTGCGCAAATGCAGCCGACTTCGGTGTTTTCAAATTCGACGCCGTTGTCTTTGAGTGCTTTTAGGAAGCTTATGCCCATTGCGCAACCCGTGAGGTTGTCCGTTGCGCCGTCTGCGACGATCTTCGGATTGAAGAGGAAATACATCAAAATCCAGAAGGGAACGAATACGCCGCTCACGCCCAATGCGATGAGCAAATTCACGTCGGTTATTGCGTTGAACATACCGCTTATTACGCATGCCGCGATTGCGACTGCAGTGAAGTAAAGTATGCCGATTATCGAGATGAGGAAGTGCGCGATAAACGCTTTTCCGCCGAGATAGTAGTTGAGAGTCCATTCGTATGCCGCGTCCGCGTGTCCGCTGATGAGAACTCTGCGTTTGACTTCGCCCGTCGGTTTTTTTATCGCCATCATATTGAGCGATTCGCGCTTTGGGAAGAGCTTGTCCACGACTTTGCGGTATAGCACGAATTCCAAAATCATGATTTCCATGCCTACTGCGATAAGAATGAGCGAGAGCATCGGCATAAAGAACGCCGCCGCGAATGCGCCGAGGATGAGCGTAACCGTGATGTAAATCCAACCCATGAAAGAGAGAGTGTGAACGTCGTATTTTTCGGTTGTGACGGTGTCGGCATAGGGCGCTGCCTCGTTTGCCATATAGTTGATTGCGTCTTTCTCACCTTGGCTGCCGCAATCGCGTTTGCCGAAAACCGACGTTACGTGCGAGATAAAGTCAAACATATAGTTCGCGCTTTGTCCTTTGTTTTGTTTGAGCTTGTCAAGTTTCATAAAATCCCTCTTTGCGCATTGCTCGCATGGTTTATAATTTGATTATAAATATATTTTATTTGAAAATCAATATACAAATGTATGATTTTCATCGTTTTTCTTTTTCGGAGTGCAATTACGGTTGTGCGGAAATCACTTCGCCGTACACTTTTGCGATGCGTTCTATCATCTCGGTGTGCGTGAACGTCTTGTGATAAACGATTGTGGTTTCGCGTGTCATGCTCAAATTTTCGACGTGAAGCGCGACAAGCGAGCCTTTGCGAATTTCCTTGTAGCAAGTGCCTTTTGAGAGAATGGATACGCCCACGTCCTTTTTGACGAGATTGCGTATCGTCGCTATGCTGTCAACCTCGATGATAACGTCGAAGTTGTCCACCGATTCGCCTATGGATTCGAGTGCGGAATTGAATTTTTCTCTCGTCGATGAGGAGGGCAAGCGCAAAATGAGGTGCTGCTTTTTGAGTTCTTGCAGGGATATGGACGCTTTTTGCGAAACGGGGTTTTGCGGCGAAACTATGCAAACCAGCATATCCGTGTCTATGATTGTGAAGCGGAAGTCGGGATTTGTGGGTTTTTCTTCGATAATCGCCATATCTATCTCAAAATTTTCAAGCATAGCATAAAGATTTTTTATGGTGTCAGTAATAAACGTTATCGTGATGTTATCGTCTTTAAGCGCAATTCTTGACAAGGCTTCTATCATCAAACCGCTTTCTTGTGTGTGTGTAATGCCTATGCGGATTTTGTAGATATTTGTTTTTGCGTTTTTGATTTTATCCTGCATTTTTTCGCAGATTGCGCGTATTCGTTTTGCATACAAAAGTGCGATTTCTCCTTCTTCCGAGAGGACAAGTTCTCCCTTTTTACGCAAAAACAGAGGTGCATTCAACTCTTCTTCCAGCTTTTTTATATGATGGGACACGGCAGGTTGCGTCAAGCCCAAAATCTCTCCTGCTTTTGTAAAATTTTTGGTTTCGCACACGGCTACGAAAGTTTCCAGTTTGTCGTCCAATAGTGACATTATTTCCTCCTTTTATTACGCAAATTTATCATTGCATAAAATAACATAATTTGACTTTATGTTTTTTACATCATAGCATAACAGCACCTAACAAACAAGACCCATTCGCAAAAAGAATTAGAAAAAGAGGGGAAAAATGTTGCTTCAAAACTTTTCATCCGTGGGACAGGTGATAATATCGATTGCGGTAATGCTGCTTTCGGGATATCTTATGTCGCGCGTGACCAAAAAATTGAAATTGCCAAACGTTACGGGCTATATAATAGCCGGTATTATAATAGGACCTTATTGCATCGACGTTATACCTACGCAAGTCGTTGAGGGTATGAGCTTTTTGGCGGACATCGCGCTTGCGTTTATCGCGTTCAGCACGGGAGAATTTTTTACGCTGTCCACTTTGAAAAAGAACGGAGCAAAAAATATAGTGATTACGCTTTTTGAAGCCTTGCTGGCATCTCTTGTGGTGTTTTTGGTTATGTATTTCGCACTCGGATTGAGCCTTGCGTTCTCAATCGTTTTGGGTGCGCTCGCCGCGGCAACCGCGCCTGCGTCCACAATGATGACAATCCGTCAAACCAACGCAAAAGGCGATTTTGTGGATACGCTCTTGCAAGTTGTCGCGCTTGACGACGTGGTTGGATTGCTCGCTTTTTCTGTGGCAATCGCAGTGGCAACCGCTTCGCTTGCCGGCGTTGTAACTTTCAAAAACGTTGCCTTGCCGATTATATACAACGTGGTAGTATTTGTCGTGGGCGGCGCGCTCGGTTTTTTGCTCAAACTGCTTTTGGGCAAGCACTCTACGGACAATCGTCTTATCATCGCAATCGCAGTGATATTCTCCTTTTGCGGACTTTGCGCGATTTTGGACGTATCGCCGCTTTTGGGGTGTATGGCAATGGGCACGGTGTACAGAAACGTTGCAAAAGACGACAAACTTTTCAAGCAACTCAACTATTTTTCACCGCCGATATTGCTGCTGTTTTTCGTCAGGTCGGGCGTAAACTTCAAACTCGACGCACTTGTAAGTTCGGGAGGCTCTATCGGAGGTGTGTCCTTGCTCGTGATAGGCATCGTGTATTTCTTCACGAGAATCGCAGGCAAATACACAGGCTCGTTCCTAGGTTGTTTGTGTGTGAAAAAGGACGCGAAAGTTCGCAACTGGTTGGGGCTTGCGCTCATTCCGCAAGCAGGCGTCGCGATAGGTCTTGCCGCACTTGCCGCGCGCACGATAGGCGGCGAAACGGGCAGTGCGATGGAAACCATCATTCTTGCGTCGAGCGTGCTTTACGAGCTTATAGGCCCTGCGTGCGCAAAGCTGTCGCTGTATCTGTCAAAGTCCTATTCAAACGACATAGATACCGTCGTGCCCGACTCTCAAGTGGAACAGGCGGAGCAAAAAAACGAGGTGCAACTGCTCATAGACAAAATCAACACAATAAGGCAATCATTGCCCGATTCCGCGCCGAGCGAGGAAGAAAACGCTTTCGACGAGGCGGCGGAAGAATACTATATTCTCAATTCAAGACAACGAGTAAAAAGATAGGAGGAAAATATGAATTATATCGATCCGCTTGCAAAACTAATGGGGGAATGGTCGTGGAATATCACGGTTTATTCGATACTGCTCAGGGTTATCATACCCTTTATATTCGCCTTTTACGTGGGGTGCGAACGCTCGACGAAAGGGCATACCGCAGGGCTTAAAACGTTTATTTTGCTCTCGCTTGCGTCAACGTCGTGTATGATCATCGACAGATCGTTGCAGCTCACGTTCCCGATTTGTTCGGCGGGGGCGGTTATAGGCTCTGCGATGCTTGGCGGCAACTCCATATTGTTCGGCGCAAAAAACCAAATCAAAGGGCTCACCACGTCGGCATGGCTTTGGACGTGCAGTATTTTCGGTCTGCTTTTCGGCGCGGGGCTTTACACCGTCGCGCTCATTTTGGCAGCCGTATATATCGTGATTTTGCAGTTTTTCCCTGCACTTGAAAAATACTTGAAACAACGCTCGAACCACTTTGAATTACACCTTGAATTGCGCAACAAAAACGATTTGCAAGCGTTTATGACCACTTTGCGAGAGTTGGGTATGCGCATAGACGACGTCGAACTCAACTCTGCGTTTATCAATTCGGGGCTTAGCGTGTATGCGATAAAACTTACGATTGAGAGCAAGGAACTCAAAAAATACAAAACGCACGACGAAATCATCGAGGCGTTGAGAAGCATAGACTACATCCACTATATAGAGGAAAAATAAACCCTAATTTTATTCTTGCACGGCAAGAAAGGTAAAAATTGATATTTTGTGGGCGGCTGGGAGGGGAATGCTACGGCTTTTCGTGGCAAAAATATCAATTCAGCTTGCGAAGTTTTCCGTCAAGACCTTTTATCAAAAAACATTTGCCGACGATCGTGTCTACGCTCACCGGGCCGAAAACGCGGCAGTCGGTGGAGTGATTGCGATTGTCACCCATACAAAACACGTAGCCGTCTTGGACGTAAAAGTCCAGCGGTTGAGAATAAATTGCGATTTCGGCGGGATTTACGTACGGTTCGTCAAGTTTTTCGCCGTTGAGAAAAACCGCCGATTCCGTTATTTGCACGTGGTCGCCGCCGACGGCAATCACGCGTTTTACAAGAGATTTGCCTGCAAAATCGCCTTTTGTCGGGGTAAACACGACGATATCTCCGCGTCCGATTTTTGCAATTTTGTTCAGATACAGCGTTTCGCCGTTGTTTTGGTCGTCGTCTATGAGCGCGCCGTTGCCGCCGTCGAGAGTGGGGTACATGGAAATTCCGTCCACAATGAAAGATTCCAGCACGTAAAACTTGACAAGCAGGGCGGACGCAACCGCCAAAACGACAACCAAAAGCACGATTGCCACTGATATAGCAATGCGTTTGGAGCGGTTTTTCGGCTCTTCGATTATCGGTTCTTGCTCGAATACGGGAAAATCTTGCATATCAAAGTATATTGCGGAATTTGCGTATTATTTTCAAATCCACAAAAAGTTGTTTAGCACAACGCCGTCAACGTCTTCCGCGACGATTGTTTTCACAATGGAGAACGAGGAGAGCGTGCGCCCTTCTTCGCTCTTGAAATCGGCGGTTTCAAAGAGAAGTTTTTGCCAAAACTCGCCGCCTTTCAGAGTTGTGCGCGCGGTATATTTTTTGAAGTCGGGGTAGGTGTACACCGTCACGTTGAGCGGTCTTTCGTCTTTTGAGTAAGCGTCGATGTGCAAGATCGCAGAGCGGTTTATCGACGTCATCTCTTGTATGCTTCTGAAAAGAATCAAATTGCCTTTTGCAAGGGTTATGCCGTTTATCGCAAAAGGTCCTTCCGCAACGGAAAGTGCGTTGTCGTCAAGAAGAGCCTCATCGGTTTTTGCCACAAATTCGCCTACGCCCATACTGCCGTCGTAGATTATGTTTGAAATTCTGGGCGTCGTTTCGACGTTTTGCACGTTGTGTTTTGCGGGAATGATGCCTGATGCTTTCGTAGAAATTATGTTCGAGTCGGGATATACGAAAGTCGCATAGGCGACGATGAGTTCTTCCGTGTCGTAAACGGGCACGTCGCACACGTATTCGTGTTCGCCCACCTTTTGTTTTACGTCAAATGACTTCCAGTATCTTTGGCGCGACGACGGCTCGCCGTAGCTCACGTACAGAGTGCGTTTCTCCGCTTTTTTGGCGGTGTTTATCTTGACGTAAAGTTTGCCGTCCGTCGCTTCGAAGCGCATTGAAGGCTCGATAGACGGCGAATTGCTTGCAAGATGCGCGCGAAGCCACAATATAAGCGCGCGATACGCGGCGTTTGTGATTTGTATGTCGCAAGACTCGGACACTATAAGTTGCTTCACGTCCGATTTTACGAGATCAAGCATGTCGCCGATTCGGTCTATGTCGCATTGAACGGAATCACTCGTCACGACGGCAAGGGTGGGACAGGAGATAAACATGGCGTACGTTTCCGCTCCTACGCCCGTCGAATAGGCAAGTTGTACGTCACCGGACGGAATATCGCTTCCCAAAAATCTCGCGTTGTGTTCCGCCCAGCGATAACCTCCGCCGTTGACGGCGCACATGGCGCAAACTCTTTTGTCCGTGCCTGCAACCATCCACGCAAGTTGCGCGCCTATGCCGAAACCCAAAACGCCGATATGATCTCTTGAAACGATGCTTTGTTCTTGAAGCAAACTTATCGCTCTTCTTGCAACTTTTGCCCACACGAACCACGGTGTGTTGCGCGCCGTGTTTTCGATGTCGTCAAGACGCGCTTTGCAATCGGGGTAGCGTGCAAAACTCAAATCGGACGGATATGCCGTTTTCGTGTCCTCGAAAACTCCGCAAAAATCAAGTGCGCAAGTGACGAAACCTTCTTCTACGAGAAGGCGAACGGCGTCTTGCGAGTGGGGATTTTCAAAGGACGGCAACAGCAAAATTGCCGGGCGAGCGTCTTGCCAACGCGCGTCGTAATAGACGTTGCAGCATATGCGAATACGTCCCTCTTTCGAGGTGTCCGCCGTGAAAATTTGCTTTTCGCAAACAAAATTATCCGTTGTCTGACACGAGATGATTGAGGCTTCCAAAGGCGCTTTGCATGCGTCGAAGCCCTCCCACACCTCCGTCGGTGTCATAAATTTGAGTTCCATACCTTGCATTATATCCCAAAATCACAACAATGTAAAGGAATAAAACTTTTATATCGCACGCGTGCGAAATATGCGGATGCAACGGTTGTTTTGCAATGCCGTTTGCCGTTTTTTCGGAAACGTCGGTTTCCTTTTGAGAAGAGTTTTGCTCCGTTTCGTCGAGCAAGGTTTCGTTTATGTAGGCAAGAGAGTGCGCTTTGTTTTTCAGACAAGACGCGTATTCTTCGCACATTTTTTGCGCCGTAGCGTCGTCGGGCATAAGAAAATCCATAATTCACCTCTACGGCAGTATATTGATTTTTTGCGAAAAAACGTGAATAAGCCGCCGTTTTGGCAACGGGAAATGCCGCAATCGAATTGCGGCATACGTTGCAAATTCGGTGTAAATGCGAGGCAATTATCCCGATTCGCGCACGGAAATCGTAACTTTCGGGGTGAACGTCAAGGTGCTTAGGCAGTCGTCTTCCAGATTGCGCCCGACAGATTGATAGGCTTTTGATTGCAAAGACAAAAAATCCACGTTGATTTGCTTTGACAATTCGTACATTTCGACAAGTCGTCTTTCAACGTCTTTTTCAAGGGCGGAGGCATATCGTTTTACGATTTCGTCGGCGGGTGTTATCACCTCGTCGGTTTTGATTTTTTGCACGTCCGCAAGGTCTGCCGACAGCTTAATATCGGCAGTGATAGCTCGTCCGTTTGCCTTGACTTTTACGTCTTTTTTGAGGATTTTAAACTCAATCGTACCGCCGTCTTTTGCGGTGTAGTTGAGCGTGCCGGTTACGTCGTGGCTGTGATATATTGCAAGAATCTCGGCGTATTCGTTGTCGAGGATGCGGCTTGCTCTCTCGTCAAAAACCATTGCGCGCGATATGTCGAATTCGAAAACGTCTTCTTCTCCACCCGTTTCGTAGAGAGGCGGCGAGGTTGTTTTTGCAACGATATACGGCACGACGTTGGCTTTGCTGGGTGAAAGCGAGCGCGCCAAAAAATCTTTTGCGGTGGTGCGAATCATGCCGTCCGAACCCTCTTCGTTGACAAGCGCTTGCTGTAAAAAGAATGGCGAACTTATGGTTGTGCCTATACGCAAAGACAGCATTTCGGAAGGGGATTTGTCCCCCGTTACGATGATGGTCTGCTCGGGTAAAGCGTACATTCCGGTGAGCGGATATATGAGTTGCATATGGTCAAGCTCGAACGCAGACGTTGACATAAAAAGCACGTTACAGTGCGAAAGCGATATGATTAAACCCGTTTTGCGCGAAATTACGTCCATTGCACCGGCAATCGAGTTGCCCTTTGCGGTGGTGCAAACGTAGCTCGTTTCGCCCGTGTCGCCGCTTGACGAACCTACCAAAACCGATTGCGCGCTGACCTCGAATTGCGAGGTGGCTTTGTCGTAGTCTATGCCGATCCCCAACACCACGGCGGATTTCGACAGAGAGGGTGTTTCAACCATTCTGCCGAATACGACGAGAAAGATTGCTATCGTCAAAAGCACAAACCATTTGGTGCGCATGAGATAGGAGGAAATATTGAGTTTTTTCATTGTGCTTCTCCTTTTCGGAACGAGGTTTGCTTTTGTGAAAACAACACGCCGTCCTCTTTACTGTCGGGCATTTGACGCATTTGCGTGTCATGCTCGTATTCGGCGTCGAGGCACGCGTACAAGTGCGGACGCAACGTCTTTTGAACTTTTGCAATCGCGAAAAGAGCAATCGGGAAAAGGATTGCAACCGCACTCAATACGTAACCGAACGTTCCGAGTGCAACGTCCGTCACCTCTTGTAGCGACGAGGAAAACATTGCCGAGCATAGCACCGCCGTCGGACATATTATTTTCGAGGGCAAGGACGTGCCCAGCGCGCGTTTGCACGCCTCGTTTGCACCGTCGAAAAGAAAAGAGAGAGAGTAGAGCGACATCATGATTATCGCAAAGAGATTGGTCCACTCCATTCTGCCGATTTCGAGGGATAATTGGTTGAAACTTGCAATGTGGATGAGCAAATCTTTGACCATTTTCAGCGCGTTGCCGTAAAGTGCGACGCCTATAAGCACGATTAAATTTGCAATCGTCCACGTGGATGCTATGCCGAGAGTGAGATAAGGCATTTTTTTGTTGCGCAACCTTACGAAAACGAAAGGGAACAAATCCCCCAGCCACAATCCGTATCGAGGCATTGCAAGCAACAACTCCCCGGGGGCTTTTGAAAATACGGGCAAATTTCTTCCGAAGTCCATATCCGAGTCCAAAAAGGCAAGGTTGAGAATTATCACCGCCAAAAACAGAGGCGCAAACAATTCGCAACTTCTTGCAATCGAACGAGTGCCTTTTATGCCCAGATACACCACCGGCAAAAGAAACATAACGTATATGAGAAAAGGCTGTGTGCCCGTAAACAATTCATGCGTGAGATAGGAGGTGCAATAACAAAAATAAAACACCGTTTTCAAGCACATCCAACAAGACGCCGCAAGACAAACGATTTTGTATAGGAAGTTGTTCGTCGCGCGCAAAAGCCCGTCGCCGCCCATATTTGTAAAAGCGAAAATAAAGATTGCGCACAGCATTTCCAAAGCAGTGAATGAAAGGAATATCCAAAATGTTGACGAGCCGAAATCCGCCGAAATTATACCGGGCGCGGACGATAATTTAAAAGCAAAACCGACCGCAACTATGATTGCGGCGGCTTGCGAATTGTATATTGTGCCCAAAGGCAGATTTTTGCGTAATCCGTGTTTTATTGTGCCGTTGTTCATATATAAACCTTTTATTGTGTCACTTTTTGTTGATGCGTCGGCGGTTTTGCGTGGGGATGGAATAGGGACGCAACTCCATTGACGAGGAGTCCGCTTTCAATATTCCGTCTTGAAGGTCGGGGGATATTCTCGGAGCATAAGGCGCAAGATACGGCGTGCCGAAATTTTCCAGGGAAGAGAGGTATGCGACTAAGATTATCGTGAGGATTATCACGCCCACAAAGCCCAGCACTGCGCTTATGCACAAATACAAAAAACGTAGTATGGACATCGCGCCCACTTGATCGGGCACACAAAATATGCCTATTGCCGACAGGGCTACGACAAGAACGGACGGCGACGAGATAAGCCCCGATTTGACCGCAGTGTCACCCAGCACTATCGCGCCGACGACGGACAGCGATATGCCGAAGTATCTGGGCATGCGAATAGACGCCTGATTGAGCACTTCGAACAGCGTGAGCACCAGCAGCATCTCGATTGCCGGCGGAAAGGGTATGTTGGTGGTTGCCGCCATAAGAGTCATCAAAAACTTTATCGGCAACAACTGAAAGTGGTACGTTTGAAGGGAGATGTACACCGCGGGTAACAACACGGTGAACAGTGCGCCGAACATCCTGAACATGCGTATCATCGACGCGCGCCAGTCTCCCGAATAGTAGTCGTAGCCGTCTTGTACATCCTCGAAAACCAGGTAAGGGAGCGTGATTGCGATGGGCGAGCCGTCAACGATCAGGGCGATGCGTCCTTCGAGCAGTTTTGCGGATGCAACGTCGGGTTTCTCGGTTGTGCCCGCCTGAATGAAGAATGAATTTTTTTTGGTTTGAATAAAGGAAAGCACGTATGCGCTGTCCACGATTCCGTCAACGTCGATACGTTCGATTTTGTGCGATAATCGTTCGACGATTTTTTCGTCCGCGACGCCTCTTATATACATCAAAGCAACCGTCGTCGAAGAGTATCTTCCCACCTCAAAGGTTTTCACAACGAGGTCGGGTGATTTTATGCGCTTGCGCACGAGGGACATATTGGTTTTTATTTCCTCGATAAAGCCCTCTCGCGGCCCTTTCATAACAGACGAAGTGGGTGGTTCGCCTATCGCTCTTGCCGCCGGTTTTCGCAAGGAGAAGATATATGCGTTGTCCTCGCCCTCGATAAAAAACGCCACGTCGCAAGAGGCTACGTTTTGCGGTGAATCCTTAATATCCACGATCTCGATTTCGTCCGCATACGCAACCGTATTTTGCAACGATTGAAGGTAGGGCTTTTCTAATCGTTCGCAGTTTTTGAGAGGACGCACCACGTCCTGTTCTAGCAAAATTTTGTCAATATTGCCGTCGATGTATGCAAAAAGACAGTGTTTGCCGCCAACGTCCAAACGACGACACTTGAAGTCGTCGCTGAATGAGAATGTGCGTTGTAAATCTTGTTGCAATTCGTTTATGTTCACAAATTGATTGTTGCCAAAACAAAGGGTTTTATAATGCGAACGAAAAACAAATATTCGGGCTTTTCTCGAAAAAAAGAAAAACAACGCTTCTTGACATTTCGTCCGGTTGTGATACACTGTTTTTTATCAGGAGATTATTATGGAACAAGATCGAATCACCACCGACGAAATCGAACAGCAAACGGCAGAGGGAACTCTCGCGGATACGGACGATACGGCTGCCCAAGCGCAAAAAGGAATTTTGTACGAAACGAGCCTCAAACAAGCCGAGAAAAATGCCAAGAAAGAAAAGAGAAAAGGCGTGATGCAATTCATCAAGTACGCACTTTGCGCCGCGAGCGCGGGTATAATTCAAATCGTGCTGTTCTCGATCTTGCAAGCAGTCATTCCTCAAAGCGGAAAAACCATTCGGTTCATCGTCGAGGATATGGATTTGGTCACCTTCATTTCCACCACCGTCGCCCTCTGTGCCTCTATACTTTGGAACTTCACCTTCAACCGTAAATTCACATTTAAGGACGCCGGCAATGTCCCCAAAGCCATGCTTTTGGCGTTCCTCTTTTACGTCCCGTTCTATCCCTTCCAAACTTGGTATGTCCACACCATCAAGTCCCTCCTTCTCGGGCCTTTAAGCACCCAAGCCTCCGGAATCATTGCCGAGGGCAGTGTTATGGTGATAAATTTTGTGTTGGAGTTTATGTGGCAAAAGTTTGTCGTCTTCCGCAAAAAAGCCGCCAAATAGCGAACAACTGTGTCAGAACCCGACACCTAAACAGTCACGTACGGTAAGTACGCTCCTGTCTATGTGTCGGGTTCTTTCTTGTTCTTCATCTATTTGGCGGCTTTTTTTGTGTCTTGAATAAGGGTGTGTTCGTCCTCTATAAGAGTTGAACGGCGTGAACCCTAAATTAGATGCGCCCCCTCTTTTCCTTCCGGGATTTTCACTATATACCTAAATTGCAATTTCCCCTTTCCTCAGGTGTTTTCCCCCTCGCCGTTCCCCCTTGAAAGGGAACCCACGGCGACCGCGTAGCGGGGGACAACACTCAACGCTCGCATAGATATGGGGCATTTCTCTTATTATGCCACTTCGCCTGCGTGGCGGCTTCGCAACAGAATGCCACGCATTCTCGTACTAACCATCAAGCTCGGTGTTCGCTACGGTCGTCGCCTTGCGACTCCAATTTCGTCTTCGAATGGGCAGATACCGTGTATAAGAACGCTTCGAATAGGCTGAAATCTTCCGCAAACGCACGTAGTGCGATATCACCTGCGCAACGCGCAGATATCACTGTAGAGGAGCATCAATATCATTGCGCGATTAGAAAACTGAAAATTGAGCGAAAAAGAGAAAGACACGGAGCAATCCGTGTCTTTCGCCAAAATCGCGATGAAAAGGAAAAACGAGCCGAAGGCGAGCATCAAGCAGACAATCTTGCGGAATTGCGGTTTGAGTTTTGTCCGTCTTATTTTGAGAGCAAAGATTTTCTGCGCGATTAGAAAACTGAAAATCGAGCGAATAAAAGAAAAGCACGGGGAATTCCGTGCTTTTCGTAAAAACGCGATGATTTTCAGTTAGTTGATGCCTTGTGCAATCATTGCGTCCGCAACTTTCTTGAAACCTGCAAGGTTTGCGCCTTTTACGAGGTTGTAGTCGAGACCGTATGCGTTGAGTGCGTCGCAGATTTGAGTGTGGATGCCTTTCATGATTTGTTTGAGCCTTGCGTCAACTTCTTCTTTTGTCCAAGCAAGGCGTTCGCTGTTTTGGGACATTTCGAGACCGCTGGTTGCAACGCCGCCTGCGTTGACCGCTTTGGACGGGGTGACAAGCACGCCGTGCTCTTGCAAGTAGGCGATGGCTTCGTTGGTGGTGGGCATGTTGGAAACTTCGTTGAGGACAGGTACGCCGAGTTTGACCATTGCGATTGCGTCGTCCAAAAGAACTTCGTTTTGTCTTGCGCAGGGCATATAGACGTTTGCTTTGACGTTGCCCCAAGGCTTTTTGCCCGCGACGAATTCGCAGCCGTATTTGTCGGAGTAATCTTGCACTCTGTTGCGGTTGGAAGCGCGCATTTCAAGCAAGTAGTCGATCTTTTCGCCGCTGACGCCGTCGGGATCGTAAACGTATCCGTCGGGGCCGGAGAGGGTGACGACCTTGCCGCCGAGCTCGTCGATTTTCTTTGTTGCACCCCATGCGACGTTGCCGAAACCGCTCAAGCAGAAAGTTTTGCCGGCAAGTTGTTCGCCTTGATGTTTGAACACTTCTTCGAGAAAGTAGGTTGCGCCGAAACCGGTTGCTTCGGGACGGATGAGAGAGCCGCCGTAGCTCAGACCTTTGCCGGTGAGAACGCCGTTCTCGTATGCGCCGACGATTTTCTTGTATTGACCGAACAGATAGCCGATTTCACGTCCGCCGACGCCCATATCGCCTGCCGGAACGTCCATGTTGGGGCCGATGTGGCGATAAAGCTCGTTCATAAAGGATTGGCAGAAGCGCATGATTTCGGAATCGCTCTTGCCGGTGGGATCGAAGTCCGCGCCGCCCTTTGCGCCGCCCATGGGAAGAGAGGTGAGGGAGTTTTTGAAAGTTTGCTCGAAACCGAGAAACTTCATCGCATCGAGGTTGACGTCTTTTTGGAATCTCAAACCGCCCTTGTAAGGTCCGATTGCGTTGTTGAATTGGACGCGGAAGCCGCGGTTTACGTGATAATTGCCGTTGTCGTCCATCCAGGGAACGCGGAACATGATTTGTCTGTCAGGTTCGACAAGGCGCTCCAGAATGACGTTTTTGCGCATCAACTGCTCGTTTTGTTCGATTGCGGGAGCCAAAGAGGTGAGGACTTCTTTGACGGTTTGCATAAACTGAGGTTGATTGGGGTTTTTCAATTCGGTCTGTTCAATGACTTCACTGATATATGACATAATTTTCCTCCTGTTGCGGCAAAAGCCGATCTGCGATTAAATAATATACTTTTAGACAATCAAAATCAACCCCGAAATAAAAATCCGCAAGGCGCAGTTCAAAGATTAATTTAAAAAAACGATAAATATGCACACAAAACGGCGGAAGTGTCGGTTTGACGAAAAACCCGCAAAGAGAGATACGGTTGAAAACAAAATCCGTCGTCTTTTCAAACGGAAACGGATAGAATGACGATTTTGACGAGACGGGCAGCGATATTTTGTCGAAATTCGGCATATAATTCAACAAATAGTATGCTTAAAAAGGCGTTGCCCAAGATATTGAGAGGGCAAATTTTCTTGAAAATCGTATTGAAATATGTTTTCGGATATGCTATGATAGTACAGTAAATCATATTTCGGGTACGCTCGCGCACGTGTGTAAGAGCAATCCCAAATCAATGAGGAGAAAGTTATGAGCCAAACTCAACAGTACAAAAAGGTCAAGTTGTACCGCACTCTCAAAGTCGTGTTCTACATGCTTGGTCTTCCCTTGTTCCTGGTTGCGGTGTGTTTCACCGCGGTCAGATTCATCGGCCACGATCCGTTTATGGGAGAAACCACTTTCACAACGGCGTTGGGCTTTTTCAAGCAGGCTGAATCCTATATCACCGCGCCTGCGCTTTACGGCGTCTGGATCGGATTCGGAGTCTGGGCGTTTATTTCCATCGTTCATATCGTGTTGAGCAAAACGGTGAAAAATCCGCGCGTGAGAATGTTCTCCGTGGTTGCGGTTTGTATGGTGGTTATGCTTCTCACGGGCGTTGTTTTAGACACCGTGTTGGACAATAAAATCACCGAGATTCAAGCGCAATACGAGGGCACGGGCGTTGTGGTCAACGATTATAAGACACAACTTTCTTATTATCGCACGGTTTCTTCCAACGCATTGAAGAAAAACGATACGCTCAACCTTATCGCGCAAGTGGATTTGATGAAAAACGTCTATAACGTCGAAATGGAAGGCGCGGACAAGAGCGGTGTTGCGGGCAACATCTCCAACAAACCCGTCACGTACTATTCCGTCATCGACGACGAAGGCAACCAAGGCGTCGACATCGGCTTTGTCAAGGGCGAGGACGGACTTTATCGACTCGACGTTGACGAAAACAACAATATTAAGGGCGACGGCGATCTCAAAAAGATTCTCAACGGCACTTATCGCGTAAGCAGCGACAGTGAAAATCCTTACGATTACAGAAAGAGCCCCGAATACAATCAAATCATCAGACTCAAACCTATCAACGGACAACTTGTCATCAACGGCAAAACTTATTCGCACTATTGGTACAAGAAGAAAACCACCAAAGCCGGCGAAGTGATTTACGTTTGGTATGCAAAAGATTTGATGCCTATCGGCACGGAATACAATGACGCGGACGGATCGAAAACGCATACTACGGACGGCGTGTACGGCAAGGGTATTTACAACGAAAACGGCATGCTTTCGGACGGCTGGGTGTTCAGCCTTGACAACGTGCTCGACGTTTTGGAAGATTATTATTCCGCACAAGAAGAAATCAGCAAAAACAAGTACGATTCCAAATTCGAATCCATGTACACCAAAGCGGTAAAGGCAAGAGAAAGATACTACACCGGTCTTATTGCCGATCCCGCGACGGGCGAAAAGTGTCCCGAGTGGTTGCAAACCCTTTACGGACAAGAAATCGAGTTTGCGGAGAATTTCTCCCTCACGCGCAACGGTCTTGACTATTTGATCGCAAAAGTCGGCGCATTGCTCGGAAACAATCATCTTTTCGACTTCTTGCTCAAGAGCAACGACGGCAGCACGGGTCTTGACGACGTCGTGGGCAAGTTCGGCATCGGCGCAATTCTTTCTCCTATCCTCGGACAACTTCAAAACGGTATGAGTTTCAGAAAGGATTTCAAAATGGACGACGCAACGATGGCGAAGGTTATGGAATGGATCAAGCCTCTTCTCGGAGCGGACGGCGCAACCATCAACGATTTGTTCTTGGTCGTGGCATATGCGGGCGCACCCGACGTGTTCAATCCGGGTGAAACAAGAGATTATCTCTACGTCGCACTCGTCAAAGACAACGGAACGCAAGATGCGGACGGCAATTACGTCATGGGAACGAATCCTGCAAAGGCAACCGAAGGCGGCGACGTGCTTTTGGACATCAATTTCAGCGACGCTTTCGTCAAGGTCGACGAGGAAACCGGCAACGTTGAATACGATTTCGACCTCGATCATCTCAGCACGTTCCTCAACACCGCGCTCAACGGTTTGATGAAAAAACTCAACGTCAACCTCAAAGACGTTATCGGTGGCGGCGCAATCGGCACTATCAACGGTTTGCTCAACCTTATCAAAACGTTCAACACCGACGACGGTGTCCGTTACGGTCTTGAAATAAGCGGCATCAAAATTCCTCTTCTCGACGAAGATTATAATTTTGCAATCGACGTGTCCTCCATTTTGACGGGGATTCTTGAAGGCATGTATTTCTATCAATCCGCGGCAATCAAGCCGGTGTGGGAGTTCTACACATGGGTTGCTTCCGACAAGGAACAATCAATGGCTCTTGCATATCAAAAGTACGAGAGAGCAAACTATGAAGCGACGCTTTACGGTTCGATGATCGGTTCTACGCTCATCGGCGACAACCTCGGCGCAGGCACATATCCTTCCTCGCTCGGTCTTGCGAACTTGACGGCGGTCAGACAACTCAAAGCGGATTTGAGCTACAAGCCTAAATTCTATCCCGTCTACGCGGTGCGCGATATGTTGTTCTTCTTCTGCGGATTCGTCGTATTGTTCTATTTCTTGAGCTTTGTTGCGCAAGAGAAGGAACTCGAATACGCAAACGGCACGGCTGTTGTCGAAGAAAAGAAGAAAAAAGCAAAAAAATCCAAAAAACAAGACGAAATACAAGCCGAAAACGAACAAAACATCGTTGAGGATCAATCGCAAGACGGACAAGACGGGGAGGAGAATACCCAAATTCCCGCCGACCTGAATTCTGACAAGGAGGTGCTGTAATCATGAGCGAACAAGTTATGAACGAAGAGATGAATCAAGACCTTCAAAACGAACAAGCAGTCAAAGACGAGCAGGCAGTTCAAGACGAACAATGCGACATGCTCAATCGTGACGAAAACGGCAACGTAATTCCGGCATTTCCCGTAAGCAATCGCACCAAGAGAGATCAAAGTAAAACTTCCGTTCTCTTCTCGGTGGCGGCAATTCTTCTCCACGTGCTTGCGTATCTGCCGATCGTGATTGTATCGGTGGTGCTTGGCGTAAAGTGCTACAATCTTATGCCGTATTATTCATTCTGGCCGTTTGTCGGCGTGATTTTGGCAGGCGTACTCGGACTTGTGTTTATGACGGTCGCGCTTGTCGTCAACAGAAAGAAATCAAAAGGCAGTATCCGCACAAAGACGGTCAAGGTTCTTATCGCTTTTGTGTGCTTGTCGACGGGATTCGGGTTGATTCTGACCTATGTTTTCCCCGACGTCATCGCATTTGCAACGCAAAACACGCTCTATTGTGAAGATTTGTATTACAACGGTTCGGCTCAGGCGGAAAAGAATGCCGCACTCGAGAGAGATCTCATCATGTACAACCTTCTCAACGGCAACCTCAACAACTACGGCGCAGACGGCAAGATTGCCGAAAACGGAGATTTCTCCTACAAAACTCTCATCGCGCACACCGAGGACAACGGCAAAATCATCAAATACAAAAATTCTTTCATAAACGAAAGAGTGAAGTCCTACGAAAAGACGTACGAAAAGACGGGCATCAACGGTATTCAAGTTGAAGTCGACGCTCTCAAATCCAATGCGAGAAAGTATGAGCTTTACGAGTTCATCTACAATCAATACGTCCTCAACGACTACGACTTCTGCTTCTACAACAACGTCACAAGACGTGCGGTCGCGCTTTCCATACTCGATTATATCTACACGTATTACGATTATGAAGGCATGTTGAAAGAAGGCTTCAACAATCCCAGATTTAAAGCTCTCTTCCAACAAAACTACGACAGCTTCAACCAAGACGGCTATCTCACTTATGACGATCCGCTTCTTCTTTACGCACAAATGAGCGGTCGTATGACAGTGCCTATCGTCTTGCGTCTTATCCTCAACCAAGGCTGGTCCTACACTCAAAGCTCTTACAACGGAGCGGGCGGACTCACTTACACCGAGGACGGCAACTGCCTGTATCAACTCTACGATCCCGAACTCGTCGAAAAGTTCAAAGCGAACGGCGGCAAGTTTGAATACACGGGCACGATCACCGATCAGGACGGCAACAGTATAGAAGTCAAGTACGGCTTCAACGAGGACGGATGGCAAATGTACGAAAACGGCGTGACCAAGCGCCCGCTTTCCTGGCTCGTTCTCGACATGCTCGGCGATCCGATGGCTTTGACCACGCTTGACATCGCCAACTTGCTCGGCAACCAAATCTACGGCATCGTGCAAAACGTGCTCAATGCATTCCCGACGCTCATCGACGGACTTGGCGGACTTATGCAAGAAGACCTTATCGAAGTTGTCAAAGCCGCGGCGGGCGGAGCGCAACTCAGCATCGGCCTTTGCATCGACGACAACGGTTTGATTGCAATCAATCTCTTCCCGATGAACGCACCCTACGGTATGCTCGGTTACATGCAAGCAACGTGGGTTGACAGCGACAACTTGCTCATGGCGGTCATCAACGTGGTGTCATTGCGCAACTGGATGGCAATCTTCGGCGCAATCGGCGCAGTGCTCATCATTGCTGCGGGCGTATGCCGCGATATGGGAGAAAAGACTCGCAAACGCACCGAGGATTCGCGCGATCGTATTTTGAGAGCGAAAGCGGCGGAGGAAAACGGCGTCGGCGTCGGAAAACCCGACGAGCAAGAACCGCCACTTGAAACGGCATAAACAAACAACACAACGCGATTCGGAAAAACCGAATCGCGTTTTTTCAATAGATGCTTTATAAACGGAATTGTACATTCAAAAAGGCAATGAAAGTGATATCATTCTTCCGTGTCATTGCGAGGAGCAACGAGGGTTGCGACGTGGCAATCTAGCGGAGCGAAATGCGCCTGACGGCTGGATTCCCACGGTCACTTCGTTCCCTCGGAATGACAAGGGTGGGACACCCACACCCGATTGTCATGTTGAGCGAAGTCGAAACATCTCCTGGAAAGGAAATGATGTAAATTACCGCAAAATTGTCTGCTTGGTGGGTGCGCCTTACGGCTAGATTCCCACGGTCACCTCGTTCCCTCGGAATGACAAGGGTGGGACACCCACACCCGAACGGATACTCTTTCAGGGCGTACTTATTAACGGAATGTGCAACTTCGAAGACGGAACACGAGCCGCAAGGCGGCGAGAATATGAGCGCCGAGCTTGACGTATAGTACGAGAATGCGTGGCATTCTGTTGCGTAGCCGCCACGCAGGCGAAGTGGCATAATGAGAGAATTGTCCCTATCTATGCGAGTGCCGACTGTCTCCCCCGCGAACGACGGATAATCTTGTAGAGAATTGCCCCTAACCGAGTGGTGGGAGAAAAGCCCGAAAGGGAAAGAGGGGGTTCATCTAATTAAGAGTTCACGCCGTTCAACTCTTGTAGAGGAAGAACAAAAGCCCGAAAGGGAAAGAGGGGGGCGCATCTAATTTAGAGTACACGCTGCCACGCTCTTGTAGAGGAAGAACAAATACATGCGAAAGCGGGAAAGTTTTTTTGTGTGTTGACTTTGGTTTTCAAATATAATATAATTAAATACACAAATATATCCATACTACGCATATGCGTGCGTGCGGACGTATTAAAACGATGGCAAATTATTAGGAGGCAATTATGAAAAAACTCAGCATCAGATCACTTCTCATCGTGGTTCTTGCGTTGGTTTTGGTGTTCTCTCTCGTCGCTTGCGGCGATAAGGACAAAGGTGGAAACAACGGTGGCAACAATACGCCCCCCACACCGCCCGACACAACCGCGAATGTGAAGAACTATTTTAACACGCTTTGGGAAAAATCCACCGGCATCGGCGGCGAAAAGATCGGCGAAACAGACGATCTCAAAGTCAGCCTCGGTCTTACCGTAGCTCTTGATTTCGCAGACAGCAACGGAAGCGTGAAAGACAGCATCGACCTCGGCATTTTGCTCGACGTAGTGCTTGACAGATCAAGCAAAGACTCAAGCACCAACACCGCGATCAAGGCGAAGTTCTACGATCCCAGCAGCGGTGAAAACTGGTTCTCTGCGTACTACTTCTTCAACGATGTGGACAACATCTATATCGACTACGCAGGTCAACACGTTCAGATTCCGTTCAGCTATCTCAACGACACCTACAACAAAAACTTCTACAACTTCGTGTTCAACGACAAGGTTATAAAGGACAAGGTAGACGATAAAGGACAAGTCACCAAAGAGGGAAAGACCATTGCTCAAATCATCACGGCTCTCACCGAGAACATGGGTAGCAGTTGGGATCTCAACGTCCTCATCGGCGACGTTTTGAAAGTGTTCGACATCGACATCAAATCCGCAAAAGATACGATAAGCGGTGTGCTTGAAATGATTGGCATCAAAGCAGACGACGCGTTCGACGCACAAGGCAACATCAACATCAAAAACATTTTGACAAACGACACCGTTGCAGAATTCTTTGTCAACGATGAAACGACCACAACGACCGAAAACGGTGTCACCACTTACGTGACCAAACTCGCTCCTTCCGTTCTCGATATGCTCAGCATGATTGGCGGCAGCCTTCCCGAGAGCCTCAAAGGACTCCTCGATGTGATCGACGGTTTGGATCTCGCTCTTGAATTCACAACAAAGAACGATGCAATCGATTCTTTCACCATCAGAGCAGGTCTTCCCGCAATCGAAGGTGAAAACGCAAACGTAGTTGACGTACATCCCGTCGTTGCAATCACAATCACCGATCTTGACTTTGCAAAAGCAAGCAAAGGTGAAATTGAAAACTCCATGGCAACCGCAAAGAGCAACTACACCCAAGACGTTGTTCTCGATGCAGAAGTTGCACTCGACCTCAAAGGCATCACGCTCAACGCTCTTGCTTTCGACAAAGAAGGTTATGCAAGATTCTCCAAAGTCAACACTGCAATCGGCGGCGGACTTGACAACATCGTTCTCGACGGCACTCTCGCACTCACGTTGAACGGCAAACTCGATCTCAAAAACAAGGAAAACAACGGCACTGTCGCAAAAGCGGCATTGACATACAAAGGCGTCAATATCGTCGAAGCATCATTCGTAAACGGCACTTTGGCAGTCAAAGTGAACCAAGAAGCAAAAATCGGTGACGTTAAGATCCTCGACACGCTTGTCAGACTGTTCGGCGACTATGCATACAGCTTTGTGAAGACCACATTCTTCAAGGGCAATGCGGAAGACGCGGCTTTGAAAGCATTTGCGACCAAATTCTTCGGTTGCGATATCGAAGCGGAACTTGCAAAAGATCCTCAAGAAAGAGTCGTCCCGCTCAACAAGAGCTTCCAAGGTGCTGTATGGAATGGCATTGACGTTCCTCAATTGGTACAAGGTCTCATCAAACAAGTGCTGAACAAATTGTTCCCGCCCAAGACCGATGGCAATGCAGGTACAGCCGTTGCAACCGATCCTATCATCACCAAGGTTGCAGACACAGTCGTTGCTGCGCTTCCGCTCATCAAGTCCACAAACGGCAAGCTCGTCGTTGCGACCAACGCAAACAAAGCGTTCAAGAATGCATACTCGAGTGTTGGCAACACCGTCCAAACAATAGGCAAGATTTGGTGGGAAAAGAACGCAAAACCGTTCACCGAAACCCTTATTGAAGGCGACAAGGACAACTGGCTCCCCGTATTTGCAAACGCACTTAAAGTTGCAGGCACGACATATGGCGAAAAAGCAGACGCAGAAAAAGTTAAAACATTCCTCAACGAAATGTTTGCTTGCACCGCAGAGCTTACTCTCGACATCAGCGAAGCAAACGGCTTTGAACTCGGCGTCAAGGCAGACGTAAACGCAAGCGCAGGCGTTGCGGTTTCCGTCAAACTCGGCGCAAAGGCTTATGACGCTACACAATATACAAATCTTGCACCCGATGTCGAAACAGACGGTTGGTTTGTGTACACCTTTGCGGCATAAATCATAATTGCAAAATAAAGGCATAAAAAGAGAAGGCGCGGTCGCGCCTTCTCTTTTTGCCGTTTTGTGTGAGGGATTAAGGTTGATAAATTCAAAAAGCATGCTATAATAGAAACATGACAGGTCTTGAAGAGAAACACAGCGTAATAAGCAAGGAAGACATGCAAAGTGCGATGGATTTCGTCGAGGACTTTTCGCATGAGCTTGAAAAGTATCCGCATCGCATAGCCGCAAGCAAGGACGAAACCGCTTGCGCAAGAGCAATCCGCAATCGCTTGCACGACGAAACGGACGCAAAAACTCGTCTCGAAGCATTTGACGCCTCGCCGCTTTTGGGCAGAGGGTCGTTTTTGCTTATCGGCATTTGGTATGCGATTTGCTACGTGATGTATTTTGTGTCTTTTGCAGGCGGCAGGGTGACGGGTGCAATGCTCACGCTCTTGTCCCTTGTGATGTTCCTCGGCGGCGGCAGCGTGTTTTTGCTTATGTATCTGGGCAATAGCAAACTCGGCAAGGTTTTGCCTAAAAAAGTGTCATACAACGTCGTCAGCGAAAGTTGCAACGACGTCAAAAACGCCAAAAACGTTCTCATCGTCTGCGACAACCACGACGCAACGCTCGGCAGTCCCGTCAAGGATTTCAATCTTGTCAGAAAACTTTGCATGATTGTCGCGCCGGTATCCGTGTTTATTTTCATTCTGTTTTGCATCTTGAAGATGGCAATCGGCACAGAGGGTGCAAACGTTGCTGCAAAGATAAGCGCATTTACCATTTTACCGTTTGTATCGGGCATTTTCGGTATTGCGGCGTTTGTGATACACTTCTCGCCCTTTGAAAAGTTTGCGCGCGAAAACAACGGCGTTGCAACGTCAATCGCAATGGCAACGTACGCATATTTTGCCGAACAACCCGAACTCCTTGCGGACGACGCAAAGATTGTGTACGTTTCCTTCGGCGCGGAAAACGTCGGGCATTGCGGCTCGCGCGCGTTCGTCGAGGCTCACCCGGAATTTGCCTCGGCAACGGTGCTTGCAATAGGGGATATTCTGAGCGGCAATTTCCAAGTTGCCGAGTGCGACGCAATCCGCAATATCGACTTTTCTCTCGACGTTGTGTCCAGCGTTCACGCAAGCGCGATAGAGCAGGGCATCACCGTGTCCACAATGCCCCACGATACGTTTGCGCACAAGTTCAATTCGCTGCACGGTTTCATCTCGAATGCGTTTGCCAAAAACGGCAATCCCACCGCAACTATTGTGTCAAGGGATTATGCGCATCATGAAAAATCACTCACCAAAACCGATTTGGAAAATATGTTTTCGCTTTGTGTGGGTGCGGCAATGAAGATTATGGCAAAAAACAATATTCCCGATGACGACAAGCACGACGAAGTTGAGGTTGTCGCCCCGTCGTCCGAAATGAAAATCGTGGACGTAGAAAGCAAATGAACGCATATTTTTGCGATAAAATAAAAACGGCATTTTACAATGCAAAACGGATGTAAAAATGCAAAAAAACAACGATAAAGACATAAAAAACGACATCGTTTTTGATGAAGAAACGACTCAAAACAACGCCGATAACGACAAAGAACAGTCGGATGTTCAACAATGCGAAACGGTGTGCCAAACCGACGAAACCGTCGATGAACAAGAAAGCGACAACGGCGGTATTCTTGCAGAATACGCAAAGCATGAAAATAAGGGCAAAAAGGCTCTTGCGGTTGTCAAAAAGTATTGCAAACGTTACTTTATAGATGCTTTTTCAGGCATGGCGCAAGGACTTTTCTGCACGCTCATCGCAGGCACTATTCTTGCGCAAATTGCGTCTTGGTGCGGTGACAACTCGTTTGCAAAAGTGCTCGGATATATCGCAAGCATTGCAAAGATGCTCATGGGCGCAGGCATCGGCATCGGCATCGCTCACAAACTCGGCGCAAAACCGCTTGTTATTTTTACGGCGGCGGTTACGGGACTTGTGGGCGCATTTGCAGGCAATCTCGTGGGCGCACTCTGTGATGGCGCATCGTTTACGATTGCGTTCGGAGCGGTCGGCAATCCCGTCGGCGCATACGTCGTGTCTTTGCTCACCGTTGAAATCGCATCGTTGTATGCAGGCAAAACCAAACTCGACATAATCCTCATTCCGCTCGGTATGATGCTTTTGTGCCTTGCGGGGATATTCCTTGCATGGCCGTTTATCAAACTCATCGATTTGCTTGCAAAGCTCATCGTTTTGGCAATCGAGGCAGGCGCGGCAGTCAAAATCATTGTCGGCGTGTTCGTTGCGGTGGTTATGGGTATTTTGCTCACTATGCCCACGTCGTCGGCGGCAATCTGGGTTGCAATCGCAACAAGCGCAACCGCAATAGAAAACCCCGACGTATTCGCAATCGCGGGCGGTGCGGCAGTTGCGGGTTGTTCGGCGCATATGATTGGTTTTGCCGTGGCGAGTTTCAGAGAAAACGGCGTCGGCGGTCTTATCTCGCAAGGCATCGGCACAAGCATGCTTCAAATCCCCAATATAATGAGAAAACCTGCAATTATGGTGCCCGAAATCGTGGCAAGTGCGGTCTGCGGACTGGTTGCCGTGATTATGGGGCTTCGTTGCAACGCATCCGGCGGCGGCATGGGCACGAGCGGTCTTGTGGGTGTATTCGGCACGATAGACGCATCGCAAGGGGTGATACCCGACTGGCAACTTGGCGTAGGAATTGTGCTTTGTTTGTTTATCCTTCCTGCCGCAATCTCGTTTGGAGTGAGCGAACTTATGCGCAAAACCGGCGCAATCAAATTCGGCGATCAAAAACTAGAGAGCTAATAAAAACAACAAAAATAAAACGCGTCTTTCGACGCGTTTTTTCATAGTTCAAACAATTTCTTTTTCTTTCTCGGCTCGATCGGCGTGCCGTCTTTTTTGAGTTTGAGAGTGGGCAGATACACGTCGAAAACGGTGCCTTTGCCCTCTATACCGTGGCAGTCGATTTCACCGCAATGCGCTTTGACTGTCGCAGCCGCGATCGACAATCCGAGTCCGAAACTTTGGTTGTCTTTGTTTTGTCTTGCGCCGTCAGTGCGGTAGAAGCGGTCAAAAACGTGCTTTGCATCCTCCTTGGATATGCACTCGCCTGTGTTCATAACCGACAAATGCACTCGCTTTCCGTCCGCAAAAAGCCTTGCGCCGACTTTGCCTTTGTCGCCCGAATATTTGATTGCGTTGTCCAAAAGGATCACCGCAAGGCGTTCAAGAGATTTAGGTTCGCCGTACACGTGCAAATCGGGCTGGATTTCGGTGATGAGTTTGACGTCTTTTTCAAAGCACGTAGCTTCAAATTCAAGGCATGCGCCCTCGAATATTTCGCTGAAATTCACGTCTTGTTTGGGCAATTCGCTCTGTTCGAGCTTGCTCAGTTCAAGCATGCTGTTGATAAGGTCGCGCATGCGCACGAGTTGCGTCGATATGGACGCAATCCATTTTTCGTTGTCCTTGACGGTGGAGTCCGGCTCGCTCTTGATGACGCTCAGATTGGTCGCTATTATGGTGAGCGGGGTTTTTAGCTCGTGCGAAGCGTTTGCTATAAGATCGCGTTGTTTTGTCATTGCCGAGGCAACCGGGAAGAGCAGTCTTGCGGACGACAACAGCGCAAGAAGCGCGACAAACACGACGGAGCAACAATACAGCAACGTCACCATGACGGCAGTGTTGGTAAGCTGTTTGTGATAGCTTGTGCGGTCGATAAGCGCATAGAGCGTGCCGTTCGGATACTCTCTGTTTGCCACGATGAAATACCGATCGTTGTATTTGAACTTGCCTTTGCCCACGAATATTGCTTTGAGCACGATATCCGTTGCGTCGTCGCCGTAAACGTCCACTTTGCCGTCGATGTAGGGATTGCGCCCGTCGTCGTATTTGTAGATAAAGATACAACGCAAATCGTTGGCAACGGCATTGTTGTAGTTTTCGGGATCTTCGAGAGCCTTGTCAAGAGCCTTGTTGATAAACATATCGTTCGAGCCGTACACAACGCCGAAAAGACCGCCCAACACCACAAGCAAAAAGATTGCCGCAATGACAGTGGTTGTCACGGTGTAGTTTATACGTTGTTTTCTGATGATTTCCATATATCACATTATAAGGTGTTTACATGTGCAAAATCAAGCGATAAAAGTTGTTTTTGCGCAAATTAAAAGGCGCGACGTGCGCGCCTTGAATTTTACATTTTGGATTGGGAGAGTTTGTATCCGACTCCGCGCACCGATTCTATCGTGAAATTTGCGCCCAGATGAGTGAGCTTCTTGCGCAAAAAGGACATATACACTTCGAGATTGTTGGATTCGAACTCGCTGTTGAGTCCCCATGCTTTGAGGATAAGATTTTCCTTTGTCGCAACGAAGTTGGGGTATTCGAACAGGTATCTCAAAAGCTCGAATTCCTTGCCTGTGAGGTTGATGCTTCCGTTTTGCGTTGAAAGCGTAAACGTGGTTAGGTCGAGCGACGCGTTTTGATATTCGAGCTTGTTGTCCGAAAGAAGTTTGCCTCTTCTGCGAAGCACCGCGCGGATACGAGCGGAGAGTTCGTTGAAAGAGAAGGGCTTCGACACGTAATCGTCCGCACCCTTGTCAAGTCCCGATATTTTGTCGTTCTCGTCGGTGAGAGCCGTGAGCATAATCACGGGCGTTTCGAGTTTTCTTTGGCGCAAAGTGGCAAGCACTTCAAAACCGTTCATTTTGGGCATGATTACGTCAAGCAAAATCATGTCGTACATTCCCGTCGATGCAAAGTTCAAGCCGTCAGAGCCGTCATATACACAATCGACGTCGTAGCCGTCCTTCATCAACATCTGAGCGAGTGCTCTCGACAGTTCCTTTTCATCCTCTACAAGCAGTATTCTCATACGCACCTCCGTCAAATAAAAGGGTATTTTACTATTTTCAAACCTATATTACAAATTGTATCTTAAACTTTTATTAAATTTAACCCCTTTTTATTAAAAATACGGTCTTTCTTTTTATACATATATATGATATACTTACAACAATATGGAAAACGACGGCAAAATGAAAGTTGACATTTACGATTTCGACAAAACGGCAATCCCTTACGACAGCGCGTTGCACTATTGGTTTTGGAGCATGGCGCACTGTCCGTGGACGCTGGTGCTGCTTCCGTTCCAACTGTTTTGGGGATTTTTGATGGTGACAAAAATACTTCCCGTCCCTGTTTTTAAGAAAATTGCGTTCAATTTTGTCCGCCTTGTCAACACCGACAAAACCGTCAAAAAGTATTGGGATAAACATCAAAAGGACATTTACGACTTCTTTAAACCCGAAAATCGCGATCCGAACAGAAAAGTCGTTCTCATAAGCGCAAGCCCCGATTTTCTCATCGAAGAGATCGCAAAGCGTATGAAAATCGACTATTGCATCGCATCTCCGCACAGCAAAAAGAACGGGCATTTGCTTGGCAAAGTGTGCAGAAAAGAGGAAAAAGTGCGCCGCCTTAACGAGATTTTGCCAAACGTCGAGGTGGAAAACGTGTATAGCGACAGTATAGACCATGACAGATACATATTTGCACTCGGAAAGCATTGCTATCTCGCAACAAAAGGCAATCTGAAAGAAATCGACTTCGAGAGTGCGGTCAAGCAATACGACGAGCAAAAAGCAAAAAAGAAAGGCAAGAAAAGCAAGAAACACAAAACAAATTGAATGAAAAAGACCATTTGATATTCTCAAAATAGAAAAGCACGCCTCCGAGCGAACCGTACACCTTACGTTTTGTAAGACTTTTCGGACTTCGCATCGGAGGCGTGCTTTTTTAATCGAGGCGATTATTTCAAAACATAGTGAAATAACATGGTGCCGTTTTTGGACGCATCCGCACTTTCGATTATCATTTTGAAAAGATAGGTGTTGTCGTTTGTGCTGAATTCATATCTGATTTCAAACGTATAGACGGAGTTTTTGACGATGCAATTGTCATCTCCGAGTGTCGTGTCCTGTACATAGTAGAATTTATACAGTTTGCTCGGATTGTCATCGAAATAGTCGGACAGCTCCGATTTTTGTGTGATATTATACCAAGTATCGACGTTGTCTGCCGAAATGGCTTTTATGGACGCCACGCCGAAACGCTTGTCATAGTTTGTTTTGAAATAGTCGAAATATATTTGTGCGTTTGCATTGAATGTTTCTTCATCGGGGCAGGGTTGAGAGAAGAAATATCCGTTTCTAAGCCACATTATATCCGTATTGATTTTGCCGGTGAGGTTTCGCGGGGCAGGCAAGTTTGCCAATCCGCGCGCTGAAAGTTCCTCTTGAGAAAACCAAGCCGAGTCGTCTCTGACGGGCGTCGTTCCGCCGATGTTTTCGTCTTTATTGCAAGCAACAAGGGTGAAACATGTTGCGATGATAAGTAATGCGCAAAGCGCAAATGCAAGTTTTTTCATTGTCATACCTCTTTTTATTCTGTCGCACCGGAGCGCATATCGTTGCGCCGGGACAATTTAATATTACTAAGAGATGTCAGATAACGCAACAAATTTTTGAAAAAACACCGATTACAATCGGTGTTTTTTTGGCGGACGATAATTCTTTGCTTATTCGACGGTTCCGTCTTTTGCATCGTCTGCTTTCTTGTCGCAAGAATCGGAAGAGGAGCAATGGGAACAGTTCGAATCGCAATCGCTGTCGTCTTTTAGATCGTCGATCCAATAAATCTTGTCTTTGAGAGCAAGTGAAACGATGTCGATGACACACAGCACCCAGCCGCCGAAGATCATAAGGACGATTGCAAGCACGATGCCCACCACGCTGTCTTTTTGTGCGCTCTTGGCAAGACGATAGAGGTTTGCCGGGACGTCCCAAAGGATGCAGAGCAAAATTTTCACGACTTTGTCAAGACCTTGATACCAATCGATATACTTTTTTGCAAAATCTTTCATTTTTGGATTCCTCCATATTTTTTCGTCGAATGTTGTATCACTTATCTGACACAAAGTCAAGTATATGCAACTCAAAGATGTTTTTGATTTTCGACAGAAAGAGTTTTTCAGGCATGCCGAACCGCATCCGAAATATCTTGTTGTGAAAACATGATCGAAGTGCTATACTTTTTATATCTACAAACACGGCGGTGACAATATGGCGAACGGGACGTATAAATCGGACATCGAAATTGCGCAAAGCGCAAAAATGCTTCCAATTTGCGAGGTTGCAAAACAATGCGGTATCGACCTCGATTTGATTGAAAATTACGGCAAATACAAGGCGAAAATCGACTATGCGCCTGTTTTGGAAAAGGGTGGCGAAAAGGGGAAACTCGTGCTTGTCACGGCAATTACGCCCACACCCGCCGGAGAGGGGAAAACCACAACGACGATAGGACTTGCCGACGGACTCAGACGTATAGGCAAAAACGCAATGGTTGCTTTGCGCGAGCCGTCCCTCGGTCCCGTGTTCGGCGTGAAAGGCGGTGCGGCAGGCGGCGGATATGCGCAAGTCGTGCCTATGGAAGATATAAATTTGCACTTTACGGGCGATTTCCACGCAATCGGCGCAGCAAACAATTTGCTTGCCGCTATGCTTGACAATCATATTCAACAAGGCAACGCTCTCGGCATAGATCCGCGCAAAATAACGTGGAAAAGATGCGTGGATATGAACGACAGACAATTGCGCTTCGTGGTGGACGGTCTCGGCGGAAAAGCGAACGGAACGCCGAGAGAGGATGGTTTCGATATCACCGTCGCAAGCGAGGTTATGGCGGTGCTTTGTCTTGCAAATTCGCTTGCCGATTTGAAGGAAAGACTTTCCAAAATTATAGTTGCGTACACCTACGACGATAAGCCCGTAACTTGTGCGGACTTGAAGGCGCAAGGAGCAATGACCGCACTGTTGAAAGACGCGTTGAAACCCAATCTCGTGCAAACTTTGGAAGGTACGCCCGCACTTGTTCACGGCGGCCCGTTTGCAAACATCGCGCACGGATGCAACAGCGTGATTGCAACCAAAACGGCACTTTATCTTGCCGATTATGCAGTTACAGAGGCAGGTTTCGGCGCAGACCTAGGCGCAGAGAAGTTTTTTGACATCAAGTGTCGCAAGGCAAATCTCACACCCGACGCAGTGGTAGTGGTGGCAACCGTGCGTGCGTTGAAGATGCACGGCGGTATGCAAAAACAAGACCTTGCAAACGAAAATATAGAGGCTCTCGAAAAGGGCGTGCCAAACCTTTTGCGCCACGTTTCAAACGTCAAAAACGTTTACAAATTGCCGTGCGTCGTGGCAATCAACCGCTTCCCGACAGACACGGACAAAGAGATTGATTTTATCATCGCAAAATGCAAAGAGCTTGGCGTAAACACCGTTTTGTCTACCGTGTGGGCGGACGGCGGCAAGGGCGGCGAAGCGCTTGCAAAAGAAGTCGTGCGACTTTGCGAACAAGAAAAAGGCGATTTCTCTTTTGCGTATGAGGACAGCGATTCCATATCTCAAAAAATCGAAAAAATCGTGCGCAAAGTTTACGGCGGCGACGGCATATCCGTTACGTCCACAGCGCAAAAACAAATTGCAAACCTCGAAAAACTCGGCTTTTCGAATTTGCCTGTCTGCATTGCAAAAACTCAATATAGTTTTTCGGACGACGCATCGCTTTCGGGCGCGCCCGAGCATTTCACCGTCAACGTCAAAAACGTAAAAGTCAGTGCCGGAGCAGGCTTTATCGTTGTGCTTACGGGTGAGATTATGACGATGCCGGGGCTTTCTAAATCCCCTGCCGCCGAGCGTATCGACGTGACCGACGACGGCAAAATAGTAGGACTGTTTTGACGTTGCAAGCGTTTAGCCGACGAAATCGATTGATAATACGCACAAGATAACATCGACGAAGAAAACAAAAAACGGAAATCCGCAATATGCGGATTTCTCTGTTTTCGGCATGTAAGTTGCGTGAAATAGTATAAAAAAATACCATATAAAATATGCTTTTGTATGAAAGTTATTCTTGTCGGAGCGACGGGACGTATGGGAGCGCAAATGCTTGCGCTTTTGCAGGCGGCGGAAAATATCGAAGTCGTTGCCGTAGACAATGCGTATCGCACGGATTGCGCCGAGCGCGGATTAAATGCGATTATGAAGTACGGCACTATTGCGGACGTTGAAGAAAACGCGGACGTAATCGTGGATTTTTCCTTGCATACCGCAACAAACGAAGTTGTAAATTTTGCTCTGAGAAAGCATATTCCGCTTGTTTTGGCAACCACGGGGCATACCGATGACGAGAGGGCGTGCGCGGTGCGCGCAAGCGAGGATATACCTATTTTTATGGCAAGCAACATGTCGATTGCAATCGCGCATATCAAAACGTTTTGCGCAAAACTGGCGACGGTTTTTCCGGATGCGGACATAGAAATCGTCGAGGCGCATCATTCAAAAAAATTGGATTCTCCAAGCGGAACGGCATTGTCGATTGCAAACGGCATAGTAAAGGAGCGAAACTTCGGCAAAGTGGTTGTCGGCAGAGGGGGCGAACGCGTAAGGGGCGAGGTAAACGTACACTCTTTGCGGCTTGGGCGGTCGCTCGGCGAACACGCAATCGTCATCGACACGGGAAAAGAGCGCATAACCGTTGTGCACGAAACGTTTTCACGCGCGGTGTATGCAGAAGGCGCAATGAGGGCGATGCACTTTATAGTAAAAAAAGGAAGAGGACTGTTCGGCATAGAAGATTTGATCTAAACAATTTAAGGTCTATGCATGCAAAATCAATTTTGACGGTAGGCGTGTTTGACTTTTTATAAAAAACGTAAAAACGCTGTATATTCTCGAAAAATCTTTGCAAACTATTGCGGAGGTGAAATATGCAGCTTTCAAAAAGACTTATTGTGCTGGCGACAAGCGGAATTTTGACGGTAATAGCACTGTTTGCGATATGCGGAGCCTTTGCTCCGAGCAAGGTTGCGCAGGCAGGGCTTTGCGATTTGTTGTCCGACGAAATCGTCAAGTTTTATGAAGAAGAAATTGCAAAAGAGGCGGTTTTGTCAAACAAGAGCGGCGAAAACGTCAGGGCGATTGCCGCAAGATTCGGCATAGACGAGCAAAAGGCAAGATGCGCGATTTTGCTTTTCGATTTGGCAAACAGGACGGGCGGCGGCATAGATTTCCCGGAAATCGCGAAAATGAGCGAATTTAAAATGCTTGCTTTTGCAAAGCAAAGGGGAGAAATTTTTTCTTCAACTCTTCTTCCCGGCGAGAAAGCGAGGCTCAAACAGAGGGCAAGCGAACTCATCGGAATAAGATTGTAACAAAAAGCAATCAACGCTTGAAAAGAGCCGTCGTAAATGCTATACTGTTGTCATCAGTCAGGAGGCGTAGCATGGACACTACTCAAAAACAATTTTTGACCGCCAAGGCAAGACAGCTCCGCGACGACGTCATCGAAACTATCGGCAGATTCGGTTCGGGACACATCGGCGGCGCAATGTCGGTTATGGATGCTTTGACGGTCATTTATTATGCAAAAGCAAACGTCGACCCTAAAAATCCCAAGAAATTTGACCGCGACAGAATCGTCATGTCGAAAGGCCACGCAGGCCCTGCGATGTACGCCGTGCTTGCAGACAAAGGGTATTTCCCAAAAGAGTGGCTTAAAACTCTCAATCAAAACGGCACCAATCTTCCCTCGCACTGCGACATGAACAAAACCCCCGGCATCGATATGACGGCAGGCTCGCTCGGACAAGGTGTTTCGTGTGCGGTCGGTATGGCTCTTGCGGCAAAAACGGATAATAATCCCGCCACCGTATATTGCTTTATCGGTGACGGCGAAAGCCAGGAAGGTCAGGTTTGGGAAGCGAGTATGTTTGCAGGCTCTCACCGTCTTGACAATTTGATTTTGCTTTTGGACTACAATAAGATGCAGCTCGACGGCGCGGTTTGCGATATAAACGACATCGCTCCCGTCGAGGACAAGTGGAGAGCGTTCGGTTTCTACGTGCAAAGCATAGACGGGCACGATATAGAGGCTATATCCGATGCGATCGACAATGCGAAATCTCAACACGAAAGAGCAAATATGATTGTGTTAAACACCATAAAAGGCAAGGGCGCGTCTTTTGCTGAGGCGGCGGCAAACTGCCACAGCATGAGCATCTCCGAAGAAATGTGGAGAAAGGAAACGGGGAGGTATTGAGCTATGACAGATGAAAGAGAAATGCGTCAGACGCTTGCAAACGCACTCGTTCAAAGAGCAAAAACCGATGATCGTATCGTCGTCATCGAGGCGGATCTTATGAGTTGCCACGCAACAAAAGTTTTCAAACAGGAATTTCCCGAAAGATTTGTCAACGTCGGTATTGCCGAACAAAACATGATCGGCATAGCGGCAGGCATGTCCACGATGGGCAAAATTCCGTTTGCGTATAGTTTCGGCCCGTTTGCAACTCGCAGATGCTACGATCAGATTTTCATATCCGTGGCATACGCACATCAAAACGTGAAAATAGTCGGATCGGATCCCGGCGTTACGGCAGAGTACAACGGCGGCACGCATATGCCGTTTGAGGATATGGCACTTATGAGAGCCGTACCGCACATGGTGTGTTTCGAACCTACCGACGCAACCATGCTTGAAAAAGCGGTTGACCAAATCGTCGATTATCCCGGCGCGGTGTACATCCGTATGCAACGCAAAAAAGCGGAAAAGGTTTTTGACGAATCGTTGAACTTCGAACTTGGCAAAGCAGTCGAGATAAAGGGCGGCAAAGACGTCACTTTGATTGCAAGCGGGATTATGGTTGCAAGAGCCGTCGAGGCGGCGGAAGCATTGAAGCAAGAAGGTATTGACGCAAGAGTCGTGAATATCCACACTTGGAAACCTATCGACAAAGACGAGATCATCAAGTGTGCAAAAGAAACGGGCGCGATCGTCACGTGTGAAAATCACAACGTGTGCAACGGACTAGGCAGCGCGGTTGCCGAAGTGGTGTGTCAAAACGCTCCCGTTCCGATGAAGCTCGTGGGCGTGCAAGACGAGTTCGGACAAGTTGGCAAGAATGCGTATTTGAGCGAGCAGTATCATCTCACCGCAAAAGATATTGCGGACGCGGCAAGAGAGCTTGTCAAAAACAAGAGATAAGCTGTTGATTCGAGCAGGGAAAACTCCCCGACAACAATCGAAATACAAAAGACAACAACAAAGCAATTATAACAAAAGCGACGGTTTTTCCGTCGCTTTTGCATATATAAAAGTTTGTTTTGTGTAAAATCGAGAGGTTATCAATGCACGGAGAAGAGCAGGTCTCCGTATGAAGGCACGGGCCAATACTCTTTTGCGGTGAGCAATTCCATCTCGTCCACAACTTTGCGGAGATTTGCCATTGCGACAAGCACTTCGTCGTGATAGCAACGGCCGCCGGTTACGTTTTCGCCCAAAGAGTGAGCTTTTTGCAAAGCGGATTTGAGAGCATTGACGCACTCTGTTGCGTCTTTTATATGCGATGCAAGGTCTTTGCAAATCTCTTTTTCTTCGTCTGCGTCAACGCCGAGCGCAATGCTTGCGTTTGCGGATTTCGCAACGTCGCCTTTGTATTTGATGACTGCCGGGATGATGTCCATCGTTGCCATATCCAGCATCGTCATTGCTTCGATGTTGAGAAGTTTGCAGTAGTTTTGGACGTAGATATCCTCTCTCGATTTGAGTTCCGCCTCGCTGAAAACGTGCAAGCGTTTGAACATATCGACGTTTTTGGGGCTTGTGAGATAGGGCAGGGCGTCTATTGTCGAAGGCAGGTTGAGCAAGCCTCTTCTTTCGGCTTCTTTCGTCCACTCGTCGGAGTAGTTGTTGCCGTTGAAGATGATTTTGCCGTGGTCCTTCATCACTCGCTTGATTATATCCGTGATGCCTTGATTTATATCGCTTGCTTTTTCAAGCTCGTCGGCAAATAGTTCGAACTGCTCCGCCATAATGGTGTTGAGAATGACGTTGACGCTTGCGATAGATTGCGACGAGCCGGGCATACGAAACTCAAATTTGTTTCCCGTGAACGCAAACGGTGAAGTACGGTTGCGGTCGGAGGAGTCCATAGAGAATTTCGGCAGTACGTGTACACCGATTTCCACTTCGCATTTTGCGCGTCTGGAATAAGTGCGTCCGTCTGCGATTGCTTGCATGATGCCGGTGAGTTCTTCGCCCAGGAACATACTCACGATTGCGGGCGGCGCTTCGTTTGCGCCGAGACGATGGTCGTTGGACGCGGATGCAACCGCAATGCGCAACAGATCCTGATGTGTGTCAACCGCCGCGATGACCGCCGCAAGTATAAGCAAAAATTGCGCGTTGTCTTGCGGACTTTTGCCGGGGTCGAGAAGGTTGCCCGAGTCCGTCGAAATAGACCAGTTGTTGTGTTTGCCGCTTCCGTTTACGCCGTCGAAAGGCTTTTCGTGAAGAAGGCAGGTCATATTGTGCTTTGCCGCAACCTTTTTCATGATTTCCATTGTGAGCTGGTTTTGGTCGGTGGCAACGTTGACGGTGGTGAAGATAGGCGCAAATTCGTGTTGAGCGGGAGCGACTTCGTTGTGTTTGGTTTTTGCCAAAATGCCGAGTTTCCAAAGTTCCTCGTCAAGCTCTTTCATATATTTGACCACGCGGGGTTTGATGGCTCCGAAATAGTGGTCGGAAAGTTCTTGTCCCTTTGGCGGGCGCGCTCCGAAAAGCGTGCGTCCGGTGTAAAACAGGTCTTTTCTTTTTTCATACATTGCCGTATCGATGAGGAAGTATTCCTGTTCGGGACCTACGGATACGTTTATGCGCTCGGTTTTTTTGCCTAGTATGGCAAGCAGTCTTGTGCCTTGACGGTTGATTGCTTCCATAGAGCGCAAAAGCGGTGTTTTTTTGTCGAGAGCGTCGCCGTTGTAGGAGCAAAACGCGGTCGGAATGCAAAGGATACCGTCTTTTATGAATGCGTACGACGTTGGATCCCATGCGGTGTAGCCTCTTGCCTCGAAAGTGGAGCGCAAGCCGCCGCTGGGGAAAGAGCTTGCGTCGGGTTCGCCTTTTATAAGTTCTTTGCCGCTCAACTCCATGATGACGCCGCCGTTCTTTGTCGGAGCTATGAAAGAATCGTGCTTTTCGGCGGTGATTCCGGTGAGAGGTTGAAACCAGTGTGTGAAGTGCGTTACGCCTTTTTCAACCGCCCAATCTTTCATTTCGTTGGCGACGATGTTTGCAGTTTCTCTTGAAAGCGGCAAATCGAGAGCGCAACATCTTTTGAGTTCGCGATAAGTGTCTTTGGGCAATCTATTGCTCATGACTCTGTCGTCGAAAACCATGCTTCCGTACAAATCCGACATCAACATAAAAGTGCATCTCCAAAAGTTTTTATAGATTCGATTATAGACATAATATTCCAAATGTCAAAAGATTTCGACAAAAAAATTCGACTATAAACAAAATGGATAAATATACACAATATTTGCAATATTTATGCAGTATATTCGGATATTTATACATCAACTATATCGAATTATAAGCATACCGCAAAAATTATACTTTTAGCAAAATATGATTTCAGGTCGTGGTTCTTGCGACTTCCCGTTTTTGTGCGTTGTGAAAAAGATTGCCGCGAAATATGATTTTGTGCTTTGTCAACCGCTATATTTAAGTTGACAAAAGGCGCGTGCGATGATAATATAGTTTTAGAAAATAAATAAGCAAACGCAAGTGTTCATATTTTTTTTTAACCATTCGGTTGAAAAAGAATTGAGCACTTTTTGTTTGTTTGAGGTTTGTATGGACTCTTACGTATCTCCGCTTTGCCAAAGATATGCAAGCAAAAAGATGCAATACGTTTTCTCGCCCGATTTCAAGTTCGGCACTTGGCGCAAACTTTGGATTGCGCTTGCCGAGGCCGAAAAGGAGCTGGGTATCGACATCACCGACGAGCAAATCGACGAGATGAAAGCGCACGTCGACGACATCGACTACGATATGGCGGCGCAAAAAGAAAAGGAAGTTCGCCACGACGTTATGGCGCACGTCCTCACTTTCGGCGAAGCGTGTCCAAAGGCAAAACCGATTATTCACCTCGGCGCAACCAGCTGCTTTGTCGGCGACAACACCGATATCGTTCAGATGCGCGAAGGTTTGCTTGTTCTGAGAGAAGAGTTGCTTGCTTGTATAAAAACTTTGCGCGATTTCGCAATGAAAAACAAGGCTCTTGCGACGCTTGCGTTTACGCATTTTCAAGCGGCGCAACCCACCACCGTCGGCAAGCGCGCGACGCTCTATATTCAAGATCTTATAAACGACCTCGACAACCTTGATTTTCAACTTTCGAGACTTCGTTTGCTCGGCTGCAAAGGCACGACGGGTACGGCTGCGAGTTTCCTCGAATTGTTCGAGGGGGACGATGAAAAAGTCAAAGCTCTCGACAAGGCGATAGCGCAAAAAACGGGCTTCGACGGCACGTATGCGGTGAGCGGTCAGACGTATTCGAGAAAGGTCGATTACAACGTGCTTTCGGTGCTTTGCTCCATTGCGCAAAGCGCAACCAAATTTTCAAACGATATCAGATTGCTCTCTCATCTCAAAGAGGTGGAAGAGCCGTTCGAATCCAAACAAATCGGCTCGTCCGCAATGGCGTACAAACGCAATCCCATGAGGAGCGAACGCATGGCGTCCCTTGCAAGATACGTCATCTGCGACAGTATGAATCCCGCAATCACGGCATCTGCGCAATGGTTTGAAAGGACGCTCGACGACAGTGCGAACAGACGCATCGCAATCCCCGAAGCGTTTTTGGCTGTTGACGCAATACTGGCACTTTACAACAACATAATCGGGGGTTTAACCCTTTATCCGCGCATTATCGCCAAACATTTGAGTGACGAATTGCCGTTTATGGCAACCGAAAACATCTTGATGTACTGCGTGTCGAAGAAGGGCGGCGACAGACAAGTTTTGCACGAGGCGATAAGACAACACTCCGTTGCCGCGTCCAAAGCCGTCAAGCTCGAAGGCAAAGAAAACGACTTGCTCGACAGAATTTTGAAAGACGCAACGTTCGGTCTTTCAAAAGAAGAGCTTGATTCCATCCTCGACGTAAAAGCCTTTACCGGTAGGGCGGAAAAGCAAGTCGAAGAGTATATAAGCGAAGTGGTCGATCCTCTTCTTGAAAGCAACAAAGACCGCATCGGCGGCACAAACGCAATCAACGTCTGACAGACGAAATATAATAAGGATTAAATTTTAGAGGTATAAGTATGCTTACATCGATTGTTGGTATCAACTGGGGTGACGAAGGCAAGGGCAGAATGGTCGATTTGCTTTCCGAAAAACAAGACGTCGTGGTGCGCTATCAAGGCGGCAACAACGCAGGACACACCGTCATCAACGACAAAGGCAAATTCGTGCTCAATCTTTTGCCGTCGGCAATTTTGCGCGAGGACAAAGTCAACGTCATGGGAAACGGTATGGTCGTTGACATCGAGCATCTTTGCAAAGAAATCGCAAAACTCAGAGAGGGCGGAATCGTCATCACTCCCCAAAACCTCAAAATAAGCGACAAAGCGGTTGTGTGCTGCCCCTACAACGTCGCGCAAGACTGCCTCGAAGAAGACAGACTCGGCGACAAGAAGTTCGGTTCGACAAGAAGAGGTATCTCTCCTATTTATGCGGACAAGTATATGAAAAAGGCAATCCGCATGGGCGATATTCTCCATCCCGAATATTTGCGCTCTCGCCTCGAAACCATCGTCGAATGGAAAAACCTCACGATCGAAGGCTCGTATCATGCGCAAGGTTACACCGTGGAAGGTTTGCTCGAATGGTTTGACAAGTACGGCACGCCGCTCAAAGACTACATCTGCGACACGGGTTACTATCTCGACAAAGCGCTCAAAGCAGGCAAAAACGTCATGCTCGAAGCACAACTCGGCGCATTGCGCGACATCGATTTCGGCATTTATCCGTACACTACAAGCTCGTCCACAATCACGGCTTACGGCCCTGTGGGAGCAGGCATCCCCAATCACAAAGTGGAAAACGCAATCGGCGTTATGAAAGCGTATTCAACGTGCGTCGGCGAAGGCCCGTTCACGGCAGAGATGTTCGGTGAGGAGGCGGAGCAACTCCGCAAGGCAGGCGGCGAATACGGCGCGGCAACCGGACGTCCTCGCAGAGTCGGCGGATTTGACGTGGTTGCGTCGAAGTACGGCTGTATGGTGCAAGCGGCAACCGAAATTGCGCTTACCAAACTCGATATTCTCGACACAATGGAAAAAATCCCCGTATGCGTAAGCTACGACGTCAACGGCGAAACCGTCACGGAATTCCCCTCCGGCGAAGCTCTCAACGTCGCAAAGCCCAACGTTATTTATCTTGACGGCTGGAATTGCTCCACCGCAAATTGCCGCCGCTACGAAGATTTGCCCCTCAACGCGCGCAAGTATATCGAATTTATCGAAAAAGCGGTTGAGTGCAACATCAAGTACGTTTCCGTCGGCGCGGAACGCGACGCAATCATCGTAAGATAACTTCAGTAATTATTAAAAACACCTGCGCTTTGCAGGTGTTTTTCGTATGGTTCGATTTTGGATTTAATCTCGGTTGAACAGGAAATCCAACGTAACGTCGAAAAAGTCCGCCAACGCAACGAGTGTGTCAAAGTCAGGATTTACAGTATTGTTTTCGTACCGGGTATAGTTGACGCGCGAAATACCCAACGCATCGGCAACCTGTTGTTGCGTGAGGTTTGCACCTGTTCGCAATAGCTTTAAATTTTCTCCGATTTGATGCTTCATGCTTGACATTGTACAAATTGTGTACTACAATGAATAAAAATGTACAAATTCTGTACAAAAACATTAAAAAGTAGGAGAAAATAAAATCGCATGATTGCTCTATTGCAATATTGTTTGAACGTTTATCCGCAACGCAGTTGCGATATCACCGAGCTATAGGCTCGATATCACCGCACAAAGTGCGCTTCACCAAGCAGATAATTTGGCGAAACTGTGGTGGGAGCTTTTGTCCGTGCTTGAGCTGATAGCGCAAATTCTCTGCACGGTAGTGATTGCGAAAACAAATGCGGCGTTTGTCAATCGCCAAAAGAGTTCTCGTTTCCGTCCCCGGAGATTGCCACGCTTTCGCTCGCAATGACAGGGGGGGATATGCGGTACGCCTAGATCCTTCGGCAAGCTCAGGATGACGTGAAAAAGAAAGAAAAGACAGATTGTGGTGATTGATACCACCGCAATGCCGTTTGAGCAATCAATACCTTCCAACCAGTCCGTCAAGCGTCAAATCCAAAACGTCCGCGACGGTGATGAGGCTATGTATGCCGGGCAGACTTTTGCCTTTTCGCCAGGAAGCTATTTTGCTTCGGGATATGCCGGTGAGTTTGACAAGGCGATATTCGGACATTTTCTTTTCGGTGAGGACGTTTGAAAACTGCTCGCAAAACGGCAATGTGGGATGATGCGGCGTATATTGTGCGTCGATTTCATCCAATGCGAAAAGGTAGTCAAGCGAGCAATCGAAAAAGTCCGCAAGCGCGATTGCGTTTTCAAATTCGGGAAGGGAAGCCTTTCTCAACCATTTGTAAATTGCGGACGAACTGAGGTTCAATTCTTGCGCGAGAGCGTCGGCGCAAGTCTTGTTTTCTTGCATAAGGTCGCAAAGTCGTTCCGCAAAGCCGTCTGTCAATTTATTGTCAATTTCCGACATAATGCGACAATCTCCTACATAATTCTACAAAAATAGTATGCCCCTATTTGTCCCCAAAGGCTTGTTTTTGTACAAAAGGGGTCATATAATGTGCTTATCAATCATAGGAGAAACGCCATGGAACAACTGTTGACAAAAATCGGAGAATTGGTATCAATGGAAATCGACGAAGTGAAAGACGTTGAATATCTCGACAAAGAAATGGGATATATGTTCTATATAAACCTCGAGGACGGACGAAAAGTTTTGCTTTCGTTGGTGGACAGCCAAATGTAAAAAAAGACCGCATCCGCGGTCTTTTTGTATTTTTGAAAAACTTTGGTAGGTTTGCGCCGAAGATTACAAAATATCTTTGATTTGCGCAAGCGACGTGACGCAAAAGTCGCAATCCGCGCTTTTGCCGGTTTGGTATTTGTCAAACCATATTGTTTTCATGCCGTAATTGCGCGCGCCGTTTATGTCTGCGGTTATCGAATCGCCTATCATGCAGACGTCTTGCGGTTTGTCTTTTACGACTTTGAAGCAAGCGTCGAAAAACTCTTTTTCGGGTTTTAAGTGTCCTATTTCCGCAGACACGAAATATCCTTTTATACACCGGTCGAAATCGGCTTTTGCGAGTCGATTTTTTTGTTGTGAAAGAGGTGCGTTGCTTGCGACGTACAGGTCGTACTTGCCCGAAAGATATTCCAGCAAATCTTTTGCGCCGTCAACGGCAACTGCCGCCGAAGCCAGCCCTTTGTGGAAATAATCTTCAAAAGCGTGTCCGTCGGCACGTATGCCCAGCATATCGAAAAGGGTGTTGAATCTCTTTTCCAAAAGCCCGTCGAGAGTCAGTTCTTTTCTTTCGAGCTGTTGCCACAAAGAAAGGTTGTAGGGATGAAATATTTTGCAGAGTTCTTGCGCTTTCGGGATACCGAAAAAGTCGCAAGCCTCGGTTATGCTTTGGTTTGCGCACTTGTCAAAATCCAAAATCGTGTTGTCTACGTCAATAAATATCGTCATACGTTGAGAAAAGAAAGGCGCGGAATTTTCCGCGCCCGAGTGCTTAGCGGTTGGACACTTTGTCCACGTAGGCGCATGCGTTGAAAGCCGCAATCGAACCGTCGGAAGCCGCCGTAACGAGTTGGCGTATTTTCTTCGTGCGGCAGTCGCCTGCGACAAAGATGCCTTCGCAAGAGGTCGTGCAGTTTTCGTCCGCAACGATATAGCCTGCCTTGTCAAGCTCGACGAGATTTGCAAATGCGGTGTTGTTCGGCACTTGTCCGATGCAAATGAAAGCGCATTTTGCGTCCACGATCACGTTTTCATGGGTTTGCGTGTTTTCAAAGCGGAGAGCGGAAAGCTCGTCCTCGCCGATAAACTCTTTGAGAGCGAGATTGTGCGTGTATCTTACGTTGGGACGAGCAAGCACGAGATCCAAAAGCGCTTTGTCGCCGAAGAATTTGTCAAACAAAGTGCAGATGTGTACGCTCTTGCAATAGCCGCTCAAAACTAGCGCATATTGAAGTGCCGTGTTTGCGTCGCCTATGACGCAGACGTCTTCGCCCGAATAGAACGCGCCGTCGCAAAGAGCGCAGTAACTTACGCCGTTTCCCACCAATTCGTCCTCGCGCTCAACGCCGATTTTGCGGGGTTTTACACCCGTTGCCAAAATCACGGATTTGCACTCGTATGTGTTGTAATCGGTGGTTAATTCAAATCCGAAGGGAGTTTTAACTATCGATTGTGCTTTTTCAAGCTCGATTTGCGCGCCCCATTCCGAGATTTGTTCATAGAGTTTGTCCATCAATTCCGCCCCCGAAATTTTTTGATAGGACGGGAAGTTTTCCACTCTCGGCGAGAAGGAAATTTGCCCGCCGAAACTGTCGCCTTCGAGCACCAGCACGCTTTTGCCCGCTCTCAAACAATTGAGTGCAGCGGTCATTCCGGCAGGGCCTGCGCCCACAACGATTATGTCGTATCTATCCATTGGTTACCTCTTTCGATTAAAAGAAATGCGGTATGGCTTTTGCCATACCGCCGCGTTGGTTTAAATTATTTTCTCGACTCGATATAGCCTTTGATTTTGCTTGCGTTGTCGTACACGTCGTATCCGTTTCCGTTGGGGACGAGGAGCGTCGGAGCTTTTTTGACGCCGAAGGCAAGAGTTTGATCTTTGTTGTCCTCCGCGTCGATGACGGTGTAGGAGATGCCTGCTTTGTCGAGCATCGCTTTTGCCATTTTGCAGTTGGGGCAAGTCTTTGTGGTGAATATCAAAAGACCTTCATCATCGCCCTTTTGGCAGCAAGCGCACTCTTTTTGCGGTTCGTCTTTTTGCATCATCTTGACGTCGCTTCTAGCTTGGTCGTCGCAAACGAACTCTTCCACTTGTTTGCCGTGATATTGAGAGTGTGCGATATCGTACACTTTGCGCTCTTTAAATTCCGCGCGCTTACCGTCGTTCCAGTTTTGAACGGGACGATAGTAGCCTGTGATACGACTGTAAACTTCCGTCTTCTTTCCGCATATGGGGCAGGTGTATTGCTCGCCTTCGAGATAGCCGTGCTCTTGGCAAATGGAGTAGGTCGGAGAGAGCGTATAGTAGGGCAGTTTGTAGTTTTCGGCAATCTTTCTCACAAGGTTTGCCGCAGCTTGCCAGCTGTCAAGGCGTTGACCGAGGAACGCGTGGAACACCGTGCCGGACGTATAGAGAGTTTGCAACTCGTCTTGGATGTCGAGAGCGGAGAAGATGTCGCTCGTGTATCCGACGGGAAGGTGCGAACTGTTGGTGTAGTAGGGCACGTTGTCCATATTGCTTGCGCAGATGATGTCGGGATATCTTTCTCTGTCGTGTTTTGCAAGACGATAGGAAGTGGATTCTGCCGGCGTTGCTTCGAGGTTGTACAAATCACCGTATTCTTCTTGATAGTCGCTGAGTTTTTCACGCATGAAGTTGAGCACTTTCTTGGTGAATTCTTGCGCTTCTTTGTGCGTCATATCCTTTCCGACCCAGTTTGCGTTGAGGCAGGCCTCGTTCATGCCCACAAGACCGATTGTGGAGAAGTGGTTTCCGAACGTGCCGAGGTATCTCTTGGTGTAGGGATAAAGTCCTTCGTCGAGAAGTTTGGTGATGACGTTTCTCTTGATTTTGAGCGAGCGAGCGGACACGTTCATAAGGCGTTCGAGCTCTTTGAAGAATTCTTCTTCGGTTTTGCTCACGTACGCGATGCGCGGCATATTTATGGTTACGACGCCGATCGAACCCGTAGACTCGCCGCTGCCGAAGAAGCCGCCCGATTTTTTGCGGAGTTCGCGCAAGTCAAGACGCAAGCGGCAGCACATACTGCGCACGTCGCTGGGCTCCATGTCGGAGTTGATGTAGTTGGAGAAGTACGGAGTGCCGTATTTTGCCGTCATCGTGAAGAGAAGGCGGTTGTTTTCGGTGTTCGACCAGTCGAAGTCTCTCGTGATGGAGTAAGTCGGAATAGGATATTGGAAGCCTCTGCCGTTGGCGTCACCCTCGATCATGATCTCGATAAACGCCTTGTTGACCATCGCCATTTCTTTGACGCAGTCTTTATACTTGAAGTCCATTTCCTTGCCGCCGACGATTGCGGGAAGTTCCGCCAAATCGTTTGGCACAACCCAGTCGAGCGTGATGTTGGTGAACGGTGCTTGCGTACCCCAACGAGAAGGCGTGTTGACGCCGTAAATGAAAGATTGGATGCATTGTTTGACTTCTTTGTAAGAGAGGTTGTCAACCTTTACGAACGGTGCGAGATATGTGTCGAAAGAACTGAACGCTTGTGCGCCTGCCCATTCGTTTTGCATGATGCCGAGGAAGTTGACCATTTGGTTGCAGAGCGTGGAAAGGTGTCCTGCCGGCGAAGAGGTGATTTTGCCGGGGATTCCGCCAAGGCCTTCCTTGATGAGTTGTTTGAGCGACCAGCCTGCGCAATAACCGGTGAGCATGGACAAATCGTGGATATGAATTTGAGCCTCGCGGTGAGCTTTTGCGATTTCATCGTCGTAGATTTCGCTGAGCCAGTAGTTTGCCGTCACCGCGCCCGAGTTGGAAAGGATAAGACCGCCCACCGAGTATGTGACCGTAGAGTTTTCCTTGACGCGCCAGTCGTTGATTTTGAGATAATTGTTCACCGTGTTCTTATAGTCGAGCATGGTGGAGTTCATCTCGCGGAGTTTTTCGTGTTGTTTTCTGTAAAGGATGTAGGCTTTTGCCACTTCGACGTAGCCCGATTGAATGAGGACGACCTCAACAGAGTCCTGAATGTCCTCAACGCTCACAACGTCGCCTTGAACCTTGTCGTTGAAGGTTGCGGTGACGCGCAAAGCAAGCATGTCGATGATGTCGTCGCTATAACTTTTGTTCACTGCCGTAAACGCTTTTTCGATTGCGACCTTGATTTTGTTCAGATTGAATGGAACTATACTCCCGTCTCTTTTTTTGATGTTCAACATATCTATTGAACCCCCTATGGAAAATGTGCCTCTTTATTATAGCAAGCACGCACGATATGTCAAGGACAAATCGCAAAATAAAGTGTGAAACTTTTTTGCGAAACACTACATATTGTGTTTTTGTCGCAAAATGGCAAATTTTGCAAATTCCACATTTCGTGTATCGAAAACAGCGGTTTTAGCGTATGTAACCGCCTATAAAAAAATGCAAACCGCATTCTAACGCATTCTAATATTTCGACCGCATCCGACACGAAAAAATGCCGCACCACAATATATAGTGGTTGTAAGGATTATAAAAAATGCCCTTTTATTCAAGGGCAAACGGACAAAGTTTTTTTGATTCTAAAACGATGATCTTCCGAGCAAGTAATCTGATGACACACCAAAGCAGTCGGCAAGCTTGCAAAGCATCACGACGTCGGGCAATCTGTCGCCTGTTTCGTACTTTGCGACAGTGGAACAGTCCACGCCGAGTTCTTTTGCCAACCCGACTTGTGACAAGCCCTTTTCTTTGCGCAATTCCGCTATACGCGTGCGCAGAAATATTACAGTTTGTTCGTTATTGTTTGATTTCATATTGACATTATGACATTCTGCCAGTATAATATTGACAACACTGGCAATCTGCCAGCAAAATATTTTATTTATGACATTGTTCAGGAGGCAAATATGAAAAGATTGGCAACGGCTTTTTTTTACATTGTCGCATTATTGGCAATATGTGCATTGTTTGCCGCGTGTGACAAAAATTCGCAAGAAACAACCTACACCGTGACAATCCATCAAGGAGAAGGACTTGAAGACATTGTGTGGAACATCGATACCGACGTTCCTGCGTTAACAAAAGACGGATATATCGTCAAAGGATTGTATTTGAACGATGATTTTGAGGAAGAAGTTTCACTTTCTGCATTAAAACACACGGGGCTGACGAAAAACATCGATGTTTATGTCAAATGGCAAAAGAATTCGTGTAGACATAACATAGTCGTTGACAAAGCAGTTTTGCCGACTTGCACCGAATCGGGACTTACGGAAGGTTCGCATTGCAGTATTTGCAACGAAGTGCTTAGCGCGCAACAAACCGTCGCGGCATTAGGACACGATTTTATATCGAGAATCACCAAAATGCCGACAACCGAAAAACAAGGATTAAAATTGCTGAAATGCAAAATCTGCGGATGGAAAAAAACAGAGCTTTTACCTGCGCTCGAAGACGCAAAGGTTGTACGCTTAACATATGATATGTTTGGAACCATCCCCGATGAGCATTCGACCGAAGGCAGGTGGATTTGGAAAAATATCGACAAAACGGCAGAATTCGAAAACTATTTTCTTGAACACGGTTATGATGCGAGTGGAAGAAGTACGAGTTCGCAGGCAATGATGCAAAATCTTACGATAATAGAATATAGGAGCAGCAACAATGACTTTTCCGTTCAATATTTCGACGGAAATGGAAATTGTACGAGTACGGTTTATCGCAAGTCGAACTAAATTCTTGATTTCACCGAGGTTTTTGCGGATATAGAATCGAACGACGATTTTAGATTGACAAAAACCTTTGTTGCATGGGGGTGGGACTGTGCAAACAATCAGTTTATCGATGATTTGAAAGCAAAGTTTGAAGGCGCTGGCTATATTCTTGCAGAAGAACAAGAAGAGCAATCGTTTGCAAACGTGGGTGTGCAGGTAATATTCGGAACGGATAACGGAAAGCCGTTTTACTGTATAATTGTTTTGCCAAGCGAAGAGGGTAATGTATCGGCAGTGCAGTATTATTATAGCGTGCCGTCTGACAAAGAGGCGTTGTTTTTGAAAAAAGACGATTTTTCAAACGCTGATAATTTTCTTGCCGATGGCGACAATCCGATTTCGCTTTCGTATTACATCGATGACGACGCAAGATGGGACTTTGTTTACGCATTGGCAAAAGCAGGCTATTGTGTTGACAGTGAAAACGCAGTTGCTATTGACGGCTCAAAATCGACAACCTTTACGTTGAGTTCGGATAGTGGCGAGTATTACTTTTTATTGTCATATTTCGATGGCAATGGCAAATCGTGGCAGATAACGTTTAAAAGGAACATTATCTCTTATGCCGAAGCCAGAATGTTTGCGATAAAATACATTGCGTCGGAAGGCGGTCGGATAATCGGCGAAGCAGATCAAGCGGTCAAGCAATCTCAAACCACGCAAACAGTCAAGGCGGTTGCATGCAACGGATATATATTCGTTGGGTGGAGCGACGGTATCAAGGCAGCGGAGCGTAGCGATCTCGCGCGTGCAGATATGACAGTTACCGCGCTTTTTGAAAAGAGAAACGATACCATTTTGCCAAACGGCTTGTATGTAGGAGGTGGTTTTTCGGAAGAAACGGATATAATGTTTTTTAAGGTTGACGGTGACAGGATCATTGTGCTTGACGACAACGGAAATAATACTGACGTTTTTTATTTGATAAGTCAAAGCAACGACTATACGATAGAAATTACCGTTGGAGAAAAGACATATGCTTTGTTACAATATTCAAAAACAGTGTACGCCGATGAAAAGGCGGCATTATACAGATTATTCGAAGCGGATTTTGTCACGTCGTTTGATGCCGACAAAGTGGGAATATACGGTGACAAAGAGAATAACGCGACGGCAACCATATCCGCAGACGGCAAAATCACTGTGTTTGGCGAAACGCTAAATGTCGTCAAAATCGACGATGTTTATATAAATTGTGTAAGTATGAGTAAGGATAGCATTCCGGATTACTATAAAAAATACTATATGCAGGAAGCGGGAATCGATATTTCTTTCGGGCAAGATAACAGTGTAATTTGTAGCTATATTGAAGGAATATATAAATTTTATAAGAAAGAACAAACGTTGCCGCAGAGTTCAGACAGCCGTATACCTGCGCCGTCCGGTAGCGTCGGCAAGTATAAGATGGCTGTAGAGGACAATTCGATTGAAATAAAAGAAGACGGCACTGTAATAATAACGGAAAAAGGTGCAAGCAGTGAATGGCATCTGTACGAAAGCAATGACGCGATTAGTATAATTGCAAAACGTGTTGATTCGAGTGCTGAGTTGTTAATTGAATTTGACGGTCAAAATGCAGTTGTTTATTATCAGCCAAGTCCGTATTATAAAGAGGGTATGATTTACAAACGAATGTGAGTGGGTAGATGAATAAATACTAAATATCTATCAATTGCAAAACACATATAAAACGACAGACGGCCGTCCGGAATGGGCGGTCGTCTGTCGTGATAAGGGGAGTATTATGAGGAGCGTGTTGAGGTGCGCAATGCGCTTGCCGTGCGGGTGCGGTTATTGTTTGTTTGGCAAAAACATTATGTTCTTTGTGTGGACGTCGCTGTACGAAAAAGTGCGCTTTTCGCCGCCGTCCAGTTCGACGGTGAAGATAGAGGGAAATATCGCCGTGACTTTGCCGTGATAGAGTGCGGATTTGCCTCTGCCGCTGTTGATTTTGACAAGCACGGGGACGCCGATAATTTGTTGTACGCGCGCTTTCGCCTCGCAAAGTGATTGACCGATTTCTCTCATAGCAGGATTATTGCCCGAAAATCAAAATTTATTCGTCATAAATCAAAAGAATTTCGAATATGTTTTTGGTGAAACGGAGGAATGCTATGTTCGATTTTGAAAAATTAAGTGCCAGCAAATTTTACGTTGCGCCGACGTCGGAGCGTGTCGTTGAGTTTTCGCCGTCCGACGTCGATATGACAAACGTTGCAAAGGTATTGTCGGTGGCGGTGGACGCAAGAGCTACGAGCGTCGAGGCGCAAGACGGATATGCGCAAGTGGGCGGAAGAGTGAATTTTCGCCTTGCATATTTGAGCAAAGACGGCATGCCGAAAGGCGTGGATTACAATGCCGATTTCACCGCAAGAGTGGACGGTATGTTTGTCGAGGGCGACAACGTTTGGGCGGACGTCGTTATATCCGAATCCGACGTTAACGCAGGCGATACGCTCACGCTTACGGCGGTGCTCGAAGTTACGGTTTCGGCAATCAAACGAGATGAAATCGAGGCGTTGACAAACGCGGACGATTGTTTCGTTACGAAAAAAGAGATTTATATGCCGACTTTTATTGCACAAAAATCCGTCGTCGTGCCGTTTGACGACGAGAAAAACGTGGGCGGAGAAATCGAGTCCGTGCTCGGCTTGTCCACAACCGTAGTCCCCTTAAAATCAATCGCAACCGACGGCGGCGCAAATGCAAAACTGGCGGTCTATGCGTTCGTAACTTACGTAGAAGGAGGAGAAATCAAACAGCATTCGTTTGAAATCCCACTTGAAGAAGAATTTAATCTCGACGGAGTTCAGGAAGGGGACGCAATCAAACTTTATACTCAAACCAAATCGTCCAAAATCGTTTTGCAAGGCGTGACGGACGACAATACTATCAGAGTCGAAGGTGAAGTTCAGATCAAAGTTCAAGCATTCAGATGCTCGAAAACCGAGATTGTGTCCGATTTGTTTATGCTGTCCAACCAAACGGAAATCGAGCGCAAAACCGCAAATTACACCTGCTTTGACGGATGCGGTTATTTTATCAAGGGCGTGAGCGGAAGCGCAACGCTTTCGGACAACAAACCGGCGGCAATCGAAGTGTGCGCTCTGCCTTATGCAAGGTGTTACACCACCCGAGCGTATGTCAGCGAGGACAACAATTTGGTTGTTGAGGGAGTTGCAAACACCGACATAATCTATCGGGACGAAAACGGGTTCAACTCAGTGCGCGCCGAAATACCTTTTGCGGTTTCTGCGCCGAGCGATATTCCTTTCTCAAAAGACGTGCGGGTAGAATGCCGAATTCAGCGTATTGACGCCGTCGTTCGCAGAGAGCGAGAGTTTGACATCACATTTGACGTTGCAATTGCGGTGTGCGGATTTTCTCCTCTCGAAGCAACGTATATCTCGGCAGTGAACGTCGGTGAAGAGCGGCCGCAAAACAACTCCGCATTGTCCGTTTACGTTGCCTCCGAGTCGGATACGATGCTTGACGTGTGTTCTGCGCTGTCCGCAATGCCTGCCGACATCCTCGCGCAAAATCCCGACCTGTCCGAACCTTTTGCTCCCGACACCAAAATCGTTTATTTCAGAAATCTAAAATAAAACCGAGCGAAAACAAAAACCCCTCCGAGCGATTCGGAGGGGAATTTCTTTTACGGAAATGTTAAAGCTCGCCGTTTAAAAGCTCGTCCGCAGTCACGTTTAGAGTGTTGCACAACGCTCTTAACATGGTCACACTCGGTTCGGTGCGTCCTTGTTCCCAATTTGCATAACAACTTTCCACAACACCCAAAAGCGTCGCAATTTGCTTTTGCGTCATACCCGATTGCGCTCTTGCGGCTTTTAAGTTTTGGCAGAATTTTTTGTCCATACGCATATTATGTAACGCAACTAGACATTTTGTCTTGACACTAGATAAAATATCTTGTAGGGGGGGCAGGCGTATATTTGCTATGTGATTATTCGAAGACGGATTTCGAGCCGCAACGGCGGCGAGCCTTGGAGCGCCGAGCTTTCGTCGCACACAAGCTCCTTTTGCTTCAACCACAACAAATTGTGG
>ENA-ORSK01000175-ORSK01000175.1-human-gut-metagenome-genome-assembly--contig:-NODE-175-length-68116-cov-6.452579_pt1 | contig 68116 bp, 50 predicted proteins | sample MGYA00242192_ERZ509159 | MGnify/ENA primary metagenome ERZ509159 (study PRJEB26280, sample SAMEA2338663) | human gut metagenome | biome: human gut; feature: human-associated habitat; material: faeces...
CCGCCCACGTCGGCGCAATCTGCGCGTAAGCCTCCGGCGTGGGGTGCAGCGAAACGCGGACGGCGTTATCCAGCCGCTCCCGCATGGCCGGGCCGCACGACACGCTCAGCAGGCGGAAATAATCGTCGGTAGAGATCGAAATCGGCCAGCCCTTGCAGCAGGGATGGCGGCATTCGCCCATTTTGCAGGCGAATTTCGGAAAATAATCCGGCACAAGATAGCTTTCTTTCATGGCCTTTTCGCGCTTACCAGCCCAGTCTGCGGTAATAATTCAGGAAGTTGTTGCCCGCGATATCGGCCAGCGCTTCCTCGCTGTACCCGCGGCGGCGCAGCTCGTCGAGCGCCGAGGAGCCCTCTCCCCGCCCGGCCGAGCGGCGGACGGGTTCCCGCTCCTCCTGCATCGCATCCGTTTCCAGGTAACGGCTGTCGATCTCGCGCAGAAAGCAGCTCGGACGCGAGAACTCCATATTGCCCCACTTGAAACGCATCTCGGCATAGGAGAGCGTAGCCAACTCCTTGGCCCGGGTCAGCGCCACGTAAAAGAGCCGCCGCTCCTCCTCGAAACCGTCGGGCGACTCCACGGCCCGCTGCGACGGGAAGAGGTTCTCTTCCAATCCGACGATATACACGAATTTGTATTCCAGCCCTTTGGCCGAATGTACGGTCATCAACGTCACCTTGTTGCGGTCCTGGGGATCATCCTTGTCCATATCGGTCATCAGCATCACCCCCTGCAGCCACTCCTCGATCGTAGCCCGCTCCTCTTGCTGACGTTCCCCGGCCCGGATCTCGGCCTCGCGCTGCTCGTTGAAGAGCTGCATCGAGTTGAGCAGCTCCTCGATATTGTCCAGCGCACTGGTCGCCTCAGGGGTGTTCTCGGCCCGGTAAGCGCCGATGATACCCGAACGGGTCGCAATTTCGAGTCCCAGGTCGTACAGCCCCTTTTCGGCCCGGGCCAACGACAGCCCCCGGACGAGGGCCACGAACTCGGCCACTTTGCGGACGATGGTCTTCTGCACGGGATCCGTCACCGGCTCGGCCGTCAGCGCATCCACCGCTTCCCACATCGACAGATTACGAGCTTTGGCCAGCAAAGCGATCCGCTCTACGGTCGTATCGCCGATACCCCGGGCAGGGTAATTGACGATCCGCTTGAAGGCCTCGTCGTCGCGGGGGTTGATAACCAGCCGGATATAGGCCAGCAGATCCTTGATCTCCTTGTGGTCGTAGAACGAATTGCCCTTGTAAATACGATAAGGTATTCCTTTGCGGCGCAGCGCGTCTTCGAGCGCCTGGGACTGGTTGTTGGTGCGGTACAGAATCGCTGCCTCGGCCCACTCATCGCCCGCAGCCCGCACCTTGTCGCGCAGATCGCTGACCACCATTTCGGCCTCCTCGCGGTCGGTATAGGCTCGGAGCACGCGGATCTTTTCGCCCATATCCCCTTCCGAAAAGCACTTCTTCTCCATGCGTTTCGAATTGCGTTCGATCACCGAATTGGCCGCCTCGACGATCGTGCGCGTCGAGCGGTAATTCTGCTCCAGCTTGAAGATCATCGCGTTGGGGAAATCCTTCTTGAACGAAAGGATGTTCTCGATCTTGGCCCCCCGGAACGAATAGATCGACTGGGCGTCGTCGCCCACCACGCAGACCTTCGAATGGAGCTGCGACAGGCGCCGGATGATGACGTACTGGGCATAGTTGGTATCCTGGTACTCATCGACCAGGATGTATTTGAACTGCTCCTGGTAACGGGCCGTCACGTCGGGACAGTCCCGCAGCAGGATGTTGGTCTGCAACAGCAGGTCGTCGAAATCCATCGCCCCGTTCCGCTTGCAGCGGGCGCAATAGATGTTGTAGATGTTGCCGAACTCGGGAATCTGCATCCGCCGGTCTTCGGCTGCGGCACCCGCATTGGCCAGGTAAGCGCCCGGCGTCACCAGGCAGTTCTTGGCGTAGGAGATGCGCGAGGCGAGCATCGCAGGTTTATACTTGGTATCGTCCAGGTTCAACTCCTTGACGATGGTTTTCAGAAGGTTCTTGCAGTCCGACGGCTCGTAAATCGTAAAACTCTGAGGGAAGCCGATCCGTTCGGCGTTGTCGCGCAGAATGCGCGAAAAAACCGAGTGGAAGGTTCCCATGCGGATATAGCGGTGCCGTCCGTCCGGCAGCATCTGGGCGATGCGTTCGCGCATCTGCTCGGCGGCCTTGTTGGTGAAGGTGAGCGCCAGAATGTTGAAGGGCGCCACGCCCTGCTCGATCATATAGGCGATGCGCGAGGTGAGCACGCGCGTCTTGCCCGAACCGGCTCCGGCGATGCCGCAAGCTCCGATGGGCGGCGACATGTACTAAATCGCTTCGCTCTCAAAACGACAACCTTGTTGCCGTTTTGGAAAACGGGACAAACAACAGTCAAAGGCATCTTGAAAAAGATGCCTTTTTTTGTGCCGTTTTTCCCATAAGGAAACCTGCGCTCCGCTAATCCTTATTCCCTTTTCGCTTGTTTTGAAAACGCGGTTTCCAAAACAAGAACAGCGGATAATGTATATTATTTCCGTGCAACGCACTCTGTGTCATTACAATGCGGTAACCCTTCCGGGAGATGCGTCGCGTGGAATGAACGTTGCTGTCATTAGGACACTCTTGCTGTGTTTAATGCAAATCCGAATAATATGCAATAGTATGAAGTTCAGATATGTTCCATTGATTTAATAAACTAAAAATTATCATGTTATCTATACTGCGGATGCAATGTTGCTGCGTATGCCAACAGATAATTTGTCTTTTGACAATAAAGTGACGTGAGAAAATATTGAATAAATATTAAAAAAGCAAGGCAACAAGTAATTATTATACTACTAAATAAACCGATGAAATTATTTTCTATGTGTCCTATTGTTTTTTTATTATATTTGATTATACACAAAGCAAGAGTGTCCTTTTGACAGTAGCGGGGTTTGTATCAAATAATTCACAATTTATATATTAAAAAACCGATTGCGTTTGCAATCGGTTTTTTGGTTTCGTTTGGTTTTTCAATTTTGTTTTAAGCGGTTTGTTGTTCGGAGTCCGCGTCGATATGCGGTTGGCGTTTCGATTTGACGTGGCGCACCAAGAAGCACAGCCCGAACGCCCCTGCGACAATCGCGACGCAAGCAACGATTGCGACGATAAGTTTCCACGGGAATTCGTCGCCTCCTTTTACCCTTTCCCACATACTGACGACCGCGTCGTTTTGCGCGCCGAAGTCCTGCATTACGCCGAGAGTGCCTTCCGATTTCTTAAAGTCGGGGTATCTTCTATGGTCGCCGAAGAACTCAGTAAGGTCGTACTTAACGCCGTCGATTTCCTTGATAATGCAGTCGCCGTCGGGATAATTTTCGGCAATTTCGTCGTCGGAAATTTCCCAAACGTACTCGTTTTCGAGAAGGCAGTTGACGGCTTCGATTGTGAATTCGTCTTCGCCCGCAATATATTTATCGGGATCGAAGGAGCAGGTATAGCCGATTTCCATCATATTACGCATCGCGACGTCGGGACGGCACATAAAGTTGATAAATTCCTTTGCCGCCGGGACGTTTTGCGCGGTTTTCGGGATTGCCCAGCCGTCGAACCAGACGTTGCCGAACTCTTTTTCTTCGCCGTCGATTTCAATTGTCGGGACGAAGTAGTCCAAAAGGTAATTCGTTTCTTCGTCGGTTGCAAGGTTTTTGAAGGTTTTGTCGGGGTTGTAACTTTCCTCGATTGCGTACATTGCGTCGCCCGACCAGGCAAGGTCGACGTATGCGATTTTGTTGATCATATCGTCCTTGCCAAAGTCGACTTCGTAGCCTTTGATATGCTTTCTTTGTTCCAGAAGCACGGTTTCACACATTTTCAAAAGCGTGTTGTCGACGGTGTTGATAAGTTGTTCGATTGAAAACGCGGCATACGGGGTTTCGTCGAGTTTTCCTTCTTCTTTGAGGTAACAAACAGTTGCGGCATAGACGTCGCGGACGCTGTCTTTCACAAGGATTTTACCTTCAAGTTCCGGGTTGTTCGCTTTGTTCCAAAGGATACCCCAGCCGGCTTCGAGGTCTTCTTTCCTGACCTTTTCGACGTTGTACATTATGCCGAGCGTACCCCACATATACGGCACGAAATATCCGTTCATTTCCGCGCCGAAAATCGACTCCACCCTGTCGCGGATTGCAGGATACACGTTACTTATGAATTCGTAGTCGCCGTCCGACATATCGAGCGGTTGCAAAAGGTTTTTCTCTTTCAGTTTCTGAATGGAGTATTCGCTTGGGCAAACGAGGTCGATCTGGCTGTCGCCCTTGGTGACTTCGGTCATCATTGTTTCGTTTGTGTCGAAAGTGCTGTAAACGACCTCGATTTCCTTGCCGGTTTTTTGCTTGTAATACTCTTCAAAAAGCGTGATATTGGCGGGATCGATATAGTCCGCCCAGTTATATACGACAAGTTTTTCTTTTTTCCTGTCAAGGTTCACGACGACGATGCCTGCAATCGTACCGCCGACAATAACCGCGACAATAACCGACACTATAAGGATTTTAATTGCTTTCTTGTTCATGCTTTAACCTCCTTTTTCTTGTCGGCTTTGGCTTTTTTGACCTTAACGACGTTGACGACGAGAATGGTCGTAAGCACCACGATGAAGATAATGCTGAATATCGCAAACCAGAACGGCGAAAGCCCTTGTACCCTTGCGTCGGCGTAGATGTACGTCGAAAGAGTGTTGATGCCCGTTGCCGCGCCTTTGTTGATTTGCGTGATGATGAAGTCGTCCATCGACAGCGTGAACGCCATCATAAATCCCGACATAATGCTGGGCGCAAGTATGGGCAGAATGACTTTTACCATTGCTTTGAACGGGTTTGCGCCAAGGTCGAGAGCGGCTTCGTAAACGTTGTTGTCCATCGTTTGAAGTTTCGGCAGAACCGAAAGAATGACGTACGGCGTGCAGAAACTGATGTGTCCGATGATAAGTCGGAAATATCCCGCCGGGAACGAGAACGTCACGAAGAATATCATAAGCGACACCGCCATAACGATTTCGCTGTTGATGATGGGCAGTTGGTTGACGTTTTCCACAACCTTTCTTGCACGCGGTTTCAAACAATAAATGCCGATTGCCGAAAACGTGCCGATAAGCGTCGATACAACGCTCGATACGACGGCGATAATCAGCGTGTTTTTAAGCGCGGCAAGCAGTTCGGGTGTTTTGTCGGACGCGAATATCGACTTGTACGACTCGAAACTGAACCCGTTGTCAAAAGAGAAAATCGACGTGTTGAAAAACGAAAACACGATAATCAACACTATCGGCGCGTACAGCAGCGCGAGAAGTAAATAAAGATATGCTTTTGCAAAAAATTTCTTTACCATAAGTTTCTTCCTCCCGTCGCGGACGTTTTTGAAAACCTGTTCATTATAAAGTTGGAAATAAGCACGAGAATTATCATTACAAGGCTCATGACGCTGCCGACGCCGTACAAGCCCTGATCGAACTTCATCTGAATGCTGTCGCCGAACAAAAATACCGTGCTGTCCGACAAAAGCTGGCTTATCGCGAACGTCGAAATCGTGGGAATGAACACCATCGTGATTCCGCTTAAAATCCCCGGCACCGACAACGGCAATATCGTTTTTGCGAAAACCTGGAACTTGTCTGCCCCGAGATCTTCCGCCGCCTCGATATAGTTTTTATCAATGCTCGAAAGCACCGTGTGCAAAGGAAGTATCATAAACGGCAGATAGTTGTAAACCATGCCGAACACGACCGTTCCCATTCCGAGCGGAATGTTCAGCGACACGAAAATCGCTTTCGTTGCAAGCGTCCTTATCAGGAAGTTTACCCACATGGGCAGGATAAACAGCAATACGAAAATCTTGCTTGCGCTGTATTTTGCAAGGAAGTACGCCGCGGGATATCCCAGAACTATGCAGATAATCGTCGTCAGAAGTCCGACGAGAATGGAGTTTCCAAGCACCACCAGACTTGACTTTTCGGTGAAGAAAATCGCAAAGTTTTTGAAACTGAATTTCCCGTCGTAAATAAACGCGTTGGCAAGAATCAGCACAAGCGGCGTAACAACGAAAACCAGCAAAAACAGCATATACGGATAAGCAAAGGCTTTTCGCGTAAATCTGAAATTTTTAATTTTCTCTTTCATTAAATTGCCTCCACCTTAATGTCTTCGGGTTTAATATTGATACCTACGCGGTCGCCTTTGAGCCATTCGTCCTGAGTGTCGACAAAGAAGTCATAGTCGAAATCGGTGCGTAAAATGACCTGATAGTAACTTCCCTTGTAAATGCTCGAGACGACGTCCGCGCTGACCGTTCCGTCGGCTTCGTCGTCGGTAACATCGACTTTATCAAACGGAATCGACACTTTAACTTTCGTTCCTGCGGGCAAGTCGCTTTTCGTTTCAAAGTCGGCTTCGCAAATTTTCACAATGCCGTTGTCGCCCATTTCGGTTTCGTACTCGTTGATAATGCGCGCTTTGTGCATGATGTGTATTTCTTCTTTCGGAATGAAGATACCGATTTCTTCGCCGACGGCGCACTCGGTATTTTCAACGATCTGCAATTCGTTTCCGTCGCTTTCGCAAAGGATTTCGTAGTGGTCGCCCTTGAACACGCAGGACGTTACCGTTGCGGTGAGTTGTCCCTTTTCGACGTTTTTGCCCTTCGTGATGTAAATGTCTTCGGGGCGCACGATGATATCGACGGGTTCGTTGGGTTTGAAGCCTTTGTCGACGCACTCGAACTCGGTGTCGAAGAAGCTGCATTTATAGTCGTCGATCATAATGCCCGACATGATGTTGCTTTCGCCGATAAAGTCGGCGACGAATGCGTTTGCGGGCTCGTCGTAAATCTTTTTGGGGGTGCCGATTTGCTGCACTTCGCCATCGCGCATAACGATGATTTTGTCGCTCATGGTGAGCGCTTCTTCCTGATCGTGCGTGACGTAAACGAACGTGATTCCAAGGCGTTTATGCATATCCATCAGTTCGATCTGCATATCCTTTCTCATTTTAAGGTCAAGCGCGCCCAGCGGCTCGTCAAGAAGCAGCAACTTCGGCTCGTTGACGATTGCCCTTGCGATTGCGACGCGCTGTTGCTGTCCGCCCGAAAGGCTGTTCACGTCGCGGTGACCGTAGTCTTCAAGGTCAACCATTTTAAGCGCGTGATTGACTTTTTCGGCGATTTCGGCTTTCGTATATTTTCTCATATTGTCGAAAGTCCTGCCCTTTCTGTCAGTGTACGTCGTGCCGTCGGGAATGGTTTTAAGTTTCAGACCGAACGCAATGTTGTTGAACACGTTAAGGTGCGGGAACAACGCGTATTTCTGGAAAACCGTGTTCACGGCGCGCTTATGCGGCGGCAGATTGGAAATATCTTCGCCGTCGAACAAGATTTGACCGCTGGTCGGTTTTTCAAAGCCGGCAATCATACGAAGCGTCGTCGTCTTACCACAGCCCGAAGGTCCTAAAATTGTCACGAATTCGCCGCGTTTTATCGCGATGCTTTCGTTTTTGACGACTGCTTTGCCGTCGTATTCCTTGGATACGTTTTTGATTTCGATAATGTTTGCAGATGACATATACTCTCCTTAAAACGTGGGCGGGCTTGACACCCAGATGATTTTAGCCGTTGTATTTTTTGTATTTTTAATATAATGTACTTTGTTGCTTACAAAATAAAAACTGTTGCATTTTTTGCACTTATAGACGTTGTTGCCGATGACGATTTCGATTTCGCCGTCAAGGACGTATCCGAATTCTTCGCCCTCGTGCGGCATGTCTTTCTGAAGCGTCGTATTCGGCTCGATTTCGATATAAACAGGCTCCATCTCGTTCTTCTGACTGTTTGGCACAAGCCATACGATTTTTTGCCCGTCGCCCTCCTTTTCAAAAAAGTCATCGCTCGTGAACACGACTTGTTCGGGTTCGTCTTCGCTGAAAAAGGTTTTCAGGTCGCTCCCGAGTGCCACCATAAGGTCGTTCAGGGTGGAAATTGTCGGCATGGTCAGGTCGTTTTCGAGTTGGCTTATGTAGCCTTTCGTGAGTTCGCACCTGTCGGCAAGTTCCTCCTGCGTCAATCCGCAACGAAGCCGCAGATTTTTCAGTTTGGTTCCGATTTCCATATATCCTCCTGTTTCCGCGCCGTTTGTTTAGTATTTCTAAACCTAAAAATTAGAGAGTTTTGTAATTTTAAGAAAAAAGTTTACAATTGCTAAACCATACGACTGAATATGATTATATGAAAATAGCGTATATTTGTCAACGAAATATACGCATTTTGTCGCAATTTGTAAAAAGATATTTTTGACGATCGTATCCCGCACAAAAAATCGCAAAAAAAGAATATATCAAAGATATATTCTTCCGCCTCAGATTTCGTATAAAAAAACGCACGGTTTTCACCGTGCGTAATTTCGTTTTTTCTTATTCGATGACCTGCGATACGACTGCAAAGCGTTTCACCGATTCCGCGCTGCTTTCGGCTTGTTTCTTATTGTCGTAAGTTTCGCCGACGTAAATGCTGTTGCGGTTTTTGATAATGAACTTATATCTGTTGTTTTTGTCCTTATCCACACGTACGGTCGTTGCTGCGTCCTGCATATTTTTCTTGAAGGTTTCGATGCCTTCCAGGCACGATTTCTTCGACGCATATTCGCGGCTTTCGTAAAGGAGCTGACCGTTGTTTGCATAAAGATAGAATTGATAAAGATCGCCGTAAACGCAATCTACGCGATATTTTCCGACAACGCCTTTTGCTGCGGTTTCTGCGGGGGCGACTTCCTTAACTGCCGCTTTCTTTGCGGGCTCTTTCGTCGCAACTTTTTTTGCAGGTTCTTTCGCCGCGGCTTTCTTGGGTGCGGACTCTTTTGTTGCTGCTTTTTTTACTTCTTTTGCCATATTGATATAACCCCTTTAATTATTTTAAAAATTTATTCGCTGATTTCGGAAACCTGTGCAAAGCGTTTCACGGATTCCGCGCTGCGTTCCGCCGCTTTTGCGGTCGAGTATGTTTCGCCGATGTAAATGCTGTTGCCCTTCTTGAAGATATACTTGTAGCCGCCGTTCTTATCGACGTCGATGCGGTACTCGCAATCTGCGACGTTCTTCTTAAAGGTCGCGATGCCGCCCTTGCAGGAGTTCAAACTTGCGTATTCACGGCTTTCGTACAGAAGTTGCCCGTTGTTTGCGTAAAGGTGGAACTGATACGCATAGCCGGTATCTTCGATCGTATATTTGCCGACGACCTTGGGTTTATCGGCTTCGTCGTTTTCCTCGACGGGTTCTTCAACCTTTGTCGCCGCCTTTTTCTTTGCGGGTGCTTTCTTTGCGGGTGCGGCTTCTTCCGTTACTTCCGCCTTCTTCTTCGTCGCTTTTTTCTTTGCGGGAGCGGGTTCTTCCGCGGCGACTTCGGGTTCTTCCGTCTTTTCTTCTTTCTGCGCTTTTTTGGGTTTCAGATTTATTTTTGCCTTGCCCCAGCTGTCGTCAACAAAGTTGTCGTTGTTTTCAGGCTCGATATAGTGCTTTTCCTCGACGGGCGCGGGTTCTTCCGGCTGAACGTATGCGGGAACGGGCGCGGGCGCGACGGGTTTTTCTTCTTCCACGGGAGCATAAACTTTTTCTTCCGCGATAAACTTCGACATATCGATTTGTGCCTGCGGAGCGGGTTTTTTGTCTTCAAACGGAGGCAGCTCGTCATCGAAAGCGTCGGCGTCGAACTTCTTTTCGTCCTCGATATAAGGCGCGGGTGCAGGTGCCGCTGCCGCAACGGGTGCGGGTGCGGGTGCGGGGGCCGCGGGTACGACGGGCGTTTCTTTCACAGCGGGTTTTTCTTCGGCTGCGACTTTGCCGCCTTTCTTACTTGCTTTCTTTGCGTCTTTGACGCTTTGTCTTGCCGCCTTCTTTGCCGCTTTCTTCGCCTTGTTCTTCTTTGCACAAACCGCGATAATAACGATTAAGCCGATGAGTACGAGCGCTGCGCCCGCAACAAGCAATATGAACTTAATCGGGGGATTTTCTGCCAATAATTCAACGAAAAAATCTTTCACCGTGATGGTAAAGAAATCGACGATTTTCTGCCATACTTCATTGGATGAAACTGCTGCTAACATTTTTCAAACTCCTCTTTAATAATATAACCCTGAAAATAAATTAGATAAAATACCTATACTGTGTATATTATAACACAATAAATTTACGTTATCAAGGTTTTGAAAATATCAATTTGACGAAATTCGTGTTTTTTTGCTAATTTTTTTATTGCGATATGCCTTAAAAAATATGTCGAACAATGCGTATTTTGCTTGCAAAAAAAACGCCGAAATGTTACTATGTTAAAAGTAAATATTGTGAGGTGTTTTATGAACAACGTAACCATTTTCAATCACCCTCTTATCACACACAAAATTGCAATTATGCGTGATGAACGTACCGGCAGCAAAGAGTTTCGCGAACTTGTGGAAGAAGTCGCAATGCTTATGGCATTTGAGGCTCTCCGTGATATCAATACGCAAGAAATTGAGGTTAAAACCCCGATTGCGGTCACTAAAACCCGCGTTATTGCAAATGACATCGCAATCGTTCCTATTCTCCGCGCAGGTCTCGGCATGGTAAACGGTATCCTTGCTCTTGTCCCCACCGCAAAAGTTGGACACGTCGGTCTTTATCGCGACCACGAAACGCTTGAACCCAAGGAGTACTACTGCAAACTTCCCGACGATATCGCAAACCGCGAAGTCATCATTCTCGATCCGATGCTCGCAACCGGTGGCAGCGCAATCGCGGCAATCGACTTCATTAAGGCGAAAGGCTGCAAGAACATTAAGTTTATGAGCATCATCGGCGCGCCCGAAGGAATTGAAAAAGTCCACGCAAAACATCCCGACGTACACATCTTCGTCGGCTGCAAAGACTCTCACCTTAACGAAAACGGCTACATCGTCCCCGGCCTCGGCGACGCCGGCGACAGAATTTTCGGTACGAAATAATCCGCAATAATTGAACGAATAATTGCATTGCCCTGACATTAGTCAGGGCTTTTTGATGGTGCAAATGCCCCCGCAACGTGCCGAAGGCACATACATCGTTGCGCATTCAACATCGCTTGCCGAAGGCAATACGGTTCCCTTCCGGGAGATTGCCACGCTACGCTCGCAATGACATAAGTGCGTTGCACGGAACAACATAAAGCATAAAAAAAGTCCTCATAAAACTATGAGGACTTTTTGATATTTCGTTGATTATTACTTGTCGGACGATTCGTCCTTTGCTTCTTCAACCGCCCGGAATTCCACCGTCGCGGTTTTGTCTTCGTCTTCGAGTCCGAGTTCTTCGACTGCTTCGTCGACTGCTTCGCTGTCTGCCACGACTTCGTCTTTTCTGACGCCGGGGAGTTTGTCGTCCGTGTCATACGTTACGCCTTCGCCCACGACCGCGATGCTTTCACCGTCTTTGACTTCGCCCTGTTTTTCTTTCTTGGTTTTGATGGAAAGAATGACGTTGGTAAGGATACCTACGATAAGAGCGGTTGCGATGTTGGTGATGGTGATGATTGCTTTGCCCTGCGTTGCAAGACCGAATTTAAGAGCGAGTCCGCCGATACCCGTAATAAGGATTGCTGATACGACGAAGAGGTTTTTGCTTTCGCCGAGGTCGACGTTTTGCAGCATTTTAAGACCGCTGACTGCGATAAATCCGTAGAGCGCCAGGCATACGCCGCCCAGAATGCAGGTGGGGATTGTTTCGATAAGCGCAATGAACGGGCTGAAAAACGCGATTATAATCGCGATAACAGCCGCGCCGATTATGGTGTAAATCGAGGCGTTTTTGGTGATTGCCACACAGCCGATGCATTCGCCGTAAGTGGTGTTGGGGCAGCAGCCGAAGATTGTGCCGACGGTCGTTCCGAAGCCGTCGCCGATGAGCGTGCGATGGAGACCGGGGTCTTTAAGAAGGTCTTTTTCGATGATTGTGCTCATGTTTTTGTGGTCCGCGATATGTTCCGCGAAAACAACCAGCGATACGGGGATGAACAGAAGCGCGATTGTGCCGACGCCCGTGCCGGTAAGTCTTGCGGTGCCGTTTACGGATTCCTTAATTGCTTCGATAATCGCAAGGTGCGGATAATCGAGGAATGCGGTGACGCCCGTGAATTTGCCGTCTTTTACGAAGTTTTCGACAAGCGGAGTCCAGTTGACGATTTTGAGATATTCGACGTCGCATGCGTATCCGAAGATGGAGAAGAACGATGCGAGAAGGTAACCTGCGCCGATACCGATGATGAAAGGCATAAGTTGCATTTTTTTGCTGCCCTTGCAGGATACAAAAACCGTTACGAAGAATGCGAACAGACCGCAAAAGATTGCGACAAGGTTGTAAGATTGTCCGCTGCCGCTTGCAGTGGTAAGATTGCCGATTGCGCTGCCCGAAAGACCTAAGCCGATAAGAGCAACCGTGGGCCCGATGATGACCGCGGGCATAAGTTTGTTGATCCATTCAGTACCTTTCTTCCAGACGATAAAGGCAAGTATGCAGTATACAGCGCCTGCGAATACGCCGCCGAGAATAATTCCCCACCAGCCGTATTGAGTTGCACCGATCAACGCCGAGATAAACGCGAACGAGCTTCCGATGAACATTGGGCTCTTTTTCTTGGTAACCCATACGTAGAACAGGGTTGCGATACCTGCGCCGAAAAGTGCGGCAGCGGGGCTCATGTTGACGCCGTTTCCCGAGGAAAGAATAGGCACGAGAATCGTCGCGCATACGACCGCCAAGAATTGTTGAAGCGAGTACACAAGCGTTTGTTTGAAGGACAACTTGTCTTCAACGTTGTAAATCATCTTCATAAGTAACAATCTCCTTTAAAATTTATTTATATTTTGATATATCAGAGTGAAAACAGGTCGACGGCGATTTTCTCGTCATAGGGCGGTATCATTACCCTTACGACCTCCTGCTTGGACGTTGGCAGGTTTTTGCCGACGTAGTCCGCGCGTATCGGAAGTTCGCGATGGCCGCGGTCGATAAGCACGGCAAGTTGTATCGTGCGCGGACGTCCCAGCGTGAACACGGCGTCGATTGCGGCGCGCGTCGTCCTTCCGGTAAACAAAACGTCGTCAACAAGGACGACGTCTCGTCCCCTTACTTCAAAGGGAACGTTGATTTTTTCGATAACGGGAGTTTCGCTTTTTTCCGCAAGGTCGTCACGATAAAGACTTATATCGAGTTCACCCACGTCAAGCGACACGCCTTCGTATTTTTTCACGTTTTCGGCAATTATTCCGGCAAGGGGGATACCACGGCTTTTAATGCCGATAAGCACGACGTTTTCCAGGGAGTCGTTTCTTTCGATAATCTCGTGCGATACCCTTTTAAGCGCGCGGGCGACAGCCGTATCATCCATAATGTTTGCCTTAATTTCCATAAAACCTCAAAAAAAATCTTGCGTCAAGACACGCAAGATATGATACACCTGTTTATTGTATGATAACCTTGTATGCCTCTCTGGACATAATTAAAGATTTCTGTTAGGGTTATAATAACACAAGCGGCGTTTTTTGTAAATCGTTTTTAAGAAGGAAAAGAAAATTTTTTTATTATTATTTTTTTTGAAAATATCGCGCTTCTTCTCGCCTTCGAAATTTACCCGCCGCCCTTTATTTTTACTATATAAACTATATAATATATAATGTTAAACATTAAAAAACGTCGGGGTGTCCCGACGCTTTGAAACGATTGTCCTTGGGTTTTGCGACAATCAATAGTTGTCCGCGGATATTTCAAAATAACTTTGGGGATGATTGCACGTCGGGCAAACCTCGGGCGCGCACTCTCCGACGACAATATGGCCGCAGTTTCTGCATTCCCACACTTTCACCGTGGATTTTTTGAAAACTTCCGCCGTTTCGATATTTTTCAACAGCGCGCGATATCTTTCTTCGTGGTGTTTCTCGATCGCCGCGACAAGTCTGAATTTCGCCGCAAGTTCGTGGAAGCCTTCTTCTTCGGCTGTTTTTGCAAAGCCCGCATACATATCCGTCCATTCGTAGTTTTCGCCCGCCGCCGCAGCAACAAGGTTTTCCGTTGTGTTTCCGATGCCGTTAAGTTCCTTGAACCAAAGTTTGGCGTGTTCTTTTTCGTTGTCGGCGGTTTTCAGAAACAGGGACGCGATTTGTTCATAGCCCTCTTTTTTCGCAACCGACGCAAAGTAAGTATACTTGTTTCTTGCCTGTGATTCGCCCGAAAAAGCCGTTTCGAGGTTCTTTTCGGTTTTTGTACCTGCATATTTGTTCATTTTTCTTCTCCTTATAAAATATTTTATATTTTGGAAACGGCACGCCGTCGCGTGCGTTTGTTTAACGATTATGCGCGTTTTCTCTTAATGACGACCAACGTAACCACGATGATTGCCATAAGCACTGCCGCGCCGCCCACGCCTGCGCCGATGCCGATTGCCAGCGTGTTTGTTTTCGCTTTGGGCGCGACGTAGTCTTCTGCAAAGATGAAGTAGCCGAGCTTATCGGTTTCAAACGTTACGGTGCCGTCGCCGTTATCGACGTAGTTTACTTCCGTCCATTCGCCGTTGTTGTATCTGATGAGTTTCGCGCCGTTTGCGCTGACGTTCATCGTTACGGTTGCGGGGCTCATAAGTCTGGGCTGTTTGTCGGCGTTCATAAGGACGCTTTTGTTCTTATATTCGCTGAGCGACAGGAAGTAGACCTTGCCAGCGACGTACTCTTTGCCAAAGATTTCCTTATTTTGTCTTAAACCGTTGGTGAAGTTATCGCGGCTTGCGGCGTTGTTTCTGTCGAGTATGCAGAAGTAAACGGTGTATCCGCTGTCAGCCTGCGTCCAGCTGCCCGAGATCGTGCCGATGCCGTTATCTTCCAGAACTTTATCGTCGGGAACGTTAACGTCGCCGCCCCATACCGAGTTAAGTTCGTTTTCGGTGATGGAAATCGTCGCTTCGATTATGCCGTCCGCCGACACGGCACGGGTATATCTTTCGGATTCCGCACTGCTGTCGACCGTCCAGGCGCCGCCCTTGATAAGTCCTTTATGAACGACTCTGTAAGGATATCTGCCTTCGCCCACAAGTCCCGCAGCGTTATTCACGACCTTGTAACTGGCGTCGCTGACGCGATAAACGATGACAAAGTCTTTTGCGATTTCTTTGTAGTTGCCGCCGACGGAGTCTTTGTCGATAAGATTTTCAACCGTGGGCAGATTGAACGATTCGCCTACGTTTGCCGTGATATCGACAAGGTTGAATTTCGCGCCGTTAACGTTGATTTTGCGGGCGAGCGAGACCGAGCCGATGAAATTTTCGTTGCCCTTATATCTCACGCGGACGTAGCATACGCCGCCACCCTGACGGACGGGAGCACTGCCGAGAATCGTCTTGAAATCTTCGTCAAAGGAATATTCGTAAACGATGTCGTTTGCGCCGACGACCATGCCGTAAGTCGTCTTGTAGTAATTGAACGCGTCGTCGACCTTTTGCACTTTTTCAGCGAAGTCTTCGCCGTATTTTGCGTCGTACGTAACTGACGCGTCTTTAATCTTAATTTCGGTGTCGATTCTTTCAATCGTGAAAGTTTGTTCAAGAATGTATTCGTTATTCAAGCGCGATACCGTGAACTTACCGTAGTATTCCCCTGCGTCGATTGCCTTGTCAACGGGCACCCATACGCCGTCTGCGCCCTTCTTGAAGTATTCCGCGAGTTCAATATTCAACTGTGACGGGCTTATGACGTTAAGCGTGTATGCCGCCGCGTTGTACGGAGCGCTGAACTTATCGACGTTGCCTTTGTCGTTGAACATTTTATTTTCAAACTTGACGTCCGAGAAGTCAAGCACGGACACGACTTTGGTTTCCGTGTCGTTGAAGCCCGTTATTTTCTTGAAGTTGCTTTTCGCGCCGAAGCTTTCGATTTTCAACGTATATTTATACGCGCCCGAAGTGGTGTCGTAAACGCCGTCCTTAATGTTGACGTTGATAACGAATTTGTTGCCGTTCTGATCGACGACGACGGGCTGATACTGACGCTGTGTGAAGTCGATTTCACCGATGTCGAGTTTGTTTTTGAGTTCGGTATCCTCATAGTATTCGATTGCGTAAACGATGTCTTGCGACAGCTCGAAGCGGTGACCGTTGATGATGCAAACGCCGCCCGTGACGAACGTATCGAGCACCCAGACGGTTGCGCCTGCTGGCAAAACGTCAACGTTTTCGGTCTTTGCCTTGCCGTTTTCGTCCTTGCTGTACGCGATATAACCTGCGCCGTCTTTCTGATAAATCACAACCTCGTTTTCGCCGAGTTTATTAATATAGTAATAATTGCCGTTCGTGTCGACAGCGTAAATACCGGTGATTTTCGCGCCGCCGATTTCGCGCGGAGAAATGGTGACCGTAACGACCGCCTCGGTAACGTTCAGGACGTAGTTTTTGCTGTCATTGCCGGTAATACCCAGCGTGACTTTGCAATCGGGATAAGTGCCGACGTTGATATTTGCCGTATTGCCCGTGCTTGTTAACAGCTTCACGTCGTCGCCCGATACAACGCCGCCAAACGTATAGCTGCTGATCTGGAACGACGTTTTGTTGTCGAAAGGTTTATCGACGTTATTCACCGTAACCGTGATGGGTTTGGGCGTTACGGTAATCGTCGCTTCAACGGTAACGTCTGTCAGGTCATAGAATTTTTTTCTTTCGCCGACGAGTTTGAAATCGTTGACGTTAAAGGTATATGTGCCGACGTCCTTGCCGGGCAGGATAATCGTGCCGTATTCGAGCGTGATGTTGTCCGTGCCTTGCAGTCCCTCGATACTAAACGTGCAGTTGACCGAGTTCGTCAAAATCGTATTTTCGCCGTTATAAATCTTTGAGGCGATAAGCGTGATTTTACCGAGTTTGGCTGGTAGGATATCGATATACGCTTTGGGTGCGCTTGCGGAGCCGCCCGCGTTTGTGATCTGGTAATTGTTGTTCAGTTCGCCCGCGATTTCGATATTTATAAGCGACGCGCGAAGCCCGGGGTTGACGGCAATGCTGTCAAGCTGGAACGTGCCTTTCCATTGGATATTTTTCCATTCGTCCGCTTTGTCGCCCAAAACCTTATCGAGCACCAATAAAGAGCCGTCGCCCGAAACGTAGTCGGTCATTGCGTAGTTGATGGTGCCGTTATAAACAAACTTCGCATGTTCGTAATTCTCGTCGATCGTAAGGCGGGCTTTTCTTATTTCGTGCGTGCCGACGACAAACCTGCCGTCCACGAGGGTGATGACGTTGCCGTTGACGTCAAAGTAAACCTTTTCATATTCGTCGATGAGCGCAGCCGTATAAGCCGAGCCTTCGACGTAGGAAGCCAGGACGTTGCTGACAATCACGTTTCTTACGCCTGCATTAACGCCGTCGTACGCCGCGTCGAAAGTAATGCCGATTTTCCCCGACGGGATAGTGCCTGTAAACTTGTTCGACAACGTGTACGAAACAAGCGACGTACTTACGTCGGTCGTATTGTTGAAATATCTTCGGGCGTTCGTATCGATGTTGAAGTTGACGTTGATCTTTGCCCTGTCAAGGTTGACGTTGTAGGTGGTTTCCTCGTTTGTATTGCCCGCTTCGTCGACAAGCCAGAATCTGACCTGAATTTGCGTGAGGCCTGAAACGTTTCTGCCCTCGAACAAATCCATATAAACGTCGTTTGTATCAAGCGAAAGTTCCTTTGCCTCGCCCACGACGCCGTCACGGGTGATTGCGTAATAAAGAGTCATCGGGCTGCCCAAAAATTCGCTGACGTAGCCGTCTTTCCCGACTTGTTTGTAGTTAAGGTTCACAAGAAGGGGCAGTAAGTCGGCATACGCGTCTGTCGAGAAGTCAAGAAGCCTTGCAATTTCGGGCTTGTATCCGTTATAGTTGTCGTATTTCACGGGAACGTCAACGGTATACTTGATATTTGACGAATTATAAATCGCTTGGAAATAATAGATGCGTTCGTATCCTTCGGGCGAAATTTCGTCATGTCCTATGATATATTTGTTATCGACGATTTTGTCGTTGATGCTCACCCAATCGGTTTGCTTGCCTACTAAAACGCCGTTTTTAAGGTTACAATAACTGATTTGATAGGTTATGTCCTTGATGGAAGAGAGCGTGTTGAACTCGATAACGACGTTCTGATTCGTCCATTCGCCGTTATACGCGCCACCGTTTTTAAGGTAAATTGCGGTTTCCCATTTTTCGGGCAGGCTCTTGATGTCGTCGATTGTGAAATGGTGATAACCGCTGTAAACGGCGTGGTTTGCCCAGCTTTTTTGTATGCTGTTAAAAAGTGCGATTTGTTCCACACTCGCGCCTTCGTAGAATCGTCCTACCGTGTCAATCGCTTTGAACTTGATTGCGTATTCGCCCGTTTCAAGTCCCGAAAGGATGAAAACGTCAAAGCCGGGGTTGTTGATTGCAATGCCTGTCTGCCCTTCGATTTCAACGTAAATGCCGTCAACCTTTTTGTAAAGGGTATAGAAATACTTGACGTCGCCGCGATTGTCGTCGTCTTCAAGAATGGGTTTGAATTTTATGGTGTCGGTATAAAAATATGTGACGCCGTCGTTTTCGTTAAAAACGCTTTCAGTAAGGAGAGCAACTTCGTCCAATGCCGCAGGCGGGGTGTAGTCGATACCGCCGCAGAATACCGTCAATGTTTTTCCGCTGACTTTATTAACGTTTGCATAATTTACGAGATACGCAGTGTCGGTTTCGATAGGCAAAAGCCCGTTGTCTTTTCCGTCGTAAATGACCGTGACGTAAAGCCCGCGGAAAGAACCCGTCGCGGGGTCGTTATTGTCAAACGCAAACGGCTCAACCGTTATGCTTTCCAAGCCTGTCGGATAACGCAACGTTTTCAGCTGTTCTGCGGTATAATCATCTCTTTTGTATGTTTTTGCGGAGCCGTCCGTTATTGCGCCCGTGCCGCGATATGCTTGGAATAAATCAAAACCTTTGATATCCGCTGTGTCAAGGCTTAAATATTTGTCGTAAAGCAGGAAGGAGAACTGCTTTGTTTGCATTCCGTCTGTGCGAATTGAAACCAATGAATTGGAAGAAGGATCAATTATATCTCCGGCGTGCAATCCCCAAGTTCCAAGGTTGGCAACCGTATTGCGGTTGGTTTCAAAGTTTTGCGCTATATTTCTGAATTCGCCAAAATCTGCCGAATACTTTGTCGTACCGTCCCATGATCTGGTAACGGGAGCAACGTTCGTCGCAAGTTTTGCCGCGATTTCTTCATAAGCACTGACCGAATTTACGCTCTTGATTTTAATGTTAATGGCAAGACCGCTGATTTCGATTTTTTCACTGCCGTTTTCTTCGCCGCCGGCATATACAATGATATATTGATTGGTTGACGTAACCGTCCAGGTCGTACCCTTGTTAAAAGTGCCGTTTACGTAGTCGGAGTTTTCGCCGATTTCGGTAACACCGGAAGCGTACGAAATGAACTTCAACGTGTTTTTCATTGCAGTGAACTTAACCGCCTCGTCAAGGTTTGCGCTGATTTCGATTTCGGCGCCTACGTTAACTAAGTAATCGGGAAGTTTATAGTAAGCGTATAATCTCTCTCTTACATTACCAATAGCAGCCGGCTCCATAGAAGCCGACGTTTCGCTCGTATTGAAGTTTGAAATACCGGTATATTTTCCGCCAATAAAACCAAAATAGTTTTTGTAGGTTTCGGGATAATATGTAAACTGTGCGAAATAACTATTCGCAGACGATCCGTCCATAACAAACGGCTGAAACTTTTCCGGCGTGGCAATGTCCAGAAACTTTGTGCTCGGCGTAACCGTCGCTTTCGCATTTGATTCTTTAATCTCACCCGCACCCACGCGCGTAAAAGAAATTGCGCTGACAAGCAGTGCGACTGCAAGCATAAACACTAATGCAAGTCCGCTGATACGAAGTAAGTTTTTGCTTGATTTTTTTGCTCTCATATCTCTCCTCCGATACGCCGGAAAACCCGGCGGTATAGCCATAGTATGTGCAATTTTGGGCATAATGCGCCCAAAAGTTATTGCTATAAATATAATATACAAGATATTACAACCGAATGTCAAGTTATTTTGCATTATGACGCGCCATTTTGCACGTCCCGTTTTCGCCGTTTCGCACTAATTTCCAAACGAAAACATAAACTGCCTTATGGAACTTTCGCGGCTCAACGTCATTGAACTCACAAATCTTGCCCTGTCCGTTGCGACGATACTGACGCGCGACCTTACCGTGTCCGAGACGGAATGTCTTTTGAAATTCCTTTGCATCGTGCGCGACGATATATCGCTCATACTTTGCGACAAACGCAACGACAAGTCCTGATATGTTACCACTTCCGTGCGACACTCTTTATATCATTACAATGCGGTTACCCTTCCGGGAGATTGCCACGTCGCGTTGCTCCTCGCAATGACATAAGTGCGTTGCACGGGATAGAATAAAGAAGGTACGAAAATTTTGCAAATAGTTTCCGGTAAACAAACTCTTGTTATATTCCGTACGAAGTACTGTGTCATTGCGAGCGTAGCGTGGCAATCTCCCGGAAGGGTTTCCTTGTTATAATATCCCGTGCGCCGCTGTCAATATGACAATGACTGCTGTCAATATACACAACATATTACGCTTTTCAATTTCAAAAAAAATCTTCAAAAAATTTGAACTCAACAAAACAAAAAACAGCTGGTTTCCAAAATCGATTTTTCGTTTCGCCCTGATAATACGTCGGTTTTGACAAAACGTCGGCGATTTTGTATAATATAATTATGAAATACGATAAAAAAGGTTTCACTCTTGTGGAGCTTATCGTCGTAATTGCGATTATGGCGGTGCTTGCCGGCGTCGTTTCGGGCGCAACCGTGGGCATTCTCAACAAGAAAACCGACGAAGTCAACTACATATACAACGGAAAACAAATTTCTGCACAAATCGTTTCGTGGGCGCAGGAAGTCGTTGAACGCCCTTCGTTCTTCACCGAACTTACGGGGATCAAAATCGACGTGACAGATCTTTTGTTGTATGGCAACGTAATATGGACGGATGCGTACTCGGAAGCCGCTTACAATACCCTGAAAAACAGGTTTTCGTCCTTAAAATGGGCTGATTCGTACGGCGTTCCCGAAAAAAAGGGGACTTTTTCCGCCGATTTTAACACGGAGCAAAAAGCGATTTATCTTTATTACAAGGGAAAATCGCAAGAATATCGTGAAGTATATTACAAAATTTACCTGAGCGGTGAAAACGTCGTCACCGAAAAAGGCACAGGATTTTAACGTTGTTTCCCTTATTTATTCCTGGCTCGGCTATCTGAACATCTGTTCCTGACGTACTTTCTTATGCGGTTTTTCACCTTTGCGTAATTTTTCGGCAGGACGTATTTCCAATTCCCGTCGTTCGTTCCCGGGGTATTCATTCTAGCCTCCGAGCCCTGCAACAAATAGTCCTGCATAGGCACGATGACGAATTTCGCGCGGGAGCGCATTACCCTTTTGAAAGCTTTATCAAAGACGTTCTCGTCGGTTGCGCCGAGGGTTTTTTTGACGTACTCTTTTGTGCCGTCATCGAGCGCGTCGTACCAACCTTTCAGCGTATCGTTGTCGTGCGTGCCGGTGTAATAGACGGTGTTATACCTTACGTTTTCCGGCAGATGCTCGTTATCGCTCTTGCCGTCGAAAGCGAACTGAAAGACTTTCATACCGGGGAAGCCGGTACGTTTCACAAGGCGGCGCACCTTATCGGTGATAATTCCGAGGTCCTCGGCGATGATTCTGCCGTCGAGGTCAAGCCCGTCGAAGATTTTCGTGCCGACGCCCTTCACCCACCTGCCGATTTTTGCGGTCGTTGCACCATACGGCACGGCGTAGTAGCTTTCAAACGCGCGGAAGTGGTCGATGCGGATTTTGTCGAAAAATTGCAACTGATGCAGCAAGCGGTGATGCCACCACAAAAAGCCGTCTGACTGCTGTTTTTTCCAGTCGTACAGCGGATTGCCCCACAGTTGCCCGTCGGCGGAGAAGTAATCGGGCGGCACGCCGGCGACCTCTTTCGGGCGCATATTTTTGTCAAGCCTGAAAATTTCAGGGTGCGCCCAGACGTCCGCGCTGTCGTACGCGACGTAGATGGGAATATCGCCGATAAGCGCGACGTTTTTGGATTTTGCGTAGTCTTTAAGCGCGGTTAATTCGCGATAGAACTCGAACTGCAAAAACCGCCAGAAATCGCACTCGTCCTGAAGCGCGGCGATTTTTTCGTCGGACAGCGTATCGCGCCGTCTTTCGTCCTTTTCCCACGTATCGAACGACGAAAACCCGTTTTTGACTTTGAGCGCCATAAACAGCGCGAAGTCGTCCAGCCAATATTCGTTATTTTCAAGAAACTTTGAATAATCGGAATTTTTTTGAAATCTTTTGAACGCGCAGCGCAGCACGTCGTATCGCGAGTTAAAAATTTCGGCGTAGTCAAGCGATTTTGTTTTGGCGCGTTTTGCTTCGTTTTCCGTCAAAAGCCCGCGTTTAACAAGCGTATTTATATCAATAAAGTACGGATTCCCCGCAAATGCCGACGGCGATTGATACGGGCTGTCGCCGAAAGACGTTGGCGATAACGGCAGCGTTTGCCAGAAATCGACCTTCGCGTCCGCCAAAAAATCGACAAAAGAAAACGCGCCCTCGGACAGCGCGCCGACGCCGTATTCAGACGGCAGACTTCCTATATGCAACAGCACCCCGTTGAACTTTTCTTTCACTTGTGCGGTGCCTCCTCGTGCGTGACCGCCTCGCCGAGCCTGTTCGCCCAGCTTTCGCAATACAGATCGTAATAGGATTTATTTTGTTCCTGTCTATAAGCAATGCACTTCTTGTTGTTGCACCATACGAACGACGGAATCCCGACGACAAACAGATACAGCGGCCCCAGAATCAGCGACTGAATGGTATGGCCGTACTCATGCACGGACACGGTTTTTTTGTACTCATCGCCGCGCTTGCCGTTGATGAAGATAAACGCGCCCAACGACACGCCGCCCCAATCGCCCTCGTGGAAGGTCAGGATTGCGCCGTGGTAATAGGCGTGCTCGCACCTGATATTTTTCAGGAAAAGCAAAAACCCCAGGACGTTCTGAATCGCGCCCCAGGTGAACTGTAAAACCAGGTAAAAAAACTGCAAGATATATTTCATAATAGCCTTACTTTGTTCTTATTTTGAACGTATAGCGAATGGGAGTGCCCTTGTTGGTCTGATATGCGCGGTTAAGTTGCGGATTTGTCGTCGGATCTTTCGTGACGTATTCAAGCGTAGCCGTTGGCACCGTCGCGCCGCCGTCCCAAGCCTCAAACTTATTCTTGTCGTTGTGGTAGCTGACGATGAGGTAATATTCGATTTCGTCGTTATTCGTAACGCCCACAACCTGAATGACGATATAAGGATTTTTGTTGTCCGCGTTGACAAAGGAACTGCGCTCCACCGCGTTGCAGCCGTCGGGCACAAGGACCTTTTCCGTCCCCGACGCATCGGGATTGTAATATTTGACGGGAATGTCCAGCCCGATTACGGTCTGATAAATGCGCTTGCACACCATTGCGGAATACGTGACGTACCACCCGTGCACGCCGTTGTCCACGTCTTCTTTGCGCGGATCCGGCTTGTTGGGATAAATATACTGCCCCGAAAGGTACGTAACCGCCGCGATCGAGTTCCTGTACATGGTCTGCGTGTCGGTTTCGGCAGTGCTCTTCTGACGGCGTTTTGTCGTGACGTAAACGGCAGGCGTAACCGCCGCGGCAAGAATCGCCATAATGGCAATTGTCACGATAAGTTCAACGAGCGTAAAGCCTTTTTTATTTTTGAAAACACGCCTTTTCATACTTATATAATTATACTACTTCGCGCGTACAGTGTCAATATATTATTTTTTTCATTATCATTCTACTATTTCTCACAAAATAAGGATTTGTCGCAGTGTGATATTGCGATATCGCAAATCCGGGGACCCCAAAAGATACTTTGTACTTTTGGGGAAAAGGAGCACACAAGCAAAAGAGTGAGCATTATTGCCTGCAATAATGCGATTTCAAAAGTGCAGTGTGCGACGCGTGTCCGATATGCTCAAACATTGAAATAATTATAGTGGAGGATTAACATAAATGTTAAAACTTAGAAAAAACAAAAAGGGCTTCACGCTCGTTGAACTTATCGTCGTAATCGCAATCATGGCAGTCCTTGCAGGCGTTGTGGCTGGTGTTACGGTATCACAACTTAATAAACAAACCGACAAAACAGGTCAAGTACAGGCAAACACTATCGCACAATTCCTTTCTCAATGCGTATTAACCGGTGAAACGGAAGGGGTTGATAAAATTACCACTGAAACCACAGACGATGATAATGTGACTACAACTGCATTTATAAGTGCTGATGATTTAAAGACTGTTCTTGATAAACAATATTCATCATCTAGTATTGAAGTAAATCAAACTGGTGGCAGAGGAAAAATTGCCGTAACGTTTATTACGGCAGCGGTTGGTGATGTTCCCGTCGGTAGCATTAAAATTTATTATCAAGGCAAACAAAGTGGAACGGCTGGTGATGCAACATACTATGTTGCAATCGATGGGACAATTACGAAAGGATAATAATTTACCAAATTAGCAAATATAAACAAAAAGCGAGGCGTTTGCCTCGCTTTTGTGTTTCATGTTATTGTCAACTATTTGTTATTAGCCATTGCTAGAAGGGACTGAAACAACACCATCGGTGCCAACAATGTATACTGTATTTGCTCCACTTCCTTTTGGCTTGTAACTCACATTAACCTTGCCATCGGCTATAAATACCGTAATTTCGCCATTTGCTGTACCGGCAGCAGTAGCATACTTGACAGGAATCGAGGATGCACTGTATTGATCTTCAATAAGTTTTTTAACTTTGTCTGCATCAAAAGCACCAGCTTCTGTCAAAAGTTTAAGCTCGCCTTCTTCGTTTTCGCCAGTTAAGGTAACAGTTGAAATATAGTCTGCAATGGTTCTTGCTTGTGTTGAGCCAGTTTTGTTTGTTTGTTTATTAAGTTGTGATACCGTAACACCAGCCACAACGCCTGCAAGGACTGCCATGATTGCGATTACGACGATAAGTTCAACGAGCGTGAAGCCCTTTTTGTTTTTTCTAAGTTTTAACATTTATGTTAATCCTCCACTATAATTATTTCAATGTTTGAGCATATCGGACACGCGTCGCACACTGCACTTTTGAAATCGCATTATTGCAGGCAATAATGCTCACTCTTTTGCTTGTGTGCTCCTTTTCCCCAAAAGTACAAAGTATCTTTTGGGGTCCCCGGATTTGCCTTGGCGCGCTGTCATTGAACAAAGCAATGCTGCGACAAATCCTTATTTTGCGACGTTTTGTCCGATATTTTTTTGTTCAGGGGAAACTGCATAAAAAAATGTCTTAGTTTCCCTTCACATTTATAATTATACTTTATAAAATATGCCTCGTCAATACTTTTTTTGAAAATACTAAAATACTATAATAGTACTATATTGTATAAAAGTCCAAAAAATCCAATTTTTGTGCAACTTTCGCCCATTCAATGCACATATTCAAATATTTTCATACGTTTTTTTAAATTTTTCCCAGCAAATACTAACATTTACCAAAATTCATACTCATTACAATGCGGTCACCTTATCTCATTCGGTACGAAGTATTTAATGTCATTACAATGCGGGGTCTCTTCCGGGCGATTGCCACGCTACGCTCGCAATGACAAAGTACTTCGTACCGAAGGGAAACGAATGAAGAGTATTGCAAAGACGGATAAAGTATTCGTTTGGTTTATTTTATGTCATTCTGAGGAGTTGTATAGCAACGACGTGAGAATCCCCCGGAAGGGAACCTTGTCATAAACCAAAAAATTTAATTGTATTTTTGTGACGCATTCTCGGTTTTTAATTTAATGATTTATATGATACCAAAAAAAATATCACAGTCGGTCATATATTTAGCAAGAGTGTCCTTTTGACAGTATAATAAAAAAACACCATTTCAAGCGCGGTTTTTGACTTACTAATCGCAAAATAAGGATTTTTTGCCCTGTATGCTCAAATTTTGAAATAATTATAGTGGAGGATTAACATAAATGTTAAAACTTAGAAAAAACAAAAAGGGCTTCACGCTCGTTGAACTTATCGTCGTAATCGCAATCATGGCAGTCCTTGCAGGCACGGTCGCCGGTGTTACGGTTTCGCAATTGAACAAAAACACAGATAAGGCAATGGCATCTGATGCTAAAACAATTGCTGATTTCATTTCAAGTCAATTAATGGATGGCACTATCGATTTAGACACCTTCACAGGAATTGGCAATATTACAGCCCCTGCGTCTGGTACGACCGAAGCCCAATTAACCTTTGGTAATCGTTTACACAATCAATTTGGTGACAAAGTTGCCGCAGCACCAACAAAAGGTAAAGTAATTGGCGTTACATATGCAGATAAAGTTTTCACTGTTTCGTATGAAGGCAAACAAGGCAGCAATAAAGGCGATGTAACCTATACCGTCAACGAAGAAGGCATCGTTACAAAAGGAACAACCCCTGCTGCTAACGAAGGCGGCGGCGACTAAAATCACTTTTTAACAACAAAACATTAAGCGAGGCAAACGCCTCGCTTTTTTTTATTAAAAAACTCTGCAAGTTCTTGCAGAGTTTTGTTTTGGTTTGTTCACTTTTATTAAATGCTGTAAATAAGGCGGTAAAACTCGGACATGGACGTCGTGCCGTTGCCGATGAGCGTGCGGATGCTGTCTTCCAAAAACGTTGCGCCGTGCTCTTTGGCGAAGTCGCGGATTTCCTCGGTTGTCCTGCCCTCGGATATCATGCGGCGAAGGTCGCTGTCGATTTCGATAATTTCGTAAATTGCGGTACGTCCCTTATAGCCGGTGTTGCCGCAGCGGGGGCAGCCGACAGGCTCATAAATATGAGTGATTGACGGATCTTTCAACAGTGCGGCTTCTTCCGCCTTGATTTCGCGTTTTCTCTTGCATTCCGGGCAAAGTTTTTTGACAAGCCTTTGCGCGACAACGCAGTTCACGGACGACGCGACCATGTATGACGCAACGCCCATGTCGATAAGACGGACGATACTTGACGCGGCGTCGTTGGTGTGCAGCGTGGACAAAACCAAGTGGCCTGTGATAGCGGCGCGGATTGCGATTTCGGCGGTTTCCGTATCACGAATTTCACCGATCATGACGATGTCCGGGTCCTGACGCAGGATTGCGCGAAGTCCGCTTGCGAACGTTAAGCCCGCCTTTGCGTTGGTTTGCACCTGATTGACGCCGAAGATTTGCTTTTCGACAGGGTCTTCGACCGTCGTTATATTGACGTTCGGTTTGTTGAGTTCGCTAAGGACGGCGTACAACGTCGTCGACTTACCTGAACCCGTAGGCCCTGTGACAAGAATGATCCCGTTCGGCGCTTTGATGATGCGGGAGAACTGATTAAACAGTTTGTCGGGCATGCCAAGGTCGGGAAGTGTGATAAGAGCGGCGTCCTCGGTTGCAAGAAGACGCATGTTGACCTTTTCACCGTAAATCGTGGGCAGCGTGTTGACACGAAGGTCGATGTTGATGTCGCCGTTGTTGAAGTCGATACGGCCGTCCTGCGGGATTCGCTTTTCAGCAATGTTGATGCCCGCAAGGATTTTACAACGCGAAACGATACTGTTAAGCGTGGAAATGTCCAAGCGCATACATTCGACAAGCTCGCCGTCGATACGCATGCGGACAAGGATTTGCTCCTCAAACGGCTCAATATGAATATCAGACGCGCGGCGCATGTACGCCTGCGTGATAAGGCTGTTGATAAGTTTGACGACAGGAGTGTTGTCAACGCGGCTTTCGATTTCGGACAACTTTTGCTGGGTTGCCGCCGAAGTCTGCTGGACAACCTTTTGCGTCGCTTCGTCCGACACGAAGAAGTTGCCGGCGTTGGTGTAGTACTTTTCAATCGCGCTTTCGATGATACGCTGCGGCGCAAGGACAAAACCGACGTCCATACGCGTGACCATCTTTACGTCCTCGAACGCGCCGATGTCGTGCGGATCGTGCGTGGCGATTATTATCTGCCCCGCCTTCACGTCAAGCGGCATTATGCAGTGCTTTTTGACGATTTGCTCAGGTATGTTTTTCAGAATTTCGGGACGACGGACGACAAGCTCCGTATTTATATAGGTCGTGTTGAAACGCTCCGCCATTGCTGAGAGCATCTCGTCCTCGGTGATAATGCCGCGCGACAATAATATCGCGCTGATTTTTTCGTTGGGATGTGTTTTTTGCCAACGTTTTGCGTCATCCAGTTGCGCCTGCTTAATAAAGCCTTTCTCCAACAGGATGTCGCCTAAACTTGCTCCTCTTTGCATCTCTTCTCCTTATGATATATAAATATTATATTCCAAATAAGTTTTTTATGCCGTCGATTATGGGCGTGCCCGCAAAAACCGTGACCACCGCACCAAGCGCGATAAACGGACCAAGCGGAAGCTCGTACCCCTTTCTGACCTTTTTCGTCAGCAATAGCGCGCCTCCGATAAGCCCCGCCGACACTATCGCGATAAACGCCGACACAAGCGTCGGGTAAAGCCCCAACACAAGCCCCAGCGCAAAATAAAGCTTTATGTCGCCGCCGCCGATGCCGCCCGTCACGAGCGCAATCACGTAAAGCGGCACGCTGATAACCACCGCGCCAACAAGACGGTGCCACCACACAACGTCCTTCGCCGTGAAAAACAGCGGGATCGACAAAATTATGATGAACACGACGATGCCGTTCGGGATCTCTTTCGTGTCGATATCTATGAACGTCATCACGATGAGCGCCGAAAACAGCGCGTCGTATATGAACGCGTTGGCGTTAAGCCCGATAAAATATGCCGACAACGTCCACAATACGGCGTTGAGCGACTCCACAATCGGGTACCTTGCGGAGATTTTTTCCTTGCAATTCCTGCACTTTCCGCCAAGAAAAATCCAGCTGAAAACCGGCACCATGTCGTACCATTTCAGCGGCTGCCCGCACTTCGGACAATAACTGTGCTTTTCGGTGAAAAACGTGCCTTTGGGAATGCGGTAAATGCAAACGTTCAGAAAACTGCCGACCGCAAGCCCGAAAAATGCGGAAAATATCGTGAATAACAGATGGCCAAGTTCCATTTTATCAACCGCCTGTCACGGTTCGGAAATAAAAATTCTTGAACCCTTTGTCGTTGTTATTGTACGGCTTGTAGTTAGCGTCCAGCAGCATGTTTTTGTATTGACCGGCGGCTGCGTCGCCCGTGATTGCCCCGATATTGCCTTGCTCGAAACTGAAAATACCTTTGAAACGTTTAGTTTCCGTCGATTGGCTGTAATCCGCCTCGATAAAGTCGATTTCAAGCCCCGGGGAGTCGAATTTTTTTTGCCCTTTGGCGTTAAAGACGTCGCAGAAAACCTTGACGGACGTAATCTCACCAAAGGTATTGACAATCGCACGGAAGTAAACCTTAATCGTGAAACTGCCGTAAAACGCGCGTCGTTCCGCCTCCCGATTAGGATCAGTAAAGTATTCCTGCGTGGTGTTGCCGCTGTCCGTCGAATACACAAGCCTGCCGTATTCGGACGACGAGAACATCTTGTACTCGCCCGTCGGCGCGTTTTTCATCTGGTACGTGGTTTGAGTATCGCCGATTGTAATCATGTTGGTATCTATCGGGAGCTCGCCGTCCTGCAAATATACCTCAACCGACGACCTTGCCGCCCGCTTAATCTCGTTCTGGACGATTGTGCCAAGGTCTTTTGCGGCGGCGTTTTCTTTCTGGCGCATATAAGCCGTCGTGCCCGCCGTGACCAGCCCGCCGATAACCGTTGCGAGAATACCCATAATGGCGACGACCGCGATCGCTTCGACCAAGGTGAAGCCTTTTTTATTTTTTAAGATTTTTGCGAGTTTTCTCATTTTAATCTTTAAAGTACCTATCTACTTCGTCAAGCGTAAGAACATTACTTTTGACTTCTTCCGGATTGTTCAGGTCGTAATCGATATCGTCGTCATAAACAAAAAGTATACGTTTTGTGCCCTTGTCCGACGTCACCTGATATTTTGTGATACTGTGGATATATGGCACTTTGGGGGCGCCTACTTTTTCGACCGCAACCGCAAACGGTACCGCGCCGTAATCGGTGTCGTAATTAAGCACCACTGAGTACTGCGGCACGTTGCCTTTTGACGTGCTGATGTACGACACCTGCAAAACGCGGCTCGGATAAATGATATATCCCTTAACCTCGTCGCCTTCCTTGTACTTGAACGTGTTCAAAAGAGCCTGCTCCTGCGCCTGCGACCTTTTGGCTTCTTCCTTTTTCGCCTTGGACATATAGCGCGTCGCCGTGTTGAACATGGTGAACGCCAGCGTACCGACAATCGCAAACAACGCGATTGCAACGATACATTCGGCAAAGGTAAAACCTTTTTTATTCAGTTTTAAGCGTTTCAAAACCTTTCTCATTTTAGCCGTAATAGTACCCGCCGAAATTCCATTTGGTATAAGTTATCTTTTCGTTTGATTCGATATAGTCGATATCGATATCGCTGCCTGCGCCGCCCGCGCTTGACGATACGTCAAACGCCTGGAAGACCAGGTTTCCTATATTACTGCCTTTGACCGAAATATCTTTTGCGACAATTGTTGCCTGGTTGTTGTTTGAATATGCGTTGGGCAGGATTCCCAAAAAGCCCGTGGAGTTGTTGACGTATTTACCGTTGGGAAGATACACAAACCCGTTGATATAACCGCCACGTCCCAGAAGCAGCTGGTTGCCCATCGTCCCGATAATGCACAGATTGCCGCTTTCAACGGTGCTGACTTCTTTCGCCGCAAGTTTAAGGCTGCTTTCGTCATCTTCGTTCAACGAATAAGAACCCGAATAGGTGGTGTAGAAGCCCGAGTAGAAATGCGTGCCGAGCATCGAGTCACTTCTGTCCGCCGAGTTATCGAAAACACCGCCGCCCGTGTTGACGCTGAGCTTATATGCGTTTGCATTGATGGAAGTGTCGCCGACAAGCATAATATAGGCGTTGTGTGTGCCCTTAACGCGCCAGCTGCATTTTCTGAACTCAATGCCCGCTTGAAGTTCGTAATCGCCCTTGCCTTCGCCGACAAGCGTGTACTCGTCGCCGTTTTGCACGTATGAACCTTTCCCGCTTTCGACTTTGGTATATTTCGAAGGCGCGTTGATATAAACGTAAACGTCTTTTTCGGTTGCGTCGATTGTAATATTCATACGTTTTGTATTGTTCAGTTGTTTAATCGAGTCGATTATGCCGTTATCTTTGCTCGCGCCGAAGACGACGGGATCTTGCAACTTGGTATTTATACCGCCTGTGCCTTCCCCGCCAAAGTTGAAATACGTGTCTTCGGATATGGTATAGTCAACCTGCGTACGTATTCCGGTCAGCGAAAGGTTGGTAAATACACCGCCCTGATTTCCGCCAACGGGATTTCCTTCGTCGTCATAAGTACAATACAGCGGATCCAGACCAAAGGTGTTGTCACAAGTCAACGGTGTGACGTTTTTGCCTCCGTTTGTGAACCGTAAAACGCGCACGTTCTTGTCGACGCTACCGCTGTTGTAAATCGCATAAAACTTTTCCTTTTCCTTTGAACCAAGGAACGTAAGCCTGTGTCTGACGTACGTCCATACGTTACTGATGGAATCGTTCCCCTTGCCTTTGATGTATGCAAGCGAGTCTATGTTATAAAAGTTTGTGGTTCCTCTTATGTCGCCGTTTTGCTGCCATTCATTCAGCTGATCGATAGTATAAGTAGTACTTCCTTCGCGCAGTTCACGCAATATGGCGTGATCCTGTTTAAGCTCCCTTAACGGGTTCAGCGACGCGTCGTCCTGTACTTCGCTTACCTGGTTGTATTCGTTGACCGTGATTTTTCCTGTGTCGATTTGATCGCGCATAAACTCTGCGGTGAGTTTGGTTGTTTTAAGTATCGCGATTTTTACAAACCCTTCGTCGATAATTTCCCTGAAAACCGCTGAAACGCTTGAATTTTTGTCCGCGTTCGCATACCGCGCGTTGGATGAGCGCAGATACATCCCGTGGTCTTCGTCGCTGAACGCGCGCACGGATAAGAATGCGCTTTCGCCAACTTTGGTTGTCGTGTCGGCTTTTATCATATTATCAACGTCTTCTTTGCTCGTGATTGCCTTGAAACTGTTCTTGTCACTATTGCTTAAAAGTGCCAGCTGTTTGACGTCTTCGACAAAATCTTTGAGCGTGTCTTTTACGCTGTCATATTTCAAAACGGTTTCAACGGTATCGTATTCCGAAGTCGTTTTGGTCATCCTATACGTGCCGTACAACTTTTTACCGCTTTTTCTTTCTTTTGTATCACCTATTTCCGGACAACCGACAATGCTATGTTCTTCTTCCCAGTAATTTGGAAAATCGGTTGTATCTTGTAATACATACTTCTTAACTTGATTTTTGATATTACTTTCAAAAGTTGTTTTATCCAAATCCAAAAACAGCCCGTCACCAAATTTGGCAGCATTGTTTTTGAATCTTTCGATGGTTAAATTATCCCATCCGAAAACTTCTTTTATCTTTTCGTCATCGACCTTATCTCCGTTTCCGTCATAGAACTTCGTATCGTACATAAAGTACTCTATCTCATAGGTAAATTTTATGTGAACGTTGCCGCTATCGCCTTCCTGATATCCATATTTGGATGCTTTTTTAGTCCATCCTAACACTCTGTAACCAAGTTTTTCTTTTTCTCGTTTTATGCATTCATAATCCACTGTTGTGGTATAATTCACCGTATAACTTAAAATTATGCCTTTGTGCTCAACGTCCCCCCAAAATTTGTCCTTATACTCATAATCTTTTACGCTTATCGATAAGTCGGCAACCGCATTATAATTATCGTCAACTTTCCAATAATCATTTTTCAGTTTTTCAAGCGCCTGTTCCTCGTTCAAACCATAAATTTTCATAATTATGTCAAGAAGGCTCTGCTCCTGATATTCGTTTGAAATCATATCGCCAATGGTATCGATTTTTTTCGCTCTAACTTCGGCGTCGCTTTCGTAACCGAACGCGTCGATACCGACAGCCTCGATATTGCCGCTGCCTACGTAAATCTCGTTTACGTTGAGAGTCTGATATTTTACCGTGAGCGCGGCTTTGTAAGTTGTGTCGTTTACCGTGCTGACCGAGGTATTATCGAGTGTATTGTCCACGCGCGCCTCCTGCACCAGTGAAGTGCTGTTAAGTTGGCGCTGTATCTTTACTTTTTCTTCCGAGCCTTCTTTATTTTCCGTATTTTCAATAAGCGACGCGTAATCCCAGTTATAGATATAAATGTTGGAAGTTTCGCTGAATTCTACGGGATGAAGCACGTAATGCTCGCCGTCTCCCGTTCCCATGCCGGGCAAATAACCATCGCCTTTTAAGATATAGTCGGAATTGTATAATTTTCCGCTATTATTGTCCTTTTCCTTGTTAATTATGTCTTTGAAAAGATTTTTTAAGTCGGTATAGGTTTGACCATTATTTCCTTTTAATTGCTCAATAAAAGGTTTCAAGTTTTCATTCTTGAAATTTTCTGCGGTTTTGTAATATTCTCTGTTTTCAATATTTCCGTTATTGCTATATAACCTATACCCGCCGGTATAGTCATAGTTGTAGGTTTTGTTTAAGTTATAGTTCCATTTGTTGCCGTTGAAACCAAACACCTCTTTCAGGCGCGTAAAGAAATCGTTGCCATTGCTGTAAATCTGATTATTTATGGTATCTTTATCAAGATAACGATTGAAGTTTGAACCGTTCATTCTCGTGAATACCAAGGCTTCGTCTTTATAACCGGTGCTTTTGGACGTGAACGCAAGATTTTCGGGCGCGATAATCATGCGTCCCATGCAGAATATGTCGCCTCTCATCTTGGTTTTGTTGTAAGACACGGTGGCGTTTTCAACTTTTGTACAATCCTCTTCTTTTGAAGCGTCTATTGTCCCTTTGCCGTCATAAATTGCAAGGTCGTGATATTGGTATTCGGTGCTGTTGCCTAATGCTGCCGGCGCATAAACCCAGTTATACCCATAGTTTACCCTGTCAAAGATAATGTCGCCGCTGCAATAAACGTTGCCGCCCTTCGGATACTGCATTATCATTTCTTCGGGTTTGCATTCGGACGAGGAATACATCGTCGCGCCGATATATTGCGCGTTATTGATGCCGCTTTTGTTATTGTATGTCGCGTCAACCGCCTGCAATTCGCCGTTAACTCTTACCCTGAGCGTTATTGTGACTTCTTCAATCGCGCCGCCGTTCTCCCAGTTTCTTGTCCAGAAAGTGTACGTTTCGGCGTTTTCGTCCGCAAGATCCATAAGGGTGTAGTGCGAGACTTCGTCATAAACCTGCAACGGCAAAAATGCGTCGTCGTCGCCGTTTTTGTATTTCAGATACATCGCCTCGTTCACTTTGCCCTCTTGTTCGCGCTCTATGTATTCGCCGGTGCCAAGGATATCGAAGCCTGCAAAAGTCTTGTTGCCGATCGTGCTGTATTTGATATATTTTTTGTTGTACGTTTTTTTGTAAAGCGCGGGAAGATTTACGCCAAGGTCAAGCCCGCGTATTGTAAGGTTGCCGTCGCAATAGATATTGCCCTGAACTTTTATAACGTTGTCGGCAGCGCCGATAATAAGGTCGCCGTTGGCAAAGATACTGCCAGTAAGACCTTCAAGAATAATCGGGTTGAAGTATCGGGTGGTCATCTTCTTCACGGTTTGCCCGTTCACGACTTCTTCATCCCAACAGTTTATTGAAATATCGCCCTCGATTCTCTTGAAAACAAGGTCGTCGCGTTTTTGTTCTCCGCCCAAGTCGTTGTTGGTTACCAAGGCGTTGCCGAACGTGTCTTTGAGCGTAACGTTTTTGACTGTCGTTTCTTTGTTATAAGTGAAGCTCACCGTTCTTTCCTGCGAGCCTTTTACGCCCCTTACGTCGACAAGTACGCTGTCAAGCGACGTCTTTTCCTTTGACGCGTTGGTAAACGTGACGTAAACTTTCACACCGTTGATTATCGTGAAATCGTCAAGTTCTTCATCAAGGTCGCCGTTGTCGAATTGGAGTTTGACGGGATTATCTTGTTCAAGCTCAAAGGAATTGCTTTCGATAAGTTTGCCGAGATATGAGGAGCTTTTCAGCGTTTCGGTCATTACGAGCGCGGCGTTGTACGCGCGTTCCTGCTGGGTGTCCGCAATACTGTTCGAGAAGGAGGAAAGCGTCACAAAGAGCATAGAAGTGCCTACGACGATAATAATCGCCATAGTCATAAGTACCATAAGCATCGCGCTGCCGCGTTTTTTATTGTACCGCTTGTTAAACCTTTCTATATTTTTTAATAACGTCAGCATAATTGACCTCCTTCCGTCAATCGTACTTTTTTATTTTCCCGTCTTATCTTTGTGACTGCGCTTTCGCGCGTTTTTGTAACTTTTTGTTATATTTATATAATATAATATCCTTTATTTTAAGGTGCCGCTTCCGCACAAGTAATGTCGTGCTATTCGTTCAGAATGTACGTGATCGTCATCGAGAACGTGCCCGAAACGTTGTTTCCGTCCGGCGTCATCGAAAGATACGTCAGATTGTACGACTTCACGCGCGCGATCGCGTCGGTCACCTTGTAAAGCGTCTGCATGTCCGTCTTGTATGCGCTCGATATGGTGTAAACCTTTTTGGTGGACGTCGTGACGGGCCTGCCAAGGCTTATCTCAACGTTGAAACCAAGGTCGCCAAAGAATTTGTACAGCGTTTCCGCAATCGCCACAGAGTCCTGATGTCCGGGCATATTGCTGGGTATAAGTTCTTCATTAAGGTTGTTGCTCGGACTGGTAAGTTGTTTCAACGCCGCCTCGTTTTGTCTGATTTCTTCAACGAGCTTGTTGTACCTTGCCGGGCTCACCGCGTCGATTTGCTTTTTGACCTTCGCGATGTCGCCTTCGACCGTCTGCAACTCTTCCTGAGCGGTTTTTTTGTCGTTGTTTTTCGGCATGATGCCAAGAGTGTACGTGCCGCCTACAAGCAGGAACAGGATAAGCACGAAAATCAATATTTTTTCTTTTCTGTTAATCGTCATTTTCCCGTCCTCCTTATTTGTCGCTGCCGCCGAAAAGTTTATCGTTCACGACGTCGAAACTTACCGAAAAATCGGTGGCGGTGTCCATCGACGGCTCAACGCTCTGAATATAGCCGCTGCCGTTTTCCTTAATCGCCGAAACGTAGTTTCGCATCGACTGGGAACCCTTGCCCGTAAGTTTTAACGTGATCCTTCCGTTGGTGAAAGTGAACTGCGTCACCTTGCACTCCGTCTTGTTCGCGCTTGTGAAGATTATGTCGAAAATCGTGCCGGTAAGGTTTATCGCGGCGTCGGCTTCTTTCGACGTTGCCTGCGCGCCCGCAAGTGCGTTTGCAACGCGCGTCGCGACTTCCGTCAACGACTCGTATTGGTAAATCGTGTTGCCGTATTTGTCGGTGCCTTTCGTCACGGGGTTGCCGTTTTTGTCAAGCACCACCGTGAAGTTTTTGAACTTGTCTTCGTTCTTGGCAAGTGTGTTTTTCTGGTTGGTGAGTTCCGTCTTGGCAGATTCAAGGTCGGACACGGCAGTGTTGTACTGCGAACGCGCCACAAGATACCACCCGACCATCGCGCATGCCACCACGACGACCGTAACGACAAGAATAAACTCAAACGAGGTGCTTTGCCCCGATTTTCCAATCGCCTTTTGCGCGGCGATAAAATCTATGTTTCTCTTTCTCTTTGCCATAATCCACCTCGTTATTTGAGCATTGTGCCGATAAGCGGTGAAAGCGCGTTGAAATCAAGCTGCTCGACGCCCGATACGCTTTCGGGTACGGGAAGCATCTTGACGTTAAGCCCCATGAAACCGTAAAGGTCGCTTTCGACCGACTGGAACCTATCAAGGTCGCCCGTGATAAACACGTCGTCGAATTTGTAATCGGTATATTTCGAGCGGAAGAACTGAATCGCCTCGCTCACGATGCCGGAAAAGTCGTTGATGAAAAACGCCATTTCGTTCGCATAGTTTTCGTTGGGCATCGAATAAATGGGTTTCGACAGCGAGAAGACGTGCTTGTAATCCGCGAAAAGATACGATGTAATCGTCGTCATGCGATAGTCGACAAGCACGAAATATTGCGGCAGGTCTTCTTTCATAAAATCGACGAGTTTCGACAGCGCGCTTTGCGAAATATCGATTGCCGTGAGTTTCATGCCGACTTCGCGGCAGCACTTTTTCAGGTTTTCGATGACAAGGTTGTCTATGTACGTGATCATAAGACGCGCCTTTTTCGCTTTCTTTTTCTTTTCGCTCTTCTCTTCCTGTTCTTCCTCGCCCTCTTCGGGGGAGTTCAGCGCGGCTTCCTGCATCTCTTCGTCGGGATCTTCGATATTTCTGTCAATCTCGACAAAGTCGACGGTGTGACTTTCCGCAAGTTTTTTATCCGTGAAAAGTTCCGCCGAAATTATCGGATACAGAATCGACGGCTTTGCGTAAGGCAAAATCATCTCGCGGAACGGTATCTTGTTGTTTTCAAGGACGAATTTCGCCGCTTTCGACTTGATATCGTTTTTGCGGATCATATCGAGCATCGCTTCGGTAAGTTGAAGGTCGATATTGGTTGCGCTCGGGTCGTTCAGAAATTCACTGGGGAAATCCATATCGTAAAATTCTTTCACGGTGATTCTCTTTCCGCCCGCCGTCGCAAACATCGCTTTGAGTTTGTCGTTGTTCAAGTAGTAGTAAATCATAATTTTGCTCCAAATCTGCCCTTTATTCGGTATCCGTGCCTATCGAGTCGTACATCGAGAACATAGGCATAAGTATTGCGATAAGTATTACGCCGATGACAACCGCCATTACAACCATAAGGGCGGGGTTTATCATTGCGGTAAGACTCTTGATTGCAGTGTCCGCTTCGTCTTCGAAATAAGCGGCAGTCTGCCCGAGAACCTCGTCCAGAGAACCGGATTCTTCACCGACGAATATCATTGTCGTAAGCAGCGGGTCGAACGCGTCGACCGTCTGCAACGCGGCGGATATCGACTCGCCGCGACGGATTGCTTCGACAGCGTCGTCGATCTGCTTTGATACGTAAGTGTTGTCCATCATCTCCGACACCATCGTCAGCGCGTCGAGAAGATGTACGCCCGAACTCGTCAGCGTGCAAAGCGAGCTTGCGAAACGCGACGTATAAATCATTTTTTGCAATTTTCCGATGCCTGGCATTTTGACTTTCATTTTGGAAACGAAAAGGTCAACCGCCTCGATTCGCTTAACGATCGGGATGAAAATAATAAGCGAGGCGACGATGCCGATAATCAGTATGTAGTCCTTCATGATGAAGTCCTTGATTTTCAGCAGGATTTTCGTGACCAGCGGCAACTTATCTTCGGACACCATCGAAATCATCTTCGGCATAATCCAGATAAGCAAAACCACAACGACGACAAGACAAATCGCCAGAACGATTTTCGGATATGACGTTGCCGATTTGATTTGCCCTTTTCTCTTTTTTTCCTTTTCGTAATAGTCCGCCATTCGGATAAGAGTCTCTTCCAGTTTACCGCTCATTTCGCCCGCCTTGACCATGCTCACGAGAAGGTTGGGGAATACGCCCGGAAGCGCACCCATCGACTCCGCAAGAGAGTTACCTTTCTGAACCTCTTCAAACAATGCGGCAAGCACGTTTTTGAGTTTCGGTTTCTCGGTGCGTTCGTAAAGCATTTCCAGCGACTTAATAAGAGGCAAGCCGGCGTTCAGCATCGACGCGAGCTGTCGGCAAAACTGCAACACCAGCGCGGTGTCGAGTTTTGAAAGTTTGCTTGCGTCGCCCTTTCCCGTGGCATGGACGTAATAGCATTTCAGACCGCGCGACGAAATGACCTGATTGAAGTCGTCTTCGCTCGTGGCGGTGATCGTGCCGCTTACGCGTTTTCCTTCCGGCGAAAGTGCCTTGTAAGAATACTTGTACATATTACCTCGCAATTATTTTGTCAAAACAAAAAATATTCTTTTGCTAATTTATTATAGCATACGACTTGTTAAAATTCAAGATTAAAAAAAATTTCGGCGCAAAATATTGCAAAAACATAAAAAAATCAGGCGGAATTACGGCGGTTTAAGGTATTTTTCAAATTTTTCGGAAAATTATTTTGATTTTTTTGGCACGAGTTTTCAACACTTTCGTACGAAAATATACAGTCGTACAATAAAATTCCGCCGTGCGTTTGCTTTCCGAATTTTTCAAAAAATCGACGTTTTTTCGTAAAAATTCGCCAAAAATACGCAATTTTTTACACGCAGAATAATATACTTTATCGTTCAATTTTGCATTATAAAGTCGCTTTTATGTCAGTCAAAAAAAATTCCGCCGTGCAAATTCATAATTTTTTCCGACGCGACCGAAAAAGCATTGACAATATTTTTTTCCTTTATTATAATTTATGGTACAACATACAGTTTTTTGTTCAAGATTTTAAGGAGATATACTATGGCAACAAAAAAGAATGTCAATGTCGACGACGCTTTGGAAACGGCCGAAAACGTGACGGAAACCGTTACCGATAACGTGACGGAAAATGCGGAAAACGTTACCGAAAACGTGGCAAACAGCACGACGGAAAATGCTGAAATCGCCGCGGACGAAACGCCTTCCGTAAGTCCCGAAACCGTTGACGAAACCGAAAAAGCAAAGCAGCCTCTGAGTCTCGAAGACGCCCTTGCCGCGGCTGAATTTGCGGCAGGTCAGTATGAGTCTTTCGCCGCCGAGGAAAAGGCGAAAAAAGAAAGCGTCAGCCTGTCCGAACCGGAACCTGCGGCGGACGAATTGCCCGAAATCGGCGCGGCAACCTTCGATCCTTCGATGTTCGACGAAGGCGAAATCACGATGCCGGAAACCCCTGCGGAACCCGCCGAGGAACTCCCTGTCGAAGATGCCGAAACCCCCGTCAAAACAGCCGAAATACCCGTTGAAGAAAGCGCGCCAGAAGCGGCTGAAAACGTTGAATCCGAGGCAGTCCCCCTGCCCGATTTGTCAGAAGAACGCCCTGTTATGGGCGGCGAAACGCCGGTTGAAAAGGTTGAAAAAACCGAAAAACAAGCCGCGAAAAAACCGTCGAAACCGCGCGAAAAAAATGCCGCTACGGCAAAAAAAGCGGCGGAAAAATCCGCACCTTCAACCGAAGATAAACAGGAAGAAACGCCCGCGGAAGAAACGCCCGCAGCCGTTACCGAAAATGAAGAACAGCCGGTGACGGAAGACAAAAAAGTCGTCGCGAAAAAAGGCAAACCCGACAAAAAATCGAAGGATAAAGCCGCCGACGCGGAAGCAGAAAAACCCAAAAAGGAAGAACTTACGCTCGCGCAGCGTTCCGAAAGGTTGAGAGCGAAACTTTCGCCCGAAAAGAACTTCCGTCTGCTGAAAATCCTCATCATCGTTTTGTCGGTAATTTGCGCCGCTATCTCCGCATATGTTTATATTTTCGTGATTTACGACAAGACAACGCCTTTCTCGATTGCGAAAATCGTGCCGATAATCCCGTTCATCGCGCAACTTCTGTTGCTTCTCATCACGTTACTCACGGCAGGCACGTCAAAGAGAAGACCTATCGGCGCCGCGCTGAAAGAAAATATGCAGATTAAGCAGGAAGTTAAAGAAAAAGAAAAGGACGAAAAGATTTCCAAGGAAATCAGCGATCACCTTCTTGAACCCGAAGTCGCGCTCAATACGACCAAAAGAACGGTGGAGCTTTCCAGCTTCCAGATTGACAACTTCTATAAGAAGAATATCGAAGAAATCAACGGAAAATACTACATGCAGGTCGCGAAATTCGACGACAGCGTCAAAGTTTACAACGCCTTGGGCGCAACCGATATGGAATTGTGCGCGGTGAATATGGTCGGCAGTGCGAAATTCGACGAGATTCTCAATCAGCCCCGTACGAAAACCCTGTCTTCGCAAGAACTTGCGACGTATTTCATGAGCAAACCCAACGTTTTCACCATCAAAAAACGCGGCTCGCTTGACTGGACGTTCAAATACAGCAGCAAATCTTTCGGTATTATCCGCGAAAACGACGACAGTTACAAGGTTTCCATCAAGTGCTATCCCGACGCCGCGCAACGCATCAACGACGTCTATAAAGCCCTTGAAGACAGCAACTTCCCCAGCGGTCCGTTGTGGTATTGCTTCAACGAATTGAGAAACCTGCCCCCGCGCGTATGCAAATGGCTTGTCGATACGTCCTGCCAGATTTCGCAATTCCAGCAAATCAAGACGGATAAACTCAAAGACACCATCAAAACGGCGAAAGATTACGATATCGATATCGCGGATATCCGCACGAAGTTCCAGGCGGGCGAAAAAGTGCTGAAATTCCCGAAGTTTACGATGATTTTCTCAAAGGGTAACGACGCGGATATGACGACCTATCTCACGCGCGAATGCGAAGGCGTCGACGCTTCCGCCTATACGAAGGAATACTACTACAAATTCGCGGACGGCGTAAATTCGGTCAGTATTCTCTGCCCGACGAAAGGTCTTTCCGAAGACGTCATCATCGCAATTTTCGACGAAATCGAAAAAATCGCAAAATAGTTTTTCACAACGAAAAGCGGGTTAAGTCCGACTTAACCCGCTTATTTTTTTGCCGTTTTTTTGTTTGTAATTGCCCGGAAAGCCATTTCGGGCGCGACGGCGTAAGAAGCCCTTAGACGTACTTATTATCGACGTTTATTATGTAATAATAAGTTTTGTCGGACTTTATCTTTTCGTTCAATTCGCGCCTTATTTCGCGCGCGCCGAGCTTCACCCCGTACGGCACGACGACGTCGAACAAAACGTTTGTGTGAGTATTGCCCTTCACAAGCCTGAAATCGTGAATGGTGACATCTTCGTTCATCGAGCGGACGACGTCCTGTACTTCATTTTTCAAAAGATCGGTTTCGGGATCGCCCACCGTAATCGGATCCATATGTATGACGAGATGCACGTTCATATCCCGCATAAAATCCCTTTCGATATTGTCGATCTGGTCGTGCGTTTCGATAAAGTTTTTGCCGCCGTCAACCTCGACGTGAACCGACGCATAAGTTATCGCCGGGCCGTAACTGTGAATCATAAGGTCGTGGAAACCCAGAACCTCGTCGTACTGCCTGAGTTTTTCGGAGATTTTCGCGACAAGTTCCTTGTCGGGCACGGTGCCGAGAAGCGGATTTATCGTTTCTTTCAGAAGTTTTATGCTGAAAATAATAATGACCACCGACACGACAAGCCCCGCGTATCCGTCGATATTTACGCCCGTAACGTCGATGACAATCGTCGAAATCAGGACGGCAATCGTCGTAAACACGTCGTTTCTGCTGTCTGCGGCAGACGCCTTCAACGCCTCGGAATTGATTGCTTTGCCGAAATTTCTGTAAATCAGCCCCTGCAAAATCTTCAAAACTATCGAAACGGCAAGCACGACGTAGGTGTACGCCGAAATATTGACGCTTTCGGGCGTAATGATTTTTTCAATGCTCTGCTTCAACAGCAACACGCCGATAAGCACGACCGCAAACGCAATGATAAACGCCGCGATGTATTCGTACCTTGCGTGTCCGAACGGGTGTTCCCTGTCGGCAGGTCTGTTGGAAAGTTTGAACCCGAAAACGGTAACGACGGATGACGCTGCGTCGGACAGGTTGTTGATTGCGTCGGCAACGATTGCGACGGAACCCGAAAATACGCCGACAAGAATTTTGAAAATGCATAATATAACGTTGGAAATAATCCCGAAAATTCCCGCGACGATACCGTAACGAAAACGCACTTCCTGATCGGAAGTGTTTTCATAATCTTTGATAAAAAGTTTTTTGAATAATTTCATTTTCAGATGCTGAAATCGCCGCTGTCGTCGGACTTCTCCGCGGCGGACGAAAGGTTATCGTCGTCCTTGATTTCAGCTTGTTCCGTAGTTTTTACGGACACGGATATATCTTCTTCTGTTTCTGTTTTTTCGTCAGAAACTTCAACGATTTCTTCCTTGACAATTTCGTCGTCCGTCTCAGGCGGGACAGGCGAAACAAAATCTGTATTTTCGACAGAAATGGCGTTTACTCTGTCGTTTTCGTCCTGTAAAGTGCGTTCTTTGATGGATTCCGTAATGCTGTCGATAAACTCGTGGTCGCGCGATTTTCTGTCGTAAACGCCCAGAAGATTGTCCTTTTCCTTTAAGGAATTGAACTCCTTCACTGCAAGGTACGCGACGTAAATCAGCACCAGCAGCATAAGCACGACGTACAATATCCAGCTTTTTGAAAAGTACGTCAGAAACGCGATTATCGCCGCAATTCCGAGTGCCAGCCCGAACACGAGCCACACCTGAACTTTGGGTTGCGCGCCGGGCATCATTTTGTCCATATTCGTATAAAAAACGTATCCAAGACTCACGCCCGTGAACATCGCCGAAACGACGACGCCGACGATACGCCACGCCTTTGTGCCGGCGTTTGCACAATACCCGCCGAACACAAGCGCAACGATGAACAAGAAAGCGATTATTATGTATTTCCTGACGAATTTATCGCGGGATTTTCTGCTTTCTTCCACCATGCAGTCGCGGCATTTGTTTTCAAAAACAACCCTTTCAAGGCTCGATAAAGTCTTGCCGCAGCGTTTGCAGCGGGTGTTGAGCGCAATGTTTGCCTGCGCTTTTTTGAAGTCGTATGAGACGTTTGCGCGCTTTAATATTTCAGCGACTTTTTCTTCTTTCGTAAGTTCTCTCGGTTGTTCTTTCTTGTGTGCCATAACCCACCTTTTACTATATTCTATCATATAGGTTGTAAAAAAACAATAAGTTTTTTAATTGCCTTGAAAATATAGTTTGAATATGGTATAATTCCGACAGAAAACTTACGAGGTGTATTATGTCAAAAATTCAGATTCAGCTTTCGGACGGCAGAAACATAAACCTTGATCTTTACGAAGACGTCGCGCCGATTACGGTCAAAAACTTCAAAAAACTCATCAAAGAAAACTTCTTCGACGGGCTTTGTTTCCACCGCACAATAAAAGATTTTATGATTCAAGGCGGCGGTTTCGTCGCGGACGGTCGCGCGATTAAGGAAAAAGGCGGCGCGGACACGATAAAAGGCGAATTCTTGTCAAACGGCGTGAAAAACGACCTGCACCACGGCGAAGGCGTGATTTCGATGGCGCGCACCAACGTCAAAGACAGCGCGTCCAGTCAGTTTTTCATCTGCTCTGCCGATTGTGCGTTTCTGGACGGACAATATGCGGCCTTTGGGAAAACTTCGGACGAGGAAAGCCTTGCGGTCGTGAAAAGCATTTCAAAAGTCCCGACTCACAGTTTCTCGTGGTTTGACGATATTCCGAACGAACCTGTTGTCATAAAAACTGTTATTTTGACACAAGAATAATTTTCCCGACAATTTTTGCAAACAAAAAACCCGACGCGCCGCGTCGGGTTTTAATTTGTATTTTTTATTCTTTACGCATTTTTTGCACCGCGGCGTCAACCGCGCCCTGCATCATACGTCCGATTCGTTTTATGAAACTGTCGATTTCTTCGGTCATGCCGTGCTGCAACCATTGCACCATCAGCGCGACGTAAGTTATCGTGAAGTAGTTTGCGATAAATTCAATATCCTCGTTGTCGATGATGACGTACACGGATTTCTGGATAACCTGATCGTGAACGGCGTCGTAAATCGACTCGTAAATAAACTTTTCGATATATTCGCGCCCAAGACTGTTGAAAGCCGAAAGCGTCATCGCGCGATTGTCGTAAAGATAACGCATGATAACGTCGATTGCGTTGGACGTCGAAAGTTTTCTTATGTCGCCGACGACTTGTTGCGTTTCAAACTTATACAGCCACTCGAACAGTTCCTTGATATCCTTGAAGTGATAATAAAAGGTCTGACGGTTATAGCCGCAGTTTGTGACGATTTTGTCGATTGTGATTTTTGAGAAAGGCATTTCCTGAATAAGTTCTTTCAGGGAGTTTGCCATCATTTTTTTCGTGTTCAACGAGTTGCCCATAATTAAGTATTTCTCCTGTTTTTCGACGCTTCGCAGCCGCAGTAGTCCTGTCTGTAAAGCCCGAATTCTTTTGATATATTCACGGATTCCTGAAATCCGTTTTCTTTTTTGAAGTCGTTGACGAGATATTTCACGCCGTACGTTTTCGCAAGTTCCTCGCCGATGTCGTTGATGACGACGGCATTTTTCATCGGACTTACGGAAAGCGTGGACGCAAAGTATTCAAAGCCGTGTTCTTTTGCGTATTCGGCGGTTTTCGTCAACCTTGTTCTTATGCAGACGGCGCAGCGCGGGCCGCCTTCCGTCGTGTCGGAAAAGCCCGAGACCGCCGCAAGGTAATCTTCGTTGCGATAACCGATTTCAACGATATTAAGCCCGAGTTCCGCCTTATCGACGTAAACTTTTAGCGTTTCAAAGCGTTTCTGATATTCGCTTTCCGGAAACGTGTTTGGGTTGTAATAAAACAAAGTAACGTCAAAATCTTTCAGACGCTTTATGACGGCGGTCGCGCACGGCGCGCAACAGCACTGCAACAGCATCGACGGTTTCCGACAGCCTATCGACGAAATCTCGTCCTGCATTTCTTTGTTGTAATTACGTTTATTCATAATTCTACAACAATTTTAATAAGTTAAAAAAAATTTGTCAAACGTATAAACGGTTTTTTACAATAAAAATTTAATGTAATAAAATTTCGTTACAAAATTGCTTTTTTGTATAATTTAATCGTTAATTTTACTAAACAAATGTAAAAAACGATAAAAAACAAAAAGTTTCCTCGGAAAAACCGCGGAAACCTTGAAAATTCGTTACTATTTTTCTTTTCTCTTTTTGTTGCAGGCCTCGCAATCGCCGTTGCAATAAGTTTTTGAGCCGCACGACGTCTTTCCTTTTTTACGGTTTACGACGACGTACGCAATCGAAAACACAACCCACAACGAAAGCGCGACTATTAAAATTATATCAATCGTTTTCATATCAGCAAGCCGCCGCGATCTGATAAACTATGCACGAGCAAACCCACGCAAGCGCGCACTGATAAACGACGACGAGCGCGGTTTTCCATACGGAACCCAACTCTTTTCGCATCGTTGCGACGGTCGCGACGCACGGCGTATACAAAAGCACGAACGTCAAAAACGACAAAAAAGCCGGGACCGAAGTGAACAACGCCGTCATTCCGCCGCTTCCCGCAAGCATCTCGATCGTGCTTACAACCGCTTCTTTTGCCGTAAATCCCGCAATGAGCGCGGAAACGATTTTACCGTCGTCCATACCAAGCGGCTTAAACACCGGCGCAAGGAAATTGCCGATATGTTCCAATAAACTCACGTTGTCTTCAACGCCGTCGGTGATGAAAATAATGCGGCTGTTGTACGCCTGCAAAAACCATACGACAAGCGTGGCAAGGAAGATGACCGTAAACGCGCGCGTCAGAAAGTCTTTCGATTTCTCCCACATAAGAAGAAGTACGCTTTTTGCGGACGGCAGACGATAATTCGGAAGTTCCATTACGAACGGTACGGGCTTTCCCTTGAAAATAAGTCTCCCGGACACAAACGCCGTCAGAATCCCCAAAACGATGCCGAATACGTACAGCCCGACGATAATCAGCGACTGCTGCCACCACTTGAACACGCCGCAATTTACGACCGCGTAATACACGACCGCCTTTGCCGAACAACTGATGAACGGAATAAGTCCGATCGTCATTTTTCTGTCGCGCTCGGACGCAAGGGTACGGGTGCTCATAATCGCGGGGACGGAACAGCCGAATCCGACGATGATAGGCACGAAACTGCGCCCCGATAAGCCCAGTTTTCTGAGCGGTTTATCCATAATAAACGCAACGCGCGCCATATATCCGCTGTCTTCAAGGAGCGACAGGAACATAAACATAACGACTATGTACGGCAAAAGCGACACGACCGCGCCAAGCCCGCCGAACAATCCTTTGTCCAGAAAGTCGATAATTGCAGGATTCGTGCCGAATTTCGTGAGCCCTTTTACGACAACTTTGTCAAGCGCGTCGATGCCCATCTCGATGCCGAGCCCGATATATTTGCCGATAACCTGAAACGTGAGCAGGTAAATCGCCGCCATAATAAGTATAAACAGCGGTATCGCGCCATATTTATTCGTCAGTACTTTGTCGATTTTTTCGCTTTTCAGGCGTTCCTTCGACTCGTGCGGTTTCACGACGCATTCACGCGAGACCTTTTCGATGAAGTCGTACGTCATCGACGCCATCGCCGCGTCGCGGTCAAGCCCGGTGTCGTTTTCCATCTCGACGACGCTGTGTTCCAGAAGTTCCTTTTCGTTTTCGTCAAGGTTCAGACGTTTGTCAAAGTCGCCGCCCGTCGTGATAAGGTTCATCGCGGCAAATCTTCCCGAAATGCCCGCGCTTTTCGCGTGGTCTTCGATAAGGTGGATTGCCGAGTGCAGACATCTGTGCACGGGACTGTCGCTTTCGCAAATATCTTTTACTTTGGGTTTGATCTGTTCTTTTGCGGTTTTGATAACGACGTCGATAAGCTCGTCGACGCCCTCGTTTTTCGCGGCGGATATCGGCACGACGGGACAGCCCATCATATCCGACATTTTCTGAATATCGACGGTGCCGCCGTTTCCGCGCACTTCGTCCATCATATTCAACGCAATGACCATAGGAATATCCATTGTCATAAGTTGCGTCGTGAGATAAAGATTTCGCTCGATCGTGGTGGCGTCGACAATGTTTATTATGCCGTCGGGTTTTTCGTTCAGAATAAAGTCGCGCGTGACGATTTCTTCCGTCGTGTACGGGCGCAACGAATAAATGCCCGGAAGATCGACGATAACGCAGTCGTCGTGCTTCTTCACAACGCCCAACTTTGAATCGACCGTAACCCCCGGGAAATTGCCGACGTGCTGATTCGACCCCGTCAGTTGATTGAACAACGTGGTTTTTCCGCAATTCTGATTGCCGACAAGCGCGAATTTCATAAGGCGTTTACCTCAATCATTTTCGCGTCGTCTTTGCGGATTGTCAGCTCGTATCCGCGCAGGCGAATCTCGATAGGATCGCCCATCGGCGCATATTTTATCACCGTAACGGCGGTTTTCGGGATAAGCCCCATGTCAAGAAGACGACCGCGCAAAACGCCTTCGCCCCCGACTTTCGTTATTACCGCGCTTTGATTAACGTGAACTTCGTCAAGCGTCATTGTACAAATATCTCCCTGAATATGAAAATAATATCACTTTCGCCTTTTCGTGTCAATTTTATTTATTTCACTTCGTGTACTATAATAATAAAAAACACCTTAACTTTGACGGAGTCAAAATATAACTTGCAAAGCAAATTATACTTGCGAAGCAAATATAACTTGCGAAGCAAATATAACTTTTAAAACGCCCAATTCCCTTTTTCAAAGATTTTTACGGTTTTTCCGTCGCGGGTGACCGCCTCGATTTCCAGATCTTCGCTGCCGATCATAAAGTCGACGTGAATGAGCGAGTCGTTTATGCCCTTTTCCTTGCATTCGTCGAACGAAAGATTTGCGTATCCTTCCAGACATTCGTTGAAGCCTCTGCCGAGCGCGAGATGGCAGCATGCGTTTTCGTCGAACAGCGTGTTGTAAAAAGTGATGCCCGAGTTTCTGATGGGAGAGTCGTAAGGCACGAGCGCGCATTCGCCGAGATATGCCGCGCCTTCGTCCATCGAAATCATGGAGCGCAACAAATCTTCGTTCTTTCCCGCACTGACGTCAACGACTTTTCCGTCCTTGAAAGTCACGCTGAAATTCTCGATAAGCTCCCCGCGATAAGACAGCGGTCTTGTTGCGACGACTTTTCCGTCGGCGTTGCCGCGCATGGGCGACGTGAACACTTCCTCGCTTGGAATATTCGGGTTGTATTCGATTCCTTCAAGCGTGTCTTCTTTGCCGCCAAGGAAGTTACAGCCGTCGATAAGCCCCACTCTGAAATCGGTGCCGTTTGACGATTTATATTTCAGTTCTTTTATTTTCAGGGAGTTTAAGTAGTCGCAGCGTTCATTAATGTCCTTGTTGTGCTCGTTCCACGCTTCCACAGGGTTTTCGCCGTCGGCGCGGGACGTGAACAAAATCGCCTGCCACAACTTTTCGACAGCCTTGTTTTTCGTGTAACCGGGGAACACCTTTTTCGCCCATTCTACGCCCGGCACCGCCGCTATGCACCACTGATAATGGTTGTCAAGTTGGTCGCGGTACGGCTTGAACGCCATTGCCCTTGCCTGCTGCGCTTTCGCGACTTTTTCCTGATTTACGCCTTTCAACGCGTCGGGATCGTCGGACTCTATAAATATCCGTGCGGGACGGGTTTCGACAAAGTGTTTATACTTCTCTTCTTCCCATTTTTCGGTGCGGGACAACACGTCGAGTTTGCAGTATTTATAGGTCGCTTTCGTCACGGGATTGTATTCCCATTCGACGGTGACCTTGCCCGCGCCCGCCTTATAACATTCTTCCACGACCATTCTCACAAAGTCGAGTTGGTCGGGACACGCTCTCACGCGGACGTCTTGTCCTTTTTGCACGTTGACGCCCTTTCTTGCGATAAGTTTCGCATATTTTTGCAGTTGACTTTTTTTCATAAATCACCTCAGCTGTTTCTTTGTATGTAATTTTACCAAATTATCTTCTAAATGTAAATTTTTATTCGCGTACTTATTTGGCAAATTATACTTTAAAATAAAAAGGCATTTCATATTTATCGCTTATAATTCAATCAAACAAGACAGACAGAATAGGAAAATATACGGCTGCATATTGCGTGGCATAAAGTGACAAACAAAAACAGCAACAAACTATTGCGATTGTTTTTCCAAAAAGGACGAAATCTTTCCCGTGTGAGAGAAAACATAAAAAAGGATCCGGCGTTAAATTAATGCCAGACCCAAAGAAAGTATTAGTCCGCAAAACACCCGCATTTCTGTTTGAACAACAACCGCAAGCGTTGCGCTTAACTTTAACTAAATTTAATTATTTCTTTATGCAAAGATCATTAATATCTTAATATAGGATTGCCGTTTTCATCAAGATTATCAAAATCCCACACCGAACTATCCCACAAGTTTTCCATAATAGCCACTATTTCTGCAACTGAATCTTTCTTTTCTCCGTAATTGTTGCTACTATTCTCCGGCAACGTGTAATAACAGTCTGTTGCCGTAACCGTACGATTGCCATATCCCATAAGTCCGCCTGCATAGGCATAAGAGTTGCCCGTCGCACTCACATCTCCCGTATTGTAACTGTCCGTTATCGTAACCGTTCCGACTGGATAGCCATAGCCGTATCCCACAAGTCCGCCCGCATAGGCATCGGCATTGCCCGTCGTGCTCGCACTCACATCTCCCGTGTTATAACAGTCCGTTATCGTAACCGTACCGTAGCAGTATCCCACAAGTCCGCCCGCATGGGCAGCGTCATTGCCCGTCGTGCTCGCACTCACATCTCCCGTGTTATAACTGTTCGTTACCGTAACTGTACGTTCATAACTGCCGAATCCCAAAAGTCCGCCCGCATAGGCATCGGCATAGGCATGGGAATTGCCAGTCGTGCTCGCACTCACATCTCCCGTGTTGTAACTATTTATTATAGTCAATGTACTCGCCAATCCCACAAGTCCGCCTGCATAGGAATAGGCATAGGAATTGGAATAGGCATAGGGATTGCCCGTCGTGCTCGCATTCACATCTCCCGTGTTGTAACTATTTATTATAGTCAATGTACTCGCCTGACCCACAAGTCCGCCCGTATAGACACAGCCGCCACAATTGTTTGTGACCGACAAGTTAACGTTGTTGTCAACGTTTTCAATCGTTAAATCAGAAGCGTTTCCGCACAATCCGCCGACTTGTGCCCAATATTCATTCTTATCCGTTCTGTTCATTGTGACGATAAGCCTGCCGCTCAAAGAGAAGTTCTTGATAACACCAGTTGCCTCCCTAAACAATCCCCAATAGAATGACGTGTTTTCAACCGTACCGACAAAGTTCATATTTCTTATTGCATAGCCTTGTCCGTCAAAATAGCCTCTGAAATCAGCCGGATCTTTCCACTCCGTGCCTGCAAGATCAATGTCGTTTTCAAGCACGTAATATCCCCAACCGTCCATATTTTTGAGTTGTTCTGCAGTCGATATGACGACCGGTACTTCGTTTGTGACGCACACAGCACGCATTTCAACCCCCACGATTTCTTTGCTCTTTTCGCCCAAAGACGCATTGCTGTATTTGACGTTGCTTACGGATACGTTTTTCACTCCATTCGTAAACATCACCGGAATTTTTGCGGTTTGTGTGTCTTGCATCGTATAATCACCGTTGGCGAAGGTGTATGTTTGTCCATAAATATTAATGTCATCTATCAAATATCCGGTCTTGTTGCCGAAAGACACGATATAATAGTATTGCTTGTCTTGAACAACCATATCGCACTCTTTTCCGTCCTCATCGACAATTTTGATTGACTTCACACTCAACTCGCCGTTGACAAACACGTTGGCAACATTGCTTTGCGTGGGAACGATAGACACTTTTTGTCCGCGGAGAGCGCCTTGAATTTCGGTCACTTCGAGAGCGGTGTTGCCACCTTCAAACTGATCTTCAACGGTGATGTTGACGATTATGCTCGTCTTTGTCGTTCCGCTTGACGGCGTGTAATATCTGTCGTTGATCTTGATACGCTCAATTGCGACACCGGACGGATTGACCACTTTTGCTTCGAAGTATATGATTTCGCCTTTTGAAACCGCACTCGTGTTTGCACAAGTCGCTTCAACAAATTCAAATCGCGGCGAAGTGTATCTCTTTGCAGTTTGCGATGCCGATTGTTCGCCTTTGCCGTCGTTGAGGTTGTACTTGTAAGTGACGACAAGCGTATATTCCGTGTCGCATTCAAGTGCATCGAAAACAACGTGTGTTCTTTCGCTTGTCGTTGCAACTTTCGTTTCGCCTTTGAAAAGCGCAATGCTTTCGATACCTCCAACTCCATCAACGTCCGTATATGCAACGTCGCACTCAATCGTGTTTTGTGTGCTTGTCAAATTGTTTATCTCTACACTAGGCGTTGCTTTTGCTTTCGTCTTAATGTCTGCTGTCTTTACTATTTGTTGCTCCCCAACTCCGTCATTTAGGTCATAAGTATATGTCACTTTAACGGTGTAGCCGTTGTTAGACAGCAAGTTCTCAAATAAACGTGAAGTCAAATCGCTCGCTAAGATAGACTCATCCTTTCCGTGCAAAAGTTCTATCTTTGTAATTGCGCCAACATCGTCCGTGTCAGTTACATTCGATTCAAACGAAACTTCCGTTTGGGTGGATTGTACGTTTACAATTTCAACCGTTGGAACTGCTTTTGCACATGTTACAAACTCGATTGCAATTGTTTCGTCTTGGTTTTGAAGATTTTTGTAGGTCGCTTTAAGAGTGTATTCGTTGTTGGATTTCAAGCCGTCAAGGTGCGTTGCGCCGGTGTCAACGTTCTGCACCTTTGCGCCGTTTTGCCAAAGCGAGATTGCACTCATTTGCTTGTTGGCAAAAGATTCGTTCCACACAAAGCCCCATTCTATGCTTTCTTTGCCGACTTGCACGTCCTTAAACAGCACGATTGTGTCGGTATAGACTGCTTTTTTGTATAGAGTGTTGAGTTTTGCGCCATTGCCACTCAGGTTGTCATACAGTGCGACAACACCGTATTGATACACGGTGTTGGGTGTAAGATTGTCAAAGACGATGTTTGTCTTTTCGCCGACTTTGATGTCCTTGGTCAGCATATTCACACCATCGTACAGCACAGCTTTTGCATAGCCGCCGCTCTTTTCAATGAGTGAATACAAATCCACAACTTGCGCGTCAAACGAGATGCTTGTCATCGACTTTTGTTCGTTTGTCACGTTGACATAGGTTTGGTCGCTTGCTCTCACGCCTGCTTTGACGGTTCTATTCCCGTCCATGCGCACGTCTTTGATGTCCGTGCCGTCAACGTACTTGATTGCGTCGATTGTGTATTCCACAATTCCTCCGACATCTCCCACGTTGACTTTAAGCACCAAATTTTCCATATCCGAGCCGTTCTCGAACATATAGTTGGAATACTTTTTACCATTGAGCGTGAATGACAGAATTTCGTAACTATCGGGGTTTGAAAGTCTGATAGTTATAAAAATATCTTGATTTTTGTCTGCGTAATAAATGCTTTCCGCAGCACCTACAACGTCCAAAGTACTGTTTGCTTTGTTCTCGATGCTCGGCGCATTTGGATCTTCAAAAGGTTTGTTTTGGTCAACCTCATCGTTGCGATTATCGTGGTCGCCTTTGAAATGTCCATAATGATTGCCGTTATCCTCAGCCGCTGTCGCTGCAGATGACGTTGCAAAACTACGCGAAATTGTCATGCCTTTATACACCGGGACTTGTTTTTCGCCGACTTTATCGCAAGCGGCAAAAATGCACGACAAAACGATTGCCATTACAAGAATGGCAAAAACACTAATGATTCTTTTTTTGCTGGATTTCATTTTATCCCTCACTATACTTATTGCGGGGCATTAAAAAACAAAAATATAACAAGTTTCCCCGTCGATTCTGCCACAAATCACACATGCCAAGAAAAAAACGCGAATGTGAAAAACGACCTGCCGTTTATAATAGTGTTTTAATTCTAATAAATAAATTTGCAGCGACTATATAATACACACATTGTGCACAAATTGTCAACCATTTGTATAATTTTACAATTATACACAACCAAACCGCGACGTGCTTTATCTATGTGTTGAATTTCGTCGACACTTCGGCGTATGATTGTCGGCATTTGTTTTCTATGCACAGCGAAATCGTAAAAAAACGTATGCGACAATGCACATACGTCTTGTGTTTTGTTTTACCTTCCCTCTCCCTTTCGGCAATCGCACCCGCCCCCCCCGAAAAAAGAGAGAAATGTCAAATGAAGCGCAACACTTGCAGTTCTTTTTCAAACAGAAATGCCGGTATTTTGTAGCCAAATGTTTTCTTTGGTCTGGCGTTAATTAACGTCGGATTCTTTTTTAACGTTTTCTCTCCCGCATGGGAGAGTTTTCGTCCTTTGGGATAAAACACTCGCAACAGTCCGTTGCTGTTCTCGTTCGTCCCTTTCCGCCATGCGATTCACTCCCGCATATTTTCCTATTCTGTTTGTCTTGTTTGGTTGAATCATAAGCGATTAATATGAATCGCATTTTCTTTTAAAGAATAATTTACCAAATTATCTTCTAAATGTAAATTTTTATTCGCGGTTTACAGTGAATTTGCAGAAAAGAAAACTATATGTTATTGAAGATACCGTTTATAAGTGATATAATAATTTTGATAAAAATATTAAGGAGCAAATATGTATAAATTCGACAATCGTTTTTATGCCGACGTCCGCATCGAGGACAGGTTTTCAACCGGCATTATGTATCGGAACGGAATACTCGAATCATCGAAAACGCGCAACGAAAAACGCGCGTTTATCCGGGTTTTCGACGGCAATATCTGGTACTATGCTTCGACAAGCGAGGTCAAAAACGTCCAGACGGAACTCAACAACCTTTACAAACAGGCAACCCCTTCAAAAAACATTCTCGACAACCCGATAGTAAAGAAATTTCAGGTGAATAAAGACGTTTTAATGAAGTTTGAAAATAACTCTGTCCGAAACGTTTCTCTTAACGAAAAACAGGCTTTGGTAAATCGTATGCTCCCTGTGCTTCACGACTCGGGCGCGGCGATGTCGGTTGCGCTTTACAGCGACAGCAACAGCGTTTACGAGTTTTATTCGTCAAAAGGCGCGGATATTAAATACGATTATCAGCTTGCCGGCGTCGTTGCGGTTGTCGCGTTTGCAACCGAAAACGATTTTGTGCAAAATATGTTTTACAACACAAGTCCGTTTTTCAACGAAATCAACGACGTGGAAGACGGATTAAAAGACGTAATCAAGGAGTCGCAGGAGTTCGTCAAAAACGCAAAACCTTGCGAAAAAGGCAAATTCCCTGTCGTATTATCTCCCCTTGCGGCAGGCATTTTCGCACATGAATCCTTCGGCCATAAATCGGAATCCGACTTTATGCTTGGCGACGAAACCATGGCAAAAGAATGGAAACTCGGCAAAAAAGTCGGCTCCGATTTGCTGTCGATTGTCGACTGTGGCGCGGATTTCGGCAGCGGATACGTCCCTTACGACGACGAAGGCACAAAATGTGAAAAGACTTATCTCATTAAAAACGGTATCCTTACGGGAAGGCTTCATTCCGCAACGACCGCCGCTACGCTTAACGAAGAACTTACGGGCAACGCTCGCGCAATGGATTGCAAGTTCGAGCCTATCGTAAGAATGACGAATACCTATATCGAAGGCGGCAACGACACCTTTAAAGAACTTGTCGCCGGCATTAAAAAAGGTTATTTCATCAAAGGCGTAAACCACGGCTCGGGCATGAGCACGTTTACAATCGCCCCGTCGATCGCTTATGAAATCGTCGACGGCAAAATCGGCGCGCCCGTTAAAATTTCCGTCATCACGGGCAACGTTTTTGAAACACTCGGACTCATCGACGGTGTGACTAAAGACGTTGAAATCAACAACAGCGTTACCGGCGGTTGCGGGAAAATGGAACAATTCCCCCTGCACGTCGCACACGGCGGCCCGTACGTCAGAGTCAAAGAAATGAACGTACAATAAGGAGAACTATATGAATAAAGAATATATTTATAAAAAATCTTCCTCGCTCTCGGTCAACGTTGCCGCAAGCAAAGTCGAATCGTTAAGAAAGGTCGTCGAAACAACCTCGACCGTCCGTATTTACGACAACGGGTTTATCGGCGTTGCCGGACAAATCGGCGACTGCGACATGAAAAAACTCGAAGCGGAAGCAATAAAAAATCTTGAAAACAAAATTCCTTATCCCTGCGTCCCCTCGCCCGTTATCGTAAGAAGCGAAAACACGATAAAAAATATCGTCGACACCGATAATTTCATCGACGTTTCGAAACGCCTTCTTGCAAGGCTTGAAAAAGAAACGCCCGACTTTTTGTTCAACAACAAGATTCAATATTACGAGGACGAAGTAAATTATATCAACGACAGCGGCAGCAATCTTTCGTACAAAGGTAACGAGTTTGTAATCGCCCTGTCGATAAAGCATAAGTCCACGGCAAACCTTATGGATCTGACCTACATCAGCGAAACGAATGACTACGACGAAGACAAAGCGGTGCAGGACGTAAAAAAACTTTACGACGCATTCAACACGCCCGCGTCAATCGAAAACGGCAAATATAAAGTCATCGCGTCACCCGCGGTATTTGTAGAAACCGCGCTCGGAAACTTCATGGCGCATATGTACGCATCGGGCGCATCAGTGTTCAAAGACGGACTTAATAAAAAGATTTTGAGCGATAAACTTTCGATTTATGCCGATTACACCGATGACGCAATAAACGTTCCTTTCTTTGACGACGAGGGCGACGTTGCCGAAAACGGCAAATCTTATCTTATCGAAAACGGGGTGTTGAAAGCACTTTTCGCAAACAAAAACGCGGCTGCGCTTTACAACGTACCGCGCGTAGTTTCATCGTCCGCTTCATACGACGGAGTGCCTTCCACGGGTTTCGGCAGTCTCAGGTTTGAAGAAACCGCAACCGACGTAAAAGAACTTATCGGGGACGACGCGGCGGTGTTCGTCATGATGGTCGGCGGCGGCGACACGACGTCAAGCGGCGATTACGCCTGCCCCGTGCATCTTGCTTTCCTTGTAAAAAACGGCGAAATCGTCGGCAAACTTCCCCCGCTCAGCGTGACCGGCAATATCAAGGATTACCTGAACGGCGGGTACGTCGGAACGGCAGAAAAAGGTTTTCTCAACAGGCGCGGTCAGTTGTCTGTCTGCGAAATGGACGTAACGAATATTTAAGATTTTGCATCAAAAAAGCGTATGCACGCGCATACGCTTTTTTTGTCGCAAGATTTCATAAACTTGCGCGTAAGATTGTTTTTATGTCGTCTTTCGTAAGGACTTTGTACCCGCCTTTCATCACGAGCGTACTGTCCGCGACGGCGTCGATATCTTCTTCCGTCACACCAAGCTCCGAAATGCTGGTCACAAGTCCGATTTTCTTCATCCATTTTTCCATTACGCTCAGTCCTTCTTCGCCGACTTCCTCGGTTGACTTCCCTTCGGGATTGACGCCCCATACATTGACGGCGTGACGAGCAAATCTTTCGGCCCCGTACGGCAAAATATAACGGTAATACGGCAACGACACCGCGGAAAGCGTCATACCGTGCGTTGCGTCCGTGTGCGCGCCGACGGCTTGTCCGAGCATATGGACTTCCCAGTCAGTAGTCTTGCCCTTCTCGACGAAGGTATTGAGCGCCCAGGTTGCCAACCACATAATGTTACTGCGCGCCTCGTAGTCTTTCGGATTTTCTACGGCGATATTCGCACTGTGTATCAGCGAGCGAAGCATACCTTCCATAATATAGTCGTTTGAGCAATCGTCCGTGCCCGAAAAGTACTGCTCAAAAATGTGCGACATAATATCGAAAATCCCCGCCACCATCTGATATTTCGGAACTGTGAACGTGAATTCGGGATTGAGCACCGAGAATTTCGGGAATACTTCGTCGGAAAATACGTGCCCTATTTTGAGCTTTTGCGCCGTGTTCGTGATGACCGCACCGCCGTTCATCTCACTGCCCGTGCCAACCATTGTCAGAACACAGCCAACGGGGACTATCTCACAATTCGGAGCCTCGGAACGGACGTAGTACTTCTCCCACGGATCGTCGTCAAGGTGTACCGACGCCGACAACGCTTTTGCATAGTCGCACACCGAACCGCCGCCGACCGCAAGAATGAAATCCGCCTTGCACGCACGCGCCCTCTCGATGCCCTCGTGGAGCTTGTCGGTTGTGGGGTTTGGCATAACTCCGGCATCCTCGAATACGTTTTTGCCGTTTTTTACGCAAATTTCCAAAACTTTGTCGTATATGCCGTTTTTCTTTATCGAGCCGCCGCCGTACACAAACAGTACGTTTTTTCCGAACTTTGGCAGTTCTTTGTTCAGACCGTCAAGCGCGTCCTTGCCAAAATATAACCTCGTAGGGTTGCAATAGGTGAAATTTCCTAACATTTCCATCCCTCCTTTGTTTTAAAATCTCCGCCCGCCATAAATCAAACTTTGGCTTGACTAATTATCTATATTTTACCACTAATATCCTATATTGAAAATAAAATCACTACTGTTTTTTGTTTCCGCCGATATAAGCGCATTGAAAAACCCGACCGGACGTCGGGTTCTCATCATTTTATTATATCGTTTCATAGATTATCAGGCATATTATCGCGCCGATCATAAAAACGCCGCCGATAATCGCCGTTATCGATACGTTTTTCTTTTTCTTCTCGTCGGAATGTATCCTTTCTTTGTACTCCTGAAAACTTTCCTTTTCTTTCCAGTCATAGCGGTGCGTCGAAAAGTGCAACCTAAAAAACGACGTGAACGAGAATTTCAAGCCGTCGAACGCGCCTTTATCGGACGCCCAGTAAAGCGCGGCGAAACCAAGCAATACTACGCCGGCAACGAAAAACCCGTCGCACAAAAACCTTGCGACTTCGACGCCAAAAAGTTTTCCGCCATAAACCCCGTTCACTCCCGTTATGACAAAAAACAGCGTCAACCCTATTATCAGGGATACAATCGTTTCTGTTACGTGCCTTTTAGTCAACCGTCTTTTCCTCTTGCGCGGCGTTTTCTACGTCCAGACCGAGTTGTTTTTTGTATTCCGCCTCTTCTTGGTCGTTGCAGGACACAAAATGCCCTTTTGAAATTTCGCGAAGAGTAGGTTTGTCCACCGAATAATCGTGATCGGCAAGCGGATTGTACACGATACGCACTCTTTGTTTCTCGTACACGGGATCGGGCAAAGGAATTGCCGACAAAAGCGAACGGGTGTAAGGATGTAAAGGATGCTTGAAAAGTTCGTCGGAATCGGCAAGTTCGACCATATTACCGAAGTACATAACTGCGATTCTGTCCGAGAAATACTTGACGACCGACAAGTCGTGCGCGATAAACAATATCGTAAGCCCCAACTCTTTTCTTAAATCGTTGAGAAGGTTAATAACCTGCGCCTGAATGGACACGTCGAGCGCCGAGATGGGTTCGTCCGCGATAATAAGTTCGGGACGCATAATGATTGCCCTTGCAACGCCGATACGCTGACGCTGACCGCCCGAAAACTCGTGCGGATAACGTCCCGCGTGTTCTTTGACAAGCCCGACTTTTTCAAGCACTTCGTAAACTTTTTCGTTGATTTCTTCCTTGTTTCTGATGCCCCTGATTTTAAGTCCTTCCGCAATGATTTCGCGGACGGTCATACGGGGATCGAGCGAGGCAATGGGATCCTGGAAAACCATCTGGATTTTCGTGACGATTCTTTCCTTTCTTGCAAGCCTGCGCTTTCCAAGATATTCCAAAAGCAGCTTCTTGAATTCGGGGGATTTCTTGTCAAGCTCTTTAAGCTTCGGCAGATATTCCGCATTGACTTCCCCGACTTTTTCCTTTGCGTACTTTTTATCGCAACGTTTCTGGTCGCTTTTCGCGCTTCTGATATTTTTGATTTCGACTTTCAATACGCCGGCAAGTTCCAAAAATGCGCCTTTGAAATCCTTTTTATCTTTGGGCGGATTCTTTTTTGAAAAGTTTTTGAAAAACTTTTTCCACGCGTCTTTGATTGCGTTTTTGTACGTCAATGTGCCCGCACAGATACGTCTTCCTTCAAAATAAACGTTGCCGTCGGTGCAGTTATAAAGTTTGATAATACTTCTTCCCGTCGTGGTTTTGCCGCAACCCGACTCGCCGACAAGCCCGAAAACTTCGCCTTTTTTGATGTCGAAACTGACGTCGTTGACGGCTTTCAGCGTGGACTGACCGAGCTTGAAATATTGCGAAAGATGCTCGACTTTCAGAAGGACTTCTTTATCGTTAAAATTATTGCTCATTTTGTCCTCCTTCGTTGCCGTTTTCGGTTTCTTCCGCTTTTTCTTTCGCCAGATTTTTCATTCTTTCGATTCTGTCCGCAACAATCTTCGGCATATCGATTTTCGGTGCATCGGGATGCAACAGCCACGTTGCCGCTTTGTGCGTGGGCGAAATCTCAAACATAGGCGGTTGCAACTCAAAGTCGATTTTCATCGCATATTTGTTTCGCGCGGCGAAAGCGTCGCCCTTCGGCGGATAAATCATATTCGGCGGGGTGCCGGGAATTGCTTCAAGTTTTTCATCGGTATCGAGGTCGGGCATCGAAGACAGCAACGCCCAGGTATACGGGTGCGCCGGCGAATAGAAAATATCTTCCGCAGTGCCCGTTTCGACGATTTTGCCGGCATACATGACGGCGATTCTGTCCGCCATATTCGCAACGACGCCGAGATCGTGCGTAATAAAGATAATGGAAAGGTTTCTTTCCTTTTTAAGTTTATTGATAAGTTCGAGTATCTGCGCCTGAATCGTAACGTCCAACGCGGTCGTAGGTTCGTCGCAGATAAGGATGTCGGGGTTTGCCGCAAGAGCGATTGCGATAACTATACGCTGACGCATACCGCCCGAGAACTGGAACGGATATTGGCGATATCTCTTTCTCGGCTCGGGAATGCCGACTTCTTCCATCAATTTCAACGCCTTGTTTTTCGCAACCATTCTGGTGACGCGATACGCGACAGCCTGTGCTTTTTCTTTCAAAAAGTCGATGGTTGCAATGGTTTCCTTTTCGGCGTCGAAGTTTTCGGCAGTTGCGATTGCTTTTTCGTAGCTTTCGACGATCTTGTCCAGAATCGCGACGATATTTTGCCTTGCAAGGTCCAGATCGATAATTTTTGCAGGGACAACCTTATAATCCGGGGTTTTTCCGCGAGCGGTGATTTTATCGATCTTTTTCGACTCCTTATCGTAACGTTTTTGTTCTTTAACGTTGTTGGGGATTGCCGAAAAATATGTGTCGATTGCGCGGTAAAGGCTCGGCTCGAAGGTATAAGCGGTGCTGTCTTTTATGATAGCGAGTTTATCGATTGAGTCTTTCACGGCTTCCGAAAGCACTTTTGCGGTGGCTTTATAAAGTTTTTTATTGGGTTCGCCCTCGACGTACGCCGCGCGGTTCGCCCTGATGAGCTCTATGACGTCCTTTTTCTTCTCGATCGATTTTTCAAACGAATAAACGACGCCTTTCTTGACGTCTTCGATGAACGAAAGCATAAAGTTATCATCAAGGTATTTTCTCAAAAACGCGTTCAATTCGTCGATATCGCCGTCGGGGAGCATTTCGTTGTGGCCGAACGTTTTATAGTACGCTAACGCAAAGAAGTTGGGCATTTTCTTATCGACCGCTTCCTTAAACTTATCGCGAAGCGCGGTAAGCGGAGCGACGACTTTTGAATAATCTTTTTCTTTGCCCCTTGTTTTTCTTACGTTGTCCGCCTCGATTCTGAACGCTTTTGCGAATTCGACGATGTCGCTGTCCGAAACGTATTCGTTGACCGATTTTTCGGCGTTTGCAACGATTTCGCGCACGGAACGGGCAAATTCGGACACGGCGTTCTTTTCGATATGGAAAAGCAAGTCGTCCGCGCTTTCCAAGCCGTTTTCGGCGTTTTCGTATGCGACGTTATATGCGCCTTCGAGTTTAAGGTGCAAGCACTCAAACGTATCGAAATCCTTACAGAGTTTCGCGTTTTCGACGCCGCGCGGGGACTTTTCGTCAACGCCCATTGCGTCGTTCATGGCGGCGCACAGCAGTTTCATGCGGGTGTTGAACGCTTTCCTCGACTCTCTGCGGTTGGCGCGGTTTTTCAGAATCATCGCTTCGGTAAGTTGCATGCCGATGCGGTTGATGGGGTCGAGTGCCGACAGCGGATCCTGGAAAATCATTGCGATTTTGTCGCCGCGAAGTTTATGGAACTCTTCCTCGTTGATCTGCAAAAGATCCATGCCGTCATAGATAATCTCGCCGCTTTCGACAATGGCGTTGGGGGCGGAGATACCGATTATTGCTTTGTTCGTGACGGATTTGCCGCTGCCCGACTCGCCGACGATTGCCAAGGTTTCTCCCTTGTACAAATCGAAGTCGATGCCACGTACTGCCTGAACTTTGCCCGCATCGGTACGGAACGAAATTCTCAGATTTTTAACTTCAAGTTTCTTTTCCATATCATTCCTCCGATCCTCTGAGCGACGGGTTGAACGCGTCGCGAAGTCCGTTGCCGAACAAGTTGAAACTCAACAATAATAATGCAAGGAACAGTGACGGCATAAGAGCAACGTGCGGCGCGGTTAACAATGCGCTCTGACCGCTTGAAAGAAGCGTGCCGACGCTTGTAAGATTGCCCGACGTTAAGCTGATAATTCCGAGATAGCTCAGATTGACTTCCGAATAAATCATCGACGGGATCACCAACGCGCAACTTGTAACGAGTGTGCCGACGGCATTCGGGAAGATGTGTTTCACTATAATCCTTGCGTCGCTTGCGCCGAGCGTGCGGGCTGCAAGAACATATTCCTGATTTTTATAACGATAAAACTGCATTCTTGTTGTAGAAGCCATTCCTATCCAGCCTGTCAGGAAGAAGGAAATGAACAAAACAAGAACAGCGCCGGAAGTGCCCATATGCAGTTTAAGCAAAGTAACGACAATCATCATCGGCACTGCGGACAAAATATCCGAAAATCTTTCCATGAACAAGTCGACTTTGCCGCCGTAATAGCCCTCGATCGCGCCGTAGATTGCGCCGACTATAAGGTTGACAAGCGCAACGGCAATTGCGAAACCGAACGAGAATAACGCGCCCGCGGCAAGACACGTGAAAATGTCCTGACCTTCTTCGTTTGCGCCAAACAGGAACGACGGTTTTTCTATGCCGTCTTTAAGCACGTACGAGTGATTGAAAATATAATATTCGTAATAATTTACACGCACCTCATAGCCTGCATCTCTCGGACGGGCATATTCATACACCACGCCGTTGTCGCCGTCGCCGGCAATACGTAACGAGTTGTAGTTGTCAAGAGTCGTTTCGCCGACCGTGTGCGTTTTGTAATTGGGGATAATGTTGCCTGACGCGTCAAGTTTTGCTTCCATTGTGATCGGATCGAACTTGTAGTAGTAGTTTGCAACAGTGTCCCCCGTAACGCTTGCTCCCATGTATTTTTTGAGCATTTGGTCTTTTGACAGAGCGAGCGCGGGATAAATGACTTGTTTTCCCGTCTCGTTCTGATATTGTTGCAACAAAAGATATTCTTCTTCGGACAACTTCATAAATACGCAACCGAGCGAATGGTACGAGTCAAGACGATACACGTACATACTGTCTTTTTTCTCATATTCTTCGTTCTTGACGGCATAGTGACCGGTTTCTTTGCCCATGTAGTAGTAATACTCGAAAATTACTTTATCATGTTCTTTTTCTTCGCATCCGTCCCAGAAATTCGTTTTTGCAAACAGTTCGCTACGCGGACGTGCGTAACGGAAATACGTATCTCTGTGGGAAACAGAATACTGCGAAAAAATCGTGCCGAAAATTGCATACAAAACCAAAATTAAAATGATGACCGCTCCTACGATTGAGCCCTTATTTTTGCAAAACCGCGAAAACGCGTCCGCAAGGAAACTGCGGGGCTTTGTTTCAAGCACCTTTTCGTGAACCAAGTCTTGTTTTTCAACAAACTGGAATTTTTCTGCGGGTATGTTTTTATAGATATCTTCCATATTACTTCGCCCCCATTCTGATTCTCGGATCGATCAAGCCATAACTGATATCGACAATGATACCTGCAAGAAGACCAACCAACGTGTAAAAGCCCGAAAGCAACATAAAGAAGTCGTAGTCTAAGGCTTGGATGGAGTTCAAATACAATCCGCCAACGCCCGGTATCGCAAAAAACTTTTCGATGATAAGCGATCCGCTGAGAACGGAAACAAATTCGCCCAAAATCATCGGGAAAATCGGCACCATTGCATTTCTTAACGCATGGCGCACAATCGCCTGCCCTTTCGTAAGACCTTTTGTCCTTGCAAGCAACATGAACTCGTTTGTCAAAACTTCGGTAAGTTCCGCGCGAGTATAACGAGCATACCCCGCAATCGAACCCAGACACAGCGCAAGCACCGCCGGCATCATACTGTGAAACATTTCCCATGTTAAATAATTAGTTCCGTTTGCCATTATCAATGGGAAAAGCTTCAATTTGAAACACAAAAAATACTGTATCAAAAACGCATACACGATCGACGGCACCGAAATAAGCACCATAACACCTGTCGAGATGACTTGATCTTGCCACTTATTCTTTTTCAGCGCGGCAAAAATTCCAAGTGCCAAACCGATCGGCACACCGATAATAGACGAATAAACATTTATAAGTATTGTGGGGGGCATACATTTTACAAACGATTCCCACACCGGTTTATTGACGTAAGCCGACATTGTTGTACCAATGCCGAAGTCGCCTTTTGTAAAAATACGCTCTAAATAATGTCCCAACTGAACCATAATCGGGTCATAATATCCCCTTGCGCGTAAATTTGCTTCAAGCAATTCTTTGTCCTTCCCTAAGCCGGCATTGAGCGGTATAGGAAGGGATTTTATCAAAACGAAACAGATAAGCATAATCACCGAAAAAGTGAACAGCATTAGTCCAAGTCGTTTGAGTATGTATTTGAACATATACATGGTTTTTGTATCCTTTTTTTTGCTACTTAACAATAGCACGAAGTTGGGACAAAATTTTGTCCCAACTCCGAGTTGTTTTTAATCGTTATTCCGCAACTGTTGTTGCCAAATGATTATTTGCCGAACTTATAGTTCAACTCGCCGCCTTTTTCTGCCACGAAAGCTGCCCATTCCGTATCATCGAAGTTGTAAGACATATAACGGATTCCGCCATATCCCATGAAAGTGTTGTATTCATAAGTAATGTAGTCTGTCTTATAACCCATCAGACTTGCAGAATATCTGCTGTATACGGGGATAGAATAATATGCTTTCAAGATTGCAGTCTCAACTGCGCCAAGTGCCGTAAGTTGATCTTCCATCGGGAAGTTCTTGAAGTTGACCGGGCAACCGTCTTTGCCTTGAAGGATAAGTCTCCATTGTTCAAGGTTGTAGGTGTAAACGCCGTCTTTGTGTTTTTCATCGGGCGTTGCCTTGACCGTAACGCTGACAGTAGTCGGATCCCATTTGACTGCATATCTGTTTTCTGCGCTTATTTGAGTTTCGCAAAGGAGATACGCAGGGTTGAACGGAGCGTTGCCCCATGCACCGAAGCAAAGGTCGTATTCGCCGTCTGCAAATTGTTCAGACCATGTCTTATCAGAGAAGATGAAGTATTCGATACTGATTTTGCCTTCAAACGCAGTGCCTTTGGTTGCGTCGTCAAACGCTGCCTGGAACCAGTTTTTGATTCTGTCGGTATTTGCAGTTTGCTCGGAAATACCAAAGGTCAGGACGATTTTTTCGCCGTCACGATAATTGCCGTCTGCTTTTGCTTTATTGTATGCGCTGGTCATAAGTTGACGAGCGAGTGTTACGTTGTAACCGGTCGTTGCGTCGACTGCTTCGTCGATTTTGCTGTAAACGACATTGCCGACTTTCCATCCGCCCTCGACTTTTTCCGCGCCGTATGCGTTGAGAATCGCTTCTTTTGCCTGGATGCTTTCGCGATAAACCTTGCCGTTTTCTACGTCATTGTAGTACATGCTGTTGAGCAGTCCAAGTGCAGCTTGCGAGCTCGGGCTGTTCTTTGCGCAATAATCGTCACGGTTGATTGCAAGAGAAATTGCTTTTCTGAAATCATCATAATTAAGAAGCAGGTTGTTTCTCTTATCCGTGCGGGATGTTGCAAGGGATTGCAAGTTCAAATCAAACGTTGCGGTGTCGGGAGTAAAGTATGCTTGACGAGAAGTTCTGTACTCGTTTGCAATCTTAACGTCCATACTGACACTGTCGTATTCGCCGAGACGGAAAGACATCCACGCGGTATCCCATTCAGGAATCTTGTTTGTAATAATCGTGTCGGTTTGATATTGTTTTGCATATTGTTCAAGGCCATATCCAAACCATTTGTCATTACGCGAAACGGTATAGGTTTTGTCGGTTTGATAGTTCGTGAGTTTGTAGGGGCCCCAGCTTGCGCTCTTTTCCAAGGTCGTGCAGTAGCTGTTGGCATACGGGGTTTTGGTTGTATCTTCGCATTGTTCCCACAAATCTTTCTTGACAAGGGGCCAATTGCTGAAATAGTAACCTGCCTCATAAGCAAGGTTGCCTTCTTCATCAAGGGGTTTCAACGTTCCGTCAATGACCATAACGAGTTCATACTCGTTGTCGCCAACGAAATAACCGACTTCGGAGAAGTCCATTTTGGGATAAGTGTATTGCGTAACAAAGAAGTCAAGTTCTTCGTTCGGTTCTGTTTGCCAGAATTTAAGAACCGCTTCCCAAGTCGCCTTCATCGTTGCGTCTGCTTTGATTTCGGCAAGAGTTTTTCCTTCAAGAGCAAGGATCGCTTCAACCGTTGTGTTAGCCTTACCAACTTGAACCATGTAGGTTGCAGCAGTTTTGGCATCGGTACCTGCGGGCAAACCCCAAGCGCTGAAATAATGTGCTTCCGCTTTGCCGTAATTTGTATTCGTAGAACCTGCACCGATTACAAAATAGAGCTTGCTGTCAAGGCTTGTATCGTATGTGCCGTAGGTATTTCTTGCATCAAACCAACCGGATTGACCTTGTTTGACGTAGTTTTGAGCATTGTGAATGACGTAGTTGCCCGAATAGTAGTTGGACGCAGTGTCAAAGAGATAGTTCGGCGAAAGTTGTTGGCTCATCGAGTAAACGAAGTCAGCAGCTTTGATAGGCGTGCCGTCATCCCATGTAAGATCATTACGAAGCGTCATTGCAAAAGCCTGACCTTTTTCAGCGTCGGCAGCAAGACCATATTGACCTGCATATTTTTTCGTTACGTCTTCAAGTTTGGTCGACGCAGAGTATTCAACGGTGAATGCGCCGGGAACGATCTTTCCGTCTGCATCGAATTTGTAGTTGAATTCATAGAACGCACTCGTGAAATAAGCTTCCATATCGTTGTTGACTGCATCACTTGACAAAATCGTGCACCATTGGCCGGGCATTTGAGAAGTGTACTCTCTCAATGTATATTGTCTTGAATCTTCCCAACCTGTGCTGGCACGCTTAGTAATGTCATAAGGCTTGTTGTCTTTACCCTTATCCTTCTTGCAAGCAGTAAGGACAGAGGCGCAAAGCACTACGACAAGTACCATCGCGATGAGCATAAGTAATTTCTTTTGCTTCATTTTGTTACCTCCTAAAAAATTTAGTCAATTAAAGCACTACTTTGATAAAATAGTTATTGAAATTATACATTACGCTACTTTTAATTAGCGTGCGATTTAGAAATCAAAACTAATATGGATTATTTTTTTGAATTTTATGCACGATTTTGGCATAATCGCATATTTTTATGCATAAAAAACTTTACGGATGTAATAAATGTCCGTATACAAAATATAAATAATTGGAATTAAACAATGCTTATCTTTAATTAAGTGCGCGCAGCGCGTGCACGCGAGAATCGCGAATGTATCAAATACACAAAAAAATTTGTTCCGAAACATTTCATCCACTTGTTCAAATGCAGTTGACAAAACGACGTAAAAATAGTATATTTACGTTTGTTATCCGCCTTGGGGGTGTAGCTCAACTGGTAGAGCGCTTGAATGGCATTCAAGAGGTAAGGGGTT